>Ga0209599_10000057_pt1 | contig 81460 bp, 55 predicted proteins | sample Shrwel_input2_FT_FD_187534 | JGI IMG/M metagenome (GOLD analysis project Ga0209599, IMG submission 187534) | Subsurface microbial communities from deep shales in Ohio, USA - Utica-3 well 1 S input2 FT (SPAdes) (version 2) ...
TAGATACAAAGATAGCGAGTGTTTTATCACAAAGTGAAGCGGCGTATAAATTAGTAGTGATGGACGCGTGTCGAGATAACCCGATAGCAAAGACAAGAAGCAGTGGGACAAGAACATTTGCGAGAACGGATGTGAGTCAAAATGCCAAAGGTTTAGCGTTTTTATATTCAGCGAGTAAGGGGCAACAAGCGCAAGATGGTGGTTTTAAGGGGAATAGCCCGTTTACTTTTGCGTTAGTGAAGCAATTATCGAAGCCGAATGCGATTTGGCCAGTTTTGGTAGAAGAAGTGACAGATGAGGTAAGAGAATCAACCAGAGGACAACAAGAAGTATGGGCGGAGGGTAACACTTTGGCCAAATTGGTGTTAAATCCTCAAACCACTGCACAAACACAAACAACGGTAGCTGACAGTCGTCAATCAATCGATGACGAAAAAATAAGTATATATATGTTAGGAGATAGACATGTAATTAAAAATGGAAACTTTGTTGTATCCTATAGAGATGTGAGTCAGTATTTGATTTTTGAATTGGAAAATATTGACGATTTTAGCAACAATTTAGGAGGAGAATATCCATCAGCCGACTTTTCGTCTTTAAGTTTTGATAATAATAAAAATCGTCGATTAGATGTTTATAAAGATGCTTTTTATGGGTTAGCTGGTAAATCAGCCAACATATGTCCTCAGTATTACTCTGGAAATAACGCATTTACTACATGTGGCGTATTTAAATCGCAAGCCTCATTAAAAGTGGAGTTTAGACGCTCTGTTTTTGAAAGTCGTCCTCATCTCGTCTATGAATATAAAATTCCAAAAAGTGAAGTTACAGATAATTTAGAAGATGTGCAGGCGCAATTTTCTATACACTCATTTGAAAGTGGGTATAGAAGTATTCCTTCTAAATCTTTTCAGAATGCTGAAAAATTTGAACCATTCATAGAGATTAAACTTGGGAATAAATCTGATTGATGAGGAACTTATAAATTTTATATCAACTTCACTTAGTGTAAGAATAGATTTATAGTTCAGTAGTTTAAAAAATAAAAATAAATAAACCCCTTTTAGCTCCCCCAGCGTTTATCTAAGCATACAAGCAAATATGCTTATTTAACTTAAACGCTAGGGGAACTCTCATGAACAGCATCAAACACACCTTATTAAAAACAGTTGGTTTATTAGCAGTTGTGGTCGCGGCCTCATCGGCAGCGCATGCAGGTTATTATGACGCTTGGGGTTATTACCACGTCACCTGTGTACCTGGTTATTGGTCACACGGCATTTATGCGCCAATTTGGGTGCCTGCCGTGTGTGGTTAATGGCTCTAAAATGTCTGGGTAAAGGCTTGCATTAACTAGGCTGCTAATAGCCTAGTTAATATTTGATATGGCATACTAAGCCCCAAAAGCAGCCCATTAATAAGACATTCGCCATGAACCGACTCTTTAAAAACAGCCTAAGCTGTATAGGCCTATTAATACTCAGCAGCCAAGCACTAGCGGCACAAAAGCTCGCCTTAATTATTGGCAATAGCAAATATCAAACCGTGCAAGATAGCCTAAAAAACCCCGTAAACGATGCCAAAGCCATACAAAAACAGCTTAAAGAATTAGGTTTTGACACCCGACTATTGTCTAATGCCAACCTAGACAGTATGTTAGAATCTATCAATAGCATAGCTCAAGACATAGAAAAAGATGGCACGATTTTGTTTTATTATGCAGGACACGGCATGCAGTTGGATGGCAAAAACTATCTTATACCTGTTGATGCACGCATGGCAAACCGAGACCGCGTAGCCCGAGAAGCGGTACTAGTTAAAGAAGTATTAGACAAATTAAACGAAAGTCCTGCTGCTGCCCGCATCGTGATTATTGATGCTTGTCGTAATGACCCCTTTCCCAAAACATATCGTTCGGGTACACGAGGTTTAACGCGTGAACCCTTGCCCGTCAGCAAAGGTTTAATGATTATGTATGCTGCATCCGAAGGGGAAGTAGCGGATGACGGTACGGGCGAAAATGGTACATTTACAGCCGCCTTGCTAAATTCTTTGTCGCAAGCGAACCTCAAGTTACCCGAATTAATGGACGATGTGGCCACACAAGTTCAAAAAAAGACCCAAAATAAACAAAACCCTTATTCGGAAGGACGAGGTTTGTCTAAACTGGTGCTAAATACACAAAGGTTTGCAGAGCCAACCATCCCAACCATAGCAAGTGAACAGCCCCAGTCGATAGAACTGGCCTATTGGGAAAGCATAAAAAACTCAACGAATGCGAGCGATTATGCAGCCTATTTAGCTGACTATCCGCGAGGAAGATTTGCCAGTTTGGCTAAAAGCAGACAAAAGCAATATGAAGTTAAACCCATTGAACCCAGCCCTAAAATTGATACCGAGTTGAGCTATTGGGAAAGTATTAAAAATTCAACGAATGCCAGTGATTATGCTGCGTATTTAGCCGACTATCCACGAGGGCGATTTGCCAGTTTAGCTAAAAGTAGACAAAAGCAATACGAAGTTAAACCTATTGAACCAAGTCCCAAAGTGGATACCGAGTTGAGCTATTGGGAAAGTATTAAAAATTCAACTAATGCCAGTGATTATGCCGCGTATTTAGCTGACTATCCACGAGGACGATTTGCCAGTTTAGCCAAAAATAGACAAAAGCAATACCAAGCTAAACCCAGCACTGAGCCTGTACAACTAGCGCAAATTCAAACCCGAGAGCAACCTCGCACTGGTTACGGTGTAGGCCAAAGCTTTAAAGACTGTGCCGACTGCCCCGAGATGGTGGTCGTGCCATCGGGCAGTTTTAAGATGGGTTCTAATGATTATTCAGATGAAAAGCCTGTTCATCAAGTGACGATAAATTATAGTTTTGCAGTGGGTAAATACGAAGTGACGTTTGCAGAATGGGATGCGTGTGTGGCTGATGGTGGATGTGGCGGTTATCGCCCTGATGATAATGGCTGGGGACGAGGTACACGACCTGTGATGAGGGTCAGTTGGCAAGATGCGCAACGTTATGTGAATTGGTTGAGTGAAAAGACGGGTCAAAAGTACCGATTATTGAGTGAAAGTGAATGGGAGTATGTGGCGCGAGCAGGGAGTAGCACAAAGTACAGTTGGGGTAATGATATAGGCAATAACAAAGCGAATTGTGATGGTTGTGGCAGCCAATGGGACAATAAACAAACTGCGCCAGTAGGAAGTTTTGCACCTAATGCCTTTGGTTTGTACGATGTACATGGCAATGTGTGGGAATGGGTAGAGGATTGTTGGCATACTAACTACGAATATGCACCTGATGATGGCAGTGCATGGTCGCATGTTTGTGATGGATATAACAAGGTGTTGCGCGGTGGTTCTTGGAACAATATACCTCTCAGCACTCGCTCGGCCTACCGTAATGGGAATTCACCAGCAGACCGCAGCTTCAGTGACGGTTTTCGTGTTTCCAGAAGTTTGTAGCGTCTTTGTTCTTTTGTTCTTTAAGTCTGGCGACGCAGGAGCCAGTTGGGGGGAGTCCAGAGGGGTTTCCCCTCTGGTGGTTTAAAAAATTATATAAAACCCCTTATGGTTATTGGCTCGTTAATTATTCAAACACTTTAATACCTTCGCCCTTATTAATTACAGGATGCAAACTTTTAATATGACACAAGGTCAAGGCTTAAACTTATACAAAGTGACCAGTTTTTTTGCAATCTCGGCCAGCTTATTGGCCATGGGCTTGGTAGGCTATAGCATTTATCAATACAGTCAGCAACAACCGCCAGCCCGTTATGTGTCCACCGTAGACATGCTCATTTTAAATCATGGCATTGCCCCTGCCATTGTTGAGCAAACAGCACAACAAGCACCAAGCCTGATTAGTTTTCAGCAAGTACAAAGCGCATTACAACAAGCAGGCTGTTATGCCGACTTTAAAGACATAAACCTGTTGACGCTTAGTCAACGCCTAGCCACGATACAACGCACCGTTGAGCAACAAAGCCAACAATACAGCCATAAAGCCCCTTACACACTTAATGTACAAACATGGGCTAATTATAGTTGTCAGTTATTAGGCCAAACCGAAGCCGTCACCCAATTAGCCATTACCGCCAGCCATATTGCCAACACCGTCAGACAAGTGGCTAATAGTCGTATGCTGTTAAGTCAGGGTAATGCCTACTGGTGCGACAAACATCCGCAAAAAATGGCCTGTAACACGCCTAATTATGCCATTCAATTTAGCGAACGTATGTTTGCCATCAACAACCCGTGGTCAGGCTTAAAAGGCTGTATCGTATGGGGTAATGCCCAACAATCGTTTTTTTTGGCTAACCTAAAAAATAACACCACCGTTAATCAGCAACTAGCCAACCACTGCGCCCAACTCACCACCCCAAAAGCCGCTATTGCCATTCAAGACCAAGCCTTAACCACACTAAAACCAGACGACCCCAGTTGGTCTTTGCCGCCGTCTTATGCCGATATTTTGCAACCCATACAAAGCATTCGTAGTAGCCACAATTTGTACCATCAAGCCTCGGCTGACGATGACGCACAAGACCTAATGGCCAATAACACCATTTTAATCAACGATAAAAAACGTGCCATTGGCCTACACACCCAACTAAGTATAGAGCCAAACACCCAAAGCAAAGCCCAACAAATAGCCCTGTGTTATACAGGCCATAAAACCGTGTGTGAAGGCTTGGGCATAGAGGCCAAACAACTCAAAAACCAAGAGTTTTATGAAGATGCAGTGGTACGCAAAGTGGGTATCGTGGTGTTGGATATTAACACAGGCGAATTGCAAGCCCTTGCCAGTGCCCATACCACCTGTTTTGAGCAAAATGCCTTAGGCTTAAAAGGTGATAAAAATTGTCCTTTGCCCAGTTATAGCATTAAGGCCGCACCAGACCGCCTACGCAACCACGCCTATTTTGACCAAGCGCCGCCTGCCTCAACCACCAAACCTTTAATTGCCTTAGCGTTATTGCAATCCAGTGCCAATCGCGATATTCAAAACTTGGGCAACGAACTGGCCTACTCGGACTCAGACCAATTTTTACGGCGTTTATTGTGTTTAAATGGCCAAAAAAATGAAGCCTGCGATTTGCCGCAAAAAACCCAACAAACGGCGATTGCTTTGGGATGGGATAGCCATTGCCAAGCGGTTGTTGATAAGCAAGTTACCCCCGACAATGATGGCAGCAATCAACATTTTATTTGTGGTCAAGTGGACACCTTATGGGGCAGAACCCAAAAAATGGACTTAGGCGAAGCCAATCAAGAGCTGGATATTAGCAAATCGGGTTTATATGGATGGTTTATGGTTAACAAAGAAGGCTACCCTAAAACCTTACGCACTAAGTTTGATTTTGTCGTTGATTACAACAGACCCACCACAGGCAAAAGCTGGTACACCCAACAAACCTACTCGGTGCGTGAATTGGCTAGCCAAGGCTTAGGTCAAGGCGAATCGTTATCTACCCCTGTAGGCGTTGCAGGCATGTTGGCTAATATCGTGTTGGCAGCGCAACAACAAAAACAACAAATCTTACCCCATGTCATCACCAATATATTTGATGTGAATGGCACAACACCAATGCCTTTTAAGCAAAATATGGCACAAAGTATGCCTATTAGCATCAATGCCAATGATGCCCATATTGTGATAAGCAAAATGGTCGGCAGCCACCAGTTTGGCACTGCGCGTAAAGCGTGTGTGACTGTGTTTGATAAGTCAACCTGCCAAACCCTAAGCACAGTTGCAGGCAAAACAGGCACACCAACCATTAAAGATGCCGAAAACACCCAATCAGCGATTGCCGCACGGCAAAAAGAGGGCAAAGACTGTGTTAAAAACTGTACCTATCCACCCTATAAATGGTATGTCGCGGCGTATCAAAGTCAGGGAAATCCGCAGTTGCCTTATGATAAAGTCATTGCCGTATTAGTGGAACGTAATTGGACAAAAAGCGGACATTTAACACCCGATGCCGCCAATAACCATGCTGCCGAAATTGCCTTTAACGTGTTTAAACACTTAGGCGTTATCAGCAAGCCCAGCAAACCAGCATCCCAAAAATAATAGGTAAATATCGTGATTAGCAAAGATTTTAGTGATGATTTATCCGCCAGTTTGTTGCAAATGCAGCATTTTATACATCAGCAATTAAGCCAACATCGTCAACGTCAAAGCACGCATATTAGTATTGTGTTGGCAAAAAGCCTATTGGCACCCTATACCGCCGAACAATGTGACCAACACATTGCCGCTTTAGAGTTATTTTTGCAGGGGCTAGAGGCAACCACTAGCGAATGGAAAATTGACCACAAACAAACACAACATACGATTAGCATTGTCTTTGATGCCCAACAAAACAGTCCTAGCTTTTTTAAAAAAATTTGGCAAAAAATTAATCATGCCATCGAAAATGATTTAAAGGGCAATTACAACACACAAGATAACAACAGCATTGAGCAAAAACCACCCGTAGTCCCTAGTTTTACACCACCACCTTTACACAACAATCCCACACCAGCACCACAAGCCAATGTCAATGTTGCCAAAGGCAGATTAACGCGTATTGATAATGCCTTATCGGTGTTGGCTAACGAACTGCGCTATTTTATTAATTTGTCTAATCAACGAGAGGACGGTAAACGCGTATTTGCCATTACACGGGTTGAGTTTAAACCCAAAAATCAACAAGCAGACAGTGACTTAAACTATTATTTGTCGATTCATAAAACATCGGCACATTGGGCAGCACGTTTAAAAGCACAATTTAATTTACCCGAAGATAAAAAAGACATTAGCCCATTTTTAAATTTATCGGCGGTAAACTTTGTCAATTTGGGTTTTGGAGACCAGCAAGAAGAATATCGTCATGCTCAGCAGGTGAGCAATTTGGACTATGATATTAGTTTTGAATCTGACGAACGCGAATATACACTCCCTGACAATGTCGTCACCATGCCCATCCCATCAACAAACACCAATACACTCACGATTGATATATTAGACGCGCGTTTTAGCCAAACACAAAAACCCACGCAAACCCAAATGAGTGTGAATCAATTTTATATTGGTCGAGAAGCCGACATTACTATTATGGTTGGCCAACGGCATTTTTGTTCGTCCAAACATTTAAACTTTGAATATAAAAACGAACAATGGTATGTCACCGATATGAGTTCAAATGGTTCTTTGCATAATGGCCAAGTCATGCCAAAAGACCAAGAAATTGCATTAAAAAGTGGCGATGCGTTTCGCTTAGGCGCAAAACCCAGCGAAAATACCAATGACCATTATGACCAATTTCCCGAAGTTAAAATCAGCTTTGAACTGGCGCGTAAAACCACAGCCAACAAACGAACACCATTACGCACACCACTTAATCAAACACCGATTGTGCGTACCGAGTTAGCCCAAGGCCAGCAAAATAAAGCCTTATGTTATATTGGTTTATGGATAGGCGAACAATGGCATTATCAAGCCATTTATCAATTACCTGCTTTAATAGGACGTGAAGGAGGCAGCAGCACACAAGCACGCACCATCAACATTCCTAGTCAATTTAGCAAAGTTTCTGGCGAACACTTACAGTTGCTAAAAATAACGAGTCAACAGCTAGAAATTGAGGTCTGCCAACATTGTACCAATGGCGTATTTAACAGCCAAACTGCCAATAAGCCACTCGCCAAGCATCAAACACACCTCATTGCCTTTGGTGAAGAATTGTTTTTGGCCTCACAAAATGATGCCAAAGGCATAAAAATTTGCTTTAAACAAGGCGATGACGCATCAACCGCAACAGAGTAAAAAGACATGGCCATTATCAGAACGCCAAGGCTAGACGAAGAGGCTGATGTAGTCAGCGCAAATAGTTTTGAAGCGGCCAGTGTTAGTCAACGCGGTAGTTATCATGAGCGTAACGAAGACAGAGCTTTATATACCAAGCATTTTTTTGGCATTGCTGATGGTGTAGGCGGTGGAGCTAATGGAGACATTGCCGCCCAAACCTTAATTGACTATTGTGCCAATATACCGCACTGGCAAGATGCACACTTATTGCAACAAGCCTTAATCCAAAGTGATGCGGTTGTGCAAACGGCACTACAGCAGCATGACAGCGCACAAGGTGCAAGCACGTTAGCCGCTGCTTGGCTCAATGAGCAAGGACAAGGTTTTATATCTTGGGTGGGTGATGTTAGGCTCTATCACTTACAACACCATGCCCAACAAATACAAGTCACACAACTGAGCATTGACCAAAGTTATGATTATCTTGGCGAGATTTCACCCTCTGGCCAACAAGACGCGCCTGCACGTATGGTCGGTTCGGGCGCAGTGGGTGTGCCACCCATACAAGCCATACAACTGCAACAACATGAGGCATTGTTAATTTTGAGTGATGGTGTGTATCGTTTTTTGGAAGACAATCAACTGGCGACTACTTGCCAACAACTCTTGCACCATCCCTCTTTAAATAGTATTTGCCAACAACTGGTCGAACTTGCCATAGAGCAGGGCAGTTATGATGATGCTACCGCCTTAATGGTTAGGTTAAAACCATCTTTTGTAGTGCCAAGCGCATCAAACACAGCCACTCAGCTACAAGCCACACCCCGCAAAAACCAGCGTAAATGGCTAATTCATAGTGCAAATGTGGCTATTTTGCTGATTGTTTTATTATTGGCCATTGCGCTAGGCTTTTATTGGGGGCAGCAAGGTGCTATATGTTTTGGTTAAAATACGCATGTTTTGTGGCTGATATCATTAGCTCGCCACAAAAACTATATCAATGATATCCGTGAGACAGCAGATGATGTTAAGGCGTTTTTTAGTGACTGGTTTTACGCTAAGCGTATTGTTATATACCTCTGTTGCTGAGGCGCGTCGTGTTGCCTTAGTGATTGGTAATGCTGACTATACCTACGAAACCAAACTCAGCAACAGTGTTAATGACGCAAAACTCTTGGCGCGGATTTTAGAACAAGATTTAAAGTTTGACGATGTAGAGTTAATCAAAGATGCCGATATGGTCACGCTTAATCGGGAAGTAGATAAATTTGCCAAAAAAACCACAAATGCCGAAGTGGCGTTGATATATTTTTCGGGTCATGGCCAACAAAATTTAGCCAAACAAAATTATTTATTAGCCACCAATGCCAAAATAGAACAAGAAGTGGACTTAAAAAGTTTCGCGATTAGCTCGGATGATTTGGCGACAGCAACCGAAGGTGCCAAAATTAGGTTGGTGGTGTTAGACGCGTGCCGAGACCGACCGACAAGCGCGAATAAAACCAAAAGTGGCACTAAAGGTTTATCACGCAGTAAAGACCCAAGTATTAACGGTTTGTTAATTGCCTATGCCACCGAAGACGGCAAAGTGGCACAAGATGGCCGAGCAGGCGGCAATAGTCCGTATGCAGCGGCGTTGGCTAGTGAATTAAAAAAACAGGATAAGCCGATTTTGGCGATGTTTGATGAAGTGATGGAAGCGGTTTCTAAGCAAACAGGAGGAACGCAAATTCCCACACGCTCGGGTAATTTAACGACTAAAGCAACATTAACGCCATTAATAACGCAAAGTGTTATCGAAACGCCAAGCAATAATATGGTTTCACAAGATGCCGAACTCCTGTATTGGGAAAGCATTAAAAATTCAACGAATGCGAGTGATTATGCAGCGTATTTGGCTGATTATCCGCGAGGGAGATTTGCCAGTTTGGCTAAAAGCAGACAAAAACAATATGAAGTTAAACCTGTACAAGTAGCGCAAATCCAAACCCAAGAGCAAGCTCGTAGTTATGGTGTAGGCCAAAGTTTTAAAGACTGTGCGGACTGTCCTGAGATGGTGGTTGTGCCGTCGGGTAGTTTTATGATGGGTTCTGAGGCGGATTACCGTACTAAACCAGTCCATAAAGTCAATATCAATTATAATTTTGCAGTAGGAAAATATGAAGTAACCAAAGGAGAGTATAGTAAATTTGTTCAAGAAACTAATCATTTGACAGTTGCTGATTGTGATTCCACTTTTTCTGGAGGGGAACGGCCATTCTCATGGAAAAACACTGGATTTGAGCAAAAAGATAATCATCCTGTTGTTTGTGTGAGTATAAATGATGCAAGAGCATATATTAAATGGCTAAATAAAAAAACAAATCAATCTTATCGTTTGTTAAGTGAAAGTGAATGGGAATATGTTGCTGTAGTAGGTAATGGAAATGTCGATATTACTAACTCTAATATTTGTAAATATGGAAATGTAGCTGATATATCGTTTCATAAAAAATTTATACGTCGTCCAGAGCATCAAAAATATCAAGTCATTTGTGATGATGGTGCGGTTCATACTCAGCAGGTAGGGAGTTATCTTCCTAATAATTTTGGTGTTTTTGATTTAATTGGCAATGTTGGGGAGTGGATTGAAGATTGTTCGCATTTTAATTACAGCTCTAGATTCTCAAAGCTAAAATGGGTATCAAAGCCTAATGATGGTAAGCCTTGGCTTGAGGATTGTGACACCATTATGGTTAGAGGTTCTAGTGGTTTTTATGGATTTGCAGAGCAAGATTTTTTTAGAGAAAGAGGTTTTATGTACTCTTCTTACAACGTGCTTGTTGGATTTCGTGTAGCACGAGACTTATAGTAAAGTTTAGCAACTACTTATAAGACTCCCTATTGTTGCAAGTCCGTATGCAACACGGAAAATAACCTAAAGTAAACGATTAGATGCTTAAACAAAGGCAAAAATGAAAATATTCCTCCACATAACAATAGGATTCATCAGCCTGTTATTACTAAGCAGCCCAGCCTTCGCCGCGCAAAAAGTGGCGTTAGTGATTGGTAATAGCCAATATAAAAACGTGGACGACAACCTAAAAAATCCTGTTAATGATGCCAAAGCGATTGACGCCCGTTTGAAAGAACTGGGTTTTGACACCGAAATGCTATCTAACGCCAATTTAGACAGTATGCTAAAAGGCATCAACCGAGCGCGTAGCAAAGTAGATGCTAATGGCACACTGGTATTTTATTATGCAGGTCATGGCGTACAGTTAGACGGCAAAAACTACTTAGTGCCTGTTGATGCACAAATGGCAGACGCAGACCGAGTGCAGCGCGAAGCGATACAAGTCAAAGAAGTGATTGATAAATTTAACCAAAGCAGTGCTGCTGTGCGAGTATTGATGTTAGATGCGTGTCGTAATGACCCGTTTCCCAAAACATACCGTTCTAGCACGCGAGGTTTAGCGCGAGAAGAATTACAACTCAATAAAGGGATGATGGTGTTATATGCGGCATCACAAGGCGAAGTAGCGGCAGATGGTGTTGGCAGTCATGGCACATTTACCGAGGCATTATTACAAGGTTTATCGCAAGCCAACATCAAATTGCCTGAGTTAATGGATGACGTAACAACACTGGTTCAACAAAAAACGAAAAACAAGCAAAATCCGTATTATGAAGGTACAGGACTAGCACGTTTTGTGTTTAATCCTCAACAGAATGGCAATCAAAGCGAAGAAGCCGCTGCTGTGGCAGAGGCGATAGCCGACCCCGAGCTTCTGTATTGGCAAAGTATTATGAACTCAAACAAAGCGGAGGATTACTGGGGATATATGGAGCAATATCCGCAAGGGAGATTTTTTGATTTAGCGAAGAGTCGGTATTTGAGTTATCAGCAACAAGGACAGTATATAAAAACGGTTGGTCAACATTTAGTCTCATGGCTAGGGTTGTTGGGTGTGTTGTTGGCAGTGGGTATTTATGTTTTTATTAAAACCTATGGTCAGGCTAAAGCAATTGCTATTGCGTTGAGTTCGTTTGTTGGTTTTATGGCACTAACGCCATTGTTTAAAAAACCTGAGCCTCAAACCGAGCAAGTGGTGAATGATACCGCATCAACGCAAACGCATGAAGCAAACAACAGTCCAGCCAGCCAAACACCTGTGCAACAGCCTGCACCACCAACATTGTCAGAGCCGAGCAAACCCAGCGATAATGTGGCTAATGATTTATCCACCGAAGAAAACCCCTTTCGTTAAATAAAGAGAACCGTCATGCTTCATCGTGTTGTCTTGCTTGTCACTATGTTATCTATACACTGCAGCATTTCTATGGTTTATGCGCAACCAAATAACGTGCAAAATGCCAAAGTTTTTTTTGTAGCAGGATTTGATTTACTCAAACAAAAGCAGTCAGCCGATGCAATTATGATGTTTAATAAAGGGCTAAAATTAGACCCTAACAATGGTTTGGCAAGATATTATTTGGCAGAAGCCTATCGTCAGCAAGGAGACATAGCACAAGCGATAGCACAATATAAACAGGCACAACAAAAAGGCGATGCCAAAACACAGGCCAAAGCCAAACAGGCATTAGCACAGCTAACGCCCAATCAGTTAGCCAATACCCCCCCAACAACAGAGCCAGCTAACCCCCAAGCGGAGGAGATTGCCTATTGGAGCAGTATTAAAAATAGCAATAACCCCAAAGATTATAAAAATTATTTAAAAAAATACCCCAACGGTTTGTTTGTGGAGTTGGCACAAGCTAAGTTGCAAACCAAGGCTATTAAAGACAAACCTAACAGTGTGAGGAATGAGTTTACGCCACAGGCCAGTCAAAAAAGTAGCAATGAAGAATTGATGAAAAAGGGTTTGTGGCGTGATCCTGAAAACAATTTGATATGGATGCGTTGTAGTTTGGGGCAAACATGGAATGGTAAAGCCTGTAAGGGTAAAGCTAAACAATACACATGGCAAGAAGCGATAGATGCTGCCAAAGCCTTAAATAACAACGACGGTTTTGGCGGTTACAGTGACTGGGTAGTACCGCATATCGAAGATTTATCGACTATTCGTTATTGCTCAACAGAGTTTGAAGAAACCACAGAAATACCCAGCAAAGCAGGTGGCACTAAAACGGTGGGTAAATGGTGCAAAGACAAATCAAACGCAAGCAACATCATTTTTCCTAATACTCCTACTGAAGGCACTTATTGGTCGTCCTCTTCGCCGCCTCGCATCGATACTGGCGACGCGTGTCTTGTCATCTTAAGCAGCAGGTACAGCAACAACGGCTATGGCTGCAAGTCTAGGAACTATAACCACTATGTGCGGTTAGTTCGTTCCAGTCAGTAACTTGGCTGTTTGGTAGGGTACATAGCGGCAAAAAAGGTAAGGCATGGCTGAGTAGTTGTACCAGTGGCGGTTTATTTTTTTAGGGGCAAGGTCTTAAAGGAATCATCATCATGAATAGCAATCTGTTTAGCTCTTGGTTATGGATATTGGGGCTTGTATTAATCACCCTATCAAATGCTTATGCCAAAGAAAAAATAGCTCATCCGCCCACCCATCAAAGCAATACTTTTACAGCGCAGGCATTACAACAAGCCGCACAAGCCTATGACAATCAAAATCAGCGCAAAGAACTGTTAGAAACTTTGGAAAGCGCAGGCAACCCATTTGCAGTAATGATGTTAAATCGAGCTTATCGTCAAAAACTAACAGGCTTTAATAACAATGCTCAAGCAATCGCTTATCAGCAACGCTTTGATGCACCCAACATGGTTAAGCACTTAAAAAGACTCGCGCAACAAGGCAGTGTAGATGCCCTAAATTGGTTGGGTAATCATTATCGACATCAAGAAAGTCGTCAAGAACAATTAAAAGCCTTTAATTATTTTATGCAAGCCGCCAAAAAAGAAAATATTTATGCGCTATCGGCAATAGCTTGGATGTATGAAAATGGTAAAGGTGTTGCAAAAGACCTCGCACAAGCCATTACTTGGTATCAAAAAGCTGCTCAAGCAGGCAATACCGATGCGATGCTTTCTTTGGGCTTTATTTATGAGAAAAAACTCGATAACACAACAGCAATGGAATGGTATCAACAAGCAGCGCAAACAGGCAGTGCTGATGCAATGTTTATTTTGGGGGCTATCTATCAAGAAGGCAAACTTGTTGCCAAAGACCTCACTCAAGCCATCACTTGGTATCAAAAAGCAGCCCAAGCAGGCAACAAACAAGCAGAAATTGAAATTAAACGGCTCGAAGATTTTTGGGATTGTGGGTGTGTCAAGCCACCTCGTCCTTAGTATTCTTAGGACTTACGCGGTTATCGCTTATTTGTTCATAGTTCATCGTTTTTAACGATTTTATGCTCACAAAACGTGCTAATTTTGGTGAAATGCGTAAGTCCTGACTCTGTATTAAAAGCTAAACCTACAGACGAATAATTTTTAACTTTTAATGTTAAAAATAAACCCTTTTTACCACACACAGCGTTTATCTCTATAACAACACCGCCACATGGCACATATAGAGGTAAACATCATGACTAACATCATTACAAAAACAATCGTTTTGGCTATTTTGGCTTCTGGTGCAACGGCAAGTCTTGCGCAAAGCCCCATTTTAAACCAACAAGACATTCGCTTGCGCGACACCCCAGCCGTCAACAACAATCAAGTTGATTTACACGTAAAAGCCTCCAAAAAACAATACAAAGTGGGCGAGGCTATGTCGTTTAATGTTAAAGGCAATCAAAACCATTATTTATATGTCTTTACCATCAACAAAAATACTGGCAAATCCACATTGTTAATTCCTAATGCCAACACCAAAAACAACTATTTGCACAAAAACAAAACCTATCGTGTGCCTGGCACGGTAGAGTTTTTTGCAGATGAAGTTGGCTACGAAAAAATTGTCTTTGTTGCCACACGCAAACCGATTGATATTACCCGTGCCAACTTGCAACAAATGGGTCAAGTGAGTGTAGCCTCAACCAGTCAGTTACAAAATACCTTTGCTGCTCAAAGCGTGCGTGTGCGTCAGCCTATTGGCAACAGCAGTTATGTTGCCGATAACATTAAAGTATTATCGGTTAAAGTAGTGAGTGATTATTAATCTCTATAGCCGATATAAAACCATCAAATATCGGCTAAATTACCATGGTCGTTAGTATTGTTGCTGATAGTTTAATGCGTTAGCATCGGTAGTCAAAACAACCACGAGATTTACCTATTTTGTTGAGCTTTTAGGAATGGTCACATGTTACAAAAATTATTATTAGCTAGCAGCTTATTATTATCTATCCCACTTGCACACGCCGAAAACATAGCATTGTTAATTGGTGTAGGTAATTATAAATCAAACGCTGTTGTACCCTTAGAAGGTCCACCGAATGATGTTGCTGAACTCAAAAAGGCATTAATCACGCAAATGGGCTTTAAAGAAAAAAACATCAAAACCTTGGTGGATAGCCAAGCCACACATTCTAACATATTAGCCGCGTTAGAAAATTTAAATACCATCAGCAAAACAGGCGATAGTGTGTTTATTTATTTTTCTGGCCACGGCACCAGTATTAACGATCCAAAATTTGCCAGTTTTGCCAGTGTCTTACCCCATCTTTCGGGCGCGTATGTGCCTTATGATATTGATGCTACAAATAAAAATCCTAAGCAAGAGGATGTAAAAAATAACTTAATTGTTGGTCGTTGGCATTTGCAGCCAATTTTAAAAAAATTAGAACAAGGACGGACTGTTTTTGTAATGATGGATAGCTGCTTTTCGGGTAATGCTGTTCGTTCTTTGGCGAGGACAGAAGGCAAAAAACAATTGAATACTCCTTTTTCAAGCATCCCAATTACAGATAACAGCGATGAAGCCAAATATCCTTATAAAAATGTCGTGTTTTTATCGGCAGCAGGTGATGCCGAATTCGCAGTCGATATTAGCAACAGTCAAGCTGGTGTCGGTAACGTCACCTTTGATAATAAAGCGCATGGTGCATTAACCAATGCCTTTTTGGAGGTTTTGCATGGCAAAACCGATGTTGACGTTAATAAAGACAAAAAAATAACGTATAAAGAACTCGCTGACGGCTTAAAAGATAGCCTGTTGCGCAAAGAAAACAAGCAGCAAACCCCACAATTATTACCTGACGTACAACAAGACGTTAATCAAATTGTGACTCGTTCCATTTTTAAAGCGTCTTCTGTGTCAAATGGAGCAGTTTTTACGATTGTTGATTCGGTTATTTATGTCGATAATCAAGCAAAGCTGTCCGAAGTAAATAGCTTGGCAGGCATAGGCATTGAAACAAAAGTTAATGACATTGTTGATTTTAAGGTAACACGCAATGGTTCTGGCTATAATCTAAGCACTGGCGCAAATGATATTATCTTAGAAAAAGCCTCACCAACACTGATTACTCAACGTTTACAAGCCGAAATATGGGTTAAAAACCTGCTTAAACCACTCAAAAAATCAGCCAACTTGCGAGTCGAAACCAGTGGTTATAATGGTAACAACTTTGTAGATGGTCAAAAATTTGTTTTTCAAATCAGTAATACCGAAGACAGTTATCTGTTGATATTAAACATCAATAGTCATGGCCAAGTGTCAATCTTATATCCTTATAATAACTCAGAGTTGGCTATGCTCGCTGCCAATAAGCCGGTTTCGATTCCTTCAGGCAAAACACCAGATGATTTTATTGTCGTAGAACCACCTTTTGGTTTAGAAAAGGTGGTGGTGATAGCCATGCCCAAATCAATCGATCTGAGTCTGGTTAAACCTTTAAATAAAACCAGTATTGGTCATCAACATCTACAGGCTGTTCAGCAAATGATTACTAGTCAACCCAGTAGCACTTGGTCTGTTTTAGACTTTAGAACTTATCCAAAAACTGGCAAATAGTTAATCAAACCACTCTGACCGCGTGTGTGTATGAGTGGTTTTTTAATAGAGAATATATAATGAACAAGTTTTCTATTGTGCTCGGTTGCCTGTTGTTGTCAGTGAGTCATGTTGCTCAAGCGTGTCAAGCAACACCTGCCGAAAAAAAACGACAAGAAGCAATCAAAGCCGAAGATATATCACAAAAATTAGTTTTATATAAAAAATCAATTGAGTTATGTAGCACTTCGCCATTGTCATACGCCGAATATGGTTATTTATTAAGTACGCAAGGCCGCTTAAATGAAGCAGAGCTGGCACTAAGACAATCCGAAAACTTAATTAGCAACCTTAATCAAGGTATGGAACAACAATACCTTTTTGAAAAGTATATTTGGCAACAATTAGTAGATATTGCTATTCAAAAAAATGACCGTATTCAGTCATATTTGTATTTAGAAAAGTTAAAAGCGAGAGAAAAACAAAACAAAATTGAGTTTGATGAGAGTTATTTTTCATCACAACAAGCCTTTGACGAGTTGATGAACATCAAACCTATGACAGCTCCCGAGTTTAGAAGCATTATGTCATTCAAAGCAGCAGGCATAGACGAAGGAGTTTCTATTGATTACAACATCAACTTTGATTTTAATGATGCCAAATTAACTCAAGAAGGCGAACAACTGCTGAGTCAAATTGCTAATACGATTAAAGAGCTGGATAGCTATGCCACCAAAATTAAAATTATTGGCCACACCGATATCGTAGGCGATGAACAATACAACAAAACATTATCTATCAAACGTGCTAGCACGGTTAAATCTGCCTTAAGCAAAATGCTACCAAAATTGGCTAAACGCCTAATAGTTGAGGGCAAAGGCAAAGACCAACCCAAATATCCATCGACACATCCAGATGCCGACCGACTTAATCGCCGTGTTCAATTTGAGATTTTATAAACGCATTGGGAGCTCATTATGTCTTTTCGTCTAAAAAAATTGACCACCCGTTTGAGTTGGTTGGCGTGTTGTGTCATGTTGGTTAATACGCCTGTCTATGCAGATTCGAGTAAACCGCCACAAGGGTTATTTGATGTTTATCAACTCAACCGAGATGAGCGTGTCCCCAATCTCATCACACCCGATTTATTATTGGTGTCTTATAGTTTATTGCGCGAAAACATCAATCAGCAACACGAATTTCAAACAATTCGACCTACTTTTCAAACGGTAGTCAAAACCCTACAACAAAAGTTAGATACCTTGCCAAAAGGCCTAAAAAAAGAAGTTGCCACGCAACAAGCGCAGCAATTTGTCAAATTGGTTAATTATTTATTAACAGGACAAACACCGACTGCAAAAGATGACCCATTGTTGCAGGCGGAGTACCAACTGATTGAGCAAGCCGCTCGCGTAAGTAAATCACCCTTATTGGGGGTGAGTGTAGATTATACCCAGCTTAAGCCTAGAGGACGCTACACGCAGGCACCAGACTTGCAACAATATTTTAAAGCGTTTAAATATGCGACTTCGGTCAATTTTTTTATTAAAGCCAGTGATGCGGCCAATGTTAGTCCCGAAGAAGTATCAACACTTTTAGCGATGGTTAAATTATTAAGCCAACAAATTACTCAAGACCCTGCTTTAAAACAAAGTTATTTAACGCTGGTTAATAGCTTATTGTGGCAATATGGCAAGGCCAATGACTTACTCGTGACAGATATTTGGCAAATACAACAACAAGCTAATTTTGATTGGAAAAATGCGTCCGCGCTCATTGTGGATTATGCCAAACAACAAAAAAAACTGCCTACGATTATCGATGTACCTATAGATAACAAAAAAATAAATGCCAATCAAACGGCTGCCGAAATAGCCTTAGGTTGGCGATTTTTGCCCACCAATACCGCAAACGACTTAGCTGCTATGCAAGCCTTAACCTATCCCAATACGCAAGCCTATATGTCGCCTTGTGGCAAAATAGACTGTGTAACACCATGGACACGCGGCATGGTTAATGGCAAAGAGCTAAAAACCTATTTTAAAGGCGTTGAACTACTAGCTGCCTTAGACATTAACGCCGCTCAAAAAACCATTGAAGTTACAGGCGAAAATAGTTTTGAGGGATATGAGCAAGCCCAACAAAATGCAAAAAGTATCTTGGCACAAGAAAACGGACTTAACACTCAACAATTAAAATTTATGCAGCAAGCAGGTAAAGAGGGTATAGATACAGAGAGTCTATTGGGTTTTTGGACGTGGCAACGTTACATAAACTTGGTTTATAACAAACAGCCCATGAGCTTTATGACTAAAAGCATACAGTTAAATGAGTCACGAACAGGTGCTATTCTTAAAGGCAGTGCGCAATTTTATTTGGCGTTAATAGAGTTAGCAAAAGCGCATCAACAGCAACAGCCACACCCATCATGGCCATTATTTATTAAACTTGTGCAAAACCTGCAAGTGATTGCTACACAACAGCAAGCTGGCCAAACTTTAAGCCCCGAAAATGAGTCTTTCCTCAACAATATTGATGAAGATTTATTAGCATTGGTTGGCAAAGAAGATATGCCAATCGTTGTTGATGTGTACACCAACCCCCAAGATCAGTTAGTGATTCAAGAGGCAATTGGCCATCCTAAAATGATATATCAACAAAAAGCGCGTGGTGCACAACTCAAACACTACGAGTTTAAATACCCAATGAGTCAACGTTTAACAAACGAAGAATGGCGTAGTCAATTACCTGGACATTAAGGTGAAAAACATGTTTAAAAAAACCAAATTACTTAGCGCACTTATCACTGTATTAAGTTTATCCACATCGGTCGCTTATGCTGCCAATAAAGCAATTATTGTTGGCGTTGGTAAATACCCCGATGCGCGCAATAACTTACCTGGTGTTGATGTAGATGTGCAATTAGCCAAAACGATGGCAACACGTTTAGGTTTTAGCCCTGCTAACACAAGAGTATTACAAAATAATCAGGCCACAGCCACTAACTTTAGAAGTGCCATGCAATGGGCAACACAAAATGTGTCGGCTAACGACAAAGTCATGATTTATGTTTCAGGTCATGGCTCACAAAAAACCGATAAAAATGGTGATGAACCAGACGGACTCGATGAAACCTTATATTTGTATGATGGTCATTTTGTTGACGATGAATTTGGTGCATTAATCAAACAAATTCCTAGCAAAAATGTGGTGATTATTGTTGATGCTTGTCACAGTGGCACGGTTCATAGAAATATTGCTTTAGACAAAAATGCCTTTAATGTGTCGGAGGGGGTATCTAAATTTTATCATAGTAAAGATTTAGCCAGACCTAGAGACTCTAACACGGCAGACACATCTAGTTTAAATAACAGCGGTTTTGTTGCCGAAAACGCCGAGGATAATCATGTTTTATTAGCAGCAGCACAAGATAAACAACAATCCATTGCAACACCCAAAGGTAGCTTGTTTACGCGTGCTGTGTATGACTCTTTTGAAGCATTGCGCCAAGAAAAAGATACTGCCTTTACATGGAAAACGATTTTTAGTCGTTCATCAGACTTGATTAATAATAATCAACAATTAGATAAACAAGGTTTAATGTTTAACCCTAATTTACAAGGCAGTGAGCAATTAGCCCAAAACCCCATTTCCTTAGCCCAAACACAAACCCCACGTACCACCTCAGATACTGGCCAAAATATGCCCAATTGGCAGGGGCTTGTTAATATTGCTCAACAAGGTAAACCGTTTAAGGTCAATATTAAAGCCAAAATTCCACTAAACGAAGTGATTCCTATAGAGTTTGTTGCACCGATAGATGGCTATCTCAATCTGGTTACCGTTGATGTAAACGATAAAGCGGATGTGTTATTTCCCAATAAATACACAACTAATGCACGTGTTAAAGCAGGTGAAAAATTTGATATTTACCAAAACATGAGCAAAAAGATTAAATCTAAAGAACCGCTTGGCAAAACCTTACTATTTTTTATAGTCACTAAAGATAAGGTGGATTTTAGTGAATTAGGCATGGGTAAATACAATAAAACAGGCCAAGTAGATGCGCAAAATGTTTTTGCTCGTATTACACTGCAAGATGTTGAAAAATTTGCTAAAAAAGCAGCAGGCATTGATGAAGGAGATGACGCGCCACAAACCAATCAATATCAAGAGTATTACACGGCAACCGCTATTTTCGATACAATCAAATAATCTATTGCCGTCCTTGTGACGGCTTATTTGACAGTGGGAATACCTATGCTCAAAAAAAGCATCATCATAAAGTCTGTTATGGCCATATCGTTATGGACCATTGCCTGTGGCAGTTATGCAGGCGAAAAAGTCGCCTTATTAATTGCTAATGCCAAATATGAAGACATGGCACGTTTAGAAAAGCCTTATGATGATGTCAAACTCATAGAAAATAGTTTATTAACCTTGGGATTTAAAAAAGAAAACATTAAAACCCTGCGTGATATAGACCAACGCGACATGAAAAGAGCGTTTAAGGACTTTGGTACCCAGTCTGAAAATGCCGAAATTGCCTTTTTTTATTATTCGGGTCATGGCTTGCAACACCAAGGCAGTAATTATTTGGTGCCAGTACAAGCGCAAATTAGCAAAGATAGCGATATAGACATAGAATCGGTTTCGGCACAAAACCTATTAGCACAACTCGAAAAGGCAAAATTGTCTGTATTGGTCTTAGATGCTTGCCGAGACAATCCGTGGTTACGCAAAAAAGGGGTTGCAGGCAAAGGTTTGGCCAGAATGGAAACCCCCAACAGAAGTATTATTGCCTTTGCCACCAACGAAAACAACACGGCTGCCGACCAAGGTTTGTATGCCCAATACTTGTCACAATACCTTGTGCAAGGTTTAGAGTTACGCAAAGTGTTTGATAAGGTTGGGGCAGCCATTGATAAGGAGACAGGCGGTAAACAGCAACCACGGGTTTATAGTGGGGTGTATGATGATGTGTATTTAAATGGCAAGGCTAACCCAACAACACCTGTGGTGATGCCCTCAGTTGACCCCCAAGCTTATGAGTTGAGCTATTGGGAGAGCATCAAAAACTCCACCAATGCCAGCGATTATGCCGCGTATTTAGCGGACTATCCGCGAGGACGATTTGCCAGTTTAGCCAAAAGTAGACAAAAGCAATACGAAGTTAAACCCACCCCTGAACCTGTACAAGTAGCCCAAATCCAAACTCGAGAACAACCTCGCACGACTTATGGAGTAGGTCAAAGTTTTAAAGACTGTGCCGAGTGCCCTGAGATGGTGTTAGTGCCATCGGGTAGTTTTATGATGGGTTCTAAGGATTATTCAAATGAAAAGCCTGTACATGAAGTGACGATAAACGATAGTTTTGCGGTGGGTAAATACGAAGTGACCTTTGCCCAGTGGGACGCTTGTGTGGCTGATGGAGGATGTGGCGGTTATCGGCCTGATGATGCAGGCTGGGGGCGAGGTACTCGACCTGTGATGACGGTGAATTGGGAAGATGCGCAAGCATATCTGCGTTGGTTAAGCCAAAAGACGGGTCAAAAGTACCGATTATTGAGTGAAAGTGAATGGGAATATGTGGCGCGAGCAGGGAGTAGCACTGATTACAGTTGGGGTAATGACATAGGGAGTAATAAAGCAAATTGTGATGGTTGTGGTGGCCAATGGGACGCTAAAAAAACTGCGCCAGTGGGCAGTTTTTCAGCTAACAAATTTGGTTTATATGATGTACATGGCAATGTGTGGGAATGGGTAGAGGACTGTTGGCATGGTAGTTATGAAGGTGCGCCAACGAATGGCAGTGCATGGCTGAGTAGTTGTACTGAAGAGCGTAGAGTGTTGCGCGGCGGTTCTTGGGTCAGCTATCCTGACGGCACTCGGTCGGCCAACCGTAATAGGAACGCACCTACACTCCGCAACAGCTATTTCGGTTTTCGTGTTTCCAGAAGTTTGTAGCGTCTTTGATCTTTTGTTCTTTAAGTCTGGCGACGCAGGAGCCAGTTGGGGGAGTTCAGAGGGGTCTCCCCTCTGGGTTTAAAAAAGTTAAAAATAAACCCTTTTTGCAGTTTACAACGTTTATTAACAATAGATGGCTGATATAAACACCGCGCAACTATCTGGTATTTATTTAAGCCATAAAATACATTACATTGTCACTAAAAGGTTTAACCCGTTTTTAGGAAAAATTATATGAAAAAGTTAAGCTTAGCCCTATTTATCTCTTTTTTATCAACGGGTAGTTTTGCGGCTAGCCAAAAAGAGCTTAATCGTTTAGCCAATGCTATTAATGAATTAGACACGCAAACGTTGCAACAATTTTCGGCTAAAGACTTAAGCCCCAATCGCTTTCAAAATGTGTCATCTAGCCTAGAGCGTTGGTTGGAGGATATGCCGATTGTTAAAGGTGACAGTCAAAATGCTTTTTCGGCAAAAAGTATTATCGGTGATGACGATGATGCCAAAATAGCGGTAGCACTTAAAGTTGACGAAGATAATCAAGATAGCATTATCGAACTTGTGGACAAAGATATATTACAAGCGCAAGTGGGCGAAACCATTTATGCCTATGTGAGCAAAAGCACACTACAAAAAATTGCTGAGCGCGACGAATTATTAAATGCAGACATACAACCCATGTTTTATGCGTCAAGCACTTTAGAAAATGCTCTGGACAGATATAAGAAGCGCGGCGAAGAGAATAATAGCAGTCCTACACCTGAAAAAACTGAACCCAAACCAAATCCTGTACGACCTAATGGTAATGGTTTAGTAGGTGAAGGACCTGTTGTTACGCAAGTTGCTAACTTTCATAAGCAGGGTATTAAAGGCAAAGGCGTCAAAGTCGGTATTTTAGATTTTGGCTTTGGTGAATATAAACAATTGCAACAACGTGGCATTGTGCCTGCTCCACGCGCTACACAAACTTTTAATCAAGGCCAACCATCATCTAATGTAGGTGGACGTGAAGTACACGGTACTGCTTGTGCCGAAATTATTCATCAAATGGCACCAGAAGCAGACTTGTACTTGGCTCAGGTTGGAGCTGGTGATGGCGGCGCAAATGCAGGTGATATCCTCAAAGCTGCTCAATGGTTAATAAATCAAGGCGTTGATATTATTAACTTTTCGGGTGGTGGTTCTGGTATGGCATTAGATGGAACCTCTCCATTAGATAAAATGGTTGATGAGTCAGTATCTCAAAAAGGCATACTATGGACTATTTCTGCAGGTAATGAAGCCGATGATCATTGGGCGGGTATGTTAAAAGATAAAGACAATAACGGTTTGGTAGATATTGCCGAAAATGGTAGTGGTGACTTTTTGACGTTTGAATGTACTCAAGCTCCTTGTGAACTGTCTTTTACTATTAATATTGATGACTGGCCAGACAGTCCCAATCGCTCAGCAAGCATTGGTTTAAGTGCCTTTTTGGTCACAGCAGATGCACAAGGCAATTTTGTTGAAGTAACCTCAGGCCATTTAGATCGCAAAGGTAAACAATCAAGTGCTTCATTTGACATGGGAGCTGGAGGATTAAAGAAAGGAGCTTATGCGCTAGTTCTAAAAGCCCCTCAAAACGCGTCTAACGTTAAAGCCCATGTGTTTTTTAATCGAGCCAGAGGTGCCTCTTTAGTCACCAAAAATAAATATGGTAGTTTGACCACACCAGGTACATCAAAGCAAGGACTGAGTGTTGCAGCATATTCTGTCATCACTAATTCGATTGCTGACTATAGCAGCCGTGGGCCAACTGACGATGGACGAATCAAACCTGATATATCTGCACCGAGTGAAGTTAAAAGTAATGCTTATGCTAAAGAAGGTGGTATTTTTGATGGAACATCAGCCGCAGCACCTCATGTAGCAGGATTTGCAGCTTTAATTAAACAAAAAGACAAAGTATCTGGAGTTGGCTTAAAAAGTAGTGTCACTCGATATGTTAAAGCAATTCAGCCACAAGACCCACATGTCATTGGCAAAGGTTTGATTTATGCAGGTGCTTCAAATGTAGGCAAACAACATCTTGATGATGATGTGCCTGAACAGAACGAGAACGGTAACGAGTCCAACAACTTATATAACCAAATTAATAACATTCTAAAAAGATGAGAGTGTGTTTTAGGCGGTGTTATCTAGTTGCTTGTAATAACAGGATGTCTTTTACAATCAACCATCATCGCCTATATAAAACAATAGAATAGGTATTTTATAATGAACCAATCAGAGTTAGAGTCTGATAAAAAATTAGACGAATTATATCAACAACTACCCAGACCAACTGTGCCTGAATCGGTTCGTGCTAATTTGTTTGCCTTGGCACAAGCACAAGCGCAAGAAAACGAAAAATCACATCAACAGCAACGCAAAGGTGGTTTCAGCCAATGGTTTCAAAACATGTTTTTGGGTGCGCCAGTTTATGCTTGGTCAGGTATGGCAATGTGTGTGTTAGCGGTTGGTGTGGTGTTAATGCCCAGCCAAAACACCAATAACACCACCAATGACACGTTTTTTATGGCTTCTAAAGATTTGCAAATCAAACAATCTGTAGGTACAGCAGAACCTATAGAGTCATTACCATCAGGTAATCCGTCTGAGTGGGAAGTTGCCAAAGTAGAACCCGCCAACACAAAACAATCAACGTCATCTAATCCTCAAAATGCCACAAACGCTGATCAATCCATAGAAGCAGAGTTGCACATGAGCTCGGTCAATAAGCGAGAAAGCGTTGATAACGATGCAGAAATTGAACAAAAAGATTCAAAAAGCAATCAACAAGAAGATATTAATCGACAAATCACTAAAATTCGCATATTAAATCAATTAAACGATGCTAAGGCAGCCAAACAGGCACTGTTTGAGTTTGAAAAAAAATATCCTAATTATGATTTGCCTCAAGATATAAAAGCTCTCAAAGCAACTCAACCATAGTAATCATATATTGGTTTTTGGGCATAAACGATGATAGAACAAACAGATGAAGAGCTAATGTTGAGCTTTCAAAAAGGTAATAGTCGAGCTTTTGAAAAATTATATCAACGCTATCAACGTGGGGTGCATGGTTATATTTATAAAAAAATAGCAAATCCCAACTATAGTGATGATGTTTTTCAAAATGTCTGGGAAAAGGTCATTAAAGGCTCTAAAACATATCAAAGTCAAGATAATCGTTTTGCTGGCTGGTTATATGCGATTATCAATAACACAATCACTGACCATCAGCGTAAAAAAGACATCATTGTCACTAATACGGTCGATGATGACTCTTTTAAAGACAAACACCAAAAAGACTTAGATGAAAATAATGATTGTGGTTGTGATATTTATCAACCCATTTCACCTGAAGATTATGTGAGCTACAAAAAAGTTTTAGAAAGATTTGAGCATTGTTTAACACGCTTGCCTGAAGAACAAAAAGAAATTTATTTATTAAAGCAAGAGTTTGATAAAACGGTTAATGAGTTAGCAAAAATGATTAATGAGTCTTATGAGTGTGCCAAAACTCGCTTACGTAATGCTCGAGATAGATTAAAAGACTGTTTAGACGTGCTTAACAAAGATTATTAACCAAAAATGAACTCAATTGAGTTTTGATAATTTTTTAAAGATGCATTATTAAAAATAAAACCCTTTTTTAATAGTGCATCGTTTATATAAGTATGGGGCTGAATGACATTAATCGCATAGTTAGCAACAAAAACTCACTATGCCAGCAAAGTTGATGACAATAAGTACCTAAAATGCCAGTATCCTAAAATATGGCCTCTTATTCTAATGAGTGATAATGGAGAATTTTAATGGCTAGTTTCAAACTTACACAAACGGCTAAAAGTTTAGTGTTAGCAACAACTGTCGTCATGTTTAGTCCTGCTGTTTTAGCCGAAACAGTGAGCGCACAAGCAGTCGGAGTAAAATATGCCAACGAATCTAATGAAGAGACTGATTTAGAAATTAACGTTCGTACCGAAAAAAAATCCTATGCGGTTGGCGAACCATTGACCTTTAAATTAACATCTAACAAAGCAGCATACTTTTATTTATTTAATTTGTTGCCAGATGAAGATGATGCGGTTCAGCTGATTCCTAGCAAGTTTTTTAAAGCTAATAAAATTAAAGCAGGTCAAACCATTGTTTTTCCTAGCTATGATTTAGAAAGTAAAGAAAAAACACCTGTTTTGGCAGCAGAAAAAGTTGGCAAAGAACGATTTATGTTAGTGGCAAGTACAACCAAACTTTCATTTGATGAGATTATGAACATCACTGAAGAGTCAGGGTATGGTTATACCAAAATCACCAAATTAAAAGATAGCTTTAAGTCTCAAAGCGTAAGTTGGGTAGAATTGGATAAACCTGAGTCTGTGATTAATTCTGAAGATGTCTCAACAGCATATTTTGACACCCGAATTACAGCAAAAGTTAAATCGGCAGATTCGCCTAAGACTAAAGCCAAAGATGACACGCTTCACAAAGTCGGTCAATTGGCTGATGGTAATGTCATATTATTATCGACCAATAAAAACAAATACAAAGTTAATGAAGAAGTGAAAATATTTTATGCCTCAACCAAAGCAGGTTATATAAATATTTTTGCCGAAGAAGAAAATGGTGAAGAAAAACAAGTGGTACAAAAATTGGTCAAAGCAAATCAACTATATAATGTGATAGTCGATGCGGAGTCACCTAAAGGTAAAACCATTTTTAAAGCCTACTATTCCATATTGCCTATTAACAGCAAACTTAGTAGTCAAGATGAAAATGCTGTAGCAGTTCATGCTATTGCTGTTTCCAAATAATTAATCGTCTAACTTCAGTTGATAACCAGAGGACAAACCATGAAAACTTTAACAAACTATGTAGGTTCCGCGCTTTTAATTGCTATTACTGCTATTTCTGGCAATGTTTTTGCTAATGATGCGGGTGCTCAAGCTATTGGGGTGCGAGACACCAATAATAGCTGTAATTCTTCATCAGAATGTCAAGATCCCAATTTAACAGTAACGCCTGTAAAGCGTAGTTATAAAGCGGGACAAGCTATATTTTTTAAGGTCAAAGCCAGTGAAGATGCCTACTTATATGCCTTTACACCTGATAAGAATGGTGAGGCTATGATTATTTGGCCAGCTGAAAAAAACTTCAACAACCAAACAAAGTTAAAGAAAAATAAAACCTATAAAGTGCCAGCTGATGGTATTGAGTTTTTTAGTGACACACCAAATACAACCGAAGAGATTGTTTTTGTTGTGACCCGCGAAAAACAAAATCTTTCTAAATTAAAAAGACAGAGTGTTGGCGCAATGAGTATGGCCAGCACCAAAGATATCGCATCCAGCTTTGATGACGAAAGTACAAGCGTCAAAATTAAGGCTATACGCACACGAGAAACTGCACCAGAGCAAGATACGAGTGTTTCGGAGTTGGCTAACAACATCAAAGTCGTAGCCATTAAAATCAAGTAATCTTATTGCTTTTCCCATTGGTAAATTTATTAATGGGAAAACATCTTTAATATCAATTTATGGGGAGGCAAAGATGTTTAAAACACTATACATATCTTGCCTCACCACACCTTTCGTGTTTATGCAGGCCTGTGCGCAAAATAGTGATGCTCAAGACATAAATATGCTTAGAGGCTATACGACTGCTACAATGACTCAATGGCGTATTTTAGATTCTATACCTGCAAATCAAGCATTTTTTGTAAAAGATAGTCAGGGTAGTCTGCGTCAGTATCATCTTGATAAACACAATATTTTAACTTTAGATAATTTGCGTGAGGGGCAAAATTATCAACTGTTTTATGGCACCCACAAAAAATTTTTAATGTCCTTTAAACAACCCATAAGTAAAGCTAATCCATCTGTTGTATTTGCCTCATGTTTAGATAAAAGTTGGTTTGAGTTAAGTAATACAATAGAAAATTCATTAGCAAATTATTTAACAAAACTACAAAATCCAGTCATGTTTTGGCTGGGTGATATGGTCTATTTTAATAAAGATGATTTAAGTAATCAGGCCAGCTTAGACCATGCTTGGCTCAACAAGCTGACAGATGATGCTTTACAGAAAACACTAAAATATACCCCTAATTATGCTATTTGGGATGACCATGATTTTGGTTTAAACGATGCTGATAGTACGGTACCCTATAAAAATTATAGTTTTCAATCTTTTAATAAATATTGGTTAAATCCTCCAAAAGCTTTTGAGAAGCTTTTAACATTTCGTTTTAGACAAGGAGATGTAGAGTTTTTTGTTTTAGATAACCGTATGCTTAGAGCTAAATTAAATATTAATAAACAAGGCAAGCAAATGTTTGGTGAGCAGCAAATAAAATGGTTAAAACAAAATCTACAAACTTCTAATGCAAAGTTTAAGTTAGTGATTAACGGTGGCCAGTTTTTTAATGATGATCGAGATGAAGAAGGTTGGTATCATTTTAAAAATGAACGTAATGATTTTACGGTATGGCTCACTCAAAATCCTATAAGTGGCCTTTTATTTATCAGTGGTGACCGTCATCATAGTACCTTATTTAGCAGAAAAATATCAAAACATAAAATAGTTTATGAATTGACTTGTTCTGCATTAACTTCTCAATCAGAAGATATTACTGAGGAATCTTACATGCAAGTCCAACGTTATGTTTCTGTAAAGGAAAATAATTTTTGTCACTTAAAATTTGATAGTAATACACAAAAAATTGATATTCAAATTATTGGCGAAAAGGGGAGTAGTTTAGCTAATTACACTCTGAACCTAACTAATAAATGAATTAATTTACACACAATGGAGATTATGATGAGTCAAGATATTAAAAAATCTGCTGTCGCGGTGCTGCTATTAATGAGTAGCTTTAATGCAGTTGTTAACGCTCAGGAGATCCCTGCGGATACTGTCAATGTGAATAATTTAAGTCTTGATAAAATAAATAAGTTAGTCATACCTAAAGCTGATGATGCTCAACAAAATGATAATTATCCCAAATATGGCAAACAACTAAGTGAAAAAGTAACTAGCATTTTACAAAAAAAATCAGCAGAAGTGCCTATTGCTGTTGAAGTGCGGTTAAATCCTAGTTTATCAAAGGCATTTATTGATGCTTTAAAAAGTAATCCAAAAAATAAAGTACAAGCCCAAGTTGAAAGTACTCTTTATTTAGTTACTGATGCACAAACTTTGGATAGTTTATCTAAAAATGCGGCAATTGAGTTTGCCGATTTACAAGCAACTTTAAAAGCTCAACAAAGCTTGGCTACTCATGAAGTCGCGTTGGGCATGCTTGAAAAATTAGCTACAAAAGCTGAAAAAAACCAAAATATTGTTGTTTCTCCATGGGGTATCAGCGAGACAACGGCAGCTGTGTTATTGGCTAATTCAGATCCTAATAATATTGAGCTACCTCATTGGTTTAAACAAAATATGAGTAATCAAGCTTGGTTATCTGCCTATAACCAAACTCAGTTATCAGCAAATGTTAAGCGTTACAATTACATCTTTGCAGACCAGTCTTTGACTATTGCCAATAAATTTAAGTCAGACTACAACAGCAATATGAGTGGTAAAATTAACAGTGTCGATTTTATCAAAAATCAAACTCAAGAGATTAACAAAATCAATCAGCAAATTGCTAAAGATAGTAATGGATTAATTAAGCAACTCTTGCCCTCAAATTTGCCACCTTTAAAACTAATGTTAACTAATGTGTTGCACTTCAAATCAACATGGCAATCAAAATTTGATAAAAAAGCATCTTATCCATCTGATTTTGTGCAAGGTGATAACAAAATTAGCAAAGTCACTTATATGCGTAAAGATATATCAGCAGATATTGCTCAAGTTGACGATTGGACATTAGTTTCACTGCCATTTAAAGATGGCCAAGAATTAGATTTGTTATTGCCGCCTTCCAAAGCTCCACTTGCTTTTCCTTCGGTAGAGCAATTTACTAAGTTAAAACAAGCCATTACTAAAACGGATGCAACAATTCATTTACCAAAGATTAATCTAAAAGGTGATGTGGTTAGTTTAGAAACTGATGTTATACCAGAAATTACAACTTGGACTATGAATGCAATAGTCGAAGGGCAAAATATTAAAATAGATAAAGCATTACACCAAGCTGTTGTTACTTGGGATGAACAAGGAGCGGAAGCCGCAGCAGCTACAGCCTTTATTGTGAAGAGGTCAATTTCTGAGAGAAAACTAGACGTTAAATTTAATCGGCCATTTGTATTTATGATACGTCAAAAAGATACAATCTTATTTACTGGGCAAGTTAGACGCCTAACAAAAAACTAAGTAAATCGATGAGTTTTTTTAACTCGACATCAACCTCTTTGTACTTGAGTTTCAATCACTCAAACTCTTCGGCCTCAGAAATATTGGCACCGTAATCTGAAGAGCATGGATTTTTTTCAATACCAAAATCGCGTTCTGACGATATTGCTGTACATTCACTTGAAGGGGTTGTCAGCTCCAAGACAAACCCTTTCGCATATACTGCATTATTTTCTATTTTGGAAAAAGGACCAATTGGGATGCCTAGTCCTGCAAAACGATTGGGAGTCGTTGAAATAATAGCTAAAAATCTATTAATACCCACTGGAACCCACAGAAAAAATGGTTAGGTAGCCTGCTGACTTGTATGCTTTTTTAGCTTAAATGAGATTAAGTCCACACGCTTGCCCATGAGGCCTACTTGTCCACCAAAAAACGACAGCAAAATTAAAATCGGAATTTTCGGCTGTTTGGGCTTAGACCCCCAAAAACGATATGGTGATGCTCCTTGATTCAGTGGGCTATGGACTCACGCGCCATCAAACGTCCCAGAAGACGCCGCAGCTTGCGCGACTGTTTTTTTAGGACTTCGGTTTTTTCATAGCGGCCACGGCCGTTGCGGGAGCCGCCCATGCCGTCCTTGATTTTGCCAACCTTGTTTGCCATGGTGAAATCTCCAAAGTGATGATCATACAGTTTGTCACTTTTCTCAGTCGATGTCAGCAGATTGTCAAAGACGATGTCATCAGAATGGTCTTCAATGTAATTTATAGGGAACCAATGGCGCGATACAAAGTGGCATGATGACAATTTAAAAGATGAGCCACTTCTCGCTCTGATGTTCCTTCAGCAATCAGTCGTTTCCCCATCGCGATTTGCTCCGTGCTTAATTTAGGCAGCGGCCCAAAGCGTACTCCTTTTTTTGAGCGGCAACTCGTCCTGTGCGCGTGCGATCAACAATCAAACTACGTTCAAACTCAGCGATTCCCGCGAACACTGTCAGTACCATTTTCCTCGAGGCTGACTTGTGTCTATACATGGCTCCGCCAATGAACGTAAACCCACACCTCGGTGATTGAGTATGGCTAAAGTTATTAGCAAGAGCGGCGCCGCTCAGTTCAAATTTATACCATCTAAAATAAACACTGGCAACGATTTTTCACATGTCAACACAAAATCCCAAACAACTGATTTTATTAGGATAAATTCAAGCTACGCCCGCTCACTCATAAACTCAATCACCAGATCATCCGTCGTGTATCCAGCAATAACATCAGCAACTGATCTAGCCCTGATCTGTGGAGTGTGGTGCAGTATCGTTAGGCTGCTGTGTGCTGGTATACCAGTGTATTAATGCCTCACCGTGTTCTGGCTGAAATCCAGTCGCTGGGTCTATCCATAATAGCTGTGAACAGTCCGCATCAAAAAAACTGCGCCAATCGTCTAAGGCTAACCAAGCGCTCCCGCTCCATACGGGATGCTGCAAAAACTGTTCAATTTCTCGCTGTCGGCCGCCTTGGTCATAGCCGATGCTGAGGATGGGCGTAACGTCGATGATTTGGTGTTGGCATGCCGGGCTAAATAATTCTTGTAGTTCGGCAAGGCTAAAGTCTTCACGCCATGTCGAGCTGATGACAATCCGCACATCAGGCATCTGCACCAGATATTGTTCCAATACTGGCAGCCGTGCCAGTTGCTGCTCGTGATCGGCGTGTAACACACCATCAATATCCAAAAATAACAGTCGTTGCATCAGTCAATCACTCAAAAAAAATCAATCCTTCGAAACAGCACGTACCCCACGAACATAAGCCTGATCCGTCTTATTGTACAAATAGTCACTGATCGTGCCATTATTAAAGCTGACGACCCATACGTTATCATGCCAATGCAGTACAGACGAGGCAGACAAATAAAAAAAATCGGCAGTGTTTGGAAATACAAGAGGGTCAAGCGTCGGGCTGACGCTGGTTTTGGCACAGTCTGCATCAATCACAATATTGAAGCCGCCTTTAGCCGGAATCGCATCACGAGACTGAGTGCCCGCGCTGCACACAATCAGGCTGCTCAGGTCTTGTATATGTGGCACAATCCAGTCGGTATAACCCCCATAGCCGCCGTTACCATTAAGCGTAGCCACAGCCTCTTGCGCAGCATCCCAACTGTAGCGGATTGCGTCACCCGTACAAGTGCTGCCATTCCATGTCTGTCCCAAGCTACAGCGCATCCAGATCATATTGGTGCTGGGGTCGCGCCACATGCCTTGGGACATCAGTTGTGTGTCGCTGATTGCAGGTTCAGGCGTTTTGGTTAAGCCTGAATGCGCAACTTGCGATAGAGCAATACTTAACACAATCAATAATAACGCTTGCATACGCATACTCCTTGATTTTCAAAAAAAATCGCATCGCCTGCGAGGGGCAGACCCCTTCGTCTTGCACAACGGCGAAGCAGTGCTTCGCTTATCGTTGCTCATGACCTGCGCGAACTGCCAGAATCGGATAGCCCCCTAGTACATTATAATGGTGCGCCTCACCGTTGTAGAAGCTCACTTTCCACGCAAGCCTAAACTCGGAACCATCCAGAACTTCAGACTTAGAGAAAGACGCAGACCAATATTCCACACCTATGTTGGTGAAGATGATCTGGTCAATTTTTCGGCCTTGATCGATCCAGGTCTGGCCGTTGTCGCAAGACCTATCAATGGTTTTGGTTCCACCGCGTTTGGCAGGGATTTCCGTAGTCTTTTGAGATCCCGTCTTACAACGAATCAGGCTTGCAAGATCCTCAATATGCGGCACCACCCAATCGGTATAACCCCCATAGCCCCCATTGCGGTTCATTGCAGCTACCGCATCTTTTGCCGCTTGCCACTTGAGCTTGCTGGCTTCTCCCGTGCAGGTGCTACCATCCCACGTTTGCCCCAAACTACAACGCATCCACACTAAATTGGTTTTATGGTCACGCCACATACCTTGCTGCATAAGCTGCTCATCGCGGCTTATTGGGCTGACTTGTGGTATTGGTCTAACTTGCACTTGCGCTAATTGCTCAGGCGGTGTTGTAGCCACAACAGGGCTAGGCACTAAACTAAACCGCGCCAACATATCGCCCTCGTGGTAAACCTCCTGTTTATTATCAGTTGCCACTAATACACCATTACTCACCGCCTCATACAAATCAGGCATCGTTAAACCCGCTTGGCCTAAATACTTCAGCAACTCTTGGGTAAATACCCCATTACGGCCTTTACCATCTTGAGCCACCGTACCAGGTGCTGAGGCAAACAAATAAAACAGCTTCTTTTTGGGCGAGCGTACACTGCTATCCAAACGCGCCAAACCTCGGCTACCATCTCTTAACTCTTTAGGAAACGGGTCATTACGGCAGGCATCAATAATAATGATATTGTTGGTGATATTACCTTGTGCTAAGGCATTACTAACATCGCTTAACTTCACCGCTTCATAGGCCACACGGCTACGGCTGTTTATTTTGGCATCTATAGGCACTAAATAGTTTTGGCCATCAACTTGCAAACCGTGCCCAGCAAAATAAAACACTGCCACATCGCCCTGCCGTAATTTATTTTTAAACTGGTCAATACTGTCTAACATCTGCGCTAAGTTGGCATCTTTTAGCAAAATAACATCAAAACCAAGGCTTTTAAGTCTGTTGGCAATATCTTCGGCATCGTTTTGTGGATTTGTTAAACGGTCGCCTAACAAATAACGGCTATTACCAATAATTAACGCCGACTTTTGTGCTGCCCATAGGGGTTGGCCAAGAAATACGCAACCATAAATACTAATACTCACCCAAAAACGCACGGATTGGCGTAACTTGCTCATTGATATCCCCTAAATACTTACCCCAATCAAGGGTTTAATTTTGTTGAATTGGCGAATTATTCATTAAATTTAAACGGAAAACTTAATTTATAGCGTTTTTAATATATAAACGTAGAAATGAAGTAAAACGGGTTAAAAATAAATGACTTTGGCAGGTTGAACGAACGAAAGAATGTTTTAAGCTGATAATAAGCGTTTTTATGTTTATGAGGGCTTTGTTGCACAAATAGCGATTAGTTGAGTAATTCTGTAAAATAAACGGATGACGATTTATCACCCAGAGAAATATCGCACCACCAATTGGCCAACCTACAATGCGGCGTTGAAATCTCACGGCTCACTGATGCTTTGGGTAGACAAAGAGATGTCTTGGCAGGGTGAGGCATCAGGAAAACGAGGCCGCACTATGACGTTTAGTGATGCTGCTATTCAGTTTGGCACTTATTAGTGGATAACACAGGCATTAAAATACTGGGCGAAAGCGAATGGAAGCGTAAGAAGCATGGCGCAGAGTATCGTCGTGAATGGCGTAAAGTTCATTTAGGTATTGATGCCGAGACTTTAGAAATTAGAGCGGTTGAAATCACGAGTAATGGCATTGGCGATGCGCCGATGTTGCCTGAGCTACTCAAGCAAATCCCATCAACAGAACCCATATTGTCGGTTCGCGGGGATGGCGCTTATGACACGAAAGCCGCTACGCAGTATTTAGGCCGAACATTATGGAAAAAAATGGAGCGGCCATCATAAACGAAGTTTAGTCGAAACAAAGATGCACTGTTTTAAGTTATTGGGTGAGCGTGTCATGACCAGAGACTTTAATCGCCAAGTCACAGAGTTACAAGTGCGTGTGGCTATTTTAAACCGTTTTACTCATTTGGGTATGCCATCAATTCAGCGGGTCTTTTGATAAATTAGGCATTAGAGAAAAGCATAACTCAAATTTGATTTGTGCAACAAAGCCCTTGACCATTACAAACGATTGGCGGACAATAATTCGGCTTTGCTCAGTGCAGATATAAATTTATATATTAGTAGTTAATTAGTCTTAGCTCATTAAAAAATAAATTAAGACTAAATCATTAAACAACTTACATGGAGTAAATCATGAATATATTAATGATTATCAAGGTGAGCATTTTTTTGCTAGTGTTTCCCGTTTTTGCTGACTCAAAAGTCGCATTGGTGATAGGCAATAGCGAATATAATACTACTGGTGACTCTCTAAAAAATCCGACAAATGATGCCCAAGATATTGCTAATAAATTAAAAACTTTTGGTTATACAACTTTTGTTGTTAAAAATGTCACTAAAGATACATTTTTTAATGCACTAGAAAAATTTGAAAAATCTTTACAACCTAATGGAACTGCACTTTTTTATTACGCAGGGCATGGCATACAAGTAGATGGCCGTAATTATTTAGTGCCAGTCGATGCCTTATTAAATAATAGAATGCGTGTCGATAGTGAAGCTATTTCGGTTTTAAAAGTGGTCGAATTGATGCAAAGTTCGGGTACGGTTAATAATTTATTGATTTTAGATGCTTGTCGTAATGATCCCTTTCCCAAAGAATTTAGGTCAGTAGGCCAACGAGGCTTAACACGCATGAGAGACGATTTAAATACCGAACATACTATGATTCTATATTCTGCAAGTCCTGGACAGGTTGCACAAGACGGCAAAGGGCGTAATGGTGTGTTTACTGGAGCATTATTAACTTTGATGGATCAACCTAATCTAGCTTTGCCACAACTTTATGCACAGCTTAAACAAAAAGTTAAAGAGACAAGTGTTGATAACAGTCAGTTGATTTATCAAGAGGGTGATATTTTGGCTGACTTTGTGTTTAATCAAATTAATCAGCAACACTCTTTACCTATAAATTTATCTGAGCCTGCTAAGCAACCTATAATCACTACTAATAATACTGATTATCAGGATAACTCCAGCCAACAACAGCAGATAAATAATGTTTTAGATGAGAGAAAAAACACTTTAGAATCTTGGTTTTTTATTACTTTAAAAGTGTTAGGGTGTATTGTATTATTAATAATTTTTGCTGTTATTTATTTAATAAAATCTGGCAAAATTAAAAAAATTTTAGATTGGCTTAATCATTAAAAAACTTTATTGTAGGAGTTGTGCAATGGCAAAAATAGACTTGTTTGATTCAGAACCCATACTAATGGTTTTGAGAGGCACTTTTTATAAATCAAATGCGATTGCTAGGTTAATAAGTAAGTTTCTAAAATTAATAGGGATTATTTCTTATGTTGAATGGACACTCACCGATCGTAGATTATGTATTTATGAAGAAAATCGGCTCTTATGGTTTATTATTGTTGCACGAGATTTGAGTATTTTGCCTTTACAAGATACCTGTATGATAAAAGGCCAACAATCAAGTTCTTTGTTTGTTTTTAAAACTTATAATTTACAAATTTTAAGCCCAGCTGCAACAATAGCAGGTATAAATCTTAAAGGTAGTAATTTTGATACCATACAGCAGCATGTTAATATTTTTTCTAAATATTTTGGACAAATATAGGGGCTGTTGTTTTTTATTCAGGATGGGGCAGAGCCCCATACGCGCCAACTTAAGAGATAAGTGATTTATTCATATAGGTGATGTGTGTTGAAAAACCCGTATGACTAGATTTGGTAAACTTAAGAAGATGATTGGAGTTTATCATGTCAAAGAAAGTGCAACAGCAGTACAGTGCGGAGTTAAATTTGGCTTCTATGTCGGTGGCATCATTAACAGGATTAGTCAACGGCTTGGCTGCTTGATATTGGCTGTTGTCCACCACAAACAACACTTTTTGGGCTGCCCATGTGCTTGGACTTAATACAATCAGCATTGTTCATAGGCAGTTTTTGATACAGTGCCGCATATCAATCCTCTTAATGTTAAATTAGCTAATTTTAGACAAGCCTTGTTTTAAAAACAGAAGTGCTGTTTTGGTGCCGCCTGTGGTTAAGGCAAACACAATACCCCACGTCAACACATTTAATGCGGCAATGCAGCTATAAGAGCATAACAAACCATACACTTTGAGGTCTGGTTGATGAGGTTTTGCCTCTTGTATAATCGCTAATAGAGCATAACCGATGGTGAGTCCCAAACCAAATTGGGCGATATATAATAACGGTTTTTGTTGAATCATGGACACCAACAACACTGCTATCCAAACAGGTGATCTAAAAAAATACGGGGCAAGACAAATCAGTAAATTATGCTCACCTTGATGTTTGATATATCCATTGCCGTGGTGATGAACATTTAACTCGCGAATAGGTTTGAAGCTCAAAGCAGTCCATAACGCATGTGATAATTCATGGTCGAGGGTTTGCCAAAATTGTGAGCGTTGGCGCAACCACAACAGATAAACAACGCCATACGTCAACACGCCTAAACCAACATACGGCACATGCTGCATACGCATTAGGCGTGTAAGTAAAACTGGCGCATAAAGCCACACAATGCCCCATGCAATGGCGATGAATAGTAAACGGATGAGATTGGGCATGGGGGTGTCCTGTAGGGGCAATGAGCAGCTAAAATTTTAAGCTTAACGTTATATAACGGATAAAAAGCGAAAACGGGTTATTTTTTGGCATAAAAAACAAGATTAATGCTGTTGCTGTACTTTTATTCTTGTAGGCTGACCGTAATTTCTATTCTTCGATTTTGGGCGCGACCAACTTCGGTGGCATTATCAGCTATTGGCTCAAATTTACCTAAGCCAATAGCATGGATTGATGTTTTAACACCTTGTGTCCATAAGTATTGAGCTATAGCAGTGGCTCTCTCTTGTGAAATCTTTAGGTTGAAATCATCTTTGCCAAGACTATCTGTGTGGCCAGATACGGTAAGAACTATTTTGTTATTCTTTAACGCTAAGGCGATATTGTTTAAGGTGTCAAAAAAATCTGGTTTGATAGTAACTTGTCCTAATGGGAATACGATGTTGGCTGGCGAAATGAGTAATAAAGAACCATTTTTCTGCTTGAATATACCGACACCACTTCCTTGTAACTGTGGGCGTAGATTTTTTTCTATCACATCTAACGGATTTCTAATAGGATATTCAGGCTTATCTCGCACTTGCACTAATTGCTGTGGCTTAACCGTATATTTGTCTTTACGGCTTTGTGCCAAGCCAGAAAATTTTCCGCTAGGGTACGCTTTTAAGTATTCAACATAATCACTGGCATCGGTAGAACTGGCAATGCTGTTCCAAAAGGTAATTTCAGTATCTTGAGCAGGTTGTATGGGAGTGGAAACCACAGGCGCAGCAGGCACTAACACAAAACGCGATAGTCCTGTGCCTTCATAATATGGATTTTGCTTGTTTTGCGTTTTTTGTTGCACTTGCGTCGTTACATCATCCATTAACTCAGGCAGTTTGATATTGGGTTGTGATAAACCACGCAATAAGGCATCGGTAAATGTGCCGTGATTGGCTGCGCCATCTTCTGCTACTTCGCCTTGTGACGCGGCATATAACACCATCATGCCTTTGTTAAGCTGCAATTCTTCACGCGCTAAACCGCGAGTGCCTGAACGGTGTGCTTTGGGAAATGGGTCATTACGACAAGCATCTAACATCAACACACGCACGGCGGCACTGCTGTCGTTAAACTTATCAATCACTTCTTTGACTTGGATGGTTTCGCGCTGTACACGGTCAGGATTAGCCATACGCGCATCGACTGGCACTAAATAGTTTTTGCCGTCTAACTGCACGCCATGCCCTGCATAATAAAATACCAGTGTGCCGTTAGCATCCACTTTGCTACGCGCACGATTAATGGCTTCTAGCATGGTGTCTAAATTAGTATTAGGGAGCATTTCGGTGTCAAAACCCAGCTCTTTAAACCGTGCTGCAATGGCTTTGGCATCGTTAACAGGATTTTTTAGACTGTCTTGCACGTTTTGATATTGGCTATTACCAATGACTAGAGCTACTTTTTGGGCGGCAATGGCGTTTGTGCCTAGGAGTAATATGCTTGTTAATAGTATTTTTACCTGAATAGTTGCCATAGAGTTGCCTTATGCTTTGCTTATACTACGAGCTATGTGCCGTGTATTTTTTGTGGTGTATAACCTACCAAACGCCAAAATGCCAATTTACTGACTGGAACGTACAAGACGCACATAGGCTTCATTGCGCTTATGGTCGTAGTAATCATTGCCGTCGTTGAAAGCGACAAGCCACGCTTTAACAATATTGTCAACAACAGGCGAGGACGACCAATACAACCCACTTTCAGTATTAGGAAAAATAGTTTGGTTAATAGTTGGTTTTTGATAGTTATTGCCTTTACACGAATTATCCGCTGCTTTGATTGGGATTACTCTTGTGCCTTCAAACTCTGTTGAGCAATAACGCAGGGTCAATAAATCTTCGATGTGTGGTACTTTCCAGTCGGTATAACCGCCAAAACCACCTTGCTTATTTATGGCTTCAGCAATCTCTAAGGCTTCTCCTAATGTATATTTTTCAGCATTATTTTGACAGGTGTTTCTATTCCACGTTTGCGCTAAACTACAACGCATCCACACCAAATTGGTTTTAGGGTCACGCCACATCCCCTTTTTCATCAATTCTTCATCGCTATTGCTTGGGTTGGCTTGTGGCGTAGGCTTATCCCTCACCTGCACTTGCGCCACTTCAACTTTCGGCTGCAACTTCGCCTGCGCCACTTCCACAAACAAGCCATTGGGATATTTGCTCAAATAGGCTTGGTAGTCGTTGTTTCTGTTGCTGTTTTTAATGCTATTCCAATAAGCAATTTCAGCCGCTTGTGGGTTTTCTTGCACCACCACGCGCTCACGCTCCACAATCCGCTCTACAGGCTTTTCGACAACACGCTCAACCACTTGTGTGCTAGCTTTGCCATTCAAATACACATCTTCATATAAACCATCATCTTTGCGTGGCCGTTGTTTGCCTTGCGTAGCTTTGTCTATTTGCCCCCCCACTTTATCAAACACTTTACGCAGCTCTACATTAGGCTCTAGCAAATACTGTGCTAAATACTGGGCATATAAACCCTCATCGGCTGCTGTTTTATTGGGTGACGTCGCAAAAGCCACTAGCGTACCCGCAGGGCTGTCCATGCGCCCTAAACCTTTACCTCCCTTACTGGTCAACCATGGATTATCCCTACAGGCATCCAACACTACTACCGCGACTTTTGGGCGGGCTTCTTCGAGTTGACGTAACAAGCCATTAGTGGCTACGGCTTCTATACCAATATCACTTTCTTTTTGAATAGACGCATGTAATGGCACTAAATAGTTTTCGCCATTACTTTGTAGGCCATGTCCCGAATAATAAAAGAACGCTACCTCTGCACCTTTGGCATTATCGCCAAAATCACGTAAGGCTCGCTGCATTTGTTTTTGGTCGGCATCACTCACCACGCGTACCACAAAACCCAATTTTGTTAAGCTATTTTCGATGAGTTTGACATCTTGTAAAGGCTTGTATAAACGCGCATCTTCATAATTTTGATTGGCTATGAGCAAGGCAACGCGCTCTGCTGACCAGCCATAACTGGCCAATACACAACACAAAACAGCCAATGAAGATTTTAAGGGAGTCAACATAATTACAAACCTTATTAACAAACCATCTGGGTAGCGCATATCACGCAAAGTCCATTGTCCAAACTGATGCCGCCAAAAGAAATAATGGGTGTTGGTTTCTAGCATGGTGGTTTCTATTCGAATTTCTTATTAATTAACTATCATCGCGCCCCATTACGCACAAAGAGAATATGTCCATTTACAAAAGCATCCTTTTCTATAGCTCCTTTGAAAAAATCTACTTTCCATCCCTCATACATTAGAAAAGGCAGTGCGTGAACACTCAAAAGATCGACAGGGAACACCTCCTGAGAATATGTACGATTTACATCCCCTAAACATTTTCCCCCAATCATCTTGTCTCCTCCTGTAATTATTGGTATTTGTATATTTTCCTTATATCCATTTGGGCATTTAAGTAAGGTTACTAATTCTGAAATATGTGGTATACGCCAATCATTATAGCCACCAAACCCATTATTATTTACACTCTTAACTTTATCCAACCCTTCTCCAAGTGACATCGAAGATTTTTCATTCAAATTATAGAGGCATCTTTCTACAGAAATAAACCATTTATACCCTTGCGGACAACGCATCCACATTAAATTAGTGTTAGGGTCGCGCCACATACCCTTTTTCATGAACTCGTCATCGCTGTTGCTTGTGCTATTGTTGCCGTTTTTTTGGATTGAGCGTACTAAACGCACAGAATTTGGCTGATACCGCAAATTACCTTTATGTACAAAACCATTAAAAAAACTGACAATCCATGCATCGCCTATAAAACCAACAGGTGAAGATGTCCAATACCACACATCTGGTGTCTTAGGAAATAAGACCTTATTAATAGTAGGCACCTTGTAAAGTAAACCTTTGCAGCCAACATCAATGATTTGCACACCACCTGCTTTGGCAGGGATTTCTTCTTTACGCTCAAATCCTGTAGAGCAATGACGAATGGTGGATAAGTCTTCAATATGCGGTACTTGCCAATCGGTATAACCACCAAAACCTCCGCTGCTATTGAAGGCTTCGGTAGCTTCTAAAGCTTCTCGCCATGCGTATTGTTTAGCTTCGCCAGTACAAGTTTTACCATCCCACACCTGCCCTAAACTACACCTCATCCACACTAAATTAGTCTTAGGGTCACGCCACACACCCTTTTTCATCAACTCTTCATCACTATTGCTTTGGCTGGCTTGTGGCTTATCTCGCACTTGCACTTGTGCCAACTGTTGCTCTGGCTTGGGCTTTAAGGTCAAAGAATCATAAATGCTCGTGCTATTAGGGGCTTGCTCACGTTCTAAGCGCAACGTGTCTAATTTACTGGTAGAAGGTTGGGCAGGCTTAACGGCGTATTTATCTTTACGACTCTGGGCTAAGGCCGCAAACTTACCATTGGGATATTGCGTTAAATAGGCTTGGTACTCACTGGCATCGGTTGAGTTTTTAATTTCGTCCCAAAACTGTTTATCGCTGTCTGATATAGGTGTAACTGTATTGACGACAGGCGCAGCAGGCACTAACACAAACCGCGATAACCCTGTGCCTTCGTAATACGGATTTTGTGTACCTTTGGTGTCGCGGCGGACTTGCTCACGAATATCATCCATCATTTCAGGTAATTTTACGCCCGATTGATTAAACCCTTGCAATAAGGCTTGAGTAAATGTGCCATGCTGGCCTTGGCCATCGGCGGCTACTTCACTGGGTGAGGCGGCATACATCACCATCAAACCGTTGCCTATGGTTAATTGCTCGCGGGTTAAACCGCGTGTGCCAGACCTAAACGCTTTAGGAAAAGGGTCATTACGGCAAGCATCCAAAATCACCAAGCGATTGGCTGCACCACTGCTTTCGAGTTTGTCGATGACTTCTTGCAGTTGGATGGTTTCTCGCGTCACCATGTCACGGTTGCTCATGCCTGCATCTACAGGCACAAGGTAGTTGTGGCCGCTTAGCTGTATGCCATGCCCTGCGTAATAAACGATGACCGTACCGCCTGCATCTACTTTGCCATTTAAGCCATTAAGTGCCGTCAGCATTTTGCTTAAATTGGCATTAAGTATTAGCTCGGTGTCGTAGCCTAAACCTTTAAGACGTGAGGCAACGGCTTTGGCATCGTTAGCGGGATTTTTTAGACGGTCGCTAACGGTGTTGTATTCGCTGTTGCCAATGACTAAGGCTACTTTTTGGGCGGCGAAGGTTTGTCCGCTTAGTAGCCATAAGCCCAAAAGTATTAGTCTAAAATGTGTGTTCATGGCGTGCCTTCGGTTAAGCGTTTTTTGTATTGTTAATTTTTTTCGTGTTGGATACAAGTTTGTATCTACTATGACTAAAAGTATGCTTTAGGTATTGATGATAGATAAACGCGATAAACGATTCATTGGGTTAATTATTTCTAAGCTAACGCCAATTAACAACTGAGGACTGACACTATTATCGCTTATTTGTTCGCTGACTATCTTTTTCTTCTCACTACACCGTCAATCTTATCAAAACCTTATCAAATTTGATGAGATAATGATAAATTACGATTATCTCATCATGATCACTTATCTTTTAAGGTTATTTTATGGCTAATGCTTATTTAACAAATACTATTCTTAGCATCATGGCCGACTTTTATAGCAAAGGGGAAGTGGCAGTTTCTGCCAGCCAGCTCTGTGAACAATTATCACAAAGTCGCCCGACAGTGAATCGTTATTTAGAAAGCATGGTGTTAGCAGGTGATTTGATTCGCGTTGGCAAAGGCCCTGCTACCCGTTATCAACTGCCTGCAAAAAATCAGATTGAAAATCATCTAGTGCCAAATTTTGCTTCTCCTCAGTGGAGTAAAGAGGCGTTGGCGTTGCAGTTATTACTACAACAACCGTTGGGTAATCGTGCGCCTATAACCTATCAACGGCATTTTTTAGAAAACTATCAGCCTAATATCAGCCATTTATTGCCTGTTGATTTAGCCAATAGCTTATATCAAGAAGGCCAAATGCGTGGTCAACAACCTGCGGGGACGTACGCGCGTAAAATTTTAGAGCCATTATTGTTGGACTTGTCGTGGTGGTCTTCGCAGTTAGAAGGCAATAGTTATAGTGTGTTGGCAACAGAAGAGTTATTTAAGCGTGGCCGTTTGAGTGGCGAGACTGTCGATAGCGATGCGGTGATGTTGTTAAACCATAAAGCCGCGATTGAGTTTATGGTAGATGCCGTACCCAGTTACGGCTTAACCATAGCGGTAATTTACAATTTACACAGTTTGTTGATGCAAGACTTATTAGCCGATGTTGAAGCTTTAGGCACTATTCGCACCACTGTCGTTAACATTACAGGCACAACGTATATTCCTACGCAAATACCTGTGTTGCTAGAAGAAATGTTAACACTCATTATTGAGAAAGCCCGATTGATTAAAAATCCGATTGAAGCGGCGTTTTTTATGTGGGTGCATTTGGCTTATTTGCAGCCGTTTGAAGATGGCAATAAACGCACTAGCCGTTTAAGTGCCAATATCCCGTTGATGCTGTATAACTGCTCGCCTTTGTCATTTTTAGATGTTAATCCGCAGGATTATAGTATGGCGATGATGGGAGTGTATGAGCAAAACAATACCGCGATAGCGGTTGACTTGTTTGCATGGACGTACCGCCGTTCGGTAAAAAAATACGCGGTGATGTTGGAGTCATTGGGTGCGCCAGACCCGTTACGCGCTAAATATCGGGAGTTGTTGACCGAGGTGATACAGGCGGTGGTGCGTGAGCAAAAGTCTGTTGATGAGGCTATGCAAAACGTGGTGCTTGATGGTGCGGATAGTGAGCCGTTTATGGCGATGTTGCGCCATGAACTCAGTTTATTGGGCGTGCATAATTGTGCGCGTTATCGGTTGAGTATGGCACAGACGGAGGTTTGGGTTAAAAGCCGTAGGTTTTAGTGTTGCCAAACAGCCAAATTACTGACTGGAACGCACAAGACGAACATAGGTGCTTCTGCCCTTAAGGTAGTAGGAGTCGCCGCCGATGCCATTGCTGCCGCTGTTGCCAATGTTGAAACCGATGCTCCACGCGTCGCTCCTATCGTCAGCATACGGCGAGGAAGACCAATAAAAATCACCATTAGTATTAGGAAAAATAATTTGATTAATCGTGGGGTGTTGATAGTCACTGCCCTTACACCATCTATCCACCATTTTAGTACCGCCTGCTTTGGTGGGGACTTCTATTGTCCCCACAAACCCTGTTGAACAATAACGAATAGTCGATAAATCCTCAATATGCGGTACTACCCAATCTTTATAACCGCCAAAGCCACCCTTATTAAAAAATCCATGCTGATTAAGTGCTTTGGCTGCATCTAAGGCTTCTTGCCATGTATACTTTTTAGCTTCGCCTGTACAGGTGTTACCATCCCACGTTTGCCCCAAACTACAACGCATCCACACAAAATTGGTTTTAGGGTCACGCCACATGCCTTGTTGCATTAACTCAACATCACGGTCTGCTTGGCTGGCTGGCCTATCCCTCACCTGAACCTGCGCCACTTCTACAGGCTTAGGCAACAACTTCGCCTGAGCCAACTCCACAAACAAACCATTAGGATATTGATTAATATATGCTTGGAAGTCACTGCTTCTATTACTGTTCTTAATGCTGTTCCAGTAAGAAAGTTCAGCAGCTTGCGGATTTTCTTGCACCACTACCCGCTCACGCTCCACAATTCTTTCTACAGGTTTTTCGACAATACGTTCTATCACTTGTGGGCTTGGGTCGGGTTTAACGACTTGGGCAATAGGCAACAACTTAAAATACGCTAACTCTGTACCGCCCTCACTCCATACCTGTTGCGTACCTTTGGTGTTTTGCCTAACGGTGGTTGATATATCACTCACCAACTCTGGCCATGTGGCGTTGGGTTTGTCTAAATTAGCTAACAACGCTTTGGCAAAGGGGCTTGCGTCTAAAGCTTCGCTGCCCGATAAAGTCGAAAACAACACGCTCATTTTGCCTGCATTAGACGACTGATTATCTACCGCCATACTGGTACGACTAAAGCCGCGTGTGTTACCCCCTACCGCGCGTTTAATGGGGTCAAGGCTATTGCGGCAGGCATCAATAATTAAAATTTTGTTTTCAGCCGCTGAACTCAACATCGAGTTCATGGCTTTGTCGCGCATATCAAAAAACTCATCACTATAATTATTGGGATTTTTAGGGATAGTGGCTTCTACAGGAATTAAGTAGCTACGATTTCCTGCTTCTATGCCATGCCCTGCATAATAAAAAATAGCCGTTGAGCCGTGTTCTAACTTTTCTTGAAAGGTGTCAAACGCGTCTAGCATTTGCCGTTTGTTGGCATTTTTAATGAGTATGGTGTCAAACCCCATGCTTTTGAGTTTTTTATCGATGGCAATGGCATCGTTAATGGGGTTGCTTAATGCGCCTATGTCACGGGAATAGTTGTTATTGCCAATAATTAGGGCGAGTTTTTGCTCGGCAAGGGCGTTAGTGCTGAGGAGCAAAATGCCCGTTAACAGTATTTTTAGGGGGATGGTTTTCATAAATTTGCCTTGTGTTTTGCGTATTCTTGTCCCGTATTGCATACGGGCTACCTTCCTTTCGTTTCTTTAAGTGCACCCACTAGGCGTACATGAAAGCCATTAAAAACACCATACGATTCAACTTCACCATTTCCAAAATCAACTAGGAAAGCGTTCGCATCGCCATTATAAGATGATGACCAATACTTCAAGCCTTCACCTAAATGCTTGAAGTAATTTGTATTCAAATAAATATCATTTGTGGGAATTGCCTTAACAATAGAACTTGAGAAGTCTTGGTCTTGTAAAATTAATAATGACTTTAATTCACCAATACTAGGAAGTCGCCAGCCATTATAGCCGCATATACTTTTTTCATATTCAAATAGTCCTTCATAAGCTGCTACAGTACACTTGGCTAAAGTCTCACCACATTCAGCTCTTCTTATTAAACCTCGATATAAGGATCGTTCCAAAACTCCTAATTCATATGTCCATTTTCTACCCCTAATTCCATCATCAGTTTTCTCTTCCCAAAGCAACTTAGTTTTACTGTCATACACACAATCCCATTTTTCGGCATCATCAGCTAATACTTCCCCCCATTTATCTATTTTGATATATTGCTTGCCTGTATTTTTGGCAACAGTGGCATAGTCGCGGTTTATATTATTTCGGCCAGCTTGTACCGTTAGCCTATCCCTATCCCTCACCTGAACCTGCGCCACTTCTACAGGCTTAGGCAACAACTTCGCCTGAGCCACTTCCACAAACAAACCATTCGGATACCGATTAACATACGCTTGGAAGTCACTGCTTCTATTACTATTTTTAATGCTGTTCCAGTAAGCAATTTCAGCCGCTTGTGGGTTTTCTTGAACCACGACCCGCTCACGTTCGACAATACGATCTACAGGTTTTTCGATAATACGTTCTATTACTTGCGGACTTGGGTCTGGCTTAACGACTTGGGCAATAGGCGACAACTTAAAATACGCTAACTCTGTACCTCCTTCACTCCCTACCTGTTGTGTGCCTTTGGTGCTTTGCCTAACGGTGCGTGATATATCACTCACCAACTCAGGCCATGTGGCATTGGGTTTGTCTAAATTGTCTAACAACGCTTTGGCAAAGGGGCTTTCGTCTAAAGCTTCGCTGCCCGATAAAGTCGAAAACAACACGCTCATTTTGCCTGCATTAGACGACTGATTATCTACCGCCATACTGGTACGACTAAAGCCGCGTGTGTTGCCCCCTACCGCGCGTTTAATGGGGTCAAGGCTATTGCGACAGGCATCAATAATTAAAATTTTGTTTTCAGCCGCCGAACTCAACATCGAGTTCATGGCTTTGTCGCGCATGTCAAAAAATTCATCACTATAATTATTGGGATTTTTGGGGATGGTGGCTTCTACAGGTATTAAATAGCTACGATTACCTGCCTCTATGCCATGTCCTGCATAATAAAAAATAGCCGTTGAGCCGTGTTCTAACTTTTCTTGAAAAGTGTCAAACGCGTCTAACATTTGCCGTTTATTGGCATTTTTAATGAGTATGGTGTCAAAACCCATGCTTTTGAGTTTTTTGTCGATGGCGATGGCATCGTTAATAGGATTGCTTAATGCGCCGATGTCGTTGGAGTAGTTGTTATTGCCAATAATTAAAGCGAGTTTTTGCGCGGCAAAGGCGTTAGTGCTTAGGAGTAACAAGCCTGTTAAAAGTATTTTTAGGGGGATGGTTTTCATAGAGTTGCCTTAAATCTTTGCGTATTCTTGTCTCGCATACGGGCTATGCGCCGTGTTTATTTTGTGGTGTACAGCCCACTAAAAGCCAAGTTACTGACCTGAACGCACAAGGCGAGCATATTGGTTATAATTCTCACCATAGTTGTTGGCGTAGCCTTCATCGAAACGAACAACCCATGGAAAACTACTATTATTAGCAACAGGAGAGGACGACCAGTATGTTTCAAACTTCCCTGATTTTGGTTGAAAAATGAATGCCGAAGCATAACCTGTTTCGTTTTTAATCATGAGTGTCTTTAGTTCATCAATAGTGGGTAATCGCCAACCTGTTACTCCGCCATAACTCAAATAGTTAAAAAAACTTCCGCCAGCTTTTTTAACATCATTCCAATTTATTTGTTTGCCTTCACCACTGCACGTTTTACCTGTCCACTCTTGCCCCACACTACAACGCATCCAAATTAAATTCGTTTTAGGGTCTCGCCATTGGCCTTGGGCTAACAGTTGTTCGTCTGGGCTTAGTGATTCTGGTTGTGTTAGGGGCTTATCGCGTACCTGTACTTGCGCCTGTTGTACAGGTGCAGGACTAGGCACAGTAAGCTTGGGCGCATATTGCTGCTGCCTATTCTTAGCCAAACCAGCAAATCGCCCTCTAGGATAATCCTCTAAATAAGCCGCATAATCACTGGCATCAGTAGAGCTTTTAATACTATCCCAATACACCAACTCTGCATCAGGCAAAGTAGGTATTACTACAGGGCTAGGTTTACTCTCGGCAACAGGCAACAATTTAAAGCGCGCCAACTCTGCCCCACCCTCACTCCACACCTGCTGCCCCTTAGTGCTTTGCCGTACTGTTTCCGACACATCACCCACTAACTCAGGCCATGTTAAATTGGGTTTGTCTAAATGGGTTAATAATGCCGCCGTAAAAGGGCTATGGCGGCTATTTGAACCATCCGAAGCCACTGTTCCCGACAAGGTCGAAAAAAACAAACCAACTTTGCCCGCGTTAGGCATATCGTCAATCCCTGTTCGGGCAAAACCACGCCCACCACCGCCAATGCCGCGCGATTTTTTGGCCGCAGGATTATCTCGACAAGCATCAATAATTAAAATTTTGTTTTCGGCAGACGAGTACAACATCGCCTGCATGGCTTTTTCGCGCATGTCAAAAAAATCGTCACTGTAACGGTCTTCGTTACGCGGCATTTTGGCATCGACAGGGATTAAATAATTTTTGCCATTAGCTTCTACGCCATGCCCTGCATAATAAAAAATCGCTGTCGAACCACTTTGCAGTTTTTCTTTAAAGTCATCTAAGGCATCAAGCATTTGATTTTTTGTGCCGTTTTTAAGCAAAATCGTGTCAAAACCCATTTTTTTGAGCTTTTGGTCAATGGCTACAGCATCATTGACAGGATTTGATAACGCGCCGATTTCGGGTAAATAACTGTTATTGCCAATGACTAAGGCCACTTTTTGGGCGGCAAAAACGTTAAAGCTACCAATGGTTAGTGTAAGCATTAAAACGCCATTGAAAAATTTAAACACAGTCTTTGACATCATTGCGTTATCTTCCATCAAATTATCGTTAATTCACTTTAAAGCTTAAACCTTGGCCACTACTGCTGGCAAATGGCGTTTGCGCTGACTTAAAATGTTTTTCGGCAATTTCTGGCACAGTATCTTCAACATACTTTTTAATCTCGTCACTATCTACATACCCATCTTTGTCGTAGTCACTTTGTCCTGCAAAGGCTTGCAATACAGTATAAGTAAACAAACCATGTCCTTTATAACCTTCGCGTGCTTGCTCGGTGCTTTCACTGGCCATTAAAATGGTTGCGCCTGACTTACGTTTCATACGGTCAATCATTAATTGGTCGTTTAAACCTCGGCTGGCAACTAACTTCTCGGCACTTAATGCCCCTCCACTATTACAGGTGTCTAGCAAGACTAATTTTTTTTGTGTTGGCACTTGTGCAATTAAATCTTGCAATTCTTCTCCTTTAAGACTTGTCGTTTTTAATCTGTCCTCAGAGGTTTGTAATACATCCGAGGTCAGCATGTAATAGCCAGTGTCGGCATAAGAAATGCCATGACCTGCCACATACAATACAAACACATCAGCTAATTGTGCGTTTTGTTTGACTTGGTTTATGGCTTGTTGAATAGCTTGTTTACTGGTTTGTGTGGGCGTAGTAAGTAAGGTGATATTGCCTGCATCATACAAACCGCCAATTTGTTTATTTAAACTGGCATAAATAGCGTTAGCATCCGATACAGCATAGTTGAGTTTTAATTGACTATTTTTGTATTGGTCAATGCCAATAACGATGGCGTGTAAACGTGGTTTATAAGGCTTTTGGTAAGTGGAGGTAATCGTTGTTTCCAGCTTTGCTGGCTGGCCTAAGTTTTCGGCGTTGTAGGCTTCGATGCTGACTTGATGTGTGCCTTGAGGCAGTTTAAGGGTAAACGTGCGTTGTTCGCTAGGGGTACCGTCCATACGGCCTAAGCCCCGACTTTTTTGGTCTACGACAACATTATTAACTAACAGATGTACATCACCAATACCTGTACCTATGTCTTTAAGATTAACTGTTAGTTGTAGATTCTCTTGATTGGTTTGATTGTCAGGTGCTATTTCCCATGACAATTGTGGCGGCTTGGCAAATTGGGCTTTAATTTCTTTTTGTAGTGCTACATCTTGAACAGTATTGTTTTGTAAATACTGCTCTAACTGAGTTTTATAAAATTTAGCTTGTTCACTGTCTTCTGGCTGTTTTCGATAGGCCGCTAATACAACACGCGCTGCACCGTCTGGGTCTTTTTTTACGGATTGGCCAATTTTAACATTGGCGTTGGGCAATAAAGAATCTACGCTTTTGGCAACTTCGCTGCCAATGCCTGCTCCAGAAATACTTACACCAACAGTATTCAGCACAAGTGCTGTTCCGACATCAGCGACTACACCTACAACATCGCCTAATGTGAATTTAGTACCATTTGAGCTACCTTTCTCTTTTAATTCGGTTAGTTTTTTTACTGCGTGTTCACTACCCGATGTTGCTGCTTTTTCTATCCATGCCAAACCTTTTTTTCCATCTTTTTTAATGCCTTCACCATAAATATACATCATTCCTAAATTAACCATGCCGTAGTCATCGCCTGCCTCTGCTGCTTTTGTGTACCACTCTACAGCTTTTTTTGTATCTTTGGACAATCCACCTTGCCCTTTTTCATAGGCATAACCTAAATTTGTTTGTGCGGCGGCATTTCCTTTTTCTGCTGCTTTCCGATACCACTCCACCGCTTTTGCTTCATCTTGTGCTACACCTTTTCCCCTCGAATACATCCAACCTAGGTATCTTTGAGCATTAGCATTTCCTGCTTCAGCCGATTTCATGTACCACTCTACGGCTTTTACTTCGTCCTTAGCAAGGCCTAATCCATTTTGATACATCGCCCCTAAATTAAATTGCCCCGTAACATGGCCTTGCTCAGCCGCTTTGCGATACCACTCGACTGCTTTGGCATCGTCCTTAAATAATCCACCTTGCCCTTTTTCATAGGCATAACCTAAATTTGTTTGAGCCGCAGCATTTCCTTGCTCTGCCGCTTTGCGAGTCCACTCCACGGCTTTTACTTCATCTTTAGTAATACCTGTACCATTTTGATACATCACTCCTAACTGATATTGAGCAACGCTATAATTTTGCTCAGCCGACTTGCGATACCACTCCGCTGCTTCCGTTTCATCTTTAGTAATACCCGTACCCATTTGATACATCACGCCTAACTGATATTGAGCGATGCTATAATTTTGCTCAGCAGACTTGCGATACCATTCAACAGCCTTAGATTCGTCTTTTGGAATGCCTGTACCATTTTGGTACATCACGCCTACTTGATATTGAGCAACGCTATAATTTTGCTCAGCAGACTTTCGATACCATTCCACTGCTTTGACTGCGTCTTTGGTAATGCCTGTGCCGTTTTGGTACATCACGCCTACTTGATATTGAGCAACGCTATAATTTTGCTCAGCAGACTTTCGATACCATTCCACTGCTTTGACTGCGTCTTTGGTAATGCCTGTGCCGTTTTGGTACATCACGCCTACTTGATATTGAGCAACGCTATAATTTTGCTCAGCAGACTTTCGATACCATTCCACTGCTTTGGCTTCATCTTTAGTAATACCTGTACCATTTTGGTACATACCTCCTAAATTCTTTTGTCCATAAACATTACCTTGCTCCGCCGCCTTGCGATACCACTCGACTGCTTTCGTCTCATCTTTAGCAATGCCTTTACCAGTCTCATACATGAAGCCTAAGTTGACTTGTGCATCGGTATTACCTTGTTCTGCTGCTTTACGATACCATTCAACAGCCTTAGATTCGTCTTTAGCTATACCACCTAAACCATTGGCATACAAAGAGCCAAGACTTCTCATAGCATTAGCTTCACCTAATCCAGCAGCTTTGATATACCATTGAACAGCTTTGCCCTCATTCTTAGGTACAAATTGCCCGCTCCAGTATATATCTGCTGATATTCGCATTGCAGTCTCATCACCCGCTTCTGCTGCTTTGATATACCACTCAAACGCTTTAGCTTCATTCTTATCTACACCAATACCATCTTCAAATAAATAAGCTAAAACTGTCATCGCATAGGTATTACCCATCCCAGCACTACGCTCAAAATATTCCACAGCCCTTGCTTGGTCTTGCTTATCTTCCTTATCTCTATAGTAATTACCTAGCCAATTTAACGCATTGGCACTACCAGTCTGAGCTAATCCATCCAACACCTTGACCATTTGTTGAGCATCAAACCGTTGGCGATAGCGCACAGCTTCTGCCTCATCATTAAATTCAATAGCTATTTTTTTACGATAAGCCCGCTCCAACATCATCGGCACAAACGGATTACCCACTTTATCTAAAGCCAACAACAACTCTTTGCGCCGTTTATCGTTTTCATAAGCCTGCGCCGCTTGCTGTAATGCCTGCTCTGTTAAAGCACTGCTTTGATTAGCAGTTTGGCGAGATAGCCCACGCTCCTCTTTTGCATAAACATCTGGCGCACTCGCCAAAGCTACCGATAAAGCCAATAACGATAATTTAAATATTCTGTCACTCATCATAGTTCCTTAGTTTTAATCTAAAAATCATGCCTTATATAAACGTTAAATATAAGCCAACAGTGCTATTTTTTGATTAGTACGCTCACTAATCGCATAAATTTTTAACCCCGATCAACGAGTGCTCCGTTTATTAATTTAACCACCTTCAATAACGGAGCTACCATCATGAAAAAGTTACTATGTTTGCTCATGTTAGTCACTTCCCCCCTAACCATGGCCAATGAATCTATTAACACAACACCAATATCGGATGTTTCTACTTTACTGTCCTACGAAAATATCAAATATGGCATCAGTGAAAAAAAGGCAATATTAATCATTTGCGGTTTGTTACACCTAAAAAATAAAGGACTAATGGATGTTTCTGTCAAAGTAGATCAACAAGACTACAACTATCAACAATTATTAAGTCTTGCTCGCCAACTGGCTGCTGACAATAAAGGACAACTGCAACTGCTTGATAGTGTTGAAAAATCGTTATAGTTCGATGCTAAAAAAACTAGCATCGAACTATATTTTTTAATTGTTTTCTAAGTTTGCTTCCTGATAAAAATCTTGGTTTGTAATTGTCAATTTATCCAACAATTTGTTCATTGTATTTGCTACTTTGAACGATACCTCCATAGAAGAACCATCAATTTTGTCAATTTGACCATTTGATTGATACGTCACAGTAATTTCGCCAACTCCCTCCAAACTGACTTTATGAGGCTTGCCAAAACGTGGCTCATACTCTAAGTGCAATTTTTTTCCATCACTAGCCAGCATAGTTTCTATTAGACCTTTATCGTTATAAGTAATATCAAACTTATCCCCTTGATAATCTTGAATAAAAATCAGTTGATTGTTTGCATTGTAGTTTAAATAAGCCACTTTTTGAGTTGATACGTTTGTATCAAAATCAAGCTCTTTTAGTGTTACGGTATTTATTAAGTCATTCTGTGCATAGCCAAAAGTAATGTGATAAAACTGACGATTATCTGTTTTATCAATCATTTCTTTTGTTAGCAACTGACCTTTGTCGTTATAATCATACTTAATAGATGTTTGTTCTGTTTCAACAAACTTTGGCTTTTCTGTTCTTAAGTCATAGATCACTTTACGCATGCCATCTTGAGTATGCTTTGTTTGCTCAAATAACTTAATATCCTGAATATCATCAACATATTGATATAAAAACTCGTATTTATCGTTAGATATCACTCGCTTTTCACAAGTGACTTTTGTGGTTAACCAATAATGCATATCAGGCATAGCTTGATCAAAATCATAGACAAAATTTTGCGTGCAGCCATCATCATATTTGATTTTAGTGACCCAATCGTTATTAGTGTCATAACTAATGGAGGTAACTAAATTTTTGCGATGCGTAATTTTAGTTAAATTAAAAAGATCATCGTATTGATAACGATAATAATCTGAGCCATTTTTTTTGACTTTATTTAAGCTATTAGATTGATCAAAAGCATAAAAAAGATTTTCACCTGTGGAGCTATTTATTTTAGTTAGCTGATTTTTTGCGTTATAACTCAACTGCAAATATTGCCCTGTAGCACTTTCAATTTTATCTAACTTTTCGTTAATATAACTATAACGCAAATAATTGCCACTTCTATCTTCCATTGTTACTAAAAGTCCTTGCTCATTAAAAGTGTAACGTGTGCCATCAAAACGTTGCCAAGTATATACGCCCCCTGTTGCAGATTGCAGATACGTGACTTTTTCACTATTGTTTTCAAATGTAGTTTGCTCGGTGTTAAGCTCAAGTAAATTATATTTTTTTGCCCACGCTAAACGCGCCTCATCATCATTTTCAATTTTTGAAATAATATCGTTAATTTCTTGCGGTGTTTTTTGTTCAGCTTTTAGCTTTAGATGAATTTGTGCCAATAATTGCGTCTTACGTTTAAAACTAAAGTTTTGTGGATAAAACTCTTTTTGCAAACCACAATCACAATTAATGACTTTAATTTGCCCTTCTGGTAGTTTTTGCAAACGCATTTCTAGGTTAGAAGACCACCCCAAGCCAAATATGCCTTTATATAACGAACGACTATTGTAAGTACGCGATACTGTCAGATCAAAACCTAAACTACCTACATTGATGTCACTCCATGTTTGATGAAAGTTGGCATTTTTAATATCTATGTCAGCAAAGCTTGGATTTTGACAAGCCATCATCATGGCAAATAAGCAATAACGAATTTTCATACCTACCCCTAATTGAGAGTTTTGTTAATCATACATAATTAAACGTTTAAGGCTCTAAAAGGGGTTATTTTTTAAGATTGAGATAATGAATGATAAGTCAATACAGACTTATCGAAGCGACAACCACTAGATGATACTTTTTCTATGTTAATGCGGTTTAATGTTTGGTTTTTACTTAGAGTGAATGCTTTGCGATCAAAACACTTATTCGACAACCTCTTTCACTTCAATTAACTCTGCTGCCCAAGCATCTTTATTTTCACTATCAGCAGAATCCACTCTTACTAAACTTCGTGTTAGTAGATCCATATTAGGGGTGGAAGCATCTAAGCTTATTATTTTCTCTGATAATGAAGTTTGTTTTAATTCTTCTAAGGAACGCTGTTTATCAGAAACCATTATCAACAAAAAATCACTACCGACAGGGCCCGCAGCTGTAATAGAAAAGCCACTTTTTTTATCAGGAATAGTTACAATCTCATTTGCTTGTATAAAATTATCAGAACTTATACGGTTAGGAAAAAGTAAATTAAATACTTTACCATTAGAGCCTAATTGCAAAACGTACAGATAACCAGCTAACGGAGACTCAACCGTGAATGTTAATTTATCCTTGCAAATACGTAGTGTCTTTCTTGATAAGTTTACCGTTAATTTTCTCTCTGAATCTCTTTTCTCATAGATTCTTTTTAATAGCAATTCTGAATCGGACTTTTTAGAGCTTGAAGAGTCACTCTGAATTTGACAATTAGAAGCGTTCGCTTGTGTTGATAAATTTGTTAATAATATTCCAATAACAAAAAATCCCAGAATATTTTTTAATATAGGCATATTTACACTACCTTATTGTGAGTTATCTACAATTGTTACAATTCTAACTCTTCTATTTTTGGAGGATTTCGGATCATTTGTATCTACTAACTTTTCAGACCCTAAACCAATTGCTATTAATTTATTAGACGCAAGACCTCTTGCCACTAAACCATCTAATACGGATTTTGCTCTCTTTTGTGATAACGTTTTATTATAGTTAACATTACCAGATGCGTCCGTATGACCCTCAATTTTAAAATTGTATGCCTGCAATTTTGGTGATTGTAAAGCAATCGCTATGGTATCTATTATTTTTTCACCCGCTAAAGTTGGATTTGATTTATTAAAATCAAATGGAATTTCTAAATCTACAGAAGGTGCACTTTTATTATCTACTACATCACTGTTACTATCATCTAGCAATATTAAATTTCTTGTACCTACATTACTAGCGTTTGGATCTAAAGAATTGATCAACGTTTCTGCATCAACAGCATAAACCACTGAAGTATACAACATCAAAGAAATAGATAAGAAACACTTATATCTAAACATAATTACTCCAAGTAGTACTTAATAGCATTTATAAAATTTTTTTCTGATACTTTAATCTCTAACACTATTAAAGTATCAAAATCTTTAATATTTAAAAGCGATATGATAAACCTGCAAATAAGCGTGAATCTTTATTCTGCTCTGCGTTTACAACTCTATCTATTGGTTTAGCCAACTCTAAATAACCCATAAGACTAGACTGCCAACTAAAACGTAAACCTAAACCTACTGCTTTAGCCCTGTCGATTGTATAACTCTTTGTAATTGCTGACTTTTGTTCAACCTCTGCCCAATCTCCGAATAGATAGCTTGTTGACGATATACCTTTAATATTACTTTGATAACGTACTTCTAACTTAGCTGCTATACCTTTATCTCCAGCTAATTCTGCAGGATCATAAGCTCTCAAAAAGTTAGCACCGCCAGCAGCAAATTGTTGTCCAGACAATAATATATCCTTTGAATATTGACCATTTATCGCTGCCAACATCGAAAAATTTTCACCTAAGTATTGCAATCTTGCTAAATATAACGTTCCTTTAGAATATTGCGGATTACCATTTCCCATAGAGCCTGATAGAAAAGCATCTCCCTCTTGATTTGCCCCCAAACCAGACAATCCTTGTTGAAATGCAATGTCAACTTGGTTGATTCCTTTAAAATTATCCAAGAATTCTTGTCTAACACCTACAACTGCAGACCTTAACGATTCATCATTTTGTAAACTTTGATTAACTCTAGCTTCACGCTGAGAATCTGATAACTCAATAGATCCATAAACATAGCTATTATAATTACGCGATCTAACAATAGGGTAATTTAAGCCCAAGCTTACAAAATGAGACTCATTTTCTGTCAATTGTTTATGTGCAATTTCAGGAGATGTCTTCGATGCAGAAAATACGATTGTCGCTTGCAAACCATTTGTTAATATCGGATAAGTGGTTTGATAAACAAGAGTATTAGCCTTATTGTCACCTGATGAATTCATGGCAATATAATGGCTTTCTAATAAACCCAACAAGTTTCCACTACTATAAGAGGTATCTATACGATAATTACCCAAACTTTGACTAACATGATTATGCACGCCAAAACTTACATCAGCTTTCCTTTCTTTTAAATCAATAACAAGTTCTAGTTCACCCGCATTAGCAGTCGGTTTAACATAAGCCTGAGAGTTTATTCCACCTAAATCATTGTACAACAATAAAAAACGCTCTAATGTTTTTGCTGTAATTGGCATCTCTTTACGCAAATTTTCACTATATGCCTGTATCAATTTATGATTTTGAGCATAACCCGTTGTAGTTAATTTTGTTATATGTCCTTCTATCGCTCTTAACTCTACAACACCATTTTTTACTGTTTGTTCAGGAACAATAACCCTTGACAAAACATAGTCTTTTTTCTGGTACACTGAAGACAATTTTTCTGCTAACTCATAAACCTCAGCCAAAGTCATCGAAGTATTAATACGTGACTGCCATAATGGCTTTAATTCACTTTCTTCAATCGCACTATTTCCTGACAATTTAATTTCATTCAATACAAAAGATATTTTTTTTGCCTCTTCGCTCACAATAGGCGTAGTGGGTAATAAGTTCAAATTACCACTACCATCTCTACGATTTTGTAAAGGATCTGGTTTAATTTCTCGAATTTCAAATGATGATGAACCTCCTAGCTGTTCTGAAGCAGTTGCTAGTGGAGATAAACCCTGTAAACAACATAATGCAAAGATAAAATTCTTTCTCATATAAAATACCTATAAAAGTTAATTAATCCCCTTTAATCGATTGGAATCGAAATGGGATATTGATATGAACTCTGATCGCCAATGAACTGTGGAGTTTGAGCCTTATTTTTTATTCTTAATTGGTTTACATTTTCAGCAGTCCTTTGAAAGAGCTCTTGTAATTGAATCAAACCATCTTGATTAGTATCAGTATCTTTTTTACTGATAGCATCAATTAAACTATATGTAAAAACACCATGTCCTAAATGGGCTAATTCTTGAGATAATTCATCTCCTTTAGCGGCAGCAAGTACAGCAATATTGGATGAAGCAGATCTCTTTAACAATGAAAAAGGATCTAATTTTTCAGTTATTTGTTGTGCATGACAAGTATCAATCACCAAAATTCGTTTACCTGCTACACGCCACAAGGCAGACAATATATCTTGCCATGGCAACAGTGTTTTAACTTGATTAATTGTAATTTTTGAATTTAACGCATCTTTTGTTTCGTTTAAATCTGCATCCGATGTTAAAAAATAATAATCACCATTATTACTTTTAAAACCATGAGAGGCTAAATAAATAATGACTGTATCATCTGCTTTTGCTTGTTCTAATTTTTTTAATTGCTCCATGATATTCTGACGTGTTGGTTTAAGCAGAGCATCATTATTTATGAGTATAGGAACTACTTCTTGATAAAATTTTGGCGATTGTTTTTGAAGTATGTTAGCAAAAGCCACCGAATCATTAATAGCAAATCGTAAATTACTACTGGATAAATTATCAAATTGATTGACACCTATTGACACAAGATATAGTTTTCCCTTTTGTTGATTATTTGGTGCATTGTGTTCAAGATAATATTCTGAAACACCTATTCCTTTATCAGATATTGCTTCAACTCTAATATCCAACTCCTGTTCAGATACTTGTAATTGCATTCTTTTTAAGAATTTATCGTTTATATTATTGATCTTTCTTTCCGCTGTGGGTGTATATGGTATTCCATTGACATACACTATGACACTATCAATATTAGACTTGTGTCCAACATCGATTTCTAAGTCCAGATTGATAACGCCTCTTTTTTTTAACTCTGCATTCACAACATTTACAACAGGTGGTAAATCAGATAGAAAACCATCTAAAATAAGTTTTTTAGGTTGAAACTCATTAAACGCTTCTTTAATTGCCAAAGGCTGATACATTGATCTTTCTAATTGTACCGCCTTTATAAATAGAGGCGTTTTTTCATCACCTTGATTCAGTAACCAACCAACGTGTTGGTCACCATAAATTGATGAAGCGTATCGACCATCAGCACGCCAAACAACCCACTCTTTTGACTCTGGATGGACATAAAGCCCCAAAACTTCATCTCCAGTATCTGTATTTAGCCAGCGAAATGTTCCATCTGCTAAGGCTATAACCAACCATTTTCCATCTTCACTTTCATTGACTTGCTCAATACCACTCTGAATACTTTTTTTCCATAATTCTGTACCTTTAGAGTCAAATGCTCTGATGTGCCAATTACTACCAACAAAAATTTTATTCTTAACTTTAGAAAAACAATAACTCGTAAACTCCTCAAAAGGCAGCGCATTAATTGCTTTATTATTTACTAAAGGAAATTGATTATCTTGTTGACGGAAAGACCAATTAGCCTTTTGTTTAATTGCTGAGCTAAGCTTTACTTTTGGTTCAATCAACCATTGTCCATTAAAAATATCAAAAATTTGTTGCTCACCAACCTGATTAAAAAAACTTATCACTTGGCCATTATTACTTAACTTAAAGTTAGGTAGGTTATCTTGATGCAAAATAGGACTATTTACTTCTCTAATCAAACGTCCTTGCGGGTCTAGTAAACCAAAAGAAGGGGTATTCGTCGAAAAAACTAAAGATCCATCTGGTAAAGGAAGCATATTTGTATATTGTCTTTGTCCAACCTCTAATTTGACTGGGGTATTAGACAGTCCCTGCTGATCATACCTATATAATGGGGACTGTCCTGAACCCTGATACTTTCCATTTAAATATAAATATTGATTATCTTTACTCCAAGCAATACAACATAAAGATTTTTGATCTATATTATTAATCCTATGTATTGCTAAAATTTTGCTACCATCAGCTGCAATGACGCCTGCAAGTGGTTGGTCAATCACTCCAAATGCCACTTTAAGCCCATCTGGAGAAAATCGTATGCCACCCAATCGCTTTGATATATTAATATTTTGTCTAAGTGTCAATTTTCCTTCTTGGTTATACAATCTAACATAACCATCTGCCGCGGTTGTAGCAACAAGACCATCTTTAGACACATCAACAAAAATCACTTGATCTCCATATTCTTTATCTGACCACCGAACTTTCCATGTTTTTGTATCATACATTTGAAGTCCATCTTGTCCACTCAGACCAACCGCTAGATATTTGCCATCTGAACTATATGCTAATGAATCAACAATATTGGGTAAATCAGCTAAACGTTTGAGCATTTTTCCACTATCGATATCAAAAAAATAAATGCTAGCTTTTTTATGCCAATCAACGCCTGTCCAGCCACCTACTGCAATCGTTTTACCATCAGGGCTAATTGTCAATCCAAATAATAATCCCTCGTTTCCATTATCACTAGGTACATAGATTGTTCTAATGAGTTTAAGCTTAGGTAATTGCCAAACCCTAATTGTTTTGTCCGATCCAATAGAAACAACCCGATTATTATTATGTGAATAGCGTATTTGCTCTATTTTTGATGTATGCATATTAGCTGAAATACGAAGTTGCGGCTGAGCATTAACCAATGCACATGCCACCTCAGACGTACATAAAGCTAAACTCAACACCAAAAAAGAGCAATAGCGCATATTTTTTTCCTTAATAAATATACTTATTTTGCTTTCTTTTTAAGAGGCAAAATTTGTTTATTAATATAATCAATAAACATTAATTCTGAGCCTTCAGGCACAAATAACGCATATGCTTGACCAAAACTATCTTTGGCCGCCCCATGTAATGGGTTCAATTTACCGTAATCAGCTTCACTGGTAACTGATTTACCAACAACCATGCCTTCTATTAATGCTAGTAATTTTTTTAATTCTAGTGTTTGTTGCTGATTAGCTTTTTCTAATGCAATTATTTGTTCGCTAGAACTTCCACTTTGAACGTTATCTAAAACTCCTCCTGTATTACCACCTGTGTTATTTCCGTTATCACTAGTAACAACACTTGTATCAAAACGATTGGTATCATTTGGTAATTGTTGAGTACTATTAGCAAAGTTTAAATTTGTTGTTTGACCTAAATTTAAGCTTAATGAACCAATAGATGAAAAATCAGTGATGGCTTTTCCTCCATTAGCAGCACTTGAGAATGAGTATACATAATCCTCTTGTTCACTGTTTATATCAATAATAGGATTACCTGATACATCTAGCCCACCAGTATCTTTATAACTGATGTTTGTTCCAAAGTATTTTGCAGACAAAAGAAACTCTGGCAATACAGCATCTACATATCTTATAGTAGTAGTATCAAGATAAGTCTTCTCATCAAAAGAGTATCTGTTATAAGTTTCCGTTACTGTCCCATCAAAAAAAGTTTGATCTGCATAATCAAGTGCACACGTTATCGCAGAGTAAACACATTCTTCTTTACGTGAATACTCAGAAGAATATGAACTTATTCCAAACACTGATTCTAAATTTGATCTATCTAGAGGCGTAATCAATTTTAACATTAATCCTTTTTGTGCCTGCCCTAATACAGAAACATCAACTAAATTCGTAAATGTCAAATCCGAAAGATTAATATTATAGGACTTATCAATAGCACTTTTTTTAGATAAGCCCCTTAATAAAATATTTTCTGCAAAAATAATTTCTGAATTTGGTAATCCCTTAAAACTAACAGGCAAAGCATATAGTTCACTTGAGTAATTTTCGGTATTATTAGCAATGACTATTTTGGCAAATTCTTTGTTATCAACAGAAGCATACTCAGCGGTATTATCAAACAACACCAAATTATTATTAATCACAATATTATAAAACTTATGGTCATCTGCACCTAATGCAGTGACAGCCTTATGTAAGCCTCGCGAAAATACGCCATCACCTAAAAATATATACGCTCCCAACTGAGCCTCATCTCCTAATATAATATCTCCCTTATTGACTGCTATTTTTTCGTTACTAATTATAAAATTCCCTGCCTCTAATTTTAAACCCGCCTCTCCATCTACTCGACCATCCAAATTTAAGCCATTTACATAAATGTCTTTTTTAGCTTTTGCATGTAAATAGCCCGTATCGGGAGCTTTGTCCGATTCATAACCAATTTTTGGATCAATATAACCTGTATTCTTTCCACCAATTGCCTTATTAAAATATATAGATCCTTTCTCTGTCATGGCTACTATCCCTTTTTTGGCAACTATATTACCTAAGTCTATATCCCCTTCTTGGCTAGTTAATTGTATTTCTCCTTTAGCCGCTCTTAACTGCTTGTCAGTGTGACAAACAGAATCCGCTGTCTCGCACAAGGATTGGGTAATATTTTGTTTAGCAACTAATACAACATTTGCTTCCTCAGAAAGCACACCACCTTTGATATCTATTTTGCCAGTCGTACTTTGTAAATCCACGCCTTTAGCAGATACGACTTTTCCATCTATCACCATATCGCCATGACTTTTTAGTTGCAAATCACCACTACTGTAAATCGTTTTACCCAAAAGGCTTTCGAGCATTCCTAATGACTCAAATGAAGCACTATTGCCTGTCTTTACATCTTCTTTTATTACAATTTTATTTGCACTAAGCGTTAATCTACCTCCATCTTGATTAGCATTTCGTCCATCTATCGCATCCGCCAAGATGAGGTCTGCTGCACCATTAATTTTAACATTCGTACCCGATGCCAAAGCATTTGAAATAAGCTCCGCCTTTACAAATCGTTCTGTTGCTGTATTTGAGACCTCTAAATCTTTTTTAGCACTAATTTGAATGTCGCCACCCTTTCCTGATATGACTGTTCCTCCTAACCCTAAATACTCTGCATCTACTGTCAATTTGCCTGGCGTCGTTAAGGTAATTGTGTTGTCTGTGTTTACCACAAAGTCGGAGGCTATAAGATTGCCTTGATTAGTAATATATCCTTCTACCAAATCTCTGACTGAATCTGCTTTTAAAACAATTTGACCTCCCTGCGCTATGACGGTGCCTGCAACATCTACATCAACCTTATCTCCTGTTGACAACAGTAATTTACTAAGATCTTTATCTTCTATCACTAGATTTAATAATCCTCCACCTACATCTAGGCTAAAAACCTCTCCTGCTCCTAAAAATACTTTACCTAACTTTGCCTCTAAATAACCATTGTGCTGAATATGTGGCGCAATAAATGCGCTAAATCCACCTTCTCCTATACGAATGTATGCTCCTGCATCTATGGTCACTTTACCTTGTCTTAAACCAGACTTTGTAAACGATAATTTTCCAGACATAAAATCTTCATTCTTTATGTCTGCTGTTGTTGCTGTTAAGGCGCCCACATTAACGATTGAGCCGTTTGCAAACGTTACTCCATTAGGATTCGTAATAAAAACCTGTCCATTAGCCTCCAACTTACCCGCTATCGTTGTTAAGTTATCACTTAAAACTCTGTTTAATATTGCTGAATTTGAGTTAGGCTGATTAATCTTCACATAGTCCTTGGCACCAATATCAAAACTACCCCACTCAACTATTGCTCTATCACTATTTTGATTTATGGTCATATATGTCGGATTAACTTGCTTAACCTCAACTGAACCAGCTAATACTTCAGAACCACTCGGCAACGCCTGTACCGAGAATGGTGCTAACATTACGCCTGTTGTTAATACAACACGTATTTCTTTCACTAACTGATTCAATTTCATATCCCAAACCTCTCATACACCAATCAATACTCAATATGGATTGTATTTTAATCTACCCATTTAATTTATCGCCACATTATTTGTGACCCAAATCACATTAAAACTAAGCAAAACTGTTATAAGCCAGTAAGCTAACATTTTCGCTGTAAGTGGATGTACCAATCAACTGAATTGCAAACCAACCCTGCTTATTTTGTAAATAAGTTTTTAGAAAGGTATCATCAGATAATTGACTAAAAAACTTAAACGACCTAATAAAACAATCTATGTTTTTTTCATCTAAGGTAATATAACTCCCATTTGGATAAACAAACAAAATTCGATACGTTCTCAGCCTCATTGGCGAATTTAGCTTAATCGTCGAAATTAATGTTCGTTGATTAATACTGCCATCCCACATTGATGTTATGTAAGATGAATCAACACTCACCGAGCCAGAAACGGCTGACGATGTTTTAATAAATGTACTGGCTGTCTCCTCCTTTAATTTTATAGGCACAAAAACTTCCGCGACCAAAGCAATAAACGTTTGATAATCAATCCAAACAAACCCTTGATCGCCCCAATTTTTACCCCAACTATTCATAACCTTAAATGCTTGACGATTATTGTCATAACCGACTAAGGCCATACAATGACCACCAACATAAGCACCAGAAGAAACTAATGAATACTTATAGACTCCACTGCCTTTAAAAGTATGAAAATCTTTATAAACTTTCATCCCAAAAGGTAGCACCAAAAAATTATTTAAAGCAGCCTGAATTGCTAATAAATTATCAGGTTTAATCCGATAGTAACCATCAATAAAATATTCTGGTTTATATGATGGGTTGTAGCAAACAGCATCACTGTATGGCAGATTAAATAAAGAGCTTACGCCATCTTTGACCATAATATCTAAAGCTACTTTAATTGGTGTACCACTCCCACAGTTGTAAGCTTGTGCCTTAAGCAACTTGGCATACAGATCTGCTGGACTAACATACAAATAATTGGAATTTGGCGTTCCTGTTATATTTTGCAAAGCATTAAGAAATGTCCCTGCGGCATAACCAACGCCCCAAGCGGTACACGACCCTAGTTTCCCTTGACTGGCAACAGGTGGTAGTTTGATTGGCCAACCATACTCCGCCATCAACTGAGCATCTGCCAAATTGAAATAGCTGGGCAAGTCTTCTTTTAGTTGTGTAGGGGCTAAATTTGTATTATTGCTAGACGATGAGAAATTTATAAGCTGCTTCTCATCAGCAACCATAGTAGTCGCTAACATTGCAGGCGTGGCATAACTTAGCCCCATGCCATATGGCAAATCTGATGGGTCTAACTGATTATTAGGTAAGGGATTAATGTATGGCGGTTCATCATCATGACATGCAGTTAATCCAGCAACTGACACCAAGGAAGCAGTTGATACAATCCCCTTTACAAACTCACGACGTTTCATAGTGTTATCTCGGTATTTGATTGATAACTCTATAAACGTGAGAGAGCTTAAAAGGGGTTCTTTTTTACTTAAAAATTTTAATCCAGTTTAGTTTTGGTGACTATCAGCCCCAAAATAAAACAATTAATCACTAAAGAAACCTGCCCATAACTTAAAAATGGCCATGACACCCCTGTTAAAGGAGCAATGCCTAAATTTCCCATGAGAGTGATACAAACTTGACTGATAATCACGACAGACCAAATCACTGCAACCCATGAAAAGAAGGTATTAAGCATTTCTTGATGCGTAAACTTTGAATTAAAGCCTAAACTTAATGCTCTATATTTTGTTATCAACACTGTGATCCATACAAAATACAACATACAAAAGCCAAAAAACTTATACGGCCCCAAAATGCCATATAAGGCCATTGGCACATAATCACTTTGTGTTTGTTGAGGCACACCCTGTCCATTATCAACGCGCCATGGTACTCCTCCTAAACCATAACCATCAGAAGGCACAGAGGCGGTAAAATAACGAGTTAATGCCATCTGATCACTTGTACTGGCAAAAGGCTCTCTCATAGAGACAACTCTTTCACGAGTTCGCTCTGTCCCAAGTTCTGAAAGACTAATAAATGCATTTAGAGCCACAATAACTGCTGAAATCATTAATACTAGAAACATGACTGTTGGTAATAATGGCTTTTTATTTTTAAACCATGATTGCACAGACAACCAAACCAATAATTTAGCCATCATTAATACAATAATTGAATAGCTAATAATCATCAGAGGGCCAAAATCTTTTAATGCACCACCCACAAAAAATATAAGCAACAATATGAGTAAAGCAAATAAACCAAATACAACAATTGATCTTTGTTGACTTGTACTTGGTAATAAACTAACAAATCCAGCTGAAACAATAATAAAAATCGCTCTCATTGTTTCAGAGCCTAGATTGGCAAATCTTTCTTTATTTATCATTAAAAATGATGCCACTACTAGCATAAATAACAATATTATTACAGCGGCTTTAAAAAACTCACGTGCATTTTTTCTAGTCATTATAAATCTTAACACACTATAAAATGAGTCTATAATTTTAGAAACAATCTCAAATATACCATCCTTTAAAAGAGGAGCTATAGACATGATCATTAACGCTAAAAAAATATAGCCATATTGCCTAATAGCTAAAAATCTTAAATCATTATAATTTGACAACAAAGACCAGTCTAAAACAAAAAAAGCACTAACTCCTAAAATCAACGAAAAAATTGGATAAATAACAACTGATACTGCTTCGTATTTATGTTGATATGCATTTTTATTACTCATACCAAATAATATCAATGCTACAATTACAATTGATGATATTTTTGTAAAATAGTCATCAATTAATGGGTAACCTAAAAAATAATTGCAAGCATAATAAACAATCGACCAAGATGCTGTATAAGTAAATAACTTATAAAAAAATGACATTGAATAGCACATCATTTTTATAACAAAAAAGCAACTTAATATTAAGACTATAAATACCACATGACCAACGGCTGTCAATGATAAAGTTTGAATGGTTCGTTTATAATCATTACTATATTCATATAAACTATTTACAGAATCTATCGTCTTTTTATAAACAACATCAACACTTCCAAGCGACTTACACTGATTAGCCAATTTGTGCTGATTAATACCATTTAATAAGCTCCAATCAGAAACTGAAGTCGTTTTACTAGAAAAAATTTCCGTCTTTTTTTGATGATTCAATAAATCTGCACGTGCGATATTAATATCATTAATATTTGCTTTATTGGTAGGAGTGTTACGTTCAATTGCATATAGCAACCACCATGAGCAGGCCAATGGAGTAGATCCATAAACATTATTTACATGTAATCTATCCTGTACATCGTTTAGCATATCAGCACTAACTATATCATCGTCAAAAATATCAGATTTAGTGCCTTTATTAGATGTGATTTGCCTAAAATGCTGCTGCAAAGACTGATAATGTTGATTAAGCTGAATACTAATAACAGCATGTTGATAATGCTTTGGCTCTGGGGTATAGCCAATTTTTTGTAAAAATAGAGCTATACCTTTTTCTGGATACGCATTTTGGCACCATGTATGAGCATCATTGGATAAGTTACCCGCTTCTTGTCGGCAAAAAACATTCTTATTCCATTGCTCAATTGGTGTTTTAATATCTCCACCCACTAAGTAGTTGTAGGTTAATGCGCGATAATTAGCCTGATTATTTAAAGTAAATGAATGGTTAAACCAAAAATACAGAAAAATACAAACCAACATTAACAAAATGAATTCTACATACTTAATAGATGCATGCTTTAATTTTTGCATCAATTTGTACATAGTTAAATTATTAATGTAATTGCTGAATACCAACATAAAACAATCCTTCTTTTGCAGCAATACTATAAGAATCTTTTGGCTCGCCCGTTGCCAATACATGTTCATATAGTTTTTTGGCTTTTACTAAATCTTGGCTTTCCCCACTCCCTGTACGATACATATCTGCTGCATCTAATATGGCTAATCGATCTTGATTGGCAACGAGGATGTGATTCATTGCAATAAATTGATCAATAGCAATTGGCTCAACGCCTTTACCATCTTTCCACCAACTTGATGTGATAATTGGCTCTCTTTCAAGTGCATAATTTTCATGAAATATCTTCAATACCTCTTGTGCTGCTTTAATATTCCATACGGCTAATTTATTTAATTGTTTATAAGCGGTGATGCGTATAGCCTCATCTAGCTCTTCATTGTGCAAATTCGCTTCTAATCTAACCGACAAATCACGAGCCACATTATTTGCATCTTCATTATTTCGTTGTAAGAGTTGCTGAAATCGCTGCCATACAGAGGTGTTTAAGTCCGTTTTATATAAGTCATCAACAGTAATTGGATTTATAATATTCCTTATACTATCAGCATTAAAAAAAATAGCTAAAGTCAAAATCAAAAAAAAGGCACATGTCATTATCATGTTGCGTTTTTTATAAGCTGCTTTGTCGCTTTTTGCTACAGTATCATTCATTTTTTCGACCTCACTATTATAAAAATCACTTGGATTTTTGTTTTTAGTATTTTCATATTCCGTTTTTTGCAAAAAATTTTTAATATCAATCTCTTGTTTATAGTTAATTTTGAATCTAAAAGGTATTTCATAATCTTTAGAAAAATATTGTGTTATGATATCTAGCATTTCTAATGCTTTTAGATGATGAGAAAAATCCAATTTACTTTCATCAGGAATCCCATTATTAAACGACAATAAATAATCAATTAATTTTTTAATATCATCTGCTACATCATTTTCAAAGGCTGTATTATTTGGATAAATTAAACCTTGCATATAAATATCATTTAACATATATCCTAATGAATACAAATCAACACTATAATCCAAATTTTGACATGGATTATTTTGGTAAGCATCAAAACCATTTTTTTGCATTTCTAATGCCAAAAAAAGCTTATTTGATTGATAGTTAAACGTACTATGCTTTTTAATTGGCAAAGGATATTTCAATATATTAAATTTATGAATAGAATATGTAAAATCAATAATTTTAATATTTTCATAATCAATTTCTAGCACACTATTTTCTTTAAATGGATAAGGCTTATACGATAAGCAAATATTATCAGCTTTTATATCTAAATGAACAATGTCATTTTGATGTATATCGTACAATGCTAATAAGCAATATCTTGCCAATTTGGCAAACTCAGTGACATATTGAAATGGATGACTAATACTGACATTAACCGAATTATTTTTTGGTATAACGGTTAGCCAATTTTCAACACTTAATCCTGCATCTTCTGTTATTACTGAAGATTTTTTCTTATTATAATTGTCATAAATGGCCGCTCTTACAATATGGTTACTATTTTTTGTTGTGATAATAAACATATTTTCTCGTTCAGACCAGTAAAGACTTGATAGATAGTTATCATCACTTTCCATGCTATTGATAGATTTGTACAAGATATCCTTTTGATAGTAACACCCCCCTTCTGCTTTAGGGTGTCTGACAACTTTAGAGTATTCATCATCTCTAATCGTATTAGTGTAAGACAAATCAAATAGTGATTGTAGTATATGCTGCATTTTCTATACTCTTAAACATTAAATTTGGACTAAAGTAATTTATATTACTTATTTTATAGATGAAGAAAAAATGTACATAGACACCTTCTAAAACTTAAAACGTTTTTTGGTTTATCATAAAATTTGAATGGATTCTAAAGTACTCTTATCTAATAAACGATTGAGAGCATTTAAAGGGGTTTTATTTTTTTGAGCTGCCCCCACAAATACGGACACCTGACAATGCTAACTTTTGCTGTCTTTGTAAATCTGTAGGCTTAAATAGTTAGTATAACTGTGCCGTCTTTGGTCGTTATAGTCAATCGCAATATGCTCAAAGCCGCGGATTTTAGTATGTCACTACATTCGCTCTCGTGTTATCCGCCCATACTACAAATCAGTTGATGCTTTTTCAATAGGGTCTGATAATCATAGGAAGGAATTGGCTGCATTACGTTAAATATCAGAACATCATTTTTTAACATCAAGATGACACACAATAGCTCTTCGTCTTAACTTGTCATCTCACAGTGTAAGAATAGCTTCGGCTAGTCTGTCCGTTTCTATGATGCTACTTTTGTAGTGTGGATGTCTTCCTTGCTAACCAAAACCCTTATTCGAAAGGCTGTATTTTGACTTTTAGTGTCCAAAAATGGTCGTTTTCGGACATCCTGTTACGAATATGTCCGAAAATAGGTTAAACATATTACGGACATGACTTATAATTCGTACAGTATTTTCGGATGGATTTAAACCTATGTCGCGTGTTTTTGCTTACTGCCGCGTCTCAACTGCTGACCAAACCACCCAAAACCAAAGTCTCGAAATCAAAGCGGCTGGTTTTGCTATTCAACCTCGTCGATTGATCGAAGAAAGTATCAGTGGCTCTGTCGCCGCTAAAGAACGTCCTGCTTTTATTAAGCTACTTGACCGATTAGAGCAGGGCGATATTTTAGTCGTCACAAAGTTAGATCGTTTAGGGAGAAATGCGATGGATGTCCGAGCAACTGTAGAACATCTTGCTGAAATAGGGGTACGTGTTCATTGTTTAGCTTTAGGCGGTGTGGACTTAACAAGCCCTGCGGGTAAAATGACCATGCAAGTGATTGCAGCTGTAGCTGAATTTGAGAGAGACTTATTAATTGAGCGTACTCAGTCAGGCATAAATCGCGCTAGAATGGCTGGAAAACGTTTGGGTCGTCCTCTTTCGTTAAACAAAGAGCAACGTATCAACGTTTTAGCTGCACTTGATTTAGGCAAAAGTGTTGCTGAGTTGGCTAGAGAGTATAAAACTAGTCGACAAACCATTATGAGAGTTAGGGTGTCCTCCTTGAAAAACAAAAACAACCCGTACTAAGACTAATCGCTGCAATCAATACTAAATAATTGAGTAATTTAATCATGGCGGTTCAACAATGGTTTTGGGTGCGTTGTGATAAAAAAAGTGCATCTAATATGCTTAGATGCACTTTTTTTGCTACTGTGCTACTGAATGGTGATTAACCACACACGGCAGGTACCCAAATTGGGCCATACCAACCCTGTGCCCAATAACCTGGTACACAGGTGACGTGGTAATAACCCCAAGCGTCATAATAACCTGCATGCGCTGCCGATGAGGCGGCAACAACAACGGCCAATAAACCAACGGTTTTTAATAAAGTGTGTTTGATGCTGTTCATAAAAGTTCCCCTAGCGTTTAAATTAAATAAGCATATTTGCTTGTATGCTTAGATAAACGCGGGGGAACGTAAAAGGGGTTTATTTATTTTAATTTTTTTTAAACCCAGAGGGGAAACTCTCCCCTCTACTAGCCGCTTCGACACTAGACGTAAATACATTTTATGCTTGCTTAATGGCAAGTTTCGTTTAAACGTTTTAAATTAGTTTGAGCCACAGCCTGATTTTTTTCAGCCGCTTTACAGTACCAATACACGGCTTGACTAAAATCTTGGTTAACTCCTTTTCCTGTCTCATACATGTAGCCTAAATTAGCTTGTGCCTCAGCCTGATTTTTTTCAGCCGCTTTACGATACCATAAGACTGCTTGATTAAAATCTTGGCTCACGCCTTGTCCTTCTCTGTACTTGTCGCCTAAATTAGTTTGGGCATTAGCTTGATTTTGTTCTGCCGCTTTGCGATACCAATACACCGCTTGACCAAAATCTTGGCTCACGCCTTGGCCTATATCATACATGTAACCTAAATTAGCTTGGGCATCAGCATTATTTTGTTCTGCCGCTTTACGATACCATAAAACTGCTTGACTAAAATCTTGGTTAACTCCTTTTCCTGTCTCATACATGTAGCCTAAATTAGTTTGGGCATTAGCTTGATTTTGTTCAGCCGCTTTACGATACCAATACAACGCTTGACCAAAATCTTGGCTCACGCCTTTTCCGTCTCTATACATAACCCCTAAATTATTTTGGGCGACGGATTGATTTTGTTCAGCCGCTTTACGATACCATAAGACTGCTTGACTAAAATCTTGGCTCACACCTTGTCCGTCTCTGTACTTGTCGCCTAAATTAGTTTGGGCATAAGGTTCATTTTGTTCAGCCGCTTTACGATACCAATACAACGCTTGACTAAAATCTTGGCTTACACCTTTTCCTGTCTCATACATGTAGCCTAAATTAGTTTGGGCATTAGCTTGATTTTGTTCAGCCGCTTTACGAAACCAAAACAACGCTTGATTAAAATCTTGGCTAACACCTTGTCCGTCTCTATACATAGCCCCCAAATTAGTTTGAGCATAAGGTTCATTTTGTTCAATCGCTTTACGATACCAATACAACGCTTGACTAAAATCTTGGCTTACGCCTTTTCCTGTCACATACATGTAGCCTAAATTAGTTTGGGCGGTAGCATTACCCTTTATTGCTTCATCATAAAACTTTCGTGCTTCTGAATCAGAAGGTATAGGATACATAGCAGACTGCACGCTCTGTTTAACCTCATATTGTTTTTTTCTGCTTTTGGCTAAATTGATAAACCGCCCTTTCGGAAAATCGATTTCGTAAGCCTCGTAATCACTGGCGTTAGTTGAGTTTTTTATGCTCTCCCAATAGGTCAATTCTGCATCTTGAGAGTTTTCTTTAACTTGTTGATTTGCCTTCTGTTGTTGATTAAGCACCAATCGCGCTAAGGTATTGCCCTCTTGCCACACTTTTTGCGTTTTGGTTAAGCGTCCAACCTCTTGGCCAACATCTTCTATCAACTCTGGCCACGTTAAATTAGGGGTATTTAATTTATTAATTAAGGCGGTGGTAAACGGACTATTGCCACTTCGACCATCTGCTGCTGTTTGGCCTTTACTTGCCGAATACAAAAAACTCAATCCCGAGGCGTTTTTTCCTGTATCTGGACGCACAAAAGTGCGGTCTCCCATATCTCGCATACTGGCTATAGGATTATTGCGACACGCATCCATAATCACAATTTTGTATTTAGCCTTGCTTTGCGACAATCGACTGGCAATTTTGGTATCTAAATCAATAAAATATTCATCCATCCAAGTTTCATTTTTGGGTATTTGTGCATTGCTAGGAATTAAATAATTATTGCCAGCGGCAGACGCTCCATGCCCTGCATAATAAAATAATATCGTATCATCTTGACCTATTTTTTGGCTAAAATCGTCTATAGCCTCTAGCATATCGATTTTGTTGGCATTGGTCACTAAGGTGGTTTTAAAATCCAACTTTTTGAGTTGCGCTTCTAAGGCTTTGGCATCGTTAATTGGGTTGGCCAATCCATCTATGCCATTGCTATATTCATTGTTGCCAATTAACAACGCGACATTAGCTGCCCAAGCCTTACCGAGCATCGTTGCCGACAGCAACATGATATAAGCTATTTTTTTCATAACACACCTTAAGTCTCTATGGCGGTGATTTTATGCGCTTTAGGTCTTTGCTCCAATATACTATTAAACTCATTTTTACGGTTTATTGCCTTTATTAAGGTTTTCTGCAAGCTGAACTAAGGCCACAAACTCTTGTCGTTTACCTTGTGGGTCGTTAGCGAGTGCCGTTTGTGCGAGTTTAATCACCTCTTGATATTGATAGCCATTAACCGCATTATTTTGTTTAATGATTTGGCCAAAAGCTGCCACGGCTGCGGCAAATCGAAAATCATCACTGCTTGTTTGTTTAAGGTGTTGTTTAATATTGCCATCTAAAGTAAATGACAGCTCCTGAGTGTGTTGCGTATTAGGCTGTTGATACATCACCTTAACAAAAGCCAACTCATGACTATGGGCAGATTTTTTGGCAACAACTTGTTGATAACGTGAGTCTAAATACACATCTTGTGGTTTAGCTGGTGTTAATTCGTATAATGCAATGATACTTTTTCCTGCACCTACTTGTATTTTATGGCTGTCTTCATGGGTTAATACTCGATTTTGATAACCAATCAATCGCCATTGGCTAATTTTTTGTGGGTTAAACTCTAGTTTTATTTGTACATCGTCAGCTACTGTTTTTAGGCTGTGAGTTAATTCGTTATGCCATACACGTGGCATTTCTTGCTCGCTGTCAACATTGGTGTAATTGCCACCGCCAAGCTCTGCCATGTCTTCTAATGTTAATTCTTCTTCTGTGTTTAGCTGCAAACCAATCATGCTAAGTTGCACACCTGTTTTGCGTTTGATGCTAATTATTTGTTTAAGTTCGTCGGCAGATAAGCCTAAGTTAAATTTGCCATCTGTTGCTAACACAATACGATTAATGCCATTAGCTTGCCAATTTTTTTGTGCTTCTTGATACGCCATATACAAGGCATTGCCGCCATTGCTTCTGCCACCTGCTTGTAGTGAGTCAATTGCAGCAAAAAAAGTGTTTTGTTGGCTGGCTGGCGTGCTGGGTACTATCAATTTTACGTCTTTGGCATAACTCATGAGCGCCAATTTATCTTGTGGGCGTAGTTGTTGAACTAAACGTTTTAAGCCTAATTTGAGTAAGGGTAATTTTTGTGGCGTGTCCATTGAACCTGACACATCAACCAATACCACCAAGTTAGTAGGCGGCAAATTTGCCGTGTTTTTATCAACCGCTTTAAGACCAATTTTTAATAATAAGTTGTTTTTGTTCCATGGTGCTGGTGCAATTTCGGTGCTTATTGCAAAGGGATGTTTATTTAAGGCTGGAGGATATTGATAGTCAAAATAATTTAACATTTCTTCTATGTGAATAAACTCCGCCATAGGCATCATGCCGTGACTAATTGATTGTCTTAAACTACGATAACTGGTGGTATGGGTATCAAAACTAAATGCCGAAACGCTGTGTTTAACCGTTTGTTGTGCTTGGTTTTTGCTTAAACTTTCTGGATTAAAATTGGCTAATTCTTGCGGATAATAAACCGTTTTTGTTAGTGGCGGCATTAAAAGAGGAGATTCCATTTTTATTCGCTCTTCATCCGATAAGTCTTCTAATAATTTAGGTGATAACTCTGACTGAAGTGATATGGGTTTAATGGGCTTCCACGGCTGCCATAGATGAAGAACAAAAGCGCAAAGCAACACGAATAACAGCAATACAATACTGAGGCTAATTTTTTTTACTGTTTTATTCATTCAGTTATACTCTAAGAAAAGACGCTATACACAGAAAGTCCAATCAGTAACAAGCACCACAATACAATTTTTATAGTTGATTTTATTGGTTTTTTTGTGCTGTTTGGCATAACAGCAGGTTGATTGGGCGGTGGATATGGTGCAGTCTTGACTTTAGTTTGTTGTTTCCATGCTTGTTTTTGTTGTTCTTTGAGCTGCTCTTGGGCAATGATGTCGGGACTGAGTTCAACTTCATCCACTTTGATGACGTAATGGTCGATTTTGAACCATTTTTTATCGACACGTAGATAAAACTGCTCATCTTGTAATAAATGATTAGCCTCTAACCATGTGCTGCTTGCACTTGGCTGTATGATATCTTGTTGCAGTTCGTCCAAAATAGCAATTAAAGGCAGTTGTTGGGGTTGAATGTTGTTGGCGCACAAACAAATGTGATGGCCATATAAGGCTAAATACAATAAATTGTGATTAAGTTGATTTAAACTTAGCGAAATATTGGCCGCATTTTCAGGTGTGCCAATACTAAAACGTATGTGTTTTTGTGGAAGAAATGCCAATGTTAGCGTTTGCTGCTGTTGGGTGTGCAAATTGATAATGCTTAAATGCAAACGATGAGCAGGCTGCATAATTGGCCTTGGTAAAATGTTTTAATTTTTTTAAACCCAGAGGGGAAACCCCTCTGGACTCCCCCAAACTGGCTCCTTCGTCGCCAGACTTAAAGAACTAAAGAGCAAAGACGCTACAAACTTCTGGAAACACGAAAACCGACACTGTTGAAGCGGAAAGCTGGCGTATTCCTATAACGGATGGCCGAGCGAGAGTTGATAGGAACATTGAACCAAGAACCACCGCGCAACACTCTATACTCGCCAGTACAACTATTCAGCCATGCACTGCCATTTGTTGGCGCACCTTCATAACTACCATGCCAACAGTCCTCTACCCATTCCCATACATTGCCATGTACATCATACAATCCAAACGCATTAGGCGCAAAACTCCCCACAGGTGCAGTTTGCTTATTGTCCCATTGGCTGCCACAGCCCTGACAATTCGCTTTGTTATTGCCTATATCATTACCCCAACTGTACTTTGTGCTACTGCCTGCTCGCGCCACATACTCCCATTCACTTTCACTCAATAAGCGGTACTTTTGTCCCGTCTTTTTACTCAACCAACGCACATAACTTTGCGCATCTTCCCAACTGACGTTAATGACAGGTCGGGTACCTCGTCCCCAGTCCTCATCTGAGGGCTTATGCTTGCATCCTTTTGCTTTAACACACGCATCCCATTCAGCAAACGTCACTTCGTATTTTCCCACCGCAAAACTATAGTTTATCGCTACTTCATGCACTGGCTTTTCATCTGATTCCCTACCCTCAGAACCCATCATAAAACTACCCGATGGCACGACCACCATCTCGGGGCAGTCGGCACAGTCTTTAAAACTTTGACCTACACCGTAACCAGTGCGAGGTTGCTCTCGGGTTTGGATTTGGGCTACTTGTACAGGTTTAGCTTCGTATTGCTTTTGTCTGCTTTTGGCTAAACTCGCAAATCGCCCTCGCGGATAGTCCGCTAAATACGCAGCATAATCGCTGGCATTGGTGGAGTTTTTAATGCTGTCCCAATATACAATCTCGGCATCTTGCTGGTTTTCACGCTCCACAATTCTTTCTACAGGCTTTTCAATAACTCGCTCTACTACCTGAGTGTTAGCTTTGCCATTTAAAAACACATCTTCATACAAACCATCATCTTTGCGTGGCTGTTGTTTGCCTTCTGTCGCTTTGCTAATTTCTCGCCCTACTTTGTCAAATACTTTACGCAATTCCAAATTAGGCTCTAATAGATATTGCGATAAATATTGGGCATACAAGCCTTCATCCGCCGCTGTTTTGTTGGGCGATGTGGCAAAAGCAACCAAGGTACCCGTTGGGCTATCCATACGCCCCAAACCTTTACCCCCTTTGCTTGTCAACCATGGATTATCTCGACACGCATCCAACACCACCACCGCAACTTGTGGACGTGCTTCTTCGAGTTGGCGCAACAAGCCATTCGTCGGCACCGCTTCGATAATAATATCACTGTCTTTAACGATGTTCGCTTGCAACGGTACTAAGTAATTTTCGCCACTGCTTTGTAGGCCATGCCCTGAATAATAAAAAAAGGCTACTTCGGCACCTTTGGCATTATCACCAAAGTCGCGTAAGGCGCGCTGCATTTGCTTTTGGTCGGCATCTGTTACAACGTTTACCTTAAATCCTAATTTTTTTAGACTGCCTTCTACTAACTTTACATCTTGTAAAGGCTTATATAAACGCGCATCTTTATAGTTTTGGTTGGCTATTAACAACGCCACACGCTCGGCTGTCCATGCTTGATTGACAAACACACAACATAACAATGCTACAGAAAATTTGGATAAAGCAGACATACGCTTAAACCTAGAAAATTTAATAAGTACATACAACGTTATTTTAACAAATCAGAGCTGAGTTATTCGCTTTGTTAGGGTCGCGTTTAAAAAATAATCATTCGCCAAGCGGCTATTTAGCTCAACAACTAGAATTAGCCAAACAACTTTTTAAATACCAGTCTTGATTTAAATTATGGTATTCGACAGCCGATTGTGTGTAATTGTTTAATTTGATTTCTTGCCCGAGGTCTGTAAACATTCTTTTTAGTTCTATATTAGGTATGAGCAAATATCGTGCTAAATACTGAGCATATACATGCTGGTCGTTTTTGACACGATAGTCACGATTGGCAAAGGCTAACAAGGTGTTTGGCGATAACTCAGGCTTATAACAATAAAAATGACATTTTGCGTTGTTTGCTGATTTTTTATCGTCTTGTTGGGTGTTAAGCACTGTTATTAGTAAGGTTGATGCTGGTTTTTTATCTTGGTTCACAATGTCTGCTAGTGCAATAGATTCAATGTCTATAGAGAATGAATTGTCAATAATGGCTTCCATAGGCACTAAATAATATTGACCATTTTGATAAATGCTTGAACCTGCATAATAAAAAAAGGCAATCTGTGCTTTGTCTTGTTCTTGATTAAAATGACGAATAGCACGTTTCATTTGCATTAGATTGGCATTGGTCTCTTTTTTGACAACAAAACCTAAACTTTTTAAACTGTTTTCTATGTTTGTCGTATCTTCTAAGGGCGAGTATTGACCAGTGTTTGTATTGGCAATAAGCAATGCAATACGCTCCGCTGACCAAGCATTATTGCTTAACAAAAAACCTAATATCAAGCGATATAATTTAAGTTTAGTCATGATTGATTGCTCTTTTATAACAAGGCTTTTGGGGGTCAAACTCTACTTGTTCTGGCATGGATAATTGCCACATTGCGCCCGTTAATGGGTCAACAACTAAATAACCTATCATCATTGTTAGTGCGCTTATTGGAAGAAAAACGTTAATACAGTATGGGCAAAGCACAAAAAGGCCAAGATTAACTAAAAAGAAACCGTGATTTTCCCAATACTTTGGATTGATACTGGCCGTGGTTTTTATGATTTGAGTAGGATAGCAATGCCGTTTAAACTCGACGCTATATTGTTCCGCTTTAAAATAACCTGCTCCTTTTTTTAGCTTAACACTGGCAGGTGTTGTGCCATCATAAACAATATTACCCTTTTTATTTTTGATGACGAATTTTATGTTTTCTGGTTCATTACTGATTTTTAAAGTCATGGTTCGGCCAGATTGTAAAGAGGCACAACCCGTGCTAAGACTAATCGCTGTGATGAGTGCTACATATTTGACTAATTTAATCATGGTGGTTCAACAATGATTTTGGCTGCCTTGTGATAAAAAAAATGCACCTAATAGGCTTAGATGCACTTTTTTTGCTACTGAATGGTGATTAACCACACACGGCAGGTACCCAAAATGGGCCATACCAACCGTTTGCCCAATAACCTGGTACACAGGTGACGTGGTAATAACCCCAAGCGTCATAATAACCTGCATGCGCTGCCGATGAGGCGGCAACAACAACGGCCAATAAACCAACGGTTTTTAATAAGGTGTGTTTGATGTTTTTCATGAGTGTTCCCCTAAGGTTTACGTTAAATAAGCATTGTTGCTTGTATGCTTAGATAAACGTAGGGGGAGCTAAAAGGGGTTCATTTATTTTAAAAAGTAACAATTTTTTTAATCTTCACCAAAATATCAACAATCCTTAATCCACTCTGACTAATAAAGTAAAATACTCTTTATTACTACTCCGTTGTGGATAAACATTCATTGTTCCACCTAAAGAGTCAATATCTGGTGGCTCACCCACGCCATTATTGCCAACCCGATGGCTCACAGCCTTCATACTCATGATATAAATAGTTTTTTGGTCTGGTGTGTAGCCGCTGCGTTGATGAGCCTGTTGTGTTGGAATAGTGCTTGATAAAAGATAGGCTGATGAAAACATTTTATTATCGGTGTTAAGCTGTCTTTCTTCAGCGTTTGGAAAAATGTGTAAATCGATGGGATTAAACTGCTGAGTTGACTCTGCCATTTGTGCGCCCCCTTCTCTCATAACGTACCTAGTTGGCGATTCAGGCGGATTAATGCAATACTCTGGATATGTTTTTACTCCCCCTGCTTTAGCTGGCAATGTCTGCACATATTTATCAGAAAACCCATAAGGACACTGTCGAATTGAACGTAACTCCTCTATATGTGGCAACCGCCACGAATAGCCAGCAAAACTGATATTGGCGGCTTCTTGGCTTGCTGTTTGCCAGTCTGAATAACGTTTTGCCTTACCTACACAGGTTTGGCCATCCCATTGCATACCAAATACACATCGCATCCATACCAAATTAGTTTTTGGGTCACGCCACATACCCTGTTTCATTAACTGTTCGTCATCACTATGATTTTTAAGCATAGGGGTATGGACGTTTACTTGGTCAACATTCGTTTTAATTTTGGGTTGTAATTTGGTTTGTGCTAACTCTACAAACAAACCATTGGGGTATTTTGTTAAATAATTTTGGTAATCTTTAGGATTGCTACTGTTTTTAATACTGTTCCAATCGTTAATCTCGATTGATTGACGACTGTCAGCTACCGTTGTTTGTGTTTGTGCAGTGGTTTGAGGATTTAACACCAATTTGGCCAAAGTGTTACCCTCCGCCCATACTTCTTGT
>Ga0209599_10000058_pt1 | contig 81093 bp, 46 predicted proteins | sample Shrwel_input2_FT_FD_187534 | JGI IMG/M metagenome (GOLD analysis project Ga0209599, IMG submission 187534) | Subsurface microbial communities from deep shales in Ohio, USA - Utica-3 well 1 S input2 FT (SPAdes) (version 2) ...
TCTTGAATATGTTGGTTGAATGGCAGCGGGTACAGTGGTGGATAAGGCTTTCTGTAATCATGACCGTGTGAAATTATGGTTAGCTATACTCTCCTTATACCAAAACACGTCTTGTTTTGACACTACCAACGCCAAAACCAAGCTCCTATACGTGAAGCTAATGTATAATCAGTTGATACATCTATGGGAGTGGTTACAAAGTTATAATGTGCAGTAGGATAAATATCGTTTAGACCTAGTACTGTTCGAGAAGTAAATGGTTTGTAGTTACCCTGAGTATTGCGAACAAACTGCAATGATGCTACTAGCCCACCATCTTGAGCAATATTATAATTATTCCTACCTGTTATATGTAGTAGTCCTCGTCCTCTAAAATTAGAACCGTCATGAGTCTGTGTATTTCCGAGTTTATTACCACTAGCGCCATATTGATTATCATAAAGTGTTTGTGTTGTATTTTCTGGTGACCACCCAGCCTCCCACATCCATTTAAGTTGCCCAGTCTCTTTGTAAACATTTGCTAAAAATATTGCCAATCTTTTGGGTGTATTTATATCAAATTTACTCATCGCCTCATTGATAGGGGTAACCCATGGCTCTGCATCAGTCTTCTTAATATCCATAATTGCCGCCAAAGTTTCTTTAGTTAGCTTTGACCCTATACCCTCTCCTCCCAGTAAAACCCCATTACTATCAATCACCCCCCCACTTTGCGTTCCATCGCCAAATAACGCATTTTTAGCAGTATCACCATTTTTAACAACAATACCATCCCAAAAACCATTAGCCGCTCCTTTTTGTGTAGTTGCATAAATCGCTAAAAAGTCTTTTAACGCCTCGTTTTGTTTATTAACACCTTGACTATTTTCATCGGGCTTTTCTGTTGTTGGCTTACGATTAACATTTTTTAATAAATCGGCTAACTTTTTCGCCGCTTCATAATCCCATTTACCATCAGCTTGTGTCTCCAATGTCGCTTTATCTTGTAATAGCTTTTTCAGTGCTTGCTCGGGTGTAAGTATTACGTTAGTACCCGTAGGTACAACCACATCCTTTAAATCAACACTATTAATATCAGATAATCCTAGTAACCATTCATCACCATCAACCTTATCCTGATTTTTTTTAGAAATATAACTATCCCTAATGTCTAACTCTAAAATATTGCCTATTTCACCTGCCCCTGCAAATAATAGTTTTTCACGCGCATCACCTTTGGAATTTTTATTATTATTCTCGGAGGCTTTCATTAAATCTAACGCCCAACTACTGCCCATATAATTGGTAATAGTCGTATTTGATTCAATATCCCATTCGGTTAAATTAACACCAATCTGCGCCTTAATATTGACCCAATGCGGCGCATTATAGGCATTGAGCCAATCAAAAACATCATCTGTTTTGGTTGTGTTTTGTACAACAATAGTAGTGGCTGGCTTGGCAGGCGTAGTCACTACACCTTGATTATTTTTCTTTTCTTTAACTGCGTCATCATCATATTCTGTTTTATTGCTAACCAATAACCCAAAATGGCGTACTGACACCCATTCAGCCGCGTCTAAAACGCCATCCACTTTAATCTCACCTTTCTTAACATCAACATCAATCTGATTTTTGAATGTTAAATTATCACCAAAACCCAAGTACTTTAAGCGTTGTTCAATACGTGCCACATCAAGGCGGTTATTCGTGGTACTGTTACTGCTGACACTGCTACTCAACAAATTAAAGGTACTGTAACCAGGATTATCTAAGGGTCTATCTCCTACAAAGGCATTAGCATCTTTTATATCTGTTGCATTAAGTATAATTAAAATCTCTTGCGTTTTTGTCCCTAGTGTGTAGCTGACTCTGAGTGTCATAGCATCTTTTTTATCACCAATTTTTTTAGCGGCATGTAACTCACTCATATCATTTATTAGGTTAGGCACTACAAACATTAAACCTGTTTGACTAAAATTAGCCTCTGTTGCTCCTGTACTAGTAGAGTTATAAGACAGTACACGCGCATCAGTCGTGCCTGTAGCCGCTTTTGTGAGTAATTTAAAATTACCTGTATTGCTGGCCATGAGATTTAATACATCTGTACTTATATTAAAAGTTAGGTTATTAATCTCTGCATCACTGAGTGTAGATTTTAATTGCACTTTATTCTTTTTAATAAGTTCTTTTAAATCAATAGCAATCACATCCCCCATATTGCCTGTCACTTCTAAAGGAGACATGGATGGCTTAGTAGTCGTACTAATTGGATTAGAAGTGCTACTTTCAGCTCCATAGGCAGGATTATTTAAACCAAGTAAAGTTAAACCACCATCAACCGCCTTACCTAAAAACGATAAAAACTGGTCGCCTAAGGATGAGTTACTGCCATTAACATCTTGAGGTTTTATAGGTTTGATTAAACGCTCATTGTCTGGCTGATTTAAGGCCGCCTGAATCAGCTTATCCACATTCCACACATAGGTTTGATGCGGCTTTTCGGCTTGACCATCAAACATCGTGGGGTCGCCGCGCAACTGCCCAATCAACACTTTACTGTTGTTACTCAGGCTTAAATTGGTAAAACCATAACCATGAAAAGGAATGGTTGCTCCTAAATACACTGGAGCCGCTAATTTACCAAAAGGATCTCTGATAATGCCTATTTTACCACCCACATTAACAAGCTTGGCACTGGCCGAACCCCCTACAGCCGTAGGTGGCCCAACAGGTGAAAGCTGAGCAAATGAGGGAACTTCAAACATCGCCTGAAAGTACGGGTCATTATAGGGATGGTTGTTATCTGCAACGAGAGCATATTCCACGCCGTCACGCTCTACCAACACCGCACCATCTGCTCTTAAAATATTCAAACGGTCAAATTTAATTTTATGGTTAGGTTGAGACATAGCAATCGCCGTTAATGCACCGCTTACCACTAAACCTTGTGCATTACGTGTTAATACTAACGTAGATAAGCCACGGTCATAATCATTAGGACTAGAAACCAAATAATGATTGGGATCATTCGTTGCACTAACTAAACGAGGCCCTTTTAAACTAATACCATCGTTAGGTAGTTGGGCAATCACAGGGAGTTGAATAGCACCCGTTTTAAGATTGAGTGTATTTAAATTAAAAATGAGTACATCGCCTTTGGATGAGGCAGTGCCTACATTCGTCCAAGTAGTAGATTTTTGAGGCGCGGCAACCACTAAAGTGACACCATCATTGCCTACTGCCATACCTGCAAAACCATTAGGTGCAGAAGGGAGGTTTGGTGCTTGCAATGTCACTGGTGTATTAAGATGACTATTTTTAGTCGGGTTGATATCGAGTGCGAGTAAACGATAATTGCCAGAGGTGCTGTACGCGCGACCTTCGCCAATAATAAGTACCTGTCCTGCAACCGCTAAACTGGCGATATTTTGGCCAGCAGGAATTTGTATCGTTTGATAAAATTTAAATGTAATTAAATCAATAACATAAATTATGTTTTGTCCACCAGCAATATAAGCACGCCCACCCTCGGTAGATAATACTATTGGTTGAATTTTAGTGCCGTAAATAGAGCCATTAAATTGATACGCCCCTTCTTCACCATAAGTTAAATCAGTACTGCCTATTTCTTTGTTATCACGTAAAAAACTCACGCCAGTGCGTGTGAGTACGGCCATAATATCGGGCGATGGACTCAAGTTAGCAAGATTGCCTGTAAACTCAAGGGGCTTTCCTTGTGTGATTACACCACTGGGACTGACATTTGTTGTAGGAATGAGACGAACAATTTGCCAATTTACGGTACCTAATGCAACATATGGTGGCACAGAAACCGCTATTGTTCCGTTTGTGTCACCTGCTACGTTAATAATATCTTGGTAAGAGCCGTCTATAAATTTCATACGAACAGCTAAAGTCCCTACAAAGGTGCCAGCATTATTATTTGATATACTTAAAATGACTTTTTCTGAGCTTACATCATAAGATACTGAACTAATATTAACGGGTTTAACCACACCATTAGGGGTAACTACGGGTGGCAAATTATCTCCCAAACTAACTTCTGTATTTTGGTTAGGATTAACAGAAGTACTGGCTTGTTGAGGCACGCCCATAAAGTACTTAATTGTATTTACAACTTGTGCAGTGGCACTGATAATGCCCGTTAGAGCGATATTAATCGCTTGGCCAATTAAATTAGTTGCACCCGCAATACTAAAATTGTCTGCGGTAAAGTAGGCATATGTGTTTTTTGCCAAAGAAATAATTAATTCCCCTGCTTGTGTGCCTTTTTTTACCATCATGGCGTATATGCCAGTATCGGAGACTCCGCTAAAAGGAGGACTGGCCGTTCTGGCAATACCATCATTGCCTACAAAGCCATTATCTACTAGCCACCATGTTTCTTGCATTTGGCCTTGCCCATCAATAAAGGTGCCTCTGCGGAAAAAGAAAACTTCGTCTCCTGCTTGTACGCTTGTGTCGGTCACAGGAATGGCTAGTTGAACAGGCGCATTAGTGGCCTTATTACCTAAATCTAATTCAAATGCAGCAACAGCTCTTAAAGTACTTTGTGCGGGTAACGTTAATCCAACTTGAGATTCTAAATGACTCAAATCTAACTTTTTAATACCAACAGCCGTTTCTTGAGATAATGCCCCTTTACCAATCAATAATTTTTCACCAGTCGCTGTTTCAACAACACCTCCCTCTGGAGATAATAATATCTTTTGCTCTTGGACAAGCGTGGCATCGGTAATAATCAGATTAAAGTCAGATTGAGCAATAATTCGCTCTTCGATATTACCAAAGGCATCAACATGAGAAACCAAATGAATAACGGTTAATATAGTTTGACCATTGGCTAAGGCAGTAATTAAACCATCATCTGAAACGCTTGCTAATTGGTTATTGCCAAGCTTATAAATAGTTTTATTATAAATAGGTGCAATATCTGGTATGGTTTCGTTAAATACCTCACCTGTTTCTGGATCTTCAAAATTAAATGCTTCTTCTGCTAGGCCTGCAAATGCTAACTGCGTTGCTTGGTGGATGTCTGTGTACTCTCCTTCTTGATAATCTTGTAAATGTACTTTTAATTGCCGTGTCATTTGAGTGGTTAAAGCGAGTGTTGTTGGATAAACATCCAACACTATTTTACTTTGAGGATTCTCATAACTCGTATTGCCGTCTTCATCGACTTGGCGACCAACCACATGTTTAGTGACATAAGCATGAATCGTATGACCATCACTGCTTAAATGACCAACTTCTAGTAACATGACACCTATTTTTTTAGCACTAATCAAGTCCTTATCATCATGAATTTGAATAGCTGATGTTAAGCCTAAATCAATTTCTTGAATCTTTAAATAATCGGTTTGATTAAGCACTACGCCTTTTTCATCTTCAAAATCTAAAATCGCTTGTAATTTAATTTGCTGACCTAAACGTAAATGAGCAAAGTCATTGACGTGAATAGCCACCAACTTCGCACTACTGACATTAACAGTTAAGGTAATCGGCGCACTGAGGTTATAGCCGTCATCGGCTTGTACAATAATCGTTGCCTGACCACTAAAACCTTGTTCTGGCGTAAATAAAATCGAACTACCATCACTGCTTAATCGGGCTTGACCATTCCTTGCTGACAATACGCGCCAGTAAATGGCATCACCTTCATTATCTTTAGCTACAGAAGCTAACTTAACAGAAGTTTGTAAATCGGTATGGGTTTTCACCGTTGGCAAAGTATCAACCACTGGCGCACGATTGGCTTGCCAGCCATAATTAGCCAGTAATAATTGGCCATCCAGCGCATCAGCAATACCATCACCATTTAAATCAACCGATTGTTGGTTTTGGCTATCAAGTCCATTAACCGCGCCATCTTGATTAATATCCCCTAAAATATTCAGACGGATTGAGGCCGTGCCTGTGCCTTGTAATCTTAAAACTTTTAAACCTGCTTCCGTAAAACGAGCAATTAAGGTACGCTGACCATTAAACGTTGATTCTGCTAAAATCACACCGCCTAACAACGTTACTTGAGCATCTGTGGTTAATTGAATGGCGACTAATACTGCACCTTGTGCGCCTGCCACTTTCACCGTAGAACTTAATTCAGACTCCCGAATACTAAAGCCAATATCGGTGTTTTGGTTCTCTTGTAAAGACCCTTGCCATTGTGGGTTGGCAGCACTATCGACCCATTTTGTTGCTGAGCCTAGATTAGCTTGTAACTGAATATCAATCAGTGAGCCATTGGCTTGATAGCCATAAACTGAACCTGCTTGAGTGCTACCTAAAGTACGCACATGAATTAATTGTTGTTGGCTGTTATAACTGTACAAGGTGGTGCTGGCTTGGCTTTCCCCTTGTTTAATACCCACTACTCGACTGATTTTTCCTTGACTATCACGAATAAAGTCAACACGTTGTTCACTGTCTGCACCCACCGCGACAATGCCACTGTCCGACACCAACCACTGTTGGCCATCGCTAAAATGCACAGAAGTGATTTGCCCTTGCTCATTTAGATGATAACGGGTGCCATCGGGCGCGGTAACTTCAAAGAAGCGTGCCTGCCACGGTAAACCTGTCACACTATCAAACAAACGATCACCGAGTTTGGTTAAACTTTCAGGTTGATAATCGTCATAGGCAAAGGCTTTTAATTGCCAACCTTGTTCATTGGCAAACACCGCTTGCCATAATTTGGGCGCACCTATCCCGTTAATAGCGATTTGTTGAGTATTTAGGCTAAAACTGAGGCTTTGTAAGCTGGCATTCGCCGTTGTTAACGAACTAGGGACAGTCACCCACACTTTCGCCCCTTCTTGCCACGCTAATAAACCCCCATTGGCGGATTGTTTGGCTTGATTAGTGGTTAATTGGCTGTTAAAAACATCAAGTTGCCAATTGGCTAAATCACCATTCTGTTGATTAAATACACGATTCAAGGCAAAAGTTTGAGAGCCTAATTGATACATGGCATCGGTAGTTTGTGCTTGTGGCGCAGTTTTAGTGCTGCTGTCAATCACAATGCGACTATTAATTTCTTTGGTTTTACCTGCAACATCCCACACCGTTAAACGTAATTGATAAACACCGTTTAACCAATCCGCTGGGTCTAATTGTCCAATAGTTAATTGACCATTGATGCTTTGAGCTAAGTTATCGGCACTGCTTATAAGTTGCCATTGCTCTTGTGCCATTGGACTGATGGCGAGTTGATAACCCATCAACTGTTGATCTTGAATCTGTGCTTCTAAGGCGGTTAATTGATTCAAGGTAATCACAGTATTGCTATCGTTTACTCCTAATAATGCTCCTTGCCATGTGACTTGCGGTGCTTGATTATCGCTTGGTTCTTTGACACGAATAATCTGCTGTTGTTCGGCACTAAATCCATCAATATCCGTAGCTCTTACCTTAATTTCAATTAAGCCCGCTTGAGTAGGCGTTAGGCTAATGCGACCTGCACTATCAATCGTGATGGCTTGCCAATCGTTAAGCCCTAAACCTTGACCACGTACTTGGGCGGTGATTTGAGCAATCGGACTCCATGCCTGTGAGCGAACGGTGGTAATAACAGTTTGTTGTGGCACAACAGGCGTACTAGGCGTGGTAATAACCGAAATTTGAGGCTGATTCGCGCTTGCTTCGGCAAAGACACGTAAGGTCAATAACTCCGTGGTTTGACTTTGACCATCACTCACGATAACTTTGATTTGATGATCGCCAATTTGAGCAGGATTGGGTGTCCACACCAAACGCTGGGTTTGACTGTTAAAATAAGTGCCTTGGGGTAATTGACTGAAATTAATAGTTAAGGCTTGGGTTTGTGCTTGGCCATCAATATCGTTAATCGACAAAGCACGGACATCTGACGTAGCTCCACGTTGAGTCGGCAATTCAAAACTTTGACCAACAACTAAGGCATGTGGACTCACCACTAACTCTGGTTGACGGTTGGTGTCTAAAACACGGACTTGTACACGTTGTGTGCTTGTACTAATACCATCAGTGACAGCAAAATTGAAGGTTAAAACCTTATCCTGTACATGAGTATTATTCACCGCATTAAAATCAGGTGTCCATTCAAAATAGCCCGAAGCACTGTCAAAATAAATCCCGTCAGGTGTATCTTGGTCACGCAGTAGACTGAGCTTAACCGCCTGATTATCGGCATCAACCCCTATGGCATTAAAGCTCAGGGTTTCCCCTTCCTGAATCAACTGCAAGGGCATCGGTAATATGCGTGGCGTTTGATTAATATTCGTTACTTGAATATTCAGGTGACGAGTGAAGGTATTGACCCCATCACTGCCTGTGACTTGCACTTGCCATAAGCCTGCTTGATTGGCGTTACTGTCTTGAGCGGCGTTATAACTGGGCAGCCATACTAATTGTAGTCGGTTATTATTACTTTTGATGAGACGCATGCCTGTGGGTAAACCTGTTACTTGCCATGTGATGACATCACTGTCAGCATCTTGGGCAAATAGCTCTACGGTTAAGGCTTGGCCTTCTAAGGCGTTAATTGCGACAACGGCTAATAACACAGGCGCGGTATTTTGTTCACGGACAATGATGCGTAAGTTGTGGTGTGTGGTATTAGGCGTTGGATTATTAGGGGGTGTATAGCCTGCATTAGCAGGTGGTAAACCACTGTCAGTGACAGCAATATCCAACTCATGGCTACCTAAATCATTGGCCGTCGGTGTCCATGTCATCACCGCTTGACCGTATTGATTGAGCGTCACTAAAGAGGCATCTATCGGCAAACCGTTAATGTGCCATGTTAAGGCATCTTGGTCGGCATCACGCACATCAATCGCAATGGAGACTGGTTGACCGACAACAGCCGCGACTTGGCTCGGGGCATAAATGACAGGCGCTTCACTGACACTTTTTACCGTGACGACAAAGGTTTTGCTGTTAATTAATACTTGGTTAATATCACCGTCACCGTTGTCTTGCGCGGTGACAGTGATGGTATAGTCGCCTCTATCACCCTCACTCGGGCTAAAACGGATGATGCCTGTGCTTTGACCGTTGACAGACGGATTTTGGGTGTAAGTGGCAAAACGCGGCAAGCCATTAACACTGACTTGAATCGGATTGCCATCGACATCACTGATGTTGACAGGAATTTCAACCACACTGCCTTTGTTTAAAATGACGTTACTGATATTGATAATATCAGGCGCACGGTTGGCATTATTGACGACAATGGGGATAGTCAGACTGCTAATCGCAGGCGTGCCTGTACCATCACCGTCATCTGTGGCAATCACATTGACATAATAGATGCCTGCTTGGGCGTAAGTCGGTGTCCAAATGATTTCTAAGGTGTCATTGTCAAATACCGCGCCTGTCGGCAAACCTGTCACCTGATAAGAGACGGTTGCAGGTGTGGTTTCTGCACCTGTTGCAGGGGCATTCTGCGATAAACGAATACGTGGCTCAAAGTCAGGATTATCTGGGTCAATGGCCATGACATTAATACGTAACGGTTGACCTTCCACCACTTGCCAAGGTGTGTTGCTATTAAGGAACTCTGGTGTGCCATTGGCATTTAAGACGTTAAAGACTATTTCTTGTTGGCTCGATACGGTAAATGGCTGTTGACCTTGTTGGCTAAAAGTGGCAATGGCAGTGACAGGTACACGATATTCACCATGCTGATTAAACGCTGCTTGCCATGTTAACCAGCCTGTTTCAGTATTGAGACTTGTACCACCTGGCAACCACGGCGCGACATATTGCCAAGTCACCTGTGTATTGGCATCTAAGGTGATACCGTCAGGCAACTTAGATTGTAGTTGTACAGCAGCAGTTTCGCCCTCTCTGAGTGTTTGATTAGCAACGGGTAAAAATACAGGACATGGATAGGCTTGGGCAACAATCAAATTTAAGGTTTGCTGACTGGTGACTTTGCCATCACTGACGCTGATGACAATATTTTTATACTCACCTGCTTGATTGTAGTTAGGCAACCAAGACAAGGTCGCGGTTTGAGCGTTAAACACTGCACCTGATGGTAAATTAGTGATACTAATAGATAAGGCATCACCATCGGCATCCGACACTAATAACGGTAAACTAAACAACTGCCCTTCAACTAATTGTTGAGTAGCCATTGCATCCATTTCAGGGGCGTGATTGCCATTGGCGACATTGATGGTGAAACTTTCTAAACGTGAACTACCTCTACTATCCCAAACACGCACTAGAACCTGTGTATTGGCTAAAGCTTGGCTATTTGCTGCCCATTGTAAGGTAGCACGCTGTCCATAACCATCATCTAGTGTTTGTACTGTTTCGGTGTGTAGAGTCATCCCATCAGGCGCATAGACTAGCTGCCAGTAGAAATGTGAACCATCGGCATCTTTTGCTTGTAATTGACCTGTCCATGTTTGGCCAATTTGGGCCGTTGACCATGCTTGAATAGCACCCTGAGCATCGGCAGCTAACGTAATGGTTGGTAAAATATTATCTTGGGGTGCCGCATAAATACCATGCCCTAAATTGGCTTTTGCTAAAGGTGCTAAGCCTGTGTGGTTAGCTAAGGCCGATGCTGGCATGAGGGTGACTGTGACATTATCAAGGCTAGACCCCACGGCTAACTTTCCACCTAACGCGCTTAAACGCTCAGTAAGATTAATGAGCCATAAGTTACTTTGCTCACCGCTATTTTGTTGAGCATTGCTAATACCCGATAAATAACGATCTGGATTTAACAATAAAGTCAGCGGTCCTTTAATATCATCTGTACCAATATTTTTTAGACTCACATCATAGCTGACTTGACCCGTTAAACGGTCGGCACGGGTATTGCTAAAGGTGAGTTGGAGTTGGTGACTTAAATCATTTAATGTGGTAAAGGTACTGCTATAAGCTTGGCCTAAGGCTAATTCGGTTTGACTTTGAATATTTGGCGCAATCACTAATTGATATTGACCTGCCACTAAACCGCTGACAGTTAACCATGCCATTTTTTGTTGGGCATCCCAACGAATGGCTTGTGGTTGAATTGCTTCGCTATTGTTTTGACCAACGGCAATTAAAGCATAGTTATTGGTATTTAAGACACTATATGCCTCTGCACCCATCGCCATATCTTGGTCAAAGACAATACCAATTTCTTGTAAAGGTAAAGGCACTAAAGAACCTTCAGGCACGGTAATTGCCGTCACCTTCGGCACTTTGGCAGGGGCAATTTCATCCACTGACTGACTTTGTGCCACAAGGATGCGGCCATCTGCGGTGGTAATAATACTTTCACCGCGTGTCCCACCACTCGCCACTTGTAGAATGCGTTTGGAAGCCAGTTCAATCATCCACACCGAGGCTTGATGGGGAATAGTGCTGGCGGTTTGGCTGTTGACAGCACGTTGTTGTAGTTGGCTTGAAGCCACTAAAGTACCTTCTAATGCCGTACCGACTTGGCCAAAGGCAATGCTATCAATCACACCTGTCAAACGGTATTCTAATTCGGCGCGGCCTGCTTGACGACCTGTTAATGTCAAGCTGACAATATCAGTGGTGCCATTCGGGGTAGCGGCAGTAATCTCACTACCACTCCATGCCACTGCCCACAAACGACCATCAGACGCGAAGCTTAAATCCCCAACACGTTGGTTACTAAAGTGTTGCCATGCTTTAGTGGCATCGGTTTCAGTCGGTTTAAAAATCTCAATGCCATTACCCGAAGCCACATAAATCTCACCTGTCGTCGGATGGATAGCCAGCGCATGAGTTAAAGGCTCGCGTTGTGGCCCGTGTACGGTGCGTAATACCGTGCCTGAGTCGATATCGACTTGTAATAAGGACTGACCTGTCAGTACCCACAACTGCCCTAAAGCATCAACCGTCATGTCATAAATCGGGCTGTTGAGTTCAAATAAAGGCGTGACCGCACGACCGCCTTGGGCATCGACACGATACACTGCTTGACGCTGACTGCCTGCACTGATTAAAACTTGACCATTCGCTAAAGACACTAAGGCAACCGCACCGACATCAGCCTCACTTTGGCTAAAACCGTTAGCAAAACTGCGTAAGCTAAACGGGGCTAAGACATTGCGTAAATCACTGCTTTGGCTGTTAGCCACTTTACCCGCTAATTGTTGTGTTGCTTGTTGGAATAAGGCATTGCTGTTGTAGCTACGGTCATTCGCGGCGAGTGGGGTCGTTGCGGTTTGGCTGAGGCTTTGATTTAGCCCCAAGCTATCTAAAATCGCTTGCCGTGCGCCATCATCAGGTAACACCGCATTGCTAATCGAGGCAGCCTCACGATTCCCTGCATAATCGGTCGCTACGGCTAAGAATTCATAGCTTTTACCTGCCTCACCCACAAACAGAGCTTGGCTTTGTGCGTTAGGCACTTGTTTGAGCCAAATTCTAAAATCACCGCCGTTTTCGGCCACATACACCGTCACCGATTTCACGCCACTGGCAAGGTCAGTCGCTTGCCATTGCACATCCAAACGCGGTTTACCGTCAGCATTGTTGCCTAAATGGGTCACTGCTAATTGGGTATTTGGCACATCGGCATCTAACACCACCGACACCCTCTCACTATCAACAGGCGGTTGTTGGTCAAAGATAACCCGTGTTTGTTGCGTTAATACTGTGCCTGAGATTGCCGATTCACTGGCTTGTATCGTATAGCTAACAAAGCCTTGTTGCGCGCTGTTGTTATTGGCAATCTGTGCTAATAAGCCACGGGTTGCATCGACTAAGACTTCGCCTGTATCGGGATTAATGGCTTGAATTAACCATGTCGCGGTACGGCTATTCACATCCACGCCAGCACTGATGCGTAGCACAAAGCCTTTACTGGTACTAAAATCAAAGTCGCCTTGGAAATTCGCCCGTTGCTCAGGTAAATGAATATTGATATCGCCAAGTTTAATATCACCTAAACGGAAACTATGAGCATTAAAACCTTGTGCAATCTCAGTCACTAGACGGATTTGTCCTAGGGGGGTGGTGCTGACATTGTTGAGTTGTAAGCGATACGGTAAATTTGTTTGGGCAGGCACATAAGATTGACCATCAGCAACGGGTAAAGCTTGCGGGCCGCGTACCGAAATCACCGCGTTATTTTGGCTGGATTGGCCTTGCGCGAGATATTGTGTTAAGGCGAGGGCTTGGGCATTCACAGGTCTAAACTTCTCATCGAGTAAACCTAAATGACGTAAGTACTCTAACTCAGCACGTTGCCCTGCAAAGACATTAAAGTTGAGGCTATAACCTTCGTTGGCCGTGTCGCGTAAGGCAGGAACAGGGCTATTGACACTTTCCCCACCAAATACAGGATCACGGGTTTCATAACGGTCGATGGCCGCCGTTTGGGCTTGAGGGTCGCCTGCATAACGCGCAGTATCGCCATACCATGCTTGTACTTGGCTAAAGAACGCTAAAATATCGGCTTGGGTACGATAGTTTTCACCGCCTTTGGCTAATAAAATACCTGTCGCTAAGGTGGTATTGAGACTCAACACTAAGGCATCGTGACGAATCGGCGGTGCTTGGTCAACAGGGCGCAATAAACCTGCCAACTCTAAAGCCGCTAACCAACCTTGTAACCATTGGCTTTCATCGGCAGCCAAATTGGCTAAAGCATGAGGGGCTTGGCTGTCCGCTAAAATGGCGTTGCGTAATTGACGGGCGTGGGCTTGTTGCTCGGCAATAAACTGATCTCGTGTTAAGGCTACGGCCGTTGCGGTAACATTAAATTGGAACGATAACGACAAGGCTTCTTGCTCTGTCAAGCCGTGAATGGCTTTATCTTGGGATAAAAAGCGTTGAGCTAAGCCCTGTTCGATGTTATTGAGATCTTGGACTCCGCCGTCCAGTAAGCCTTGGGCTTTCCAATCAGGGTGCGTGGCATATAATTTATCACGTAGGCCTTCAAAGTCGTAGTTATTCCACTCATTTAAACCAGGGAAGGTTTGTACGGTAAAGGATTTGCCGACAAAGCCGCCTGCTTGCACATCAAAGGCATAGGCAGGGGCTAAGTTAAAGCCTTGGGTGTTTTGGACACCCTCCAATTGCGCCCATGCAATGTCGTTGCGAATCGGGGTTGTGGGGGTCATGCCATATTGTTGATTATTCGCGTCTGTGCTGGCTTGACCCGTCGGCTGTCCGCCCGTATTAGTACCAAACACTAAATACGGTAATTTGAGCGCACCTTCAAACAAATAAGGGTTATAGCCTAATTCAGGCACACCGACATCAAAACGCACATAGGGGGTATCGACATTGGTCAGACTTTGTAAGGACACGCTGTAGGTGGCACTATTGCCTGAAACTAAACTACGCTCTCCACCCACGCCAATGGTGACATCGGCTTCGATGCCACGCTCCACTAAATAACGCCCGACTTCGGTGACGCGTTGACCATCAGGGTTAATCACCGTTAAATCATATAAACCCAGTGGGAACTGACGTAAATCAAAGATGGCGCGAATATGCGTGGCATCTAAGACCTGCCAACGGCTTGGCTCGGCGTCATAAACGCCTGCACGGGTGAGTTTGACTAAGGCACCTGCTTTAAAACTCGCCCCATAAATGTCTAAGGTCACCCAACGGTGGTTGTCATCCCCAACACCACCTTGGTCTGGCGTGACTTGGCTAATGGTGAGCGGCAATAAATCGGCACGCAAGCTCACAGGGATAGCAGGCGGATTAGCGACAGCTTTATCCTCACGACTACGCACTAAGACATAATAATCACCTGCCTTGGTACTCGGAATCAGTACTTGCTGGTCAACCGCAACAGGGTTGTCATAGGCGGCATCATAGGCATATAAAGTTGGCACTTCACCATAACGCACATAGACTTCGTTTGCGCCATTGTTGGCACTCGAATCTAATAACACGCGTAAGGTTTCGCCTGCGGCGACACTGACTTTATAGAGCTTTTCTTCCCCTGCTTTGAGTGTGGTTGCTAAAGGACTGGCGACGGTTAAGGTCGGCACAGTCACTTGCAATACATTGGCTGAGGCAGTACGGTTATTGGCTTCGGCAGGTGGTAAGTTTAAACCAGTTTCGGTATAACGAATCTGTCCTTCAAATACTTCGTTATATAAATCAGGACGAACAATGACACGCCATGTCCCTTCTTTGAGCGGCGGGACATTCGCGGTTAATTGGCCTGTATAACTGGCTTGACCTGCCACATCGCCGATATGTTCGACTTTGCCTAATAAAATATCACCGATGTCCCACTGGCCATCACGCGACAAATACACCGCATCTGTCCAACGGCCATAAGCAGGGTTATCTGAGGCATTCGTGACCGTGTAATCAATGGTGAAACTGCCACCTACCGCTAATTGGCTAGGCAAATTGACTTGGCTGACCACCAAATCAGCAGGCGGTGGGATTTCGATAACTAAAGGTTGTGCCGCGGTGCTGGCATTGTTATTTTCAGCATCTAACTCAAAGACCATGCCGCGTGCTTCTTGCTGATTGGCCAAACTCGGATCAGTTAATACAAACACATACCATGTGCCTTCTAAGTCACGCGGTGCAGTAAAGCTCAGTTGTTGGCTATAACTGCCATTGGCGACTAAACCGCCTGTATGTTGGCTATAGCCTAAATAACGGTCTTGTTTAACATCTAAGAAACGATCGCGTGATAAGTAGACTAAATCTGTCCATGCACCTTGACTGCTGGGTGTTTGTCCACCCGCGTTAGTCACGGTGTAATCTACTGTGAATGGCTGTCCTGCTCGCACATGGGTGGGAATGGTGACCGTACTGACTTGTAAATCAGGGGGGCTTGTTAATTGCACCTCAATGGCGATGGCCTTGCCATTATTGGCTTCGCCTTGAAACTCTTGTACCCAACCATGACCGCTGCCTTCAATGACGGCCAGTCCTTGACGAATCGTGCTTTGATGTTCGGGACGTAATGGCTCTGCATACACGGTATCCGCTTGCACAATGAGATTAAATGCCCCTTCAATCGCGTCTGGAATCCGTACTACCGCTGAACGGGTATAAGACTCATTAGGCTTTAAGAACGTGGTATTACCTGCTGCATCACGAATCACGGTCGGGGACAAATCACCAAGACGTGAGAAAAAGGGATAATCACTGACATCTAAGGCACTATCGCGTGATAAATACACGCCATCAAACCACAGAGTACTACGGGTATCGCGTGTGCCACGATTGGTGACTGTCCATGTGACCGTCACCAACTCGCCCGATTGGGGATTGGGTTTAGAAACACTCACGTGGTCTATGTGTAAATCAGGCTCACGGTAAATTGCTTGTAGGCGGCCTTGACCGATGTTGTTGCTATTGTTGATGCCTTCAAACACACTGTAGCGATAGAAGCTTTGCACAGATTGACTAGACTCTGCGATCTCTTTGGCTTGTGTACCTAAAGACTCACGCATGGCTTTATCGCCATATTGGCTGCTTAAATGCGTTGAGTCATGCTGACTGTCGCTAATCACATAAACGTAATATGTCCCTTCCGCACCAACAGGTAAGTTGATTGTGGCGGATGCGGTGTAACTGGCTTGACTGGCTAAGCCTTGGGTGTTGTAATGAATCACTGCACCAACGGCTATGGCACGATCGGCAATAAATACAGGGTCTTTACTGATATAAATACTATCAACCCAGCCCTCCGTCCCTGCCCACACTGCACCGCCGTGGTTGGTGACTGTCCATGAGACCGTGGTCGCTTCGCCTGAGTAATTCGTTGGCTGAGTCGTGACGGCGGTGACTTGTAAATCAGCAGGGATAGTCGAGACTTGGCTACTGATTGCTTTAAAATTGTTGTGATTATTCGCTTCGGCAATATCATTTATGGCATCGGTACGGACCAACAGATAACGCCCTTGAATCGCCGTCGGCAGTGTCAGGCTTTGCTCAACGGTGTAACTTTCGCTTAAGCCTAAGCTACGGTTTTGGTCTATACGCGCGATTTCCCATAGTTGAGTCACACTCTCCCAATCAGGACTATCAGCTAAATAAACACGGTCTTGCCATGTGCCTGTGAGTTCATCGCCTTGGTTGGTTACAGTATAGCTAAAACTGTATACATCATCGGTTTGGGCTTGGGCTGTGCCTGAGAGTGCAGAGACGACTAAATCAGGGGGAGTAACCCCTAAAATGCTAATGGCGCGGGCTTTATAGTTATTATTATCTAACTGGTTCGGGTCATCAGGATTAAGCTGATTGGCTAAGGTGTCTTCTAAAATCACATCATAGCTGTCGGACCAGACGGTAATAAAATACTGTCCTGAGCGGATACCTTCGGGAATGACGACTTGTAAGCTGCCTTGATAGTCTTCATTAACGGCTAATTTACCCGTATGGGTGGTGGTGCTTAATAGGATATCGCCTTTATTAGCACCAGGACGGCGTGGGTCTTTGGCCAACCACACGCTGTCTGTCCATTGATTGATGTTATCTGATACGCCACGGGTTAAGGCACTGCCTTTATTGCTGACGGTATAACGTACTTCGATGCTGCTACCATGCACCGCTTGATCGGGGGCTACCACGTTGCTGGTGACTAAGTCTGCAAAAGGAACAGGCGTAATCGTCAGTTGGGCAGCACGGACATTATTTTGTTCATTCGGGTATTCATCAACGCGGTTATTGCCATCCGCCACGACAATGACATAGACCGTGCCACGATAACGAATCGGAATATCAATTTGCCCACTGACGTTACTCTAGCTTTCGGTGGGGGCTAAGGCACTGTTGTTATCAAAGCTGCCAACTAATAAATCATCTGCGGATAAGGTGCCATCTAAAGACAAATACACCTTGTCTTGCCAACGGCCTGTTGCCGCGCCCGCGCCAAGATTAGCGACGGTATAACGAATCGCGGCACTGCCGCCCGCTATTGCCTCGTTAGGGATTTCGACACTGGTTAAGCGTAAATCGGGACGGTCATTGAGGGTCACCGTCATGCTATCCGTAGAAACAGTGCTGTTATTATCCCGTGCCAGACCCTGCTCATAAACACGGTTAGCCACAGTCACCGCATTGGTGACCACTTGTAAACGATATAAGCCTTCGATTTTACTGGGTAAACGCAACTGCTCGGTACGGCTATAACGTATGCCCGAGGCTAAAGACTGGCTATAGGTGTAACTGCCCAATAAAACGGGCGTTGTGGCTGCATTGGCCGTTAAGGGGACAAGATACACACTGTCTTGCCATTGGCCTTGAGTGGCTACTGAACCTTGATTGAGAACCGTCCATGTGACATCAATGAGTCCACCTTCTTGTGCAGTGCTGGGCAATTGAATAGTTTCAACGATTAAATCGGCACTCGGTGATAAGGTGATCGGTAAGCTGAGATGGTGGGTATTGTTTTTATCATAAATAAATTCGTACACCCCTGCCCCTGTTTTAAGGTTGAGGTAATACGGTCCTTCAAGACCCTCAGGTATCATCACGGCGAGTTGATTGCTGTAGGCATCATTCGCAGCTAATGCGCCTAAATGGGTGCTATTGGCTAAGCTAATTTGTTGGCCTGTCCCATCAGGGTTAGTACTCAACCACAAATTATCGCGCCACATCGTTTGATCACTAATGCCAATGCCATGGTTAGCCACACGCCAAGTGACGACTAAGGGTTTGCCACTGTCGGCTTGGCCTTGTACAGAGAGCGACTCAACCTGCAAGTCGGCATACGGCTGGGTCATGACATCTAAGTCACGCACCATGGCGTTATTGCTTTCAAGCTGATTTTCAAAGACCTGAGCTTTGGCATCAGTGACCACAAACAATTTAAAACGGCCCGATAATAAAGGGGGCAAATACACGCTTTCTTGACGCTGATAACTGGCATCGGCGGTTAATGCACCTTGATGGATAAACTCTCCGACGATACGGTCATCGCCATTCCCTAAAACACTGTCTTGCGACAAAATCAGGCGGTCAGTCCACGTACTTTGTTGACCTGCACCTGTCCCTTGATTAGTGACTGTCCATGCGACCGTTAATAAGGCAGGGTCGGCAATCAATTGGGTGGGAGCTTGTACATCTGTCACGACTAAATCGGCATAGGTGGCTAAGTCCACATTGAGTGCTTGACTGCTTCGGTTATTGAGGCGTGAGCTATCATCTAAGACATTTTTACTGTCGGTGACGATAATGATTTCATATTCGCCTGATGAAGACAAAGGGAGTGTATAATTGAGTTGCTGCTGATAACTGGCATCTGTTGCTAAACTGCCTGTATAAGTCACTTCGCCTAAGCGGGTTGTTTGACCATTTTGGCTTAAATACACCGTGTCAACCCATGTACCATCAATGGCTGCACCACGATTGTGAACCGTCCAGCCGATGGTTAACACTTGACCAGATACCAATAAACTTGGTGCTTGAAGCGCAGTGACGTGTAAATCCACTTTTCGCACCGAAACCGCGGCACGCACGCTGTTATTATTTTCTTGTTCGCGCTCATAAACAGTGTTGTCACTGTCAGTGACGACTAACCAGTGATAATCTCCTTCGGCAAGATGACTGGGTAAGATAAAATTAAAGCTATCATCCCGACTTTCGCCAATGGCCAAACCTTGGGTACGCATTGTGCTGGCTAACTCAATACAGTTGCCTTGATTGTCTTCGAGGTATAAACGGTCACGCCAAACAGTATTCGTGGCGGCATTGCCTTGATTGGTGACCCGATAACTGAGATTGGCCGCTTGATTGGGGCGTAAGACACTCGGGGCTTGTAACGCACTGACCGTTAAGTCGGCAACAGGTGATAAGGCAATTTGTATCGTCTGACTTAAGGTGTTGTTATCGCTGTGATCAGTTTCAGTGACTGTGCCTTGTTGATTTGTTTTGACAATGACATAAAAATTGCCGCTGACATCACGCGGTAAGGTTAAGGTCGCACGCCCTGTATAGTATTGATTAGGCGCGAGTTGGCCAAGATGGGTGACATTACCTGCTAAGATGATATCGTCACTGCTCAACACAGCATCGTTTGATAACACCACACGATCTGACCATAAGGCTAAATCAGTGCTTTGATTGCCTACATTGGTCACTGTCCATGTCACGGCAATGGTTTCACCACTCTGTGCTTGTTCTGGTAGTTGGATGTTGCTCACCACCAAGTCGGTATAAGCTTGGCTAATGTCGATCGCATGAACAACACTGAGGTTATTTGCTTGTGTATCAGGTTCTAAGACTGCTCCATCGACATTGGTGCGAATCGCAAGATAATAACGGCCTGCATTGAGTTGTGGTAAAGTGATACGACTGTGTTGTTGACGTTGCTCATCAATCGCTAAAACTTGTTCATCATAGACATTGGCTAATACCACATCATCCGCATTACCAAACTGTGCATCACGACTTAACACCACCACATCTTGGCGACGGCCTTGAGACGCAATTTGGCCTTGATTTTTTACCCACCATGACAAATCAAGTGCTTGACCTGCAATGGCCACACTGGGACTCGTCCAATCGCTAATCACCAAATCAGCATAGGCTTTGGCAGCCGCAGACACCACGAGACTTTGTTGATTGTTTGCTTCGGCATTACCCTCTGCATTCACTTCATAAATTTGACCTAAACCAGCACTGTTTTGGTCAGTGGTCACCTCAACCGTAAACTCACCTGTGCCTAATAATCCCTCGGGTAAATAAAAACTAAACTGACGCGCTTTAACTTGTCCGGCCGCAATAGCCCCTTGTGCTAAGGCATCATAAATCAGGCTGGTATCCAGTAACACCCGTCCTGTGCTAGTCTGATAGACACGAATATGTTCATAAAACGGCGTATCGATGGTGCTGTTGCCTTGGTTTTGTACTTGCCACGTCACTGAAACCAAATCCCCTGCTTGGAGCTGGCTATTATTAAGCTGTAAATCTTGAACAATCAAATCCGCACCTGACCAAAAACGGAAACTGCTTTGATTATTATCTTCGGCGGTTTGTGTGTCATTAGCCTCGGCAACCTGCTGTAAATGGTCAACAATAACCCGAATCTCAAACTCGCCTGAGGCTAATGCGCCTGATGGCCATGTAAAACTGAGTTGACGAGAGATACGTTCGCCAACCGCTAAATGTGTGTTATCGGTATTGACCAACAAGACATCGATTAACTGGCCGCTGGATAGATGACGAATTTCTACCCGCTCTTGCCATGCGCCTTGCGCTGTGGCTTGACCTTGATTCAGTGTTTGCCAAGATAAGATGACGGTTTGATTAGGTTGTAAATTACTGGAAGGGCTAATCGTCAACTGTTCAGCCATTAAATCGGGATAACTCGCTAAGCCGACCTCAAGGATGCTGCTTTGACGATTATTTTGTTCCGCATCAACGCCTGTTTGGTATTCATTAATATAATTATCGGCATCAACCACGACACTGACACTGACTGATCCTGCGGCACTGGCATTGGCAGGTAATTGCAGCAGTTGGCTACGTTGAATACTTTGACCTTGTGCCAAAGGCTGTTGTTGCCCATCATAGGGTACGGTTAACGATAATAAAACTTCACCTGTGTCGGTATTTTTTACCACAATACGGTCATGCCATAATTGATTAACAGGCGCGTTACCATTGTTGGTCACTGTCCACTGTACTTGGACAACATCACCCGTCTGTGCGGCATTTGGCGTAAGCACTAAAGGACTGAGGCTTAAATCAGGTTTGGCTTGCTCAATAAAACCTTCGAGCGGAATCACGGCTTGCAGAGGCACTTGCACAAAGTCCAGCATAAACTCGGGAGGATTGCTCACACCATTACTTTCAATGATTAAGGTGTAACGGCCTGTCTTTTGTAAAACCAATTCCTGATCGTTGCCAACAAAATCAAATAGGTACTGCCATTGATTGTTTTGGTATGAGTACTGCGAAGATCTATTTTGATAATCACCAATTTGACCTGAAAAAACCCAATCACCTGCTTCATCGACTAAACGCCAAGATAAATTGGGTTTATCGCCCCAGTAATCTGTCGTTAAGTAGCTAAACGGCAACACATCAAAGAAATAACGCTCACCTGCTAACATATCTAGGTGATAAACCTTATATTGTTGTGTCGAATCAGGATTTAAAGGCTGTTGTCCCTGTGCTAGTACAGACGCTTGTTTGCTGTCTAATACTTGAAGTTGAAAAACAGCAGGCTGACCACCCTCGTTACTTAACACTAATTCGTAATCACCTGCTGCAAGATACTGAACCGAATCCGCATCACGGTTAAAAGAATGATAAAAAACAGTCTGGCCTTGCGCGTGACGTAACACCCAGTTTGATGATGGTATGTCATTGAGTCCATCAAAAATAAACACACGACCTTGGTCAACATGGAAGGTATAGTGTTGTTCACTTTGTGCGGGGATATTGACACTTAACACCTGATTAAGCGCAAGTGGGGTTGGCACGATCGGCACTTGTACGATGAATTGTAATTGATAGCTTAAATCATCACTGCTTTGTTGATGATCAATCAATAAGCGATAACTGCCTACGGCTAAATCCAGTAATGTTTCAGGATCTGTCAAACGACCACTATCAATCATACGTCCATAAGTATCAATGAGATACCAGCGATGAGCATAGTCGGTATTTTCGCTCAGTAAATTCACTAAATTGACTTGGCTTGGGTTGCTTAATGTCAATTGATAGGCAACTAAGCCTTGTGCTTGCGTCAGTGTCCCTGACAGAGTATCTCCCACATTCACGCTGATAGGCTGGCTGATATCCGCGATGATAAATTGCGCTTGGCGGCTATTATTACCTGTGGTATTCGATAGCGTCAGTGTATAAGTTCCTGCGTTGGGCAATACCAGCATCTGCCCTTGTTGCGCTAACAGTACGCCAAAGGCATCGCGCACTTCAAAATCAAAGCCCATCCCAAAATCAGGGTCAAGATCAGCATCTAACCATAATACTTTGGCTGCATCGACCGTCACTTGATAACGTAACTGCCCTTGGGCATCAAAGTCATTGACGGTTAAGGTATTCAAATCCAAAGGAAGGGCTTCTTGGATGATATTGCTGAGAGTGAATGTGCTATCAACCTGCTCGCCTGCTGTTATCCCCTGATTATCAATCAATAAATAATAGATGCCTGTGGTCGGTAAAAATGGACTTACCGAACTATCACCCTCTTCAAGATAACGGCCATATTCATCTAACAAACGCCATGTACTCTCACCATGGACAGTCTCAAAATTGAGGCGTAAAGCTTGATTAGCCGTGGCTTCAAAACGATAAACATTCAACTGACCTGCCTCAGCCGTCTGTTGTACCGTTTGGTCAATCACTATCGGGACGGCCATCTCTTGTAAGGTACTGACACGGAGTTGGTAATGATGATTCTCTGCTGCACTCAAATAAAGTTCGTATTCACCAACTGCCAAGTTCAGTAATTGATAACCGTTATTATCACTCGCCTGACTCACATAAGCTGCGTCTATGTCAACACCGTGTCGTTTAATCTGCCATGACATTTCGCCATTACTATAACCATCATCACCCCAATACTCACCAAACACTTGTTGAATATCAAGCACTAAGGTGGTGGGCTGAGTAAGATTAAACACATAGCTTTGCTCGGTAGGTTGCTGATAATTGACACCACCTTGAATCTGTTGATTAAAGACTAAAGCCGTACTGACTGGGCTATAACTCACTATCGGTTGAATAGCTAACTCATAATCAACAAGCTCTGTACTGAGATTTTTGACAAGAATCCAATAACGCCCTGCGGCTAATAATTCGGTAGTGATATCATCGGCTTGCTCAGACTGCGATAAAACTTGACCATTTTGATCATACAGTTGATAGGCTAAGAGCGTGGTATCGTTGCTCTGCCAATGTAAATTCAAGACCTGCTCTTCGCTCAAATCCACCGCATATAAATGAGCAAAGTGTGCAGGCAGCGTAGCGACTACAGATTCATTAAGCAGCAACGGGGCTTGTGTATCTAAGATTTGAATTTGGTAGTTGATATTATCTTGGCGAGCAATGACACTAAAAACATAGTCGCCTTCACTCAACATCCAATCTGAATAAGACATTTGGTCAGACCATGCCTCTTCATCCACCGATGCTCCCCAATAAGCCACTTGCCATGCTAACGCTCCCGCTGGATTCACATGAACCAAAGCAGATAAGGACAAACTTTGTCCTTGAGCCACTTTTAAGTGATAACGAATGATGTCCCCTTCCTGTGCCAAGTTGTCTGCGTGGGTTTGACCTAGATTGAATACGGGTAAATTTTCACTGATGATCGCTGTCGTTTGTGCTGTGAGCGTCGTATCTTCCGTTAATCCCTCGATGACAATGACTTTTTCGACATAGTCACTGCCTAACTGAGTACTCAATGTGCCTTGATAATCTGCCAAGTTTCCTTGAGCCAATAAGTGACCTGAGGCATCAAAGACTGAGACTGTTCCACTGGCCTGTTCAGATGCTTGTAATTGCAAGGCGAGCAATTGGTCAGTCAGACTATGCACCCGATAAATCTGCGCTTGTTCACCCATCGGATTAACAGTCACGGTTTGATCTAAGATCAATAGCGGTGCGGCGACAATGTCGGTTAATTTAAACTGATAGTCACCCAGCACTTGTGGGTCATTGGCAATCACTTCTAAGCGGTAAGCACCTGCGGCTAATTGCCATAAGGCACTGTCTTGTAATAAACCCTGATACTGTACTTGACCATTATGCCTGTACAAGCGGATCTCATGATCTACACCACTTAAACCGTCAAACAATAGACGAGTGGGTTGATTAAGGCTAAATATCCAAGACTCAGCAAAGTTTGTAGCTCGACTCTGCCCTACCATCACTTGTTCTAGACTAGCGGTTTGGCTTTGCTGGCTTAATAACTGAATATTGACATCAACCGCTAGCTCTCCGCTAAGGGACTGATGTTCCTCAGGGGTAAATTGAATAAAATATTGACCTGCCTGTGCAAACTGGATGCGTTGTTCTAGATTTGTATCATCTAAACGCATCGAGTCTTCGCCTATCCGCTGACCTGAGGCATTAAATATCCTCAAACTAAAAGCAGTACTTGGCGGATTACTCATCTGCCAACTGAAGGTTTGGCCTGCTTGTACGTTCACTGCCCATAATTGGCTTTGTTCGGCGAGGAAGTTGAGGCTCTGTTGACCAAGAGGCAAGAGCGGAGTCGTACTGAAGTTGCGTAACTTAAATTTAAAATCTCCCACAGCCGCACTTCTGCTACTCACCGTCAGGGTATGTTGTCCTGCTTGTAACACAAAAGGCCGCAGCTCAAAATCACTCAAGCCAACGCCATCATATAACACCCCGTTTGGCCCTGATAATTGCCAAACGAAGTCACTGCCCTGATTCAAATAATCCAGTAATACCATCGTCGCTTGGCTGATTTCAAACACATAAGCCTGTTGTTGACCTAACTGACTGATAGTGCCACTTAAATCTGTATCTAACTGAGCTGGCTGTGCCACGGTGGTCAGCGTATGAATACTCACTTGACCTGTTGTCGTGTCCACGACACTTTGATCGCCTACAACTAGAAAATAATCACCTGCTAATAATGAGAGACCCTCACTGACATCACCAGCCGAGCCAAAAATCAGTTGTTGACCGCGGGCATTAAACAATTTCCACACACTATTTGCGGGTAAATCATCACCTTTAATGAGAAATTTGCTATTACTGGCGATATTGACACGATAAACCTGCTGCTGTTGCTGTGCGTTTAACGAGATTTGCTGAACTTGGTTAATATTGAGTGACGGCAATTGGCTGCTATCAAACACTTGAAAACTAAAATCGCCTGTACTTAAATCATTCGCACTTAGCTCAATACTGTAACTTCCTGCGGCTAAAAGATGAAATTCACCATTTTTAAAGTCTTGTTGCCTAATCGTTTGGCCTTGACTATCTAATAATCGCCATTGCCAGTATTGTGTTTGTGCATGGCTATTGGGCGCAATATAAAGGGTTTTTTCGCTATCAATGCTAAACGAGTAACGATAACGCTGGGCTGGCTCACTCAGACTGGCACTGATGGGGGTATTAAAACTTAAAGGCTGACTCGTTACCGTTCTTGGCCAAGCCGTAAAATTCACTTGGTCTTGACTACTGCTTGAAGACAGTACCAATAAGTATTCACCTGTAGTCGTCAACTGTACTTGTGGCTTATCTCCACGCGTATAATCTTGCAATACTTGCTGACCATAGGCATTAAATAATGTCCAACGACTATTCCATGTGTTATTCCAGTCACCCTGTAGGTATAAAGAATCCCCCGCTTGCGCGGAAAAGCGATATAACACTTGTTGACCTTGTGATAAGTCCGCTTGTTGTGCTTGGGCAAAGGCTAAGGGAGTCGCTGCTTGACGATTTAATACCGCCACTTGATAACTAGCGGCTTGCTCTGCGGTGTTTCTTAACGATAAGGTATAACGACCTGCTTGCAATAACCGTGCGCCTTGTGAGGCGGTTAATGTCCGCCAATCAAAGACGTGTCCTTGAGAGCTTGTGAGTTGCCATTCGACAGAGGCACTGTTGCTATTAACCAAACTGTCTAAAACAAATACTTCTGGTTTATCAACACTAAATTGATAATTCACTTGGTCAAAACGGTGTTCTAATGAGGCCGATAGACGATCATTTAACGTTAAAGCAACGCTACTGATGTGTGGTTGATACAGGGTAAATTGGGCTTGGCTGCTGCCTGTTTGGTAATACGCACCTTCAATACTTAAATAATACTGACCTGCGTGTGAGGTGGTGAAGCGATAACCGACACTGTGATAATCAAGCGTGACCTTTTGGCCATAGGCATCGTACACTGACCAGTACTGACCATAGTCATAACTACGAGCTAACACAAATTGTTGTTCGGCTTGAGCTTCAAACTGATAAATAACATTGCTACTGACAGGTGAAATATCCACTAAGGTGGCTTGGTTAATGGTGAGGCTTGGAGTATCTGCGGCATTTAATAAACGAAAACTATAGGCCTCTGCTGCTTGGCCAGTGAGGGTTAACGCATAATCCCCTGCCAAGAGCGACAAACCACTTATTGCATAAGGGGCATCTGTATTAGAAAAACTACGTTGCTCAACTTCTACGCCTTTAGGTCCTACTAATGACCATGACACGCCGCTAGACGCTAAAACATCCATCCATAATAAACTATCTTCACTCAAGCTAAAGCGATATACCTGTTTGGCTTCACCTGTTTCTGGTAACACTGCCGCAATGGTTTGATTAAGAATTAAAGCCTCACCCGTCTCAGGCACAGGTTGTGGCATAATGGCGGATGTATTCAGTTGTAACGCATAACTGCCTGTTTGCTGTGTCGATTTGACGGATAAGCGATACTGTCCTGTGGGCAAATAGGCCATGTTTAGGTTATTTAAAGTTTGCCACGCCTTTTCTTCACCACGCGGCCCGACTAAACGATACATGAAACCTGTTAAACCTTGCTCAATACTCAAGGATAAACTTGAGGCTTGTGACAAGGTAAAATCATAATGGCTAATTTGTTCAATGTGGTTACTTTGACCAGCAATCACACCATTGGCATTGATACTGTGTACCATATCCGCAATTGGCGTTAAGCTCAGTTGATAATCATTGCTTTGTGTCGCGTGTAAACGCAAATAATAAGTACCAGAATCAGTCACTTCGACGACTTGTGAGCTGTTCGCACTGGGCGTGACCGCCAAACCAAAACGGTCAATTAACTGCCATGTCAGTCCTACTGAGGCATCAAGACGAAGTTTTTCACCTTGCTCGAGGTTGATTTTTAATAATTGACTTTGAGCCGCGTTAAGATATTGTTGATAGACTTGCTGGGTAGTAAGTACGCTGGCTGCATGGGTAGTTAATAACGAAAACGGGATAGAAGCGGTTGCCGTCTCTGCTAAGTCAATCGTTAATTGATAATCACCTGCTAATAACGACAACAGCGCGTAAGGATAAGCCATTTGGCTCTGTGCTTGATAAGTTCGTTCACTAACCACTGTTCCTTGAGAGCCTGTTAATTGCCACGTAAACGGCGTTTGGCTCAGGGCATTCAATAGCACTTGTGTGGGTTCAGTGATACTAAAATTAAATATGGCTTTTTGACCAATGGTATTAATATTAGCGGTGGTTAATTGGTCTAAGCTCAAGCTTTGTTGCTGATGTTCAACCTTGTGCCAAATAAAGCTATAGTCTGCCGCAGTTGTATTATTGATATTACCTTCGACCAATAACAAATACTGACCACTCTTTTGTAGAAGCGTGCTGTCTTTATCGCTATAAAAACTGGTGTACGAAACCGCGACTTGATTATCAGGGTCAATCAAACGCCATGACACTTGTGATGTCGATAACAGCGATTGTAGGTAAAAAGAATCGCCAGCTTGCGCGTTCACCCGATAAACCTGTGTTTCTTTACCCGTTGCCAATTCACCACTGATGGCTTGTCCCATCACTAAATCTTGTGCGCCATTGACATCAATCAAGCGCAATTGATAATCACCTCGCGCATCACCCACCCCATCCACGGTTAAGCGATAATGCCCTGCGGCTAATTCAGCCAATGGCTTATTACTTTCGGTTTGTGGTAAAGCAAGGTTATCAATCACTACGCCTTGTTCATTTTCCAAACGCCATGTGATGTCTTGACGATTAGTTAAACTGTCAAACACCACGCGATGTGTACTGTCTAAGGTAAACTCATAACGGTCTTGTTCGCCTTGGATATCAATACTGCCCGTCACAGCAACCACACCTGCGGCATCCCCCGCCAAGAGCATTCTGGGTTCCATGCTTTCAAAGCGCACGCTGGCTTGATGACTTTGTTCAATCACCTGCTGTTGCGCTTTGGTCTCACCTGTCATCAGGTTTTTTAAGCTATTTAAAGTACGAGACAACGTGTTTTTTTGTGGTTGATTGACTTGACTCATGACGGACTTCCTTAACATATACTTCTTAAATCGGTAGGATTTACACATTTCACCGCAATTCTTGTGTTGAGCGAAGTCGAAACAAGCGCGTTTTCACCCCCCCCCCCTCATTCCCCCCTTAATAAGGGGGGATGCCGAAGGCAGGGGGGTAAATATGAGCAAACAAGCGATAACCGCGTAAATCCTAATAAGTTGTAAAAGCGGTTTTATATCACGCGCTTCATTTAAAATCGGGCTTGGCAGCGCATCCCTGCAGGGATGTTTAAGTGGGGATTGGGTAATTCTAAAAAAACCACAAAGCTACCACTGGCTGCATCTAAAACTTTATCAATGGTTTTTATTTTGGCGGTATAACGGCCTGTTAACGGTAACTCAGGCGTTACCTCGACCTGCTGTCCCACCTTAAATTGCCCCCAATCGCGCTGGGGTAAAATCACTTGCACCCGTAAAGGGTCAAGTTGTGCCAATTTGACAATCGCTTTAGCATTACTGTTGGCTTCAACCACTTCGCCGACATGGGCATTTTGCTCAACAACGACCCCATTTAGAGGGCTACGTACGGTACGCAAGTCGAGTTGGGCTTGTTGCTGCTGGTATTCGTAACGGGCTAATTGACGATTTTCTTGGGCTAATTGATATTCGGCTTGTGCCAGCCGAAACTCGGCTTCGGCATCATTTTTATCTTGTTCGGGCATCAACTGTTCCGCCGCCATCGTTTGACGACGCGCATACTTTTGCTCTGCAAAAGCCATTTTATGTTGGGCGAGATTTAAAGCGGCTTGTTGTTCGGCTTTGTATTTGGCAAGGGCAAGGCTGGTGGTTTCGACACGCGAAGACAAACGGGCTAACACCTGTCCTTTACGCACCACAGAACCGCGTTTGACAGAAACGTCCTCAAGCACGCCTGTCACGGACACGCCAATGGCCACTTGCTGCATGGGTTCGATGAGACAGGGATATGAGGAATTCTGTTGCGAGAAAGCACAATTACTTGTTGATGACAGTAACAATACAATAATTTTATTATAATTTTTTCTCATCATCCCTAACTCTATAAAAACAATCCTTTCGACTAGGATTTCACAATATCAATCTGTTAGTCAATAGTTAATTCATAAAAAAATAATTTTATATTTTATGTTAGAAATAAAGTCGGTACTTGCTTTAGGGCAACTAAAAAGTCTAAGATGAAAATAGACATTGAAGTCACACATAGGTCTAATGTTAAATATGGATATTCGCTTTTTTTACTGCATAATTCTTCTATCTTGTTGTTTATACTCACCTAATAGTCAAGCAATCTCTTTATCGGATTTAGCCCTACTCGCGCTTGATGAGCCGAATTATCAAAGTGCGCTTGCTGACCAACAAGCGGCTCAAGCACGGTATCGTCAAACACGCGCGGCGTTATTACCGCAACTCAGTGCCAGTGCCAACAGCCAAGCCAATCAACGCACCTATCAAGCACGTCAGTCTTTATTTTTTAATAATAACGAAGAAAAAGAGCGATATAACACCCATGGTTGGCAAGTCAACTTTAGCCAACCGCTATGGCGTTATCAGTTATGGGCTGACCGCGCTCAAGCCAAAGCACAACGCTTACAAAGTGATTTTCAGTTAGTCAGTGCCGAACAAAACACCCTCAATAAACTGCTCGAAACATGGCTTGATTGTTTGATGGCAAGAGACCAATTACACCTAATACGGGTGCAAGTGCAAGTGGCTAATGAACAGCATCAAGTGATAGCGCGGGGCATACAATTAGGCTTACGCAGCGCACCTGATATGGCCGAAGCCCTCAGCAAACAAGCCCAAGCCCGCAGTGACTTAGCCGCAGCCGAATATGATTTCGCGCTCAAACAAGCCACGCTCGCGGTGTTAATTGGTCAGTCGTTAAGCCCTCGTGATTTTCCGCAACTCAAACCTGTCATCACCTTTAATTCGCCAAACATGAGTTTAGAGACGTGGTTGAGTCTGGTCATGGCCAGTAATGCCGAGATTCAAAGTGCTTACTATCAGCAAGAGGCAGCCCGCGAAGAAGTGGGTAAACAGTTAGGAGGGTATTTACCTCAAGTCGATTTAGTGGCTAATTACAGCGACTCGGCACAAGGTGCGGGCAGTACTCCCTCGCAAAGTGGTTATGACAGTGTGCAACATTATGTGGGCATTCAAGCTAATTGGAGTTTATGGCAAAGTGGCGGGCAATATGCCAAAGTCCAAGAGGCCCATGCACGCCTTGCCAAAGCGCAAGCACAACTTGAATTAGCCAAACGCAACAGCCGCTTTTATACCCAACAAGCATGGTATAACCAACAGATTGCGCTGAATAAACAACACAGTGGCTTACAAGCCCTCGTGGCAGCCAAAGCCCGTTTACACGCCTTACAAAGTGGACAAACGATAGGGCTTAAATCGACCTTTGACACCCTACAAGCCCAAGAGCAGTTGGCCAGTGCCGAGCGCGATTATCGTAAGGCGGTTTATCAGCAACTGTTAGCTTTTATTAAATTGGAAGCCTTAGCCAATCAGTTGACGGCTCACGACATACAACAGATTGATGCCTTATTTGAGTCAAGGGAGTGATGTACATGACCACGCAAGCGCCGCATGCTTTACCCCCTCATCATTCGCCTTTATGGGAGCAATTTGCTCAAGCGAAGACCTTAGACACGTTTTGTCAGGCATGGCAACAGCTACTGGTCGCGCAACTGCCACAGATGCGCGCCATGGCGGTGATGATTGAACACCAACACCAGTTTGTGCCGCTCAGTGTTTGGCCTCAAGTCTCGACCGAGTTAGCGCGTTTATCGGCTGTGGTTGAACGCTGCTTGCAACAAAAGACAGCGATAGTGCAAATGAATGCCCAAACGGGGCTATTAGAATTAGCCTATCCTATTTTACAACAGCAAAACATTGTCTGTTTGGTGGTTGGTGAAGCACAAGCCACGCTTGCCGAAGGGCAAGTCTTATTACGTCACCTCTATTGGGGCAGTGCGTGGTTAAGTCATATTCTGCATCAACAGCAGCAACAACACACTCACGATAGCCAACAACAACAACGCCAGTTATTAGATGCCTTAGCCATCAGTCTTCAAGACCGTCCCTTACAACACAGTTTATTTGATATTGCCAATGATTTAAAACAGCGATTAAACGCACATAAAGTCACGATTGCCTTGCGTTATGGCGCACACCTACAGCTCAAAGCCTTGTCAGAAATGGCGACCTTTGACAAAAACACGCCCTTAGCCAAAGCCTATGTCGCTGCTATGGAAGAAACGATGGATGTGGGCAAACCCTGTGTTTATGTCGCCGAAACCACATCTCCCACAGAGACCTCTAGCTCTACACTACCTTTGCATCAGCAATTAGCACATTTAAGCCACAGTCCCTGCCTTCACTCTTATCCTTTAATCGCAGGGACGCAGACGGTAGGGGTGATGTTGTGTGAGTATCAACACACCGACCACGCGCAACAACACACATGGTTAGCCCCATTTACCGCGCTCTTAGCCCCGATTATTCGACAACGACAAGCGGCACAGCGTCATTCGCTGTCACGTTTAGGCGGAGAAATCCGTGCCTTAGGCCAACGTCTGTTTGGACGAGGGCATTTAATATGGAAAACTGTCGCTATCAGTGTGTGTTTGATGCTAGTGATACTGAATGTGTGGCAAATCCCCTATCGTGTCTCAGCCAAAACGGTGATTGAAGGCGAAGTACAACGGGTCGCCAGCGCGCCTTTTGCGGGATTTATCGCCCATGCCGCAGTCAAGGCAGGCGACCACGTCCAACAAGGCCAAGTCTTGGCGCAATTAGATGACCGTGAATTGCGTCTGGAACGCTCACGCTGGGCGAGTGAGCGTGACCAATATCAAGCTAAACTACGCGAAGCGGTGGCAGGACAAAAACTCAGTGAGGTGCAGATTCTTAATGCACAATCTCAACAAGCACACGCGCAATGGCAATTGGTCGATGACAAAATCACACGCGCACAATTACGTGCGCCGTTTGATGGTTTAGTGGTGGCAGGCGATTTAAGCCAGCAAATTGGTGCGCCTGTTGAAATGGGTAAAGAGTTATTTACCATTACCCCCTTACGGCGTTATCGGGTGATTTTACAAGTGGATGAACGCGACATGGCGTTTATTAAACGACAACAAGACGGTGAACTCGTGATGATGGGCTTAACAGGCGACCCATTACGTTTTAAGGTACATCACATCACCGCGATTGCCAGTCAGGCGGATGGTAAAAACTTTTTTAAGGTTGAAGCCTTACTGGAGAGTTATTCGCCACGTTTACGGCCTGGCATGGAAGGCATTGGTAAAGTCACCACCGAATCACGTTCGATGGCATGGGTACTGTTTCATCCTTTAGGCCAATGGTTGTCGTTGATGATGTGGAAATGGTTGCCGTGATTTGAAACTCATCGCTATGCAGATTTTTTATGTTGCAAGTCATCTAACATGGCTTGACGTAAAATGTCATTCAAGCGTGTTTGATAACCACGACCTTGTGCTTTGAGCCACGCTTTGATGTCCGCATCTAAACGGATAGTCGTTGACTCTTTGACAGGTCGATAAAATTTACCACGTTGTGCATGTTGAAAAAAGGAAGCGTCTAATGGCGGAATATCAGAAAAATCAATTTCATCATCCGATAACTGTGCCAATGCCGCTGCTTGTGTTGCCAATTCTTCTGGGGATAAAGGATGTTTAAATTTCATAGCGTTTTACCTCGATTGATTCGGCTTTTCGCGCAGAAATGAGACGAATATATTCTTGTCCATCATCATCTTGATAGGTATGAGCCACTACAATGACCGTTGCAGCACCGATTCGACCAATTGCCAACCAACGTTGTTCACTATCAACGATGCCATTATTTTCGACTAAATGTCGTGGGTCATCAAAGACATATTGGGCTAACTCAAACGCTAATTTATGCTTTTTTTGGTTAATGGCATTCTTGCGCTCATCCCATGTCACAATGGGGCTATACGAATTCATGTACACTCCTGTATGTACAATTTTGTATGTCTTTATGACTAAGGTCAATATTAAACTAAAAAATTCTTTAAGGACAGATCCATATAACCATGTCTAGTCGTCATTTATTTAGTCCCTCATGGCACAGTGTCGCTTTATTAAAGCCCAAGTTAGCCCCTGCGGTAAAAATCAACCGTCATGTGTATCGGCAGCAGATATGGTTTATGGTACAAAACGCCAGTACCGCCCGTTATCATCGTCTGTCGCGTGCTGCTTATCATATTGTCAATCAGATGGATGGGCTTAAAACCGTACAAACCTTGTGGGAGCAAGCCAATCAACACGGGGACGATACAGCCTGTACCCAAAATGAAATGGTCGATTTATTAGTCCAATTGCACAATGCCGAATTACTTGATATTGACAGCACACCTGACTCGGTGTCTTTATTAAGCCGTTATAAAAAGAAAAAACACGAAACCTTTAAACAATGGTTGATGAATCCCACCAGTTTAAAAGTGCCGTTGTTTAACCCTGCCAAGGCAGTGGACTGGCTATTACCGTATTGCCGTTGGTTGTTAAATCCTGTGGGTGTATTCATTTGGTTGGCTGTGGTCATTAATGCCTTGTTTTTAGCAGGTCAACACTGGTCTGCCTTAAGCCACAACTTCTCCGACCAAGTCTTATCATCAAGTAATTTATGGGTCATGGCCTTGGTCTTTCCTGTCATCAAACTGTGTCATGAATTTGGTCATGCGCTGGCAACACGCCATTGGGGCGGCCATGTCCACGAAATGGGGCTGATGTTCTTGGTCTTTGTGCCTTTTCCTTATGTCGATGCCTCAGCTTCTTCCGCTTTTAGCTCCAAATATCAACGCGCGATTGTGGCCGCTTCGGGGATGTTAGTCGAAGTGTTTATCGCGGGTTTGGCGATGCTAGTTTGGTCAGTCAGTGAGGCAGGCATTGTCCGTGCTTTAGCCTATAACACGATGTTGGTTGCAGGGATTTCAACCTTAGTGGTCAATGGCAATCCCCTATTACGTTATGATGCGTATTATATTCTCAGCGATTTAATTGAAATTCCCAATCTTGCCCAACGGGGTCAACAGTATTTAACCTACTTATGGGATCGTTATGTGTATGGCGTGCATGATTTAACCCCACCGCTCACAGCTAAAGGCGAAAAGCCGTGGTTAATCGCTTACACACCTTTAGCATGGTGTTACCGTACCTTTGTCACACTGTCGATTATGCTCTTTGTGGCGACGGAGTTTTTTATTATAGGGGTGATATTGGCGTTATGGAGTTTAACCACCCAATTTGGCTTGCCGTTGTGGAAAGCATGGCAACATATTTATCGCGGAGCGTCCTTACAACAACGCCGTCAAAGTGCTAAACGCCGTACCCACACACTGCTCATTGGCCTACTTGTGCTGTTGTTTGTGCTGCCATTACCGTTACGCACCACCAGCGAGGGGGTGATTTGGTTGCCTGAACAAGCCATTTCTCATGCAGGCGAAGAAGGCTTTTTTCAGCAATGGTTAGTCGAACCACAACAGAAGGTGTCACGTGGAACACCCCTGTATCGGCTACATAATCCACAACTGGAGGCTGAACTTGCCGTGAGTGTGGCCAAAGTCGCCGAGGCGGAGGCACGTTATCGGCAATATCAATTTGAGCAAAGCACGCAAGCTGCCATTGCCTTGCGCCAATTACAACAAGAACAAGCCACCACCGAGCAACTGCAACAACGTCTCGCACGTTTAACGGCCTACGCCCAACGGGATGGCTTATTGATGATTGCCAATCCACAAGATTATCCTGAGCGTTTTATCAAACAAGGGACGGTGGTGGCTTATGTGCTGGAGGCTTCTCAGTTACGGGTTCGCACTGTCGTCAGTCAAGACAACATTGATTTAGTGCGTCAACGCTTAGACACTATTGATTTGCGCCTGAGTGAGCAGCTCATGTCTAGTCATCCTGCAAAGACTTTATCGGTTGTTCCCAGTGCGCTTGAAGAATTGCCCTCCCCTGCCTTGAGCTTATCGGGCGGTGGTCAGATTGCAACTCGTCCCGATGACCCACAGGGATTAAAAACCTTAGAGCGGGTATTTTTATGGGATATTCAACCACAAACAGGCCATCTCCCTCTCGCCATCGGTGAGCGGGTACATGTGCGTTTTAATCATGGTTACGAACCTTTAGGATGGCAGTTCGGACGACGGTTACGGCAATTATTTCTGAGTCATTTTCATGTCTGATATTCGGGCATTATTAGCACAACGTGAATTAACGCTCCATGAAGGGGTGTATGTTGAACGGGCTGACCATCCGCCTTTGGCGGTCGAAGAATGGCTACGTGATCAAATGGCCTATGTGACCCGTTATCTGCCGCAACGCTCTCGCCATTTTTTACAACGCTGTGCGCGTGATGAAGCATCGCTAAAAACCTTAGTCGACAGTGCCTTACGCCCTGCCTTATTCAAGGCTGTCAAACCGATGCGTCAACAAGGCTTTAGTGATGACAGTGTTGCTCAAGCCTTTGCCGTGATTCGTGAAGCCTCTTGGCGTGTCTTAGCCATGCGTCATCATGATGTGCAATTATTAGCAGGTCGGGCGTTATTGCAAGGCAAAATTGCCGAAATGGCAACAGGCGAAGGCAAGACTTTGGCTGCAACATTGGCGGTGTGTACCGCAGCAGCCACAGGTGCTGCCGTACATGTGGTCACAGTCAATGATTACCTCGCCCAACGTGATGCTGAACATAATCAGCCCTTATTTGACTTGCTGGGTTTTACGGTGGGGATTGTGGTGCAAGATATGTCACCTGAGCAACGCCGCGCCCAATATGCCTGCGATATTACTTATGTGTCTAACAAAGAGCTGACCTTTGATTATTTAAAAGACCAAATTGCGGTGGGCGGTCAATGGGCTTTACAACACCATATCCAGTCTCTTGATAGCAATCATCACGCACAACAGGCGATTTTACGCGGTTTACATGTGGCAATTGTCGATGAGGCCGATAGTGTGTTGATTGATGAAGCACGGACTCCGTTAATTATTTCCGAAACCATTCCCGATGATTTACCCCAAGACGTGTATGCACAAAGCATTGAGCTGGCTAAACATCTTCACGAAAACCTGCATTTTAAACGTAATCCCGATAAACAAATTTGGCTGACCCAAGACGGTTTAGTGCATAGTCAACAGTTATGCCAAGCACTGACAGGTTTATGGCAATCGGCGTTATGGCGTAAAGAATTACTGCAAAAAGCTCTAAGTGCCTTACATAGCTTTTATCGTGACCAGCATTATATTGTCGTTGATAATAAAGTACAGATAGTCGATGAATTTACAGGGCGCGTGATGCCTGACCGAACATGGGAGCGCGGTTTACATCAAATGATTGAAGCCAAAGAACAATGTGAGATAACGGGTCAACGGCGAACGCTCGCCCAAATTACCTACCAACGTTTTTTTAGTCGTTATCTGTTATTAGCGGGGATGACAGGCACGGTACAAGAAGTCGCGCCCGAAATTAAACGCGTTTATGATTTATCAATGGTGCGTATTCCCACCCATAAAACCAGTCAGCGAGTGCGTCTCACCGATTATGTGTTTGCTGATTCTGCACAACGCTGGCCAGCCGTGGTCAAACAGGCACAAGCAATAGCGGTCAGTGGCCGTGCGGTGTTAATTGGTACGCGCTCAGTCGCAGACTCCGAAACACTGTCGGCGTGTTTTAGCGCAGAAAACATTGCTCATCAGGTATTAAACGCACGGCAAGACCAAGATGAAGCACAAGCGATTAGTGTCGCAGGTCAAGCTCACGCGATTACCATTGCAACCAATATGGCAGGTCGAGGCACGGATATTAAATTAGCCAAACAGGTTGAAGCACAAGGCGGCTTACATGTGATTTTAACGGAGTTTCATGAAAGTTCACGGGTTGATAGACAATTGTTTGGTCGTGCGGCACGGCAAGGCGATAAAGGCTCAGTACAAGCGATGGTCTGTTGGCAAGATGAGTTATTTCACCGTTATCTGCCTGTAATGAGTAAATTGTTAAGTCGAATGATTACCCAAGCCAAGGTAGGTCGATGGTTTAGGCTGCTAGTTGCTTATGGCCAATGGCAAGCGGAGCGTGAAGGCCGACAACAACGGCTGCAAACCGTTAAACGTGACCGTAAATGGCTTGAGGCGTTAGGTTTTGTGGGTAGGGAAAGAAAGTGAGTTTATCGCCATCGCTGTCATTGGCTAAGGGACTTAAAGCGAATTTGGCTGTCTTCGTTGAGGGCTTATAGCCTGTATTAGCTATAATAGGCAAATTAAAAATTAAACTAACAGTTTCAGTTTTTCCCGTAAGTATTTGACAAGTTTTGCCCATTTAGTAGCACGTGTTGGTTTGCTCCCCAATGTTCTTCTACCTCAAAGAAATGTATTAACTTATCAAACTGAGGATTATTTGCTATATCGTGCAATAATTAAACTTTAAGGGCAATAAAATCCCATCGCTTTAAATCTTTGTGGGCTTACTTTGTGCGTCCCTTTGAATTAGCTAGATGTAAATTAACATCACGTGTAACCTCAATGTAGCTTTCTGTTTGAGATCATAAAAAACTACTGGCCTGCTTGTCCAAACTTTTAATATCACGAGTTGTATCAATTAAAGCTTCCACCCCTGTGCGACCATGATGTGTAAGGATAATTTTATGGAGAAGTTGATAAATTCAAAAAAAGCTGCTGCTGCTTTTTTTTATATATTTAAGCTTATTTAATATATTTAGACACGTCCAAACGATTGCGCGGCAAGGGATACAGCCAATAATCATGTAGAAAACCACCCCCTTATCCTGTAGAGAATCACCTCCCTATCCTGTAGAAAACCACCTCCCTATCCTGTAGAGAATCACCCCCTTTAGATAATAATCATGTAGAAAACCACCCCCTTATCCTGTAGAGAATCACCTCCCTATCCTGTAGAAAACCACCCCCTATTTTTTAGGTATTCTTGAAAATATTAACCGCTTATTGATTTAGAGTTGTCTATGTTCGCAGAGAGATTACCCTGTAGATAATCACCTCCCATCCTGTAGAAAACCACCTCCCTATCCTGTAGAGAATCACCCCCTACTATTTAAGGCTTACGCACGTATGCTCGTAAAATACGCTAATTTTGATGCAACGCTTAGTCTGGTACTAAATAACAACATGTAGGACTGGAGCTTTGACAAACTACATGATTAATGTATAGTCTTCGACCGTAAATTTACTTTGCTTGAAACTGGGCGTGGGGACTATGGCTCTGAACAATAAGGCGTTAAACAATACGAATCTGCCTCTCCTGAGGACATCGCAGGCGGTCGTACATATTAGTCATGGTATTACCTTGCGCCAGTACAAATACTGGATATTGCTTTTGCATTTTTACCGAGAAGCTTATAGACAAGTACCCTCCTCTGACTTTGATGGAACTTATCGGGTCTCAATCTCTAAGATCTCTGAATATCTGGGTTATGAACCAGTCAAAGCAGAACTAAGAGCTGATTTTGAAGTTTTACGAAAAGAACCTATTGTTATCAATATTCTCTCTAAAGATGGTCACAAGGCTCAGCGTGGTATGGGCTTTATCTCGGAGTGGGAAGTCAGTAGTAAAACGGTTGGCTTTCGCCTGCCCACTTTTCTTGAAGACGTAATGAAAGGACTTGATGATGCTAAAGCCATTTTTCATTTGCTGCATTGGAAAATTTTTAGTAGTTTTAATGGCAAATATGAGGCAATTATCTACAAGCTATGCAAAGATTATGTAGGCATTCAGCGGACACCGTACATGACAATTACTGATTTTCGCCAATATGTAGGCTTACAAGAATCAGAGTATCCCGAGTTTGCCGAACTAAATCGCTGGACTATTTCTAAGCCTGTCAAAGTCATTAATGAAAGTATTATCTCTGATATTAGCGTTAAGGTTGAGTTTCAACGTAAAGGGCGCAAAGTTGAGGGACTGTATTTTAAAATAGAGCCTAAGCAACAGATGATATCTGTTGGCGCATTAACTAATATGACGGGTATGCCCCATCCTGCCTTTGCAGAAGCGCGAATTACGATTCCCTTGTCCGAGCAGCATGCCTATTTAGAAAATTACAGTGCTGATTTGATTCTGGCGACAATTGAGCGTGCTAATTTGTTTGCGGATGACAAGCAGGCAAAGGGTGAGACAGTCAACATGGGCGCAATTTACAAAAGTGCATTTTCTGGAAAATGGGGAGTTCAATATTTAGAGCAAAAAGAACTTCAGGCGAAGAGCCAAGAAAAGCAAAAATTGCCCGCATCAACTAAACGTAAGGGAATTACACCACTTCCTGAGCCTGTCCAAGATAAAAAACAGAAAACTGTCGAGCAATGGCTAGCCCTTTCGGATGAGCTTAAAAGTGAGTATTTTAAGCGTGCGTTAAACAATCTTCCTAAAGCCATGAAACATTTGGAAGTAAACAATGCAACAATGGCTAATGTCATGGAGCGCCCTCTTCTTCGAGCTGAAATAGAAAAACTTTTTGGTACAATGTAAAAGTTTTTTCTAGAATTGAGCATGCTCAATTTAAACGAAAACTTAGAATTGAGCATGCTCAAGTTTGCGTTGACTGGCAGGCTTTGTGCGTTTTATAGTGCTCTGATTTGGCATACTCAAGTGAAATTACAGGAGAAGCATTAATGGCAAAGGTCATACTAATCGCCAACCAAAAAGGTGGCGTTGGTAAATCTACAATAGCTACAACACTGGGTACGGGACTCAAGCGTTTGGGCTATACAGTCTTGATGCTAGATGCGGATACCCAACAGTCTTTATCTAAGTGGCGAGCCAGTGCGGAAGGACTGCCGCATGAGTCAGAGATTCCTTGGGTAGAGCGTTGGGATTCACCATTAATTGCAGAAAAAATCCAAAAAGAACACGAGCGTTATGATTTTATTATTATTGATAGTGCGAGTAACCTTGGGCAAAAAGGCGATGCGACTCAAAAAATAATCTTAGGCGCGATTAAGTCTGCGGATTTTATTTTGACCCCAGTTGGGCCTTCGCCATTCGATGTTGATGGCAGTGAGGATTTTATTGGTTTATTGAGAGATATTTGGGCTCGTTTTGGCGAGCAAAAACCACCCGTCTATTTTTTGATTAATGGTGTACAACCCGGAACGACCTTGGGGCGAGAAGTTGGTGAGTATGTTGCTAGCACATATCAATTGCCCGTATTAAAAACAAAGCTGCAACTACGTCAAGCCTATCGTCAATGTGTATTTGATGGCAGTAGTATTTTTCACGTTGGAGATAGTCAAACCAAAGCTAATGCATCTGCTTTTGTCGATGAAATTCTTGAGTTAAGTGGGACGAAGTCGACTTTGAAAAAAGTGGTGACTAAATGAGTAAAAAAGGATTTTTTGCTGCTCGTAAGCCTGAGCAAGGTATAGCCGCAAGTTCTACATTAATGCTCGAAGATCGTTTTGATTTAGAAGATTTTGAACGTCAGATTGTTGAGGAAGCGCGGGCAAATAATGAAATTCGCCATATTGCTAAAAACCTCATAGATCCAGACCCCAATCAGCCTCGTAGTGAGTTTGATCAGGAGGCGATGAATGAGTTACGTTCCAGCATCGAACAAAATGGACTGATTCAACCAATTGTCGTTCGTCAAATGGGTGAACGCTATCAGATTATTGCGGGTGAAAGACGTTGGCGAGCCTGTTTGCTGATTGATGACATTGCTCGTGTGGATGCAGTGATTCGGAATGATGTTGACCCATTAACTATCCTATTATTACAAATTGCTGAAAATAATCATCGTCAGTCCATGACACCAATGGATATTGCGCGTGCCTATTTGCGCGTCAAAGAGCTTATGGGAGGGTCGCAAAAGAAAGCTGCCACAAGACTCGGTGTGTCCGAAAGTCAAATGTCAATTACCTTAGGCTTACTCAAATCACCAGAGCTGATTCAGGAGTTGGCAAAGGGCGGTAAAATTCGCGATATTACGACACTCAATATGGTAAATCGCCTTCACGAACAAAATCCTACTGAAGCCAAGCGTATGGTGGAAGCGATTATTGAAGGTCGCATTGAACTTGGCAGCGTAAGAAAGCAAGTAAATACGACTTTGCAAAAAAGCAAGGGAAGAATTGAGCATGCTCAAGAAAAAACGCATCATATTAAAGCGGACACAATTGAGTTTGTTCAAGATGGTAAAAGTCTGCAATTACGATTTACCTCTCGTAAAGTTAGCTATGATGTGGAGTTACCAATGGACTCCAATCAATTATTGAGCATGCTCAATAATTTGGTTGAAAAATAAGTGTTGCTTATATAATTGAGCATGCTCAATTCTTTATCAGTTTTTATCAGCAACGCAGCTCACACGCAAAACGTCAACAGGCCCTATGAAATTAGCTGATGGTATGCGTCAATTAGGCTTAGCATTAGAACAAGAAGTGGTTTTTTTAATTAAAAATCACTAAAAAATATTGTGTGAGTAAATTAATTAAAAATCGCATAAAGCCTAAGTTTAATAATGCTATCCTTATCTCATGAAATCATATCATATTCAGCCTTTGGGCGAGAGTGCCATACAAATCATCTTTGGCAATACCATCAATCTGCACACTAATTTGCGGATACACGCCGCATTTCAAGCAATAAACCGTGCCGAGTTGCCTGCTGTCAGTCATCTCGTGCCTGCTTATGCTAGTTTAACCTTGCTGCTTGACCCGTTGGCCGTGTTGTTGAGGCAAACCTCAGTAGCCGACATTAGCCGACAATTACCTCTTATTCTTGCTCAAGCCGAAAATCACACTTTTATACCACGCCTAATTAAACTACCCGTTTATTACAACGGTGCTGATTTAGCGCGTGTCAGCCTGCATTGTGGTTTGACGGAGCAAGAAGTGATTCGCCGTCATAGTAGTGCGATTTACGATGTGTATTTTCTTGGTTTTTCGCCAGGGTTTGCTTATTTGGGTGGACTTGACCCTCAACTAGCAACGCCTCGTTTGGCTAATCCACGCGTACAAGTACCTGCGGGCAGTGTAGCAATTGGTGGAGCGCAAACGGCAGTTTATCCCCAAGCGACACCAGGCGGTTGGAATTTGATTGGCCAGTGTGCCGAGCCACTTTTTGATGTTAATGCGGATAATCCCTGCCGTTTGATGGCAGGTGACAAAGTACAATTTGTTGCGGTGGATACGCTATGTTGATACTTGAACAACCTGCACTGTATTCCAGTATTCAAGATCAAGGCCGTACTTTTCAAGGCCATTTAGGGATTTCGCCTAGTGGTGTTAATGATCGGTTGGCTGTTTTACTGGGTAATCGGGTCTTGGCTAATAGTGATAACGCGGCTGTGCTGGAGTTAATTCAACCGCCTGCACGTTTGCTATTTGTCAGTGGCCACCATGTGGTCTTTACAGGCGCAGATACGGAGATTCGCTGCAATGGTCAACGCCTGCCTTTGTATGCACGTTGTTGGCTTCCAGCGGGTAGCCAAGTTGAAATCGCTCGGCCAATAGCGGGCAGTACGGTTTATGTGTGTGTGGCAGGGGGGGTCGATAGTCCTGTCGTCTTGGGTTCTCGTAGCACTGACCAGCGTCTGGGTATGACGACGCTGGCCAAGCAGGATTATTTGCCTACGTTGCCACAACATGCACCCACGACATCGGATAGTGTAGAGATTGAAACACGTTACCCTAACGGTTTTGCCTTATCTGATTTGTATAGCCCTGTCTTGGATGTTTTGCCCAGTTTACAGTTTCATTTGCTCGATACAGATAGTCAGCAGCAACTTGTCAGCCGTAGTTTTAGCGTCAGTAGTCAAAGCAGCCGTATGGGTATTCGCTTGCAAGGTGAGCCAATCAGTGCCGCCTTACCACAATGTATTAGTGCAGGCGTATGCAGAGGCGCAGTACAATTACCACCGCAGGGATTGCCGATTTTGCTGGCAGCCGAACATCAGACGACAGGCGGCTATCCGTTGGTGTTGCAGGTCTGCATTCATCATCTGAGCCGTATGGCGCAATTGCGCGCAGGCGAGAAAATTCGATTTAAGCAACTAACCGCCGAACAAGCCCACCATAAACAACAGCAATGGCAACACCGCTTATTATGTTGTTTGCAACAGATAAATGCTCATGCTTAAGACGATTGATTTGAACGCCGATGTTGGTGAATTGCCTGCTGATTGTAATTTGGATGCCCAACTGATGCCTTGGCTTAGCTCGTGTAATATCGCCTGTGCCGCTCATGCTGGCTCTGAGCGGTTGATGCGTGCCACGGTGCAACTCGCTAAACAACATGGCGTTCAGATTGGCGCACATCCAGGTTATGCCGATAAAAAAAATATGGGGCGTGTTGCCATGCAATTAGATGATGTGGCTTTACGCACATTGATTATCGAGCAAGTGGCTTTGCTGGCGCGTATTTGTGCTGAGGAAGGAGTGCCATTACGTCATGTAAAAACACATGGTGCGCTTTATAACCAGTCGGCACGCGATGCGCGTATGGCGCGTATTATTAGTGAGGCGATACGAGATTTTTCGCCAGAGTTAATAGTTGTTGGTTTGGCAGGGAGTGAGCATATCAACGTTGCAAAATCGTGTGGTTTAATGGTGATGGAAGAAGTGTTTGCCGACCGCCGTTATGAACATGATGGAAGTTTAACGCCGCGTACTCATGCTCAAGCGCATATTGACAATGAGCAGGAAGCCTTACAACAAGTATTGGCTTTGGTAAAAGAAGGCCGAGTAAAAAGCCGAGAAGGGCAATGGCTTAATCTGCACGCAGATACTGTGTGTGTGCATGGTGATAGTCCACACGCATTGGCGTTTGCGCGTTTGTTGCGAGAGCAGTTAGCACAACATCAGGTTGAGGTTAGGGCGTAAATCTTGGCCTGTTAATAATTATGCAACTGATTTAATAGTTTTTTACCTAACTCCTGATCGGTCATGGCAATATAAGCGGCATAACCACGTAAACGTTCAATGGTTTGTCCTTCGGCTAAACCTTTACCCTGTTGTAAGTTGTGGACGGCAGCACGCATTTGTCGTTTTAATTGTCGTGAAACTCGTGGGGCTAAATCATCATTGACAATTAAACCAGTCACTTGTTGACACATGCCTTGACGAATAATGCGCGTTTTTTTGCTATTAACTTGTAAGCCTTCATTGCTGATAATGGCACTAATCGCGCCTAATAAATGACTGATAGTACAAGCTGATGCTTGTTGTTGCGGCAAACTAAACGTTAAATCATCGGCATAACGGCTATATCGCCAACCATGTTTATTGGCAAGACTGGTTAAACGTCTATCGAGTGATAAACATAAAATGTTGGTTAGAGCTGGGCTAGTAGGCGCGCCTTGTGGTAAACATCGCTCACCTAAAGACACATAGTATTTTTGTCCTTGTTGTTCAACAATTTGTCGTGGTGCTTCGGTACACAACAAGGCTAATAAAGTCGCTATTTGTTCACGATAGCCAATTTTACGAAAAATACCTTTAACACGTCGCCAACTAATCGATGGAAAAAAGTCTTTTAAATCAAGTTTAAGAATAATGTCACTGTTATTATGTTCGGCAGCATTACTGGCAATCGAACGACCTGCAATAAAACCATGTGCTGCACCATGCGTTAAAACGCGGTCTAATATTTCGTGTAATACCCAACGTTGAGCTTGCTTTAATTGTGGTTTAGGTGCCCAAATTGCGCGTTCACCGCCTTGGCGTTTGGCAATGGTAAAATGCTGATAATGGCTAGTAGTGGCAGCCTCTCGGTGATAGCATAAAGTGCGTAATTGTGAAATAGATAGTTGTAAAGCTGTAGCTAATTGCTTAGCATCTTTAAAGCTAGGTAGTTGATTATCAAGTAAACGTTTTTCGGCATCTAATAAATCCCAACGATCTTCGCTGTTATCATCTGACCAATAAATGCCTGTTCCTAAATGGACAATATGCGTGGATTTATAGGCTTGCCATGCTTGTTTTTTTAGTTGCCGTTGTTCTAAAGCTTCTTGTTTAAGCTGTTTTTTATAGTTTTCTAATTCACGAGCCGACATATTATCGGTTGCCAAACGTTTAACCAAAAAGCCTTTTGCTTCTAATTGTTGGCGCACATACTTTTCCATGCTACCTGCTTGTTCAATGTCATTCCACAACGTTTCCCACTTGGCTACCATGCTTTATTACCCCAATGTACTATCAATAAAACCAGAACGTTGAAATTGTTCAATCTTGTTAAAATAAGCTTGTCGAGCGGCTGCTATAGAATTAAAGGCTAATTGTTGGCGTTTACGTTGCTGATCTAAGCCATTACTGATAAACAGTCTTTTTTTATAAAAACTGATTTGATATTGTTCGAGTTGTTGACCACGCCGCCGACTAAATAAGCGCGTTTCTTGTTCTAATATTTGTCGATCTTGTTGACTTAGCTGCTGCGCGTAAGCAATACGCAAGGCTAACAAATGTGAACATGGCCCTTGGCTTAAACCATGTTGCATTATTTGATGGCAACTACATTCCGCTTTAGCCACCATGCCTTCTTCATTAAGTTTTAATTTGCTCAAATAACTACGTTTGTCGGCAGCCACATTGATTGTGGCACTCAATTCTAAGCCCTCATTGTTTAATAACATCACCTCAAGATCACCTATTGCGCCTTGTTGTTCGACCAATTCATAAGCCTGTTGTTCGGCAGGATGGCGATAACGTAACTGCTCAATACTGATACCTTGTGGTAAAACGGGTCGATAACGGTACACTTGACTTTGACCATCAAACATGACTAAACCTTGTTGACAAGCTTGTTGTAACAAGGCGAGTGTTGTTTGTGACTCAAGCTTAAGCTGTTGACTAATGTCGGTTAAAGCTAAAAAATGATGTTGTTGTAAAAGTGCCAATAAAGCTTTAAACGTTTGGGGGTTAGCAGTAGGATTTTGTCGTGGTAACAATAAATCAAAGTTAATCGCTTGTGACCAGTTGCTTTGACTAAACCCTGTCATGGCTAAAGTAAACGAAAAGTCTTTGGCAATCGCTGTCCAATAACTCGGCATACCATGTCCTAAAAGTTGAACATCGATACGCTCAGCATAAGCCAAGACTCTTTCTAACAAAGCCAAACGCCGCCGTCCCCATAAACGAATCATTTTTGCCTGTTTACCTTGATAAACAGGTGCTTGGCTAATAATCACCGTATCATTAGGTTCTAAAATCAGTTTAATCGGTTGTTGCGGACTTAATTCAATCATCAAACCACGGCGTTTGCCTTTAATATCCGCATGTAAGCGTAAATGATGTAACAGGTTATAAATGTCTATGGGAGCTAAACAAAATTTATCTTGGCTCAGTTGGGCTGCTGATTGCACTTGCAATAAACCGCGCAGCCATGATTGTGGCAGTTGAATTTGTTTTTCAATCACTTCACTATTTGGTAAAGCAGCGGCAGTTTGTACATTGACTGCAACGGCATCTTGACCAATATGTAAACGCGCTTCACGAAAACTGCGCATTTGTTCAATACTTTGGCTAAGGCTTTCACTATAGTCTATATGGGTTGTGCCATAAGCTGTATGACTGTCTGTAGTAAATAATTGATGGGACAAACTTAATTGTGCATAACAACCCTCATCTTTACTAAACACTTCAAATAATATTTTGTCAGGATGAACAGTAATAATGGGGTCTAAAACACAAACCGCTAAAGGGTCATGTTCAAATAACCAATTAAAATACGCTTGTTGTGCTTTAAATAAGCCTGCATTTTGTTGGCCACGTCGCATTTGACTAAAAGCGACATAGGCTGCTCGATCTTTAGGCACATAACGATAATCACTGTTAACCACCGCAAACAAACTAGCCAACGTATCTCGAAATAGTAAAGGTTGTTTAATGATGCTATTAAAATTAACCGCAGACCCTTGTAATTGACCCACTAATTGCACTTGATTAGCATGGATTTGGCTAGCCTGTTGATAATTTAAACGCAAGGCAAAACGACTACTCATTTATTCGCTCCTACTGCCTGAGTTCCTAGATATTTTTGTTGCAAACGTTGATAACGCCGTAAGGCTTTAAAGGCGGCTTTACGAATATCTTCGTCTTGATCTTTGCTTAGCTGTTGTAAACTTATTGCCACGTGATGGTCATGGAGTCGTGCTAGACCTTCAATCGCGCTAAAACGAGTACTGTCTTCCAATTGTGTATTATTTGCTAAAACAATCAGTTGTTGGCTATCCGCTTGAGCAATCAATTGTGGAATTAAACTGCTGTATTGTTGATTAATGGTCGTTGATTGCTGTTGAGCCATTATTTGTTGGCTCAGTTGTGCCAAAACAGGATTACTGTGGTGTTGATAGTTATTTAATGATGCTAGCCACGTGCTAAAATTTGGCGGTGGATACGCTAATAAAGCCTCCAGAATAAGTTGTTGATAGCTAAAATAATCTTGCTGTGTTTGGCTTAATAAATGTTGTATAAATACCGTATGACTATTATGCGCGATAGCTGCCCATAACAAAGCACGGATCGCGATTTGACTGCTGTTGGCTTGTTGAGCAAAACGTGGCCGTTGTTGAGGGCTGCTTTGTTGCCATGTTTGCCATTGTTGTAGATAACGTTGTAAGGCTTGAGCCAATAATTGGATGCTATGTGGGTCAGCCTTCTGTTGTCGAGCTAATAATCGTGCCGCCAAGGCAGCAATACGCGCATCTTGAGACGCTAAGTAGTTGTCAATGATATTGTTTGGTAAGTCTGTTTGTTGTAACAAACTAAAAATCAAGCCTTGTAGTGCATCTTGGTCAATGTTGTTATCAGCGCGTTGATAGAGCGTACTGATAATTTGTAGTAATTGTTCAGCATTGGCATAAGTTAATACTTTTTTGAGGGATTTTTCTTGCTCTAAACGCGGAAAATGACCACTGACTAGCGCAATATCAGCCAATGTCACTTGGTGCTGTTGTGGTGGCCAAATATGTTGTGCCGCTAATAAAGCCGATTTAACCAAACTGGCATTTTGTTGTTGTGTTAATAAATGAATTAATAAAGCCTGACTGGTATCACTTGACCAGTACGCCAACAAACTAATCGCATGACAACGTAAATTTAAGGGCTGTTGCTCTTGGCGAATATAATCGCTCAGGCTTTGCCATGCCGCCGCTTGGTTAAACCAACGTAAACCATTTAAAGCACGTTGTACTAAACTTTGACTCAATACAGTTGCCGTTAAGGGTTTGGTTAATAAGCTTAAAATTTTATCGGCTTGGTCACTGTTGGCCAAATGACCAATCGCTTCAATAGCCACATCTTGCAAAAAGTGTTCACTGTCATTGGCTAATTGCAACAGTTTATCTAAAGCGCGCGCATCACCCGATTGCCCTAGGGCTAATACCGCACGTTGGCGATAATCGGCATTGGTTTGATAATCAATCGCCGCCAATAACACATTATTACCTTGTAGATGACCACTTTGTGCCAAACCTTCGGCAGCCAAAAACTGCACATCTGGATTTTTGTGGTTTAAACTGTCTAATAATCCTTGAATTTTGCCTTGACGTTTTTGTGCGCGGCGGGCAATGGCTCGTATGACTTCAATTTGTATCTCGGTTGGTACTTTAACTAAAGCACTAAGTAATAGCTCATCTGCTGTGGTGTTTTTCGTCCATGCCAAACTATTTAATAATGGACTGATTAATTTATACAGTTGTTGCTGTAATAAGGTGGATATTAGGTCAAATAACACCACATCATGGCGTGGATACTGAGTCTCTAACCAAGTGTTATCGGAAAATTTATCATCATAATCGACAATCGGCTGATCGTAACCGCTAATAGTCACGAGAGTTTTGTGTAAACGTGTGTGTTGTTCTACATAAAGAGCAAAACGTTTTAACAAACTTGAGGCAATAGTAGGATTGCGTAATTTAGCTAAAGTATCATACACCTCATTAATATCAACACGGCGTTGGTAATGGTCTAAATAGTCAACAGCAAGTTGCGCGCTGGTTTGATGACTGATTTGGCTTAACAGGGCTAATAAGCGTTTTTGCTCATTGGCATCGACGCTATACCACAATAACTCTTTAATTTGGCTTAACGCTTCGGGGTGTTGTTGACGTACTAAAATGTCAATAGCAGCAATCGCTGTTGGCCGATGGTCATTACGACTGGCCTGTAATAAAAGTTGTTGTACTGGAGTCAGGGTGTAATCTTTAGCAAGCGCGGCCACACATTGTTGACGTAAAGGCTGATAAAATGATTGTAAAGCCAAAGGCGCACTGAGCAATAAACCTTGTTGTTCGGTTAATAATTGCCAACCTTCAACCGATAAAATGGGGCTACTGGTTTGAATTAAACGGCTTAATAAGGCTTGGCCTTGTTCGGGCGTATAGTTGGCTAAAAGTAAATTTAGGCCAAACTTGACCATATCACTGTGCTCACTGGTAATTGCCGCTTGGCCAAGTTTTTCAAAATTTAGCCCTAATTTCTGTAATGCAGCAAAACTTTCTTGGCGTAATGCTTGCTGTTTATGGTTAAGTAACGGTAATAAACAATCAATCACGCCGTGGCTAAAACTCGGACTCTCATCAACTAATGTCAATAATTGACCTAAAGCACGAAGCTGGTATTGGCCTTGTGAGTTACGCATTAAACCTAAATACGCTCCAAAGGCCAATGCTTGATAACTGTTGATCTGAGAGTCAGTTTTTTGATGCTGTGGTACTAATTGAGCATGCTCAATTATCGAAGAGTAACGTTGGCAAAAGGCTTGATAATGGCTCAGCCATGCTTGGCGGCTTGTGGTTTTATCTAAAATTTCTAACAATAAATAAGCGCGGCTACGTGCAGGTTGCGGCGCAAACACTAAACATTGAGCAACGGTGGTTAACTCTTCAACGGTTAATAAATTCTTTTTATCAACTTTGCTAAATTGGTTTAACTCCTCAGTTAATAACTGCCAACAAAGCTGTGGTTGATGATAATGTTGTAATAACCTTGCAGCTATAAATTGTAGATGGGGGATATTTAACGCCAATGACCAACTACTAAGTTCGGGCTGTTGTGGATTTAGCAATAACTCATGGCTAAAGAAGACTAAACCGCTAGTTAATTGTACCGAGGATTGTTTAAGTAAAGCTTGTAAAGTAGGCGGATTGATGCTGTGTAAACACGACCAAGCAGCAAATTGTTGATACGCCGATAAACGTTGTAATACTTGACTATCGGCCAAACCAGTCAGTGCTTGTTGCTCACCTTGTAAGGCCAAAGCCAATACACTGTAAGCGCGAACTTCTAAACGTTCATCTTTTAAATAACCCATTAAGATATGTTGATGAGACTTGGCACTAACCCACGGCAACGCTTGAGCGGCAACTTGATGCAGACTGGTTTCGTTGTGATTTAAATGTTGGCAAATTAGCTCAAAAGCACGCACATCGGCTAATAGACTTAAACCTTGAATGGCTAATTTGGTGTTGTTTAGCCATATATTGTGTTGTTGTTTGTCTTCGGGTTTAGTCCGACTAGCCACCTCACATAAGATAGGCCATGCCCGAGTATCACCTTGTTGTGCGGCATAATTTGCAGCAACATTAAGGCGAATATCCTCATGTGGGCAATCAAGCATTTTGCCAATAACAGCCTCATCACCCCCATTTAACAATAAATTGGCACTCTCAATCGCCAATTGTCGTTCTGAATCATTTAAGAGGGTTAATAATAACGGTTGATAATCTGGGTCAAGATTTTGTTGTAAAAACTGTAATGCTGCTCGGCGAATATCTAAAAATTGGCTAACTACGGCATAAGCCAAAGTTTTGACAAGGGCAAATTGCTTTTTGTTGTTTAAAGCAAATTGTAAGGCTTGTTGACGAACTTCGGTAAAATTATCATTTAACAAGTTATTGAGTAAATCAATGGCTTGTGGTTCTCTAAATTTGGCTTGCCATTCTTGTAATGCTTCTAAATGCACATCTTGATGTTGGCTGCTTAATAATAGATTTAAACTTTGTTGATAATTACCTGCCAATGAACGATTTAAACAGGCTTTACTGACTTCTTTACGCACTGCCGCAAACGGATTGTTTAAAGCAGCTAATAATAAGGTTTGATTCTCATCGTTATTTGTTGAAGATGAAGAACTATTTTCTAATAATAGTTTTAAGGCACGTTGATGAATATCTTGATGTTGACTAGCAAAACCTGCCTTAACCCATTGTGTATAATTAGCTAACAGTCCATAACTGCTAAAGGCAGCATCGCGTACCGCTATTTGCTTGTCGTTTAATAAAATCGCTAACTGTTTTAAGCCATTCACGTGGGGTAGTTTGGCTAAAGCTTGACAAACACCCACTCGAATTTGACTATCTTCTTCTTGGCTAAGCATTAACAATATGCCAAAAGCGCGTTCATCGGCCAAAAGTGCCAAACCATAAGCGGCATAAAAACAAATATCCGCATGATGATTACTCAGGCTTTGTAATAACGGGGTTAAATCAACATCTGTTAAAGTACTTAAAGTAATATCAGCAAAGGGCGTGGTGGTGTTTTGTGTTTGGCGTTGCTCAATTAATTTAAAATTAGCTAAGTCAGTTAAAGGGCGTGTCCACGAACTATCATGTTGGTGTAACTGAGCTGCTAAAGCAGGTTTGGCGGCAATAGCTACCCAAAATGCAGTTTGTCTTATTACAGCATCACGATGATCCTGTAATAAGACAATCGCTCTTTGCACTTCCATATTGCTTAACAATTGTCGTTGATACAAACGAATTAAACCCGCACGTTGTAAATCATTAAAGGTGCTTTGTAGTGCCAGTAGAGGCGCAGAAGGGTCTTGAGGATTAAATTGTTGTTCTAATAAACTTAACGCCAAAAAACGTAATTCTGGACGATTATGTTGTAAGGCATTTTTTAAAGCGACTAAAGCCTGAAGGTGCGTGGTGGTGAGAATGGCTAATTGTTGTAAAGCCAAACGACCAATATCTAAATGACCACTATCAAGAGCCTTTTGACAAGGGGCGAGAGCATCGGGTAATACGCCTTGTGACACCCGTTGATTAAGACTGTCAAAAGCGGCAAGGCGTACACTGTCATGTAAATTATCTTTTAATAAACCTTCTAACAAGACATTTGCTTTAGGATGTTTGGCACTGACCAATAACGCTAAGAGTTTTAAACGGCTGTTTTTTTCGGTTTCTTTGTTAATTTGTTGATGAATAAGGTTTAAGGCTTGTTCATCATCGTAAGTTGTTAATAAATCTAAGGCAGTTTGCTGTTGTTGTGGGTCTTTTTGTTGCAGTAATTGTTGCGCCCACGTATAAGCATCACGAATGGTTAACGACAGTTGTTGTGGTTTTTCCTCTGCATCAACAGCAATAAAAAATAAACTATCTTGACTGGCTGCGACTAAGTGTTTTTGGCCACGATAATCAAGCCATGTTAGGCCTGTTAATGCCGATAAACCTTGTTTATAGGTACTGGGTTGGCCACCTGCAATCGGCCACGCTTTAATACTGGCATCGTTAGAAGCGGTAAAAAAACGTTGTTCACCAAATAACATAGCGGTAATTGTGCCAGAGTGATTACTACTTTTACCTTTATCTAAGGCTTGTAATTCACCTTGAGCGTGAGTATTAAGTAATTGTTTATCATCCGCCGCCGAATAAAACCGCAATTGATGCGGCTCAAAACACAACGCACTGATTGAACCTTGATGTAAAGCTGCTTGTGCGGAAAAATGCCAACCATCGTCTTGTAGTTGCCAAGTGCTTAAGATGCCCTGTGTATCACCAATCACCACATAGCTACCATCGGCAGACGCGGCTAAACGTGTGACATTTTGTGTTAAGGAATGGCTTTGTAACCAACAAGCTTGAGTAATATCAATAATATGCCATTGTTGAGCTTGTAAAATTGCCAATTGTTGATTGGCCAATAAAGCTAATGCTAATACAGGTGAGTCTGTTTGTGGCACTTGCCATAAAACGTTTAGCTCACCTGTGAGTATTGAGCCTTGATAAATATTGCCATCCAAACCTGCTAAATAAATTTTTTCTTGTTGATTAATTAAAGCGGTGGCACTACTGCTTAATGCGGTACTGTGTAACACAGGTGGATATTGCCGAGCATCGAGTCGATATAACGCTGTGGCTTGTTGTTCGGGATGTTGAGTGACAAAGGCCAAATAATGTTCAAAACCAACAAGCGCACGAATTTTACCCCGATACGCTAAAGCAATGTGTTGACTCATAATGACATCCCTGCAAATTGAGGATAAACATGGCGAATACGGGTAACGGCAACTAAACAAGCAGATTGTTCCATCTTGCCACGCGAATAACTAAAGTTGCTTAAAACAGGTAACACTAATTGGGCAAATTCGGCATCTTCTAGGGCTAAATCACGCATCGTTTCAATCAGTGCGCGTTTGGCGACATTGGCACTGAGCAAACGTTGGCCGTTGTGTATGGCCTCTTTACCTAAACGTGCAGGGGGTAACTCATACAACCACCGTTGTAACAAGGCTTGTAAACTTTCTGGTGTGGCAGGCCATTGGCTGGGACGTGCTGTTAAACCTCTGCCACGCGCAGCATTATAAGCAATGATTTTATCTTGTTGGACTTTGCCTAATTGCGGTACAGCCAAGGCTTTGGGTTGCCATTGGGCGGTGGTGGCATAGTGTTTATATAAACGCCACAACAGACGCATAATTGCATATCTAATAGCACGATCAGGACTTTCAGTGAGTTGAAACAGCGCATCAGGTTGCTGAAAAATTTGATTTTTTTCAATAATGGCCATGCCTAATTGCCGTGTTTGTTGATTTTTTGACTCACACAAACCATAAACCGCCTCTTGATTTAAGGTGGCTGCTTCTAAGCGATAATGTTGATTATCTAAGTTTTCTTCGGCCAATAAGGCTTGATGAACAAAATTTTGCACATCAGCATGACGACTTTCACACAAATTGACTAACTCAGCCGAAGAAGGCGACCAACGGCGTAACTCCCACTGGGCAATATCAAGGGCAAATTGGCGAATGTTTTGTAACGGATGATGAAATAACGGCTGAAAACGTACAAAGGTTAAAAAGTCGTTGGGTAATTCAGCATCGGGATCAACAGGCCGATCACTGAGTTGTAAACATAATTGTGAATGATGATACCGTAAATAACGTAAGGCTAAACGGCTATTGGCACTATCGGGTTTTGCCAGTGCCATTTGCCATAACACTTCACAGCCTGCCAATACCCGATCAGTCGAAGCCTCAGTGCGCGTACCTGCCAACATTTGTAAAAATGCGGTTTCGGAAATAATTTTGATATTTGCACCGCTAGCGATTAATGATTCGGCTTTAACTTGTTTGCTGCCCTTACGGCCATTACCATATAACGGAGAGCCTTCATCACCAATCACTAAATAATCGAGTTTCGCATTAACGCCACTGGCATTTTTGCCGTTAGCAACATCGACTTTTTGTTCGGCTTGTTCACGAGTCATGGTGCTGAGTTTGCCCGTAAACAAAAAGCTTTGTTGTTGTAGGTCAATGCTTTGAGAACTATTATTGCTCACTTGACTAGAAGCAGGTTCAGCAGGCGCAAAATCGGCAGGCACAAAAGCTTTAATAATCCGTTCAACAGCAAAATCGTGATAACGTGTTTCATCACGGTTAGCTAAGATCATTAACCAGTCAAAGCCCAAATTGGCAGGAGCAAATCGTCGTACATCGGCTAACCAAGTCCGCATGGTTTCGGCTAGATTTTCATTAAAGCTTAACTGTCTAAACCATTCTGTGTTGGCACGTTGTTGATTTAGCCACTCATTTGCCAACCAATCAGGCTCATAGGCCAAAGCTTGGCAATAACTCATCTCTAGTTGTGAGGGCTTAATCGTATCGGATTCTAACCAATGTAATAATAGATTTTGACAAAGAGGGTGTAATAATTGCCGTTGTAAAACCTCGGTATTTAATTGTTCAGCACCTAATTGCTTCATACAGTTAAAAATAAACTCAATACGTGAACGCAATGAATAATCTGTGCTAAAAGCTAATAAAATTTGCTCAAAATAAGCCATGCCGAGGCTTTTAAGCGGATGTAAAACCAATAAATATTGTTTACAAAAGTCGATACTGGTTTGTTGACCTGTTAACAATCGCTCTGCAAACCATTCAGCACTTAATTCTTGTTGGCTAAAATGTTGATGTAAATTTTTGCTTGCCAATTGACTATGAAAACGCGAATCCAACAATAAACCCCACGCACTTAAACCTATTTCATCACGTGGATGGCGATGAGTGATTTGTTGAATAGCAAATTGCCTTACTGCTTGATGGTTATTTTCGGCTAAACGTAATAAATCGGCTAAAGGTAAATCACGCGCATGAATTTGAGCATAAGCACAAGCATAATTTTGTGCTTCGTTAGAGGGGGATTCGAGCAATTGAATCACAATCTCATGCAAGCCAATAGTTTTTAATTGTTGCTGTTCAAATAGTGGACTGTTATTAAATAACCAAATTAATAATTCATCACGCGCTACACTTTGGATAGGAATAGCCGCTAATTCTAAGAGCTGTTTAACCGATACTTGCCTTAATTGCGCTTTAAAATCAGTTTTTAATGCTAAACAAGCATAAGCGCGGACTTTTTCTGCACGAGCTAAACTTAACAATCGAAATAATGGCTCAGCTTGACGTTGCCATGTTTCGGCAAAAGCACGGTCTTTTAATTGTATATGGCGTGGTGCATGAAAATGGTGTCGGCCATAAGCATGACGTGCATGATGATGCCAAATGTGGTTGGCAATCCAAGTTTGAGACCAGTCAGTATTTTCTGGATAAGCCGCTAAATAATAAATAGCCGCTTCGGGATAACTGATGGGTAAAGACTCACCCAATTTACGCAAAAATCGCCATGCCCGTAAACTAATATAGGTTTTTGTGGCACAACTTGGACTATTGGCATGAGTCTGATAACGCTCTTTATCAATACGAATGGCAATTTCCGCAGCTATTTGATAATCACAACGTTGTTCAGCCTCTTTATAAATGGCTTTAAAAGCACGCCAAACTCCAAAGACAATCGGTAATTGTTGAATGGCATTAATTAACACATGACGAGCATAAGCACTGCCATCTTGCCATAAGGCATTGAGTAACACATAAATTTTTAAACGTTCGGGTAAAATATAATCGGTTTGTCCAGACTCTAACAAACGCATTTGCTCGGTACGATAGCTAAATTGTCTATCGGCAGGTAACTCTCGAAAACTGTAGCTATAAATTTTAGCCAACCAACGCTCAAAAGTCAGTGTTTCTGAGTTTATGGGTGGATGAGATTCTTGTTGTTGACTAAGCGTGATTAAATAACTAATGAGGGCAGGGTCTTTGCACTGCCAAGCGTGTTGAATATCAGAAAGCGTAATCATAGCTAATGCGTCCTGCCCAGCAAATTATATTAAAAAGTTTTTAGGGCTGACAAAAGCTAACACAAGCCCAAATTAAACGTCAATTATAGGTAATTGATTTAAAAGACAGTAATTGTCGTTATAAAGTAAAAAGAGCCTAAAAAGGCTCTTTTTAAAAGTCTACCTGAAGAACTTGGTACATAGAAGACTCACTGACTCGCGCGGGTAATCACGTACCGTAGCAGTAGCGAAATCGCGGTCGCGCGATTGAACCAGCTCGCTACTGCTACGGTACGTGATTACCCGCAACGGCGAGGCTGAAACAGTCTTCCTTGTGTTAACTGTGCTTTGGCATAAACAAGGTTGGCGCAACACCAACCCAACCCGAGGGTTAACGCTAGACTTTATGCTCAGAAGACTAACATGGAATTATCATCAATTCTAGCCTTAAAATAAGAGTAAAACGACATAACTTTACGTTGAGATATCAATGAATTGTTTTTTTAGACTTAACCAAAACGGAGGGAGTTAAGTGGTAATCAGGCGAACCCTATACCACTATATTTACAAAGTTTCTTGCCGATTGTGTCAAAAAAGGCATTGTAAGAAGACTGCCGCAAGGTCTATTTGAAAGCCTATTAATGCCTCCCGAACCGACAACAGCCATTTGAAATCATTAAAAAACAGCGTAGTAGTGTCCTAATTTACATTAATTGGCGCGGGCTATAAAAATTATAAAAAACGAATTACGTAATATTTATTACAATTTGCTGATTTTTTGGTCTTGGTTTGGATGGGTTTTGGGGTTATTTAACATAACAATGATTATGCGATAAATTATTGTAGCCTAAAAATGGTCATTTTTACATCTTCACCAGCCACCACAAATGACAGCTAACGTATAAAAATGGCTCTAGTTTTTAAATCCACCGATTAGCCCTTATCAAAATACATTGGATGCTGATTTCACTGGCTATGTAAATCTAGCGCGACGAAACTGTAGACTGCGGATATACGCCAAAATTGCGCCATAACTTAGCGATTACATGAGGAGGAATGCGGGAAAAATACATATCAGCCCTGCTATTAAATGCTACGACTTTGCCATTCACCAGCGTGGGATTTTTGGTGTTTGAGATGATAGTCCAGTAGTAATCTTGCGGGGTCATTTGGTCAGAAATAGCTGATGTACGAAAGTGTTTAACACCCTTCCAATACGGAAGTAAGCGTAACTCTAGGTTATTACTCGATAATTGAGTTGGCATTTCTGACGCGGGAATGGCTAATGCAAGGTGGATTTTTGTCATGTTATCGCTCTTATTATCTAAGCCAAATTCCATGTGGCGAGTTAATCAGCCAAACCTCTATGAGTCAACATATTCAGTTGTGAGTCTTTAAAAAAGATATAAAAAACAATAACATAATCTATATAAATTATTTATATTTAGATAGTGCGCTATTCGCCATATTAGATATAAGCCATCTTTATGATGTTTTCATAGTCGATGAGCGTAGGTCTCGGGGTGCAATTTCAAATAACCCTCTCACTATGGAGACCTAGTATGACAGCCACTGTCACCTTGCAAGTAAACCAATCTCGACTAATTGGCAACTTAAAGCATTCTTTTACCAATCAAAGCACTTTTTTGAGTGAGTTAATGCAGAATGCTCGGCGTGCTGGTGCTTCGGAAGTACGTTTTGAGTTTCATGCGCCACATACATTAGTTGTTATTGACAATGGACATGGCATTGACAATTTACAAAATTTGTTAACCATCGCTGAGTCTGGTTGGGAGGAAGTCGTGTGTAATGAGGAGCGTCCTTTTGGCATGGGCTTTATGGCGGCATTGTTTGCTTCTGATAAAGTAACAGTCAGTAGCCACAATAAATGCTTAAGCTTTCAACGTGAAGACGCTATTCAACTAAAACCGATCCAGATTGAATCGTGTGACTTCCAACACGGCACTCGTCTTGTTTTGGAAGGCATAACGCTATCGTATGAGACTTTAAAAGGGAGCATAAAGTCATATACGCGTGGTTTCCCCATTCCTGTGTATTTTGATGATGAGATGTTTTCATGCGAACGCTCATGGGAATATTTAATCACACAGCCACAAACATCTTCTTTTGAAGCGTATGCCGAAGTGCCTGGCCTTGGTAAAGCGGTCTTTAATATTGATAGCTTTGATGTCGAGTGCTATCTGTTAGGAATATCAATCTATCGTGATTATGTAGACCTTCTCTCATTAAGAGGTTCGTTAACCATTATTCATTTAGATCCTAAACTCTATATTGCTCGCTCTCCTGATCGTGACTGTTTGTATGATCTGGCGAACTCGGTAACAAAGATTAAAGATGGTATCAAAAATTGGTGGATTCAACGTATTGAGTCAATGATTGGAGTTTTATCGGATGAACAGATCGTTCAAAGATACTGGAAAGTCATGAAACATTGGGGGCTTTATGCACTGATGAATCAAATAAAAGCTGTTCCTGCGCATTTATTTGGCCGTCTGGAAGGTGTTCCCGAGTGTTTACGAGGTGGTCGAATCTCTGGCAGCCAATATCCTTTGCGCGAAGGTGGTGTCATCACATTAGCGGAGCTTCAAAGTGGTCAGGTGAAAATATGTTCAGGCTTTCCAGAATATATGTACAAGAAGAATATGATTCCTGCGGTTATCGCAACGATTCAAGGTTGGCTTGTATTATTGAACGGACACCATATTGCTCACGATCATTGGCTACATGATTATTTGATTCGCTTATCCGATGAAAACGGTTGTGTGTTTTTTGAGGAGCTTGGGAGTGAGCCTTTTTATAGTCACATGAACTCTGATCTCGAAGTAAAACTATGTGAGTCGCTGGTGTTAAATTGGCAAGGGCATAGTTGTACGACAAGCGATTATCCTGTGGTTTATGAGGAAGACGACCTTCATATTGCCGTTGTGCCGAAAAACATGAAAGCGCGTAGTGTCTTATTGATGGCTGATTCTTACGTTTACAGCGACGAGTCTGATCTATTGGATGTCGAGCTGGAAATTGATACGGAGAAGCTGTCCATTTTGCTGAGTAGTATGCAGCACACCGAGCCTGCGGATTTGTTAAAAACCATTCTTGGTGACCGACTAAATCTGCCGAGCGCACGCGGAGCTACTCTACTAATTTCTGTGTCAAATACAGGTCAATTAGTCACGACTAACGTCACTGAGCTATTGAAAGCATCCGATGGTGAGCTTGCCATGCTGTTGAGTTCGTTAACACAAGAACAGGCAGAAGCTGCATAACTCATCGTTAATTCTAACCAAACCTTAAAACCCCGAAGCGTTCGCTTTGGGGTTTTTCTTTGGCGGCTAAATGCTGTGATTCAATTTAGCATGCTAAATTGAATGAGTAACGACGTATCACTCCCCTACTTCATGAATGTAGGTCTTAAAGGTGCAATTTCAACCTAGGAGACCATCATGAGTGCCCAAGAAAAGTTCCCTTCAAGTAGTGTTAAAAGTGCCTTTATCGAGCGCAAAGAACAGGAGTTCATTAAAAAGATAAACGCATTTTCATCGCGTCATAGAACGTATCAAGTTTTTCGAGACTTTATTGCGTTATCGGCACGCATGATTAGCAATCAAATGGTCTATTTTAGCCAAGAGCTGGAAGACGAGTATTTACAGACGATCAAAGGCTATGCCAAAGAAGAAGCCAGTTTATTTGCCGAGCTCTACGCGCTAGTGTTTAGTGTATTAGCACAAGGCAACTTTACCGACTTTTTGGGTAATTGTTATATGAAGTTGGAGCTGGGTAATGACAAGCATGGCCAGTTCTTCACCCCTTTCCATATATGCCAACTTTTAACGATGGTATCTGCTGGAAATGATTTGGCAGAAACCCTCAACAACAGCCAGCAAAAATTCATCGCGCTATCTGAGCCTTGTTGCGGCGCGGGTGCGATGATTATTGCCTTTGCTGAAAATATGATGAATAACCATATTGATATCAGCCAGCATTTGTATGTGCAAGGGACTGACATTGATCCGATGGTTGCTGAAATGTGCTATATCCAATGCACGTTGTTGGGGATTCCTGCCCATATTCACATCGGTGATTCGTTGTCTTTAAAAATTTCTAGAACGTATGCGACTCCTGTCTTACGTGGCTACAACTGGATGTCTCGGCTAAATGCTCACTTTGAAACAGGCTCAATTGAACCTGATTCTCCAGATCCGATAACGATCAGCCCTGCCTTAGATAAAGCCAAGGTTATAAAACCCATTGCTAAATCTGAGCAAATTTTTCTTTTCTAATCTAACTCAAAAAGGTCTGGCGGATGCTGGGCCTTTTTTTATTGAACAACAAAAACCCCAAAGTGAATGCCTTGGGGTTTTAGGGTTTGGATTGCTTTTAATCGCAACCCCTAAGTGATGGCAGAAACTTGTTTCTGTTATCGCTAGGGGGCATCACCAGAGAACTTATCTCTTCTTGAGTTTTGAAGCTCAATTAGCTGGACTTGGCATTTGCGCGGGAAATTGTTTATCCATGACACTGCTGCTTATATTTATCAACTTGGTAAACAACAGCCAAACCAATAGAGCTAATTTAATATAGCCAGTTGGTTTTTCGCGTGCCACAAATGAATTTACAGCAGAAATATCACCATAACTCGTTAACAAATGTGCCTGCTGAACAGTTTCTTGATCAAAGACACAATGCCCAGCATCAAAGATGTGATGATAAGCGACAACGGCTTGCGAATACGCCAGCGAACCTTGATATAAGCCAGACTCTTGCCGCAAACTAGACGGCAATTTGTCATTATAATCAGGCTGAATAAATAGGCCAACGTGCAGCGATGTACTAAATTGAAAGACTCCTGAACCAATAGCAGTCCAAAAGTCACATTCAAAAAAGCCCCAAGGCGTAAGTTGTTTTTCCATCATAGGTCTCCAGATAGGTTTGAAATTACCCTCTGAGACCTACGGCCTTGTGTTAATAAAAAGAAAGTCTGGATTTTCGCGTTAAGCTGCGATTGCAGGTTGATATCTAGAGGATGTCCAGCCCGATGCACGTTGAGACAATTGAAGTCCGCAGTGATATAAGCTATCAAAAATGCGTGTTGCCGCTTTTTCATGATGATAAACGGCTAAAGGATGGTACTCCCACGGGTCGAACTCGTCGGCTTCTTTTAATTCGACATTGAGGGCAATGTATCCTTGCCAGTCCACGACACTAATGTCATAAAAACCATTCTCTGCAATCACCCGTCTTTCGCCGTGAAACTTGCGTTTAACAGGCGCATAGCTTTTTGGCAAAAGCTCAAGAATATACTCAATCATACAGTCGTAAAGAAACTGATAATCGAAATCACACTCAACGAATTCAAATTGCTCTTTTTGGCTGTCCCATGCGCCATAAACCGACTCATCATCTATATAAATCGTTTTTGTGTCTCTTAACAAATAATTTCCCACACCCATAATAGGCTCCTGATTAGATTGAAATTGCTATCAGAAACCTGCTATCGGCATATAAGATTTAACGTATTGATGATGCTGTCAACTGGATATGACGGTTTTAAGTTGGTGTTAGTTTGGGGGAAATACTTGTTTTTGATTTGTAGGAAGACAGAAAAAACATCTGTTCAATTTAGCATGCTAAATTATTCGCCATCTGCGAGTCATATAAAGGATAGTCATTGATTGCTGTTCAATACGCCTTGTCGTGGGATATAGAACTACCCTTGCCTACTTCTGCTAGTTTTTTGGTAGCTACCAATCGGTTGATGGATTTGACCATTGCTTCACAAGCATTAATTTAGCATGCTAAATTAATTTTTCAGTAAATAAGCTTGGCAAGTTGGTCAGCTTGACTGGAAAGCAAAACCCCACAAGCGATTGCCTGTGAGGTTTTTAGTGAATGGTTACATGGTAAATTCCCCGCCATTATTTATCAGCTCGGCAAAAAAAGCTTTTAGCGAACGAAACGAACAAGGAAGCTAAATAAAAGATAATTAGGTGTAGAAATGATACAAACGCCCTTTTCGGTTTTTTGCTCCCAAATGTGCCGCCCAACTTTCGGCAAACAACAGATAGTAAAATCGGTCATCATCGCCATGAAAACCTCCTGCCCTGTTAAATAATTGAAACTGCGTCAAACCTACACGCAACGTGTAAGAAGTTTGGCTTCAGCAATCTCAATCACTTTTTCCATTAGCTCACGCTCGATAACCTCATTTCTTATTCGCAGAGCCTCTTGCTCAAAAAGCGCAATTGAAGATGATTCAATATTTTCTCCAGCAAACACCCTTTCCGCTTGCTCAATCATTGCTACTGAATCATTCATCTCACGCCAAGCAATAATGAATAAAGCTAATTGCTTGCCATAAGAGATATTTTCAAAAGGCGATATTGTTGAAGTTGTCATGTGGTTCTCCTGCGTTAAGTAAAGTTGCATTAGGAGAACCTGCTTTCACCAAAACGGAATAGGGCAGAGAGTATCTACCCCATGTTGCCATTATTAACTAATGACGGTTCTGTATAGAAAATGCCTGGCGATCAAACGACGTATCTCGTCACTCCGCCTCAAAGCTCAAATCATTAACTTTACAAATAATGGTAATAATAATATTATTACCATTATTACTATTAAGATGCGCCCAACATGAATCAGGAAGTTAAAGATCGAATTTTCGCCGCTGCGGATCGCCTCTTTTCTGAGTCAGCGACCAATGAGTTCCCGACGGTGGAGCAGGTGCGTCAAGCATCCCGTGCCAGCATGAATTATGTGGTTGAGGCATTGAAAGAGTGGAGACAGAAGCAGCGTACCGTTGTCCGATCAGTAATGGAGCCATTACCTGAATCTCTTCATTTAGCGGTCTTCGAGCTAGGACAAAATGCTTGGAAGATTGCTCAAGGTAAAGCCAATGAAGCCTTGGAAGTGGCGCGGGTGGCATTTGAAGCTGAAAAATCAGATTTGACGAAACTATCTACCGAACAATCGAATGCATTTGAATTTTTGTCACAAGAAATGGATCAGGCTCGGATTAAGGCCGAAAAGTTGACTCAAGAGCTTCTTGAGGCGAAACAGACTATCCAGACACAAGCTCAGCAAATCGTGCAACAACAGGAGCGTCTTGGGTTGACCGAAGCGCGAACTCAGGAAATAGAGAAGCGGGCGGATGGTTTACAGGCAGAATTGGAGCGGGTACACACAGAGGCGCGCGCCGAACAACAAAAAGCTGCTGGTGAAATGAGTAGATTGAATACGCTCCTGGAGATAGCAAATCAGGAAGCAATTGCTGTCAAAGTTGAATTGCAACTAGCGCAGGAGCAAGCTGCGGTACAAAGAGCCGAAAAAGAGTCCTACATTAGCGTAACTGAGTCCGAGCGTGAACGAGAGCGTGTTAGTGCGCGAGAGGCAGAGCAGCGTTTGAGCGTTGAACTAGTTAATGTGCGTGGTGAAGCGGCTAAATCCTCTAGCGAGGCCGCACAATGCCAAGGTGAATTGAAAGGATTGCGTCAACAAGTGCAAGAGCAAATGGCTTTAATTAAAGCGATGAGTGTGAATACGGGTGCTGTATCTAAGGACTAAGGTTTTAAATGTAGATACATAGCTAAAGAAGAGGAAAAGCATCGGTTCAATTTAGCATGCTAAATTACTCGCTATCTGCGAGTAATTATTGTTGATGTGGGGTATACCCTATAAATGACAAAAGATAGCGAGATATGAAAAATGATTTCAGCTTGGACAAAAATAGAACCCGACAAAAATTGTTATCGCTATTACGCTATTTGGTTTGAAGCAGACCTTTTTGATCCCTTTCTGGTGTGTTGTGAGTGGGGGCGGGTGGGTGCCAAAAAACATCAACGTCGAGTGTTGGTCTTTCAGTCGTGGGAAGAGGCACATCAGTATTTCAAAGAAATGGAAGAGTTACGTTTGAAGAGGGGCTATCGGACAGCGATCTACGAAAATAGCTCAGGCGAAAAATCTAGTCAGAATATCCCAATGCAACATTATTCATAACGACTGAGTGTAGGTCTCAGAGGGCAATTTCAACCTCTAGGATATCATTTATGTCGTTAAATTATCAGCAATTAGTGCTACTGACTCTTGATGCTTGCTTTCACATGAGCATTCACTCAGCAAAAAAGTTATGGGCTTATTTTAAAAGCCTAGCTCATGAACAACACCTATTTATCCAGCAAGTCAGTAGCGGTAGTTATATCGCTTTAATCGACCATCAAAACAGTGAAAATCGGCAATATCTTGTCGTGCAGATCAGAGATTCAGGCGTGTTATGGTCTTTTCATTTAGACGAAAATCTTGACTGGCGTATTGTCGAAGGTTACTCGACGGGAGAAAAAAGATGAGTATTCTATCTTTTCCTAGTCGTGGTAAATGGGGTAAGTCGTCATGGCGGGGCAACTGTTCTGGTTATATTTATCAAGAGATATTTTCGTGGACACGTCCGCAGTTATTTGTTGATCCGATGTGTGGTTCTGGCACAAGCATCGAGGTCGCTCATGAGCTAGGCATTGAAGCGGTTGGCTTAGACCTGCATTCTGGCTTTAACATTCTTCGCGATAGCATTTTGGATAACGTCGGAAAGCAAGCTGATTTAGTGCTGAGTCATCCTCCTTATGGTGGTTTGATTATTTATAGTGGCGAGGTCTGGGGTGAAGCTCATCCTGATGACCTTTCGCGCTGTGAGTCAGATGATGACTTTCACCAGAAGCTGCAATTGGCGTTACTAAACCAGCGGGAGGCCACTAAATTTGGGGGAGTCTATGGCACGATCCTTGGCGATTGGCGCAGAGGTGGCACATACACCTCATATATGGCCGAAGCCATTGCACGAATGCCCAAGGATGAGCTAATGGCTGTGGTGATTAAAGCGCAGCATAATGTTACCAGCGGCAATACGGTTTATCGCCAAAAGCTGCCTTTGATTCAGCATGAATACATTGTGTTATGGAGAAAGCCAAAACTACTTCAAGTGAATGTTTTATCTGTATTAGCCAAACAACAGCATAAACGCCTAACGCAAACTTGGCTGGTTGTTGTCCGTTTGGCATTAATGTCATTAGGCGGCAAGAGCACACTGAGGCAGCTTTATGCCAAAGTAGCCGAAGCAGCACCAAATCGGCTTGAGCAGAATGAAAACTGGCAGGCTAAAGTAAGGCAAGTCTTGCAAATGCACACCGCTGATTTTTATGCCATTGAACGAGGTATATGGGCAATCGCCTAAATGGTATAATTAACCCAAAAGGTCTGGCTTGTGCTAGACCTTTTTTCTATGGCGTTGTGTCATTGAAAATTTGACGTTTTATATTAAGGAGCAGGCGAAATACTGCGATAGCAACAGCGACACCGACAATTAACGGAAAATAAAATCCCACGCGGAAGATGAAAAGCAGAAACCAAACGATAGCACCAACAAAAGCAGAGCCAACCATCATCGCGAAAAACAAGTGAGCTTCAACGGCCATACTAAACGTTGATTGAATGATGTCGGCCAACCACTCAAATAGAGAAAATGACTTTTTTCTGGGGTAAGGTGTTAAGTCTATCGGCTGTTCTTGTTCAGGTGTCGTCATAAACGGACAGTATCCTTTTTCAATAATAACCCACTCATCATACTGGTCGCTCCTGCATTTCTTGGAAGGACTCCTGAAACACATTTTGAATATCCGCCAGCTCGGCATCGGTGAGTTCGGCAAAATCACCGCGCTTGCGATTGGCGAGTACACCGCGATTCTGATAGAGATACCGTAACAGCAAATCCATACGCCGATCAGGCATATCGACGATGTCGCGAATCTGTTCACGGGCAAGGTCAAAACATTGGATTAACTGTAGCTCCTTGGCAAAGTCTTGTTGAATCGTTTGGTTGACGGTTGCCGTCAGATAAATCGCGACCGCTGTCATATCAGGAAAACGGTAGTAATCCGCCAGTTCAGCTCCATTCAAAAAGGATAGCGCGCCATTTTCATCTACCTCAAAACGAGCTAAACCTTTGACTAGTGGCCATGAAAAACTTTCCAAAGCCTTATCATAATCATGCAGGTTTTTACTCATAGTTGCCGAAACAGGCAATAGTAATCCTTGAGGTACAAGTTGACGGCGATGTAATAAATCATGGATCAAAAAACGGTGTAAGCGGCCATTACCATCTTCAAAAGGATGAATGAAGACAAAAGCAAAGGACACCAGAGCCGCTTGTATGACAGGGTGTAGAGACATGGACTCTACCGCCATGTATCGTAATCCCGCCATCAACTGCGGAACCTGTGCAGGGGGAGGGCAGATATAATGAACTTTTTCTCGATAGTGCTGGGTTTCGCCGACATAGTTTTGACTCACCCGAAATCCTGTTTCGGCGTAACGGGGATCAACAATCAGGTGTTGGCGTTCAGTCAATCCTTCTTCATTCAACAACTCATTCAAATTGCCACTACCGCCAGAGTGCAGTAGACCAAGAAAACGTGTCATTCGTGCCAGCTTGGGCATCTCTTCGCGCTCAATTCTATAGGTCGATTTGGTTTCCTGTAAGTAGAGATAATCAGCCGCCCGCTCCAGTAAACTTAAAGGCAGGTCAGCTACCATCGCGCTGACAGCAAGTTGCAATGAAGAGTCGCTTACATCAGGAATACCTGATTTTTTGCGTACTATCGGACAGAAGTCGGCAGAGCCGAGCAAATTGTTACGCACTCGCCAGCGCGTGCTATTTTTGCCCGCCAACGTGACATAGTCGCCTTCTTCTAAAGCAGGTACATAGTTACCGCCCACTTCAATTGTGGGGTCTAGTGTTTCACCTGTGCAAAACTCATAATAGAAGCCGATCAGCCGCATATATTTGCCGCTTGGCGTTTGGCGTAATGCGGCTCCAATCGGATCGGCACCGAGCGCACGAAAGGTTGCAGCCAATACAGGGAGATTGACTCCTTCGTATTTCAGTGCAAACTCTAAGTGCGCGATAGGGTCTGGGTTCGGTATGTACTGACTGGTGAAGGTACGAATCGTTAGGCCGTTTTCTTCATGCACGGCCATTCGGCTACCCAATTGTGAAGATACAGGCAAAGGGTAATCCAATAATTGAAAATGTGCCTTGAGCCAACAATAGCCAATATTCATTTATATAAAACCGATATTGTCCCGAAAAACAGATAATACCATCAATAAAACAAATAAAATTATGAGTATTTGCAAATAAATTAATAAAAACAAGCCTATTCATAACCGTAAGTAACTGCACCAAAAGCCGTTCTTTGCCATGAAGCATCTCCACGATAGAAATGGTGTAATCTCTCAAGTACCTGTGTAGCGATACTTGCTTTATTTAAATAATATATTACTCTTTAAGTATATTAATGGTTAATATATAACTTATGAAATCACCAGCCACAGACTTTCTCTCTCCAGATGCTTTAGAAACGTTACGGCAGCTTGGTCAAAATATTACTGAAGCGCGTCGCCGCCGCTCAAAGCGCCAAGCGGATATCGCGACACAGGCGATGTTATCGTTAAGCACTTATCGCAAAGTTGAAGAGGGCGACCCTACAGTGATGATCGGTAACTATGTTGCTGTACTTGCCGTCCTTGGGCTTTTGGATGGTTTGTCAAAAACAGCCTCGCTTGACTATGAGCAATCTCCTTGGAACAGAATATCTGTTAGACCAAGCCGAGTACGGTTGACTAAAAAAGATCAGGTAGCTGACAATGATTTCTAGTTGCTATGTGTTCGTCGTCGATGAGCATGAACCACGCATTTGCGGTAAATATACGATTCAAGATGGCGTAGGGTATTTTGTTTACGGCAAAAGCTGGCTCTCACGAGAAGATGCTTATCCCTTAGACCCAATCAATTATCCTCTTATAGACACAACGTTCCAAGCTCCTGCACAACATGAGGCTATTGGCGTGCTTTCAGACTCGACTCCTGACAGTTGGGGCAGACAAGTCCATATGGCTTCCCATCAACAACAGCCTGCTAACGAGGTGGAATGGTTACTGGTCGGTAGTGGTCGAGGTGCAGGATGTCTAGCGTTCTCACCATCACGCAATAAGATAAAACCGTTTGGCACACCACCTGATTTCAGCGAAGTAGCTACCTTTATTCAGATTGCCGACACCATTGAAGAAGGCATACCACTAGATCTCAGCAATTACCCAGAAGAGTGGGCGCGGTTGTTGGAGTACGGCTCTAGTATGGGTGGAGCTAAACCAAAAATAGTGGTGTCCCATGAAGGAAAAGAGTGGATTGCCAAGTTAAATAGAAAAACTGACACCATAGATGTCGTCAAAATAGAGTTTGCGACTCGTCAGTTAGCGGTTAGCATTGGCATTACCCCACCTGCTATGCAGCTCCATGACATCAATGGCCATTCTTTACTGTTGATAGAACGCTTTGATCGTGATGCGCTAGGGCGGCGACATTACATCAGTGTACACAGTCTGCTAAATGCAGGCCGTATCCGTGAAGATCATAGCAAAACAACCTATAGTTATGGGCAAGTGGCTGATTTAAGCAGAAGAATGTGTGCAGATCCGCGCCAGATAGCACCTGAAATATACCGCCGAATGGTCTTTAATGCGCTTATTGGCAACACGGATGACCATGCACGGAACCACGGGTTTCTAAAAAACAGAGATAATAATGATTATCTGTTAGCTCCCGCTTTTGATATTTCACCACAACCACGCTCTAGCCATGTGCATTCATTAGGCTTAGGAGATGAGGGGCGTATAGCAAAACGCTCCAATCTAATTTCTCAAGCCAAGCGATTTTTACTGACCAAAGTACAGGCCATTGCAGAGATCGACAGGCAGATTAAATTGTTGGCCAACTGGCGCGCTATTTACGAGCAACACAACGTCCGAGAGCTTGATATTAGAATGTTGGAGCAGTCTTTCTTACAGGTTGAATAAGTTAGTAATAACTTCACCCATGTTTAATAATAGGCAACTGCACCGAAAACTGTGTTTTACCCTGACCAGAGCTAACGGAAATTGTAATGGTCAGAGGGTAGGGGGTGACAAAAACACCCTCTGTTTATACCCGATGTGTTTCTGTCATCCGCAGCCATGAAATCAGGCCAGATAAAAACGTCAAAGCGGCGACCAGCCACATCGCGGACAGGATGCCAAACAGATCTGCAACGACTCCAGACAACAACGCGCCCACGGCATAGCCCAGATCACGCCATAACCGATAAACACCCACTGCCGAAGCCCGCCAAGTAGGATCAACTACATCGCCCATCGCGGCGAGCAAGGTTGGGTAAACCATCGCTGTACCAATACCCAACAGCACCGCGCCCAAGGCAAAACCAGAAAATTGCGAGGTCATGGTGATGACGACAATCGCAATCGCCTGCAACCACATGCCAGACACAATCAGTCCTTTACGGCCAATACGGTCGGACAAGCCACCCGTCACCAGTTGACAAATACCCCAGACAGCGGGATAGAGTGCGGCCAGCCAGCCAATCTGCGTCAGGCTCATACCCGCTGCGGCAAAGACCAGCGGGAACAAGCCCCACGCCATGCCATCATTGAGGTTGTTGACCAAGCCTGTTTGACTGATGGATGATAAATTTCGATCACGAAAACTGGTCAGCCAGAAGATTTCTTTTGGCGATAAGGAGGTAGCCGATGTATTGGCTGGTCGTTGTCCTGCTTCATAGTGAGCATATTGACGTGTTTCACGGATGGCAAATATCGACAATAACAAGCCCGCCAGCACGAAACCAATACCTAGGTAAAATGGCTGTGGGCGTAAACCATAATTCGCGGCTATCCAGCCCGTAGCCAGCGCGGCGGCACCTACGGCAAAGTAGCCCGCAAACTCGTTGATACCCATCGCCAGACCACGGTTGCGTGGGCCAGCCAGATCAATCTTCATAATGACCGTGGTTGACCACGTTAACCCTTGGCTAACACCTAAAAACAGATTAGCGACCAGCACCCAGTTCCAAGATGGTGCCCACATTAATAAAAAAGGCACAGGCGCAGCAACCAGCCAGCCCGCTATCAAAATGGTCTTGCGTCCGTAAGTGTCTGAAAAGCGTCCCGCAAAATAATTGGTTAGTGCCTTGGATATGCCGAACACGACAATAAACGCCAGAATGGCACTATGGGCAACCAGTTGAAACTCGTGCTCTGCCATCGTCGACAGAATGGAACGCTCCATACCCACCATTGCCCCGACAAAGGCATTAACTAGCACCAGTAGGCTGAACTGCGTTAAATTGGCTTTTAAGCCTAGTTGGATAGGCACAGATGAAATAGTCACGACGGTATAGCCACATGCCCAAGATTGGCCGCGATGACCTCGTCCATATTGTCAGGGCGGGCTGGTGAATTCTGGGTGAGCGTGGCAATAAACTCGGCCTGACTCAACGTTAATAAAGGATTCCAGCGTTTCTCAAAAGCGAGAGTGGAACTGGGCTTGCCCGATAATCCAGCCCCACACAGACTGCCTGCTTGATGGCCTGGAAAAATCTCCAGTTCATCAGGTAACTTCAATACTTGGTTATGCAGACTGTGCCACAGACGGGCAGCCATTTCCTGCTCGCGACCTGCCAAGTCTGGGCGGCCTACCGCACCGACGAAGAGGGTGTCTCCTGTGACGATAAACCATGGAGCCTCACCACGGCGTAAATCAGTGACCAACAGACAAACACTGTCCTCCGTATGGCCTGGCGTATGCAGGACAGTAATTTGAGTGTTGCCGACCGACAGTAATTCACCATCCGTCAGTGGCGTAAAGCTAAAACGGGTTTTACCAACATTACTTTCATGCAGGGCGTAAACACCTTCTGCCAGTTCTGCCAAGCGTCGGCCACCCGAAAGATGATCGGCATGAATGTGGGTGTCAATGACGTGGCTAATGCTGACACTGAGTTGGCGCGCCTGTTCAAGAAACCACGGTTCATCACCCGCCAGCACGTCAACAGCGACCGCCTTGCCATGCCCGCCGCAACCGAAAAAATAGGAAATAGAAGCGTCCTCATTAACGCGCTGTTTGAAAAACATGGCAGTCTCCTATCGCTTAGGTCTTGAAAATTAGTTGTTGAATAACAATCTAAAGATTATTAGAATGTTTTGCAAGACAGTTGTCAACACTATCCGAGAACTTTTGATGAATAGTCGTCGTCTCTTAAAAGACATGTTGTATGAACAGGTAGGCCGTCTGGTGAAGGGCATGGCCAATGCCAAACGTCTGGAGTTGGTCGAGCTGTTATGCCAATCGCCCAAGTCGGTGGAGACGCTGGCCAATGAAGCAGGCATTAGCATGAAACTGGCCAGTGCTCACTTGAAAGAGCTACGGCTGGCACATTTGGTTGATACAGAAAAGCAGGGCAAACAGGTCATTTATCGTATTTCCTGCCCAGAAGTCGCAGGCTTGTTGGTGATGATGCGTACTGTGGCTGAAGACCGCTTACTGGAGTTACAGCATTCGTTAAAAGAGCTATCCGCCTCGTCGGAGCCGTGGACAGAAACTGATAGCGAAACTTTGTGGCGCAAAGCCCAACGCGGCGAAGTGACCGTGATTGATGTACGGCCTATCGTCGAATATGCCCAGCAGCATCTGCCTTTTGCCCGCTCCATTCCATTGGCTGAGTTACGTTCGCGCTTGAGCCAGATTCCCAAAGATAAACCCGTTATTGCTTATTGTCGTGGGCCGTTTTGCGCGTGGTCAATTGATGCCGTCACCTTGTTAGAGGAAGAGGGCTACAAAGCCTATCAATGGCGCAAAGGCGCGGCGGACTGGATTGCCGACCCGAACTGGCAGGTTGTGCCTGAATAACTTTCTCTGCGCTTATTTTTTGCATTTGGAGTGTCCATTATGTCCTCACAAGCTAAAAAACTGATTTTTGTTTATAACGGTGACAGCGGTTTAATCAATGGTGTCATGCATTATCTGCACAAGCGCATTTCGCCCGATACCTATCCTTGCCAACTGTGTGGCATCATTTACGATGGTACTTCACTCAACAAAGGCTGGCTGGCTTTTATCCAGTCGCTTGGTGTGCCGACGGAGTATTTGCACCGTGATGAATACCAGCACCAGTATGGCAAGTCGTCTATGGTGTGGCCTGCGGTGTTGTTACATGAAGGGAAGCAATTGAAGGCGACGGTATTGAGCGCCAAGGACTTTGAAGATATTCCGTCGCTGGACGTGCTTCAATCCAGATTAAAGCGATTTGTCGATCAGGAGTTACCGACTCTTTCTGCAAACGCCAATCCCGTTTAGCCTCAGCCTGTTTTTATTGTGGAGTTCATGTGATGGCCATTCCGAACATTACCCAACGTAAAGCGCCCGACTTTGGCTTTGATGACAGTCTGCCTAAATACTGGTTTGCGGGCGATCCGTTCAAGACCCGTTTCTTTGATGCCATGTCAACGATGTTTCCTGAAGGGGAAAAATACTTTATTCGCTCAGTGCGGGCTTATCGTGAGCAGATTACCGATCCAGAGATGAAGCAAGCCGTCAGCGATTTTATCTATCAGGAAGCGCAGCACAGCATCGCCCATGGTCTGTTCAACGACAGGCTAAAAGCGCAAGGTATTGATGTCGATAAGTTCGAGCAGGCGATGCGCGGCTATCTGAGCTTTGTTAGCAAGTATCTGCCCGCCTCAGTGAACCTAGCTAATACTGCGGCGGCTGAACATATGACGGCCATTATTTCGCATATCTGGACGCGGGATGATATTCAGCGTGAATCTGACCCTCGGATGCGGGCGTTATTGTATTGGCATGGCGTTGAAGAAATTGAACACAAAGCGGTTGCTTTTGACGTGCTGCAACAAGTGGCCAAAGCCGGATATTTGACTCGTATTTTGACGATGGCTTATGAAACGGTGTCTTTTCCGCTCTCTGTGCATTTGTTTATGGATGAGATGTTGCGTGTTGATGGTTTTAGCGGATGGGAAAGGACACGGATGTGGGCGCGTGGCTTGCGCTGGTTATATGGCCCGCAGGGCTTGATGCACTCCTTGTTGCCATCTTATCTATCGTACTACCGCCCTGATTTTCATCCGTGGCAAGAAGGGCAGATGGAAACTTACCATCAATGGCGACAAGCGTATGAAAGTACGGGGGATGCTATTGCCGCCGCTGATATAGGTCAGCGTTTGCCGCATTAACGATACACTGGAGCGCACCCGTTTTTTGAGTGAAATTGATGCGCTATTTGCCCCAGCCCATCGTAATAATCGCCATGCCCAGCAATGCCAGACCAGCACCAACCATATCCCAGACACTGAGTTTTACGCCGTCAACCCAATACAGCCATGCTAATGCCGTGGCCACATACACACCACCATAAGCGGCATAGACGCGGCCACTGGCCGCAGGGTGTAGAGTTAATAACCAGACAAAAGCAATTAAACTAAGCGTCGCAGGGACGAGTAACCACACTGAACCCTGTTGGCGTAACCATAGCCACGGCAAATAACATCCTAGAATCTCGGCCAATGCGGTGACAAAAAATAGTCCCGTTGTTTTCAACAGTTCCATCGTATCTTTCCCGTCTTATGACACTATATTCATATCAAACCAGTGACACAATGCCCCGATAGCCAATGTATAAACCCATTAGCGTAATCAAACCACCCGAAAAATACGGCGCATAACGGGCAATTGCCCCAAAACCCTGCCAGCGTTTTGAGACATGTTTAACGCTGAGTGCTGCTAATGTGCCAGAGGCAACCATTGTTAACGCCAATCCCACACTAAAACTCAGTACCAATGTCGCGCCAAGGCTTACTTGTTTTAATTGCAGACAAAGCAACAACACGGTAATAGCGGCAGGGCAGGGAATCAAACCTCCCGTCAAACCAAACATCACGATTTGCCCTGTCGTCACATCCTGATGGGCAAAACGGCGGCGAATATCGTTGGCATGAGCCAGTTCATGCGGGTCTTGATAACCTGTTTCTGCCATGTCCAGCGTTTGCAAGTCTGGCAGAGCATGAGCATGCTCAACAAACTCGACATCAAAATCATGACTATGATGACCGTGGCTCAGTTGCAGACGGGCAACGAATTCATGAGGTTCAGGGATTTCATCGACCGACTGAAAAAAATCTTGTTGACGTTGGAATTTGAAGGTTTGCAGACTGCCATTGGCGCGCTCGGTGGTTAAAGACAGCATCTCTGCTGTGACACCTTTCAAGGCATCCGAAGATTCGGCATGAATACGAAAACACGGTGGTATATCCTGTTCAAATATTTCTAGACGCAATACACCATGTCCTGTATCAATAATCCGCGACTCATCGTGATGATGGTGGTCATGGCCATGCTCATGGTTGTCGGCAAGACGACCGTAATGCCAGTTTCGCAACATCATCCACGCGGCAATAGCGATGATTAAAATGGCTGAGACAATCTGAAAATATGGCTCGGTCGTTTCAGCATTCCAATGACCGCCAAAATAATACATGCCAACGATAGCAACCAACCAGACAACCGCCGTATGCGATAACGTCGCCGACAGTCCCAGTAATACCGCCTGTTTTACCGTGCCACGAATCGCAACTATAAAAGCCGCCATCATCGTTTTAGAGTGGCCAGGCTCAAGGCCATGCAATGCGCCCAACAGAATGGCACTAGGAATAAATAGCCACGCCTGACCTTGGGCAACCAAAGTGGAAAACTCAATCATGGTAATAGTTCTTTAAAGGTATTTAGTAATGGCTTTGAATTCTTTGACGATGTCATCGGTCGTTCGAGAGTCATCATCGAGAGCATGTTCAAGGCAATGGTCAATATGGTCATGGATAAGCAATTTTTTGGCATTGCTTAACGCGCTTTCAACGGCTTGCAGTTGTTGGGTGATGTCCAAGCAGGGGCGATCTTCCTCTAGCATGGTAATGACGCTATTGAGGTGACCATTTGCACGCTTGAGGCGTTTGATGATGTCGGGGTGGGATGTATGTGTAGTCATTGCATTATCCTATCCCCTAGGGTAGGATAATGCAAGCAGTCTATCAGACTGATATTTATCAGTTAACAAGTTGTTACTTACGAATGCCTTATGGATTACGGCATAATCCGCAACGACTAAATTGAGCTTCACCTCCGTACAGGCATTATTCGCTTATGGTTCCAGTGTCCCGACTTGTTGTGCAGATGTTATGCCTGCTCAGTTATCTGTGGACATCGACTTGTCTGGGCAATGTGCTGCTCGTCAATCAACTCATCCAGCAAGACCCTCATCCGCAAATCATCGTCATGGATGCCGCCAACGATGCGCTGATTGTCCATCATAAAGGCCATCGCGATCAGCACGAACCGCAAGCGCAAGATAATCGTCAAGCGAGTAATGAACATGAGCATAGCGATCATGTCGTTAAGCTGGTGTGTGTTGACCATGACCAAACATGGTTAGCCGCCAAGACACCACTGAACAAGGTTCAGGTTGCCGATATTCTGTGGGCTTATCTGCCTCCGCCTGTTGTTACTTATACGACTACTGCAAAAACCTTATTACTGGCTCAGCAACCACCACCGTTGAGCCGAAACTCCTCTCTAGCGATTGTTCAATTGACCCGCCTACGCATTTGACAGCCTCAGCTCCGCCTTCCGCGCGGTGCTTCCTCACGTTTATCTCTTAGCGATTTTCCGCTCTTATTTCATTGATTTTTACGTTTTCTTTTGAGGACTGTCATGTCTTTTTTTCGTCCCTCTCTGGGCGCAGTAGCTATTATGCTACTCAGTGCCTCTCCCTATCTATTTGCCAAAGAAGCATCCAACACCTTCGCCATTTCTGACGATCAGATGCGTGCTTTAGGTATTGAACTGGTGGAATTGAAACGCCAGCCCGATACCGTTGGTACGCGTTTTCCTGCTCAAGTCATTCTACCACCGCAACAGGAGCAGGTCGTCAGCGCACCTGTAGCGGGTTTAGTCAGCCAGATTCTGGTGCAAGAAAACCAGCGTGTTGCCGCAGGTGCGCCATTGGTAGTGCTGAGTAGTCCGCAATTAGGCGAACAGCAATTAGCCTTGGTGCAAGCGGCGAATCGGCTGCGGCTGGTCAAAGCGACGGCTACCCGTGAACGGGCATTATTTAGCGAAGGCATTATTCCGCAACGACGTGTCGATGAAGCCGAGTCAGCGCAGCGTGATGCCGAAGCCGTGCTTAATCAAGCACAAGCCATGTTGACGCTGTCGGGTGTGAGCAAGGCAGAGCTGCGCCGTATGACGGAGAAAGGTGTCGTCAGTAATGAACTGACTGTCACCGCTAAAACATCGGCCACGGTCACTAGCCTGAACGCCAAATTAGGGCAACGTGTGGTCGCTGCCGATCCGTTGTTGCAGCTCGCCAAACTCGACACCTTATGGCTGGATGTGCAAATCCCTAGCGGCGAAGCGTCGCGGTGGACAGCAGGACATAAGTTGCATATCGCAGGTGGTGCCGAAGGCACGGTGTTGAGCGTGAGTCCATTAACGGGTAATGGTCAAACAGCTCATGTACGCGCCAAAGTCACCAGTGGAGCAACAGCACTGCGTTTGGGTGATTTTGTGCAAGTGGAGCTGCCCGTACCTACAGGCTCGGCGTGGGATATTCCGATTGCCTCTATCGCCCGTCAAGGTCAGCAAGTGGTGGTTTTTGTGCGTGATAAGGGCAATTTTAACGCCATCCCGATTCAGGTCGTCGCCAGTGCAGGTCAACGCGCCAAGGTCAGCGGTACGCTGAAAGCGGGTGACCGTATTGCGGCCACCAGTGTCATTGCCCTGAAAGCGGCGTGGCAAGGTGTCGGTGGGGCGGAGGAAGAATAAGCCATGATTACCAGACTTATTCAATTTGCGCTCGCGCAACGGGTGTTCATTCTCATACTAGCCGCCTTGCTATCGGGTATGGGGTGGTATGCCTTTCAACAAATTCCCATTGATGCTTTTCCTGATGTCGCCAGTACCCAAGTAAAAATCATTCTCAAAGCCCCAGGCATGACCCCCGAAGAAGTGGAAAACCGCGTAGCCGTGCCGATTGAAACGGAAATGCTCGGTATTCCCAAACAAGAGATGCTGCGTACGACCGTTAAATACGGCATTGTCGATATCACGCTAACCTTTAATGATGGCACTGATATTTACTGGGCGCGCCAGCAAGTCGCGGAACGTCTGTCAGGGGTGATGTCTGATCTGCCTTCAACCTTAGAAGGTGGTATGGCTCCCATCACCACGCCACTGGGCGAGATGTTTCAGTTCACCGTCGATAATCCCAATATGAGTTTGATGGAACGTAAGTCCCTGCTTGATTGGGTGATTCGACCTGCCTTACGCACCGTGCCAGGCGTGGCGGATGTCAACGTTTTGGGTGGTGTATCGCGCAGTTATGAAGTCGTGCCTGACCCTGTACGCATGGCGGCCGCAGGTATCACCATCGACGTGCTGAAAGCGAAAATTGAAGCCAATAATCGTAATGACGGAGCGGGACGGCTGCGTGAAGGCGGCGAAGTGTTATTGGTACGTAGCGAAGGCAATATTACCAATCTGGATGATTTGCGCGCGATTGTTATCAAAGTGGATGGCATAACGCCCGTGCGTATCAGCGACGTTGCCGAAGTACGCATAGGTGAAATGACCCGTAATGGTGTGGTCACCGAAAGTGGCAAAGGCGAAGCCGTTGAAGGTTTAGTGTTGGGCTTGGCAGGTGCTAATGCTCGACAAGTTGTGGCAGGGGTAGAAAAGAAAGTTGCCGAGCTGATGCCCAGTCTACCTAAAGGCACCAAACTCAGCGTCTTTTATAATCGTGCCTCTTTAGTGGACAAGGCCGTGCAGACCGTCACTACATCACTGGCGGAAGCTATCGTCTTGGTATTGATTCTGCTGGGCGTGTTTTTAGGTAATGTCCGTGCGGCTATTACGGTCGCCGTGGTGTTGCCATTGTCAGCCTTAGCGACGTTTATTTTGATGCATCAAGTCGGTATGTCGGCCAATTTGATGAGTCTGGGCGGTCTCGCTATTGCTATTGGTATGCTCGTTGATGCCGCCGTCGTCGTCGTGGAAAACGTCGTGCAACATCTGGCACATGACCCATCAAAAGGAAAGTTGCCACGCTTGCATATTGTATATAGAGCTGTGCGTGAAGTGGCCGCTCCTGTGGTTACGGGTATGTTGATTATCATTATCGTCTTTTTGCCGTTATTGACATTGCAAGGCATGGAAGGCAAGTTTTTTGTCCCTGTTGCCATGACCATTGTGTTTGCTTTAGCTAGTTCGTTAGTGCTGTCACTGACGGTTATTCCCGTATTGGCTTCATTGCTGTTGAAATCTGTCGCTCATGAAGAACCGTGGTTGCCACGCCAATTATTACGTCTGTATGAACCCTTACTCAATAAAGCGTTTCTTCATCAAAAAGTGGTGATGGCAGGTGCAGGTCTGTTGTTGGTATTGGCGGGCGTGTTGTACCTGCAAGTTGGTAAAACCTTTATCCCGACAATGGATGAAGGCGATATTGTCATGGGTATTGAAAAACTGCCTTCCATTAGTCTGGAAGAAACGGCGGCACTGGATTTGAAAATTCAGCAAGCGGTAATGAAAGCCGTACCTGAAGTCATTGGCGTTGTTGCGCGGGCAGGGGCGGATGATATTGGTCTCGACCCGATGGGCTTGAATCAAACGGATACGTTCCTGATTTTGAAACCACGTTCTGAGTGGCGAATGGACAGCAAAGATGAATTGCTGGATGAGTTGCGTAAAGTGCTGGATCAATTGCCAGGCACTGCCTATAGCTTCACCATGCCTATCGAAATGCGCGTTTCCGAGATGATTATGGGTGTGCGTGGTGATGTAGCAGTGAAGATTTTTGGCCCTGATCTGGCGACACTAAATCGTTTAGCGAGTGAAATAGAAACGACATTGAAAACTGTTTCAGGGAATCAGGATGTTTATACCGTCGTTAATGATGGTGTCCAATATTTGAGTGTTGTTGTTGACCGACTTGCAGCGGGTCGCTTTGGTTTATCCGTCGAAGAAGTGCAGGAAGCACTGCGTCTGCAAATTCAGGGTGTAGAAGCGGGGACGGTACTTGAAGGGGTTCGACGTGTACCCATCCAGATTCGTGGTTCGGAAGGCGTACGAATGTCACCAGGCGATTTTGCTAATCTGCGTATTACCAATCCTGCGGGCGAATCCATCCCCCTAAACACTATTGCTCGGCTAGAGCGCGTGGCTGGCCCTGTCAAAATAGACCGTGAATTAGGAAGTCGCTACAGTGTCGTCGTCGCCAATGTCACTGGTCGAGATTTGGTGGGTTTTGTCGAAGAGTCCAAACGCACTATTGCCGCTAAAGTGAAATTGCCTGACGGCTATAGACTCAGCTTTGGCGGTCAATTCGAGAATCAGCAACGGGCATCGGCACGTTTAGCTATCGTCACACCTATCGCCTTGTTACTGATTTTTATTCTGTTGTTTTCCAGCTTTCGTTCACTACGCCAAGCCTTATTGGTACTCAGTAATATTCCGTTTGCGATGGTTGGTGGCATTCTCGGCTTATGGCTGACGGGAGAATATCTGTCGGTTCCCGCCTCTGTGGGTTTCATCGCCTTGCTTGGTATTGCTGTTCTTAATGGTGTGGTGATGGTGAGTTATTTTAATCAGCTTCATGCCGAAGGTTTAAGCATTGATCAGGTGGTGCGCGAAGGAGCAAAAAGACGGTTACGACCCGTGTTGATGACGGCAGCCATTACCGCTTTTGGTTTGTTGCCGCTGTTATTTGCCACAGGCCCAGGCTCAGAAATTCAGCGGCCAC
>Ga0209599_10000060_pt1 | contig 81005 bp, 75 predicted proteins | sample Shrwel_input2_FT_FD_187534 | JGI IMG/M metagenome (GOLD analysis project Ga0209599, IMG submission 187534) | Subsurface microbial communities from deep shales in Ohio, USA - Utica-3 well 1 S input2 FT (SPAdes) (version 2) ...
TTACATTAAACCGGAAACCCGAGTTAATGTAAAACTTACAGACTATTGGAAATGGATAAGTAATGACGCACTGTTGGAATACTTTTTTTGATGGAATTTATTGCTTGAATTTGGCATCACGTCCAGACCGCATGGAAGGAATGGAAAAGAGATTCAAACATTTTGACCTGAATGTAGAACGAGTTAATGCGATTCCAGGAGCGATTGTGAAATCTCTTTGGTCTGCAATTCAACCTACGAATAAATATTTTTCAAATCCAAACTATCTTGCATGTGCTATTAGTCATGTTCAAATGTATGCGACTGCTTTAGCCCGTAATCAGAAACATATTCTTGTTTTGGAAGACGATGTGCGAATTCATCCGATCAGTGATGGACTTACTCGTGAATTATTTAAAGAAATTCCTTCAGATTGGGATTTACTCTATTTTGCGTATATTCCTCTTTCAGATGATCCCAGGAGCGATTGTGAAATCTCTTTGGACTGCAATTCAACCTACGAATAAATATTTTTCAAATCCAAACTATCTTGCATGTGCTATTAGTCATGTTCAAATCTATGCGACAGCTCTAGCCCGTAATCAGAAACATATTCTTGTTTTGGAAGACGATGTGCGAATTCATCCAATCAGCGATGGACTTACTCGTGAATTATTTAAAGAAATTCCTTCAGATTGGGATTTACTCTATTTTGCGTATATTCCTCTTTCAGATGATCAATCTATGTGGACTTATGGACAAATTGATGCAAACCGAATAGGACCTACCTCTGTAAAAGCTTCAAATTTATGGAGTATGATGGGCTATGCAATGAGTGAACGTATGATGAAACATATGGTTGAAGTCTACGGTTCTTCGTATCCAATGGAAGTAGATAGGTATTTAGTAGATATTATTCAACGTGGATCTGACTTCAAATGTTATGCAGTAAGTCCACAATGTGTTGCATCCGAAGATGGATATTCAGATAATGCCGGAGTCATCTGGAATGATCTGTCCATAAAGTCGGTGGATAGTCGCTTTGCAAGATTTCAAGACTACATTTAAGGATTAGTTGTAATGAGTTCATGAGGCATTTCTAAGTATAAGATCGTACTGAAGAATGGAGATAATCGTCCATCCAAAACAAGAGCACGTTGTTTAGTATTTTCTTTCAATGTCTTTGCGAGTCTCACTAAAATTTGCTTTTCATCTACAATCGGTTTTACTTTGATCTTACATGTATTTTGGTGCCATCCACAAAGTGTTGATTTCTTACAGTTGTCTTTTTCCATCTGACCACACGGTGTACGAACTTTGTTCACAAACTGAACAGGTTCATTTACTGAATCCCAATAGGCTTGAGTATCAAGCCATACTTTCAATTTTTTCATAAGATCAGGACCTGGATTCTTGACCGATTCTCTCAATGACTCATATTCATCTGTTTGAAGATCATTCGATAAAGAAAACATCAAAAACTCAAATACTTCAGATGAATACGATATCTCAGTTGCGAGTTTCAAATCTGCACGATTTGGTTCCGAATGCACAAGAATTTCTTCTGTATGTGGATCTCGAATAGTCTGTAATACTTCTAACACGTCATCCTCTTCTTCAGATTCTTCTGGTCTGAAAAGTGCTCTAAATCCCGACTCTAACATGAACTCGCTATAATATCCAGTGGCTCCATATAATGCTCTCACTTTCTTAAATCCAGAATGTTTAGTTCCATCTAGAAATTTAGCTAATGTTTTACTTGATGGTAATTCTGCATCTTGAATATCTGCATAACTTAATCTTTGACGAACGCCGATTGGAACTTCCAAACTTACAGGTTGAATTGGAAGAACTACTTCTTGTGGAACAAATACAGCTTGAACTCTTTGAAAAGGATCTAGAATCACTTCATACTCTGAAATATTCTTTGTCATCAACTCTGACACTGCGTTTTCAAATGTAGGTACTGAACTAGCACACGCAGATTTGTATAATTCTTGAAGTGTCTTTTTTGCTTCATCTTCAAATTGCTTAATGTCTACTGCATACACGAACTTGGATCCAACATTTCCTTTACGACGAGTCACTTTAGCAAGAATATCTGTATCCAATAACACAACCGTTCTTGAACGAGGACTCGTTTTATCTGTCCAGAATCCACAGGACATCGTATTTGAAACTGTATCAATTTTCATCACACGACAATCTAAAATAAGAGCAACATACTCAATTTCATCCATTACATTCAACGTCTTCTGTTTGTAAGCACGGTCAATTCCATCCACAATTCGATCAATTGGAGTATCACCTTCTCCAAGTTCTTTCCATGTTCTAAAAAATGAACATTGAATAATTTGATCTTTTGCATTAGCTGGTGAAGGAATCGATCGTTTATCATCCAATAAAGTAGGTAGTGTTTCACGAGGTAAACCCATTCCTACACGGAACATATCCGATGCAGATGCTTCAATACGATTTTTTGGACATGTTTTTAAATAGTTTGTTTTCACAGATATACGTCTTGTAAGTGTTTCAGGAATATATGCAATCCGTAGAGCAGGAATTTTACCCGATGCTAATACGTAATAATCATCTGTAGCTGTTTCTGAAGAAAGAACCGCTGATTTTCCTGCGGGCTTACGATAACAACAGGGTACTCTCTTTTTACTTGTTGATTTTTCAGAAGGATCTTTGTAATCTGGATACTTGTAATCCAACTTACGTTTGATAACAGTGAACTCACGTGCGTCTTCTTTTTCTGTAATACGAACCTTTCCATCACATACAGGACAATGTTTACCATCTTCTCCTACAACTAATTGATCTTCTGATAAAGGAATCTCATCTTTCATACACCAATATTGAGGACAAATAGCAATACCCTTGTCTACCTGCATTTTCTCATTCTCAGGAGCTGTTGAATAGTTGTATTCAGGTGGAATACGTGCTTGATCTGCTGGAGTTAAGATTACAACTTGTGTTAACTTTTCACATTTCTTCGTATACTCATCGTCAATTAAATTTGGATCAATCTTTAGAATACGATTATTGAAATATCCAAGAGTTCCTTGGGGACCTCCTTTCATAACTTTCATTACTTTAGATGGTTCGGGAACAGGAGCATTTGAAGTCTCTTCAGGTTGTGCTACTTCTTCAATATCTTCTGCAAATGCACTCATATCAAACTCATCTTCAATCTCAACGTTTTGAGATGCTATTCCAACAGATGCTTCTACAGTTTCAAGACGTCGTGGACATACTTCATTAACTTCTGCTTTATCAGATGTCAGAACATATCGTAGTAAACTTGCGTAGTCCAATACTCGATCTAGATTTGTAACAAACTTAATCATCACATCTTTAGATGAAAATGAAATAGTTGGATATCCACTAGTTGCTTTTTCAAGATTAAAATTTTCATCTTCTTCAAGTGCTTTCACTTTTTCAGTTAAACTAGCAGCTTCTTCTGGTGAAATACCTAGTTCAGTTTCTAAGCGATCTCCCTTTTGTAGAATCGTATATGCTCGAAGAACTTCAAGCGGAATATTGGATGGGTGATCTGCACGAAGAAGCCTAAATGTATTGTCTTGAAATCCAAATACATTTTGAAGACAACCAAATCTTCGCATATCAAACTCCGAAATCTCTTTAGCATAGGATACGATTGTAGTCATATCATTCAAAACCCAACGAGATAAATCTAGATCAGTTTCTACTAAAAAGGGCATTACAGCATCTAACGATTTGAGCCATTTCAATGTAGTTTCTTTTAGCTCTTCAAGTGTCTCTTTTGAATCTTTGCTTCTCCATGTTGAAATAGTAATGTCTTTATTTGTGATTGCGATACGATCAAATGAAATACGCGATTTACCACGATACAGCAATAATGTTGGAAGACGACGTTGTGGTTGAGTATTTGTAGTCCATGCTTTCCACATTGGAAGATCTAACAATGGTTCTTTGCGTTTAGGATCCTCAACATAGAACTTATGACGAGTTGTTTCAGATTTGGATGTAAAGAAACTAATTGTAGGTGTTTCAGGAGACACTGTCAAGCCGTAAAAGATCTGTTCAAATCGAGTTCGTGGTGCAGTGAAATTAGTGGATATCAATGGTATATACCATTTTGCTCGTAAGATTGCAGTATTTGTAGGTTTAGGTGCCTTCAGTTTTAAAAGTGATTTCAGTTGTGTATGCGCAGTATTGATAGGAATACGTAGATTCTCAATATTTGCAGGAGTAGAAGATTGAAAAAAGGGAAAATAGACTTGACGGATGAGATCAGATTCAGTGTCTAGTTCTTCAGCCATAATTGAAACACACTCTTCGCGATGAACTGAGTCAAACAATACTTGACGTGATGGAACTGGACGAAATGCTTCAGGTAGATTGAGTTCTTTAACTGGAATTGGAAGAATCACTGATTTATCTTCAGCAACTCCTAGAATACGCCATTCTTTGAAATCAGAGGGCGGATCAAATAGAGGAACTAAAAACTCATCTACAGATTTCCAGTCTTCTAGCGTAACATCGCGAGGAGTCACACCAGTTCCAAGTCGAACATAGGAGACATATGCTTCTAAGATTTCCTTTTTAATGATGTTCTTTCCATAGGACATTCTGAAAAATAAGTCCATCCATCGTTTTGGATTGGTTGAATAATAGTCTTTAGGCAACTCAACTTGAATCTGAATAAAAAGTCGGTCAGGATGAGTATTCTTTGCAAGAGCTACGTGTTGTCGGACGGTTTCAATTGTGTCATCCGGAAAGAACGACAGAATTGTTGATGAGCCTATGAGAGGCAACTCCATTATAGTGAGGGTCGTTTTATTTTAGATAGGTGAGTCCGTAATCATCATACCACAATATGGGGTAGGCTTTTGTGCATAGTTTACGGATGAATAAATTCCTATTTTCACTGCATCGTGAAGCATTCGTTTAAAGTTAAGCCAAAACTCTTGTGTATGTCCAATTGTTTCAGTCATTAAATGTGCCATTTCATGAATCATCACAAACATCACTGTATTTTCATCAATTAAAGGATACTCAGGCGCTTTTGTTTTATCTCGCAGACATACTACGATTTTTTGACCTTTATTCTCAGAATACGATGTATCATTGGACGACATATCATTTTCTACAAAAGAATCCGGGTGATACCGAGATAAAAAACGTGCTATAGGCGGATCTGCAGATAATGCGGGTTCTTTTTCATAATACTCTTTGAGTTTTGAAATCTTACCACAAATACTTGACATACGCTTAACTGCTTCTTCTCGATTTGGAAGATTTTGCATATCATATGTCTTTCCATCTGGACCTATCATAGGTGATGTATTTCGGGGTCCAGCAAAGTATGATATTGCAAGAGCAGCAGTTAATCCTGCAGCGGCTACTGGTAACATTATCTAGACATGAGATTTAAGCAGTAAGCCCCTCAAGTCCTCGGTTGCTCTTGAACGGATCTGGGTCGATGGTTGTGTTCAAGAAAGGACCGACCTTGCCTTGTGGATTAGGCACTTCAGATCGGATGTCGTATGTTGGATTTCTATTGGTCTGTGCAATACCAATGACATTGATGTTAGAGTGGTAGCCTGATTGAAGGAAGTTCTGTCCCTTCAAATCCTCACCGCTTGCTGGGTTGACAGCAGCCCATGAGGCGCCCATCTTTCCCTTAGGAAGGAGCTCTGATGAATCCAAGGTAGTCTCTTGATATGTCTGCTGAGATGCAGGGGTTCGTCCTTGGAGTCCCTCGGCGGAGGCTGCGTTACCGCCCATGCTGAAAGGAAGACCCATGGAAGGACCCGATTCGGACATAGGTGCAGTTGGACCTGAGCCACCTAGTTCCTCGGCGCGATCAACGATAGATCCCTTAGAACCGCCATAAGATGTAAAAAGAGTGTAGAGTACAACTACACCAGCGAGAACCATGCCTAGACGAATGAGTTTTGGTTGCGTGAGCTTCATTCTATGTTTATACTGAAGGAAAGACAAATTTGGCGATGACAAAGTTTTTAGACCCACTCATTCAAGATGTATTAGAAAAATTGAGGTCGCCCGACGTTCAAGAATCTATTGAGAATCAGGTTCTTCGCCCAATGATTTCTCGTATTTTAAATATTTTATATCCTTACCTCTTCGGGATCATGCTCCTCTGGTTGATGATGTTCGTCTGTCTGGCTTTGATTCTCTTGATTCTCGTTCGAGGAAGTCTTGCTGACATCCTCAGTCTTCGGAAATAGTAAATTAATAAGTGCAGGGCGACGAAGTCCAGTAACACCTGTAATACCTCGGTTCTTTGCTTCGACTTGAAGTTGTTTATTAGTCATCTTCTGAATTCTCATTTCAAGTGGAAGTTCTTTCATAGTCAGAAGTTCAATCAACTCCTCTTTGGATTTGACATAATACATCTTGATACGACGGGTCTTAGCAATAAGTTTAAGCTCTGAAAGGTACATCTTTGAATAATTTGGCTCCATGATTGATGATGTCTATCAAATTAGAGTTTATAGATCCATTTTGGACGTTAGGAGAACCTCACTTTGGGACGAACCTTCAAGTTAAACTTTTTCCAAGCTCAAACATAAGATGAAACGAACCACAGCTGTCCTTGCATTTTTTGTTGCCGCCGTCCTAGCAGGTCTTTTTATTAATTCAACACTTCTTACATCTTCTCCTGCGGTTAAAGAGAAGTTCATGCAGAAGGAAAAGGGAATGCCTGTTGAAACAGGTCCAGTTCAAGGATTTTCAGGTGTATCTCCTCTTCTTGGAGCAGAGCCTCTTCCGACCCCTGAACACCCATATGATCAAACAGATGATACACCTTTGTATGCATTCTCAAATAACAAGCAAAGTGCAGACTGCTGCCCATCACCTTTCTCAGGTGATCTAGGATGTGTATGCTTGACCTCTGAACAAAAGGCTATGTTTGGATCTCGCGGTGGAAATCGTGCTGTTTAGACACTATTAACATCAACTAACTAATGATATTTGATCTAGAGAAAGAACTCGAAGACCTAGATTTTACAACTCATGTTTATTGTATGACATTAGCAGTTACACTTGTTTCATTTTCAATTATCTATCAAGTTCTGAGTTATAATCCGCTTACAGTTGTACTCTAGTTAATGTATAAATGGAGCACTTGAGGAATTTAATTAAATATTTCAAGGACAAGATGCCGGATACTAAGTTTCCGAAGGCATCTGATGAACTGTTCGCTCACATCGAGAAGGAACTCCTTCCCCATTTGATGAAAATTGTCCAAAAAGACAATACGTTGTTTACAGATACTGACACTGCACCTCAGTTGTTCCCTGACATTCAGGTCAATTGGGATGGATCCGATGAGGCGTGGCAAAAGCTTCGTATGGCATTGTTGTATGCTTTCTTGAACGGCAATCCAAAAGAGAAATTTGGAGCCATTTTTGAACAACTCAAGGGAGCCTTACCTGGATCACGTCAAGATGATGTAATGAAGATTTTGGAAGATGAAGATACACAAAACTCTTTGAAGGAGATTCTAGATTTAGTTATGAATACTCGCCTTGCCTCTGTGATTGGTGATTTAATTCAATCTATAAAGTTTGAAGATCTAGATATCAATCTTGAAGACCCAGATGAACTGATTCGCCTCATGCAAAATCCTCAAGACAGTGAGGCTCTCAAGGAGATTATGAGTCGTGCACAAGAGGTTCTTCGTGACAGGATTGTAACGGGTAAGATCAATCAACAGGAACTTATTCGAGAGATTGAGATGCTTCGTGCGAAGATGACTTCTACTTTTGGAAAATACATGAACGAGATGGTCGTGGGACAACGTGAACAACCCGCTACTGGAAACACTTCACGTGAGATCCTTTCAAATAGTCCAGAGGCTCGTCGTGCTCGTATGTTAGCACGGCTACAGAGGAAGGTCGCTGAAAAGTCTCGCAAGTGAAGATAAGAGAGATGTCAAGCGAAACCTTTTGGTATTATGAACCTAACATCTTGTTCACGGCGGATACATGGTTTAAATTTGTTCCTACAGCAGATATGCCCGTCTCTACGGCTCTGAATGCAGTCGTGAGATTTTCAGTGTATCTCGCCATATTGTTGTTTCTTTCAAGTATGAGACCACTCTATCTTTTGATCATTCCACTTGTGATGGGAGTCACAATTGCTCTCAATCTGATGTTTCCTCGTGCAAGGAAGATTGTTGAGTCTTTCGGAAATGGTCTTGTAGTTTCTGGTTATGTTGGAGATATGGAAACTCGTCCGTCCGATGATAACCCATTCATGAATCCTCATTTGACAGATATTTTGGATAATCCTAATATGCCTCCTGCTGCAGATGTGACTCGCAAGGATATTCGTGATGAAGTGAATGCTGCATTTGCAAAGACATCCAATATCTACATGGATACAACCGATATTTTTCAGATGGTTCAGGCTCAGCGTAACTTCCATACAGTTGTAACAGATGATCATGGTGGATTACTTAAGTTTTTAGGTAAGGGTCAGAGAACGGATAAGCTACTCTCAGAAGGATACGTAGCTGCGAAGGGTACGGTGCCTGGACTTCCCTCCAATCAATCGATTGACACGCCTACCGGTTCTCAAGCGATGACGACGGCCACCCGATGATTTTTTAGGCACTTTGAGTTCATCTAAGATTTCATCACCTGATTCTTTCTGACCTGAAATCTCCTTTTTTCCATATTTCATTGTTGGAAATCCATCTGCTTCGCCGTCAGGTGTAGCTGAAGCTTCAATTTCTGCTGTTGGCACACTCGCTTTCTTTTTAGCTTCTTCCCAAGCGGGTTTATTGGCTTCACAATGAGAACATCCATCCATAAAAAATAACACTAGAAGAGGTTGCTTTTTAAGAAGCTTCTTAGCAGCCTCTTTCTTGTCGCCGCCACGCAGAACTACTGTAGGCATTTATATAGAGAACTAGAAAATGACATCCGTTGCCGAGTTGAATAAAGCAGAACTTGTAAAACCGACCGATGCAAAAGCCTTACCACAATATGCGGACTATAATACTGCTCTTGCAGTTCATACCCCGGCTACAGGGTTCAAACAGTTTGCACCTCGTGATCCTGAGACTCAGGCAAAATATGACGCAATGCAATCTACGTGGTTAGGTGTTGAATCTTCTGATAAAGCCATTGCAGCAGGTCTTTACAAACTAGACTATGCTTCAGATGACAGAAGTATGCGTCCTAAAGAAACTTTTGTATCTAAGCCAGCCAAGAAGGAAGAAGGGTTTTGTGTTGTCCAATAAATAATGATTGAGTGGATCGCACTCTCCTTGTTTATACTTTTAATACTATGGTCTATTCGAGAAACCTTTGTAGATACTGAATTTAAGTCGTCAGGTGTAGGTGTTTCAACATCGGTTCAACGTCCTCCAGAAGATACTGGATCCCCTGTATATGCGATGTGGAAAAGCAAAGTAGATTCTCAAGTTCCTATTGGAGCTAATGATGATGATTATATCAAGGCAATTAGGGCTTTCTTCGATAAAGTCTATGATCCTTCTCCAACTAAACCTACCACTGCAGATATTGAAACATTTTTGAAAAGTCCAGATGTAGTTGGACTTCCACTTGATACAAATTCTCTTCGTATGATCATTGCAGATGGATTCCATATTGATGCAGGTGAAACTGCTGCTGCACGAGAAAAACGACAAACTAAATTCACTCCAACTAAAAATCTTGAACCTTCCATGGGACGTGATCAAGTTTTTGATAGAACTGAATTAGAGTATACACCTGCAGATCCTAGAGCTGATGGACCTGTTCCTGAAGGCCATTACGCACCTTTGAAACAACAAGGAAGGCCACGTAGATTAGGTGAAGCAAACTATGAAACTGTAGGTAAGACTGGAACACTCTTTTACGATGTTTGCTCGGAATCAAAACGAGAGGGATGTGAAGAAAACGTCTTATGAAGAATGTAATGAAGTCAATTAAGTCATTTATTTTACCATTGATTTTAGTCAGCACACTCCTGTTCATATGGACTCGTGAAGGATTTGAAGATACAGCACAAGTTCAAGGTCCTCCTTATGGAAAGACTGCTGCTTCAGCTCAAAATATTATTAATATGATGACACCAGAGCTTCTGAAAAGTCTAAAAAGAAGAATGGGTGTTACATCAACTACATTGACCGATGCAGAGAAGATACGACTTGTTCATGGAGATGGAACCAATAATAGTCCAATTTCTCAAGTCATGAGTAACTTTTATTGGCAACTCTACAAGACTTCCACATCTACAATCACTCTAGCTCAAGTCAATACCTTTTTGAATAATCAAGATGATTCTTGGGTGGATGCGAATACTGCCGATCTACGAGAGTTTCTAAAACGATACTTTCTTCAAGGTCAAGATGGTGCCTCACAGTCAGGATACGGAGATATCTTGAACTCTGTATGGGGAGCCACTGCTGCAGCAGCGGCAGCTAAACCTAAGGAAACTAAAAAGGAAGATAAGAAAGAAACCAAGACTGAAGCCAAAAGTGAAACAGGTGTGACACAACGCTTGATTACGATCGCTGCGATCGGACTTGCTGCATTTTCAATTTTAGTCGCATTAATCGTATTTTTACTCCCGTCAAGAGTGTAATGAAGAAGTGGACTTGGATTCTACTCGCACTCGGCGTGGGTGTGATTCTATTTTTATGGTCTGTTCGTGAGAATTTCCAAGATACTGCTACACTAAAAGGACCTCCTTATGGCGACTCAGACTATCCGATCATTGTGAATCTAATGAGCACAGCTTTGGTCGATAAGTTACGGGATAAATACTCAGCTGAGAATTCAGGACAAGGCAAACCTGATAAAACTACACTTGAAGGTCAGCGAAAGATAGTCGATGGCACAATTTCTAGCTTAATGGGAGATTTCCACACAACTGTGTATAAACCGGCTAGTGTATCTTTAACAGCAGCTAATGTGGATACATTCTTGAATACTAAAGCAACCTCTGGATTTCTCTTAGACAATAAGGAAGAAATCAAGAAGCTTTTGGTAGCTTATTTCGTAAATCAGACTGCTGGAGCTCAAAATGTAGCTTTGACTACGGCACAAATTAGATCAAATGAACGAGCTGCTAACTCAGGTTATGCGGATGTGCTTGCAGCGTTAGGTCAAACTTCTACTAATCCTGCAGATCCACCAGAACCTAAATGTCCAGCTGGATTGCCGTTAACAAATGGATTCTGTGGTAAAGCTGATGTAGATGCCAATGTTAGCTGCCCTCAAGGTTCAACATTAGAGGCAGGTACATATTGCGTTCCACCTTCTTCAATGCCGCATGCAGAAAAGTTAGCATTAGGGTTCACATATAATTCAATTACAAATATGTATTCAAAACCTCCTATTTATACTTGCCCTACTGGATACAAGGCTAAACAAGATGATACTAAAAGATGTGAAGATGTTCAAAAACAAGAACCAACATGTTCTGGTGGATATACCTATGAACCTCCTACAGGATTATGTGTTAAACCTGCAGTTGACTCTGGAGCACAAAGCCAAATGACTGCTAACAATAATCCAGAAATAGCAGGAATTTCAAATAATATGCGAAAGGGAAATATTTGGGGACCTGCTTGGACTGGATTAGGAGACAATTCTGGTTCTGGATTAGGAATGGGTGATCGTATTTATCCAATTTTACTTGGACCGAAACCTAGTTTATCTAAAATGGTTGAATCAGGTGCAGTTGCTCCAATATCTCAAAGTGAAAGCCTTGTAAAATCAGGTGTTCTTCCAGATCCTGAATCTACTGGATCAAATCCAAATAGTCAGTTTTTTGGAACATCAAGAATGCCTGGAAAAGAAGGTGGTGCTTCAAGATCTCCAGGAGATAAAGATTTATTTCCAAATCCTTATCAAGAATTTACACCCAGTTCAGGTTCATCTAAAACGGAACCAGTTCCATACTTAGCTGACTTCTCAGCGTTCTTAAACTAAACATGGACTCTACACCTCTAATAATGAAATCATTCGGCCTCCGTAATCAGCGTGGATCTTGTTGGGTTAATGCTGCTTTACAGGCTATCTATCGTATTCCTGATCTACAACAGCGCTTTCAAGATGGAAAGCATGATACAACCAACCCTGTAGAAGTTTGTCTATATACCATCTGGTCTTCCAGTGGAGCAATGGGTCTCAAAGACTTCTACACGTGTGTAAATACAACCCTTATGCCTGCAGGAGAAGGCATTGGAGATTCTCATGAACTACTAGAGTTCCTTTGTGATAAAGTTCCGATGTTGGATAAGCTCTTTCGATTCAAAGTTGAGAACCGACTCAAATGTAAACATTGTGAGTATACCGATGGAAGACGAGAATCCATGATTGAGTTTCCGATTGTACCTTCCAAACCTAAAGAGTCTGTCTCTGAAGCGATTGTCTCTGCCGCACAGCCTTATGAAGTTCCTGACTGGAAGTGTGAAAAATGTGGAAATAAAGGATGCACTAAACAGTTTCTATTGGCTACCTTTCCTCAAATCCTTACCTTTCATGTCACCTCTTTGAAATCAACAGTTACCTATTCCAGTATACTAACCTTGAATAAAATCGATTACGCGCTGTTCGCCGTCGTATGCTTTGATGGTGGACATTGGTGGACATTTGGTCGTGATATGCCTCCAGGTAAGACTTGGGTTTGTTACAATGATGATCATATAGCAAGTCACGGACCACAACAGTTTCCAATGGCAGATACGATGAGATTGCTAATGTATTATCGCCTTAACTAGTAATAAGACATGGCATCAATAGAAGTTGTCCTTGCGATTTCAGCAGGGTTCTCTGGAATCCTTACATTATTCGTTCTTTTTTACACTGGATCTGCCATTGCTGTCTTGGCACTTTGGCTTGTGATTGCGTTGATCGTTCTAGTACTTTGGTACTATGGGTTCATTGACTTGAGTGACTACAATAGCGTAGTCGCCCCTCCACCAAAACCTAAGCCTGCTCCAGAACCTGCACCAGTTGCTAAAACTCCTTCAGCACCAATGGTGGGTAGTGAAGTTTTTCATATCAATGAATCGCAGTTTACTTATGCAGATGCTCCAGCTGTCTGTGCTGCGTATGGAGCTGAACTTGCGACTCTTGAACAAGTGATTGATGCATATAATCATGGTGCTGAATGGTGTAGCTACGGATGGTCTGCAGGTGGATTTGCGCTATACCCTACTCAACGAGGAACATGGCAAGCACTTCAAGGAGAACCTGATACTGTAAAGCGAACTGCTTGTGGTCGTCCAGGTGTAAACGGTGGTTATTTTGACCCTAATACCAAATATGGTGTCAACTGCTTTGGATTCAAACCTACTGGAAAAGCAGAACTTCCATTACCACCTCCAGGAACCGATGATAAAGCATTCAAGGCTGCTGTAGCAAAGTTCAGAAAGATGCTTAGTTCATTCAACTTAGTTCCCTATTCACGAACAGAATGGTCAGGTTATGATTCCACAACTGCTGGAAAAATAGCCAATTATGGAGCTCAGTTCAGACAGTCTGGAGTAGTTGAAAGCTTTACAGGAGGAGATACGGCTGTCTCTGAAGCTCCAACTACAAGTTCAGCAGGAAGTGCAGCGCCTTATGGTTTAAAAGGTGATAAAGGAGATCGTGGTCCGCCTGGACCCATTGGACCTGGTAGCACAGTTGCTGGACCTGTAGGACCTGCTGGACCCGCGGGACCCTTGGGACCTCGTGGAGCTGTTGGACCCGCTGGACCCATTGGAGGTGTTGGACCCAAAGGTGAGCAAGGTATTCAAGGTATCAAGGGAGACAAGGGAGATAAAGGTGAAAAAGGAGATCGAGGTCTTCAGGGAGTTCCCGGAACAGCTGGATCTACAGTAGGAGTTGTAGGTCCTAAGGGAGAAAAAGGAGAAAAAGGTGATAAGGGAGAAAGAGGTCTTGAAGGTGCTCAAGGACCCATTGGACAAAGAGGATTTGCTGGCCCTGCAGGACCTGCTGGAGCTAAGGGAGATCAGGGGCCTCAAGGACCTGCTGGAAACCCTGCTAGTGTTCCTAGAGACCTAAATGTAAATAGTATTAAAATTGGATCATGGAACATTAATGATACTGGAGGAGGCTCAATTAAGTTTCAAAAAGATGGAACTAATAATCCGGTATCATTTACTCCATCAGGAAGGGTTCAAGCTGCATGGCATGTTGACTATAATGAAGGAAATTGGTGGGATCGCGATTTCCAGACTGCTCGTGGTGAGCAAGGAGAGACATGGAGATCAGGATGGTAGTTAAACTTAAAACATTGGATACTTACCTGCGACACGAATTAGTTTGGGGATTTTTCCAACACCACGTCCATATGCAAGATCACCACCTACATAACATAAATAAGGCATACCAGGTATATGTCTAGGGAGTTTTTCAGGACATTGTTTATAACACATTCCATCTACACGATCAGTGTAGTTACCTCCCTGAGGACCTGGACATACACCTCCACCATCTAATCGCCCTTTCAAACGACCACCACGAAGGGGTTCGCATCGAGTTTTACAGAAACCACCTGCAGACCAATCCCAATTTCCATCACAATAGGTTGTACATCCACCTGTAATGGGTTCACGACAAATCAATCCTTCAGTAAACCAACCTTCAGGACAAGGTTCAAGACCAATTACGGTTCCAATTCCAATATTTTCAGAAATAGCCCAACATACAGGTCCTACACCTCTGTATCCTGAACGACACTTCGGGTAGCACAATCCTGCATCGTTTTCATGACCAGGAGGACATGTATCTTCTCCAAATATTGAAACGTTTACAATTTCTCGTCCAAACATACTAAAATGTTCACGAGGGAAATAGACGATTCCTACTAAAATAAGGATGATTACAAGCAGGAACCACAACATTATTTTGACGTCATATTTTAATGGATCCAAGGCTTCCAGCAACCATTGTCCCTACTCCTAAATTTGATAGGCAAAAAATGAAGACTGCGACTGAAGTGGCTGTAGAAAAGTCAGGTAAAGAAACAAGTCATGCCTTCCACTGGTTATTATATAAGCCCCAGTCGCATGCGGTGGTACCGTTTCCTACGAATGAACAATCGCGGCTTGCGAATACGACTCGGTTAGGAGAGTGGCAGAGTTAGGAAGAATCCAATCCGAGACTTCCTTGATAGACGCTTCATCTGTTCGACCATCTAGATGTTCTAGCATAGTTTTAGTTAAACGATATGCTATTGAATGAGGACTACGACGCATACGAGCTGCCATCTCATCCAAATTTAGATTTTCATGACGACACATACGAATTAATTCACGATCTTCACTTTGTAACCATTTCTTTCCGTCACGGGAATCAGCACTGATAATAAACGAATTTCCAGACATTGTGTATGAATCCTCATCTCATTGTTTGGCCTAGATCCATTTTGTCTTGAGTGATACACAAATGGAAGTCGCAATGTTAGTCGGCTTAGCCGCCCTCGGTTATGCTCTTTCCACACAGCCGTCTAAAACTACGTATGCTGAAGGTGAACCTAAGATAAATCCCTTAGAGACCTTCGTGAATCCTGAAGAACAAGCAACGGATACTATTTCAGTTCTCCAATCGCCTACAGGACATGGAAACATGGTTCCATTCTTTGGAGCATCACAAACTCAGTCTATGTATTCAGGTGCCACTGATGGAGTTTTAGATCTCTATACTGGATCAGGAAAGCATACATTTCATCACAAAGAAGAAGCACCTGCATTCTTCAAGCCTGAAGTAGGCACTGGAAGACCTTGGAAGACCCCAGTTGAAACTGAATGGGAACAGGAGCGTCAAGTCACTTCACTTGCGATGAAGAACACCTTTCCAATCAACCAAATTCAAGTGGGTCCAGGTGTGAATGATGGTTACACTAACTTACCTTCAGGTGGCTACAATCAAGAGTCTATGCGAGAATATGCATTGCCTAAGACCACCGATGAACTTCGTGTTGCGAATAAGGCTAAGGTCACATACACTTCAGACCCAACACCTGGTAAGTTCTACATTACTGAAATGGGCTTGCAAGCACCGGTCAAGAAGAACCGCCCAGACCGATTCCAAGTTCTCACAGGCGAGAATGGTTCATTGGATCACGTGAATACAACAGCCGGTCAGCAGGTCGCAAACTCCTTGTATCCTGAGCAGTTGATGAAGCTTCAAAATCGCGAATCCATGACAATGCTTCAAGCAAATCCTGCAACTACCGCTGCAGCAGGTGGTATGTCCTATATTCGGGCATTTACTGAACCATTCCAGGAGTTCATGAAATTAACAGTTGAAGGTCGTGCAGCTCCTGGAGGACCCGTTGGAGGTATGGCTGTTCAGGCAGGTCCTCAATCCTACAATGTTCAAACTCACCGTGATGAATCATTGTTGAACAACTCTCGTGGATTTGAAGCACCTCTGATGACATTCGGAGGTCAGGCACCGTCAGCATCCCAGATGGGATCTCAGCGATATGTGGAACCTCTCAAACAAGATGTCTACACCAACCGAAATGAACAGCCGGGTTTATTAGACGCTTTTAAGAGCAATCCATATACACAAAGTCTTCAGTCTGTAGCATAATGGATTACAATCTTCTTCGCTACAATGAAGGAATCCATAAAGTATGTACTAAAAACTTTACACGCCGTCAACTTTATGATCTAGAACGATATGTGTTTATCTATCCTTCTAAAATACAAGTTTGTTCTTGCTTAACCAATCCATGGGCTAAAGAGACTCTCTCGTTTCTTGGAGCACAATGGTGTCCTGCTACAGAACAATGCACGTCGCAGGCTCCCTCATCGACACGTTCGACATGAGACGAATTGAAAGTAATTTAATTGAACGTAAACATGAACTTATCCAAGCATCATCGTGGCTTATGAACCTCGTGATTCTTGTGATTACTATTGTTGGATTTGGTCTATTTTTGTATAGCCAATATCAGACAACGTCTACTACTGAAGAGCCCAAACGTATTCCATTTGAGCCAGTTCCGTGGCTATCTGCAACACGAAATGTTCGCATGGAAGAGTATGGACGTCAACTCCAACCTCGTGAAGCTCAAATTGGATATGGTATACCGCAATCTATCGGAGGAGATGGCTTCTCAAGCGTTTACGGAGATTACACAACCCGTGCTTCCAGGGATTGAAATTAAGGAACTACCTAAACAAGCATTTGATGAATCAGTTAATAAAAAAACAAAAAAGAAAATAGTTAAACCGGCTCTTCCTAAATCTAAGTAAGTAATTAATGAGCTTCCCTACCATTGTATCAAGTCCTTCAGTGAGTATGGATTCAAATAGTTCTACACATATTCAAATAGCTACTGAATTTTCATACACTTTTTCAAATTCAGGTGTAACTCCTCCTGGTTCTAATGAGCTTCCTCCTACATATCAAGCATATCCAAGTTCTTTAATTACATTTTCAAATAGTGGGGCGTATAGTCCTAACAATACATTGGTGACAAGCACTCCTCCAAATTTATATATCAGGTTTGATGGAGAATTCTATTATACGCCAGATATTGCAACTGGTTCTGTATTTACGTTTCAAATACCCTATACACCAGTACCGGCAAACAATGGATATACAATTACTTTAGGAAAACAGTTTGTTCTTTCTTCTGCTACTGTAGATGACGCTGTTGTTCGTTACATAGATGCAGCTGTATACACAAATGGTAGCGTGATTTCACTTACAAAGCGAAGCGATGGTAATTTTCTTATCACGTATCCAACTGCTTATGAATTATTTTATGAAAAGGTTTCTGATGCTGTTGGATCTACTACCTTTATTACATACACCACAAATATAAATCATGGACTATTTGTAGGTCAAACTGTAACTATTGATGATTTAGTAGGTTATCCTGCGGCTAATATTGATTCTAAACAAGTTGCATCAATACCTACTAGTAATACATTCACAGTGAATGTAGCGGGTGCTGGAACTACAAGTATAAGTGGACAAGTAGGAAATATTTTTATTCAAGAAGTTCTATATAGTGCTCCAACACTATCATTTAATGCAGATATTTATTGGGATAGTCCACAATATCAAACATGGCTTTCAACTGCTTCTAACTACACCACCGGTACAAAAGTTTTTTATGAACCTAATGGATTATCCTATGAATCTATAAGCAGTTCTGGATTCTTCGGTGATTGTAATTCACCAGTTGCTATAAGTAATTTTCAGTATTGGTGGCCAGTTAGTACCGATCTTTCATATTGGAGTCCATCTACTAGTTATACTATCGGTGATCGTGTTAATTATCTCGTAGATTCGATTCTACTGGTTTACAAATCTGTAATTGATATAAATTTCAATAACAATCCATTTAACAATACAGCCTACTGGACAGTTTCAGATACAAACTATTCTGCATGGAATTCTTCAACTGATTATACAGGAACTACTCGTGTAATCTATAATTCAGCAGTTTATCAAGCTGTACCAGCATTTGGTAATTCCAATAATATACCAGGAGATTTAGATGATAATTTACTTTGGATACCTACTGCTGCACTTCCTAATCCTGCCACTACATTTACATTGACTTCTCCTGATAAAATAGTGTTTTATCCTGCTATTTTTCCTACATTGACTGTTTCAGGTCAGACAAGTAATGAATTACTCCCCCTTCTTGCTGGTAGTGGATCTGACCTTATTACATTTGGAACTGCAGGTGGATTTCAGAGTATGCCTACTCAAACACAACCACTTAAATTAACAATTCTTCAATCGATTCTTGGAGTTCAAAAAGCATCTAGTAATTTTTATATTACAGTTGATCCGTTTACAATTTCTGTAGACCCTCCACTTACAAGCCCATTATCTCTTGTAACCTATCAACCCTTTGGAGTCTATACGTATTCCATACCTGATAATCTTGTGAATGTAGCTCTTAAATATAACTCTAACGTTACTTCAACTTCTTTAGTTCCATTCATTACAAATGGAGAAACGCAATATAGTCTAACATTTGGATCAGCAATAGGTCTTACTTCAGGAGGAACTACAACAATTAGAATTGATGCCGAATTAAATGGAAATACTATTCTTTTCAGTAATCTAGCAAATATTATCACAACTCCAAGTATTATTACAATCACTCCAGCAATTCCTACAGGAAGTTTAAGTCTATTTAAATTTGAACCATTTACATATCTTTTTACAACAGAATCTTCAGATGCAGTTGGTCTATCATTTCGAGTTAGTCGATCATCACCAGATATTATAGCATTTACGACAATTTCTGAAGATCTACAAAGTATTACATTTGAAGGATCATTTTCAATTGCTTATTCAAATCCTTTAAGTTTAATTGTAGATCTGATGTATGGAACTACAATTGTGGATACACGAACAATTCTTATCACTGTAGGTCAAGGACGTTTCTTTCCTCCAACTGTAAATCAAAATTTTCAGTTATTTCAATATGAAGATGTAAGTAATACATTTGGATCGAATCCTTCTTTCATAACAGCTCTTCCTATTACAAGTATTATAAGTGTTCCAACTCTTCCAATCGGTCTTTCATTTGGAGGTTCTTGTAATACATTTTTTCTACAAGGAACTCCTATTTTACGGGTTAATCAAAGTAACTATCAAATTATTGGAAGTAATAGTTCAAATGGTAAGATTGTTACCAGTACTATATCTATACGAGTAAATGAACAACTTGTTCGAATTACTCCAAGTACATCGACTCTTTCAAATTTAACAGTCGATACTGCGATAACTCCTATTACTTCAACTGCAGTTCAACCTCCTACAATTTATTACTCAGTCTTCAACTACACATGGAGCGGACTTCCAGATGGATTTACATTTCAAAATAACTTAGGAAGCAACGTGTCTCAACCTTTTACCCCGTCAAACGACCCTTCACTTACAATTATACTTGCCGGAGCTCCGAGCCTTGCATTTGCAACGTCTTTATCTACATATCCTTCAAATTCATATCAAACACGTCTTACAGGAACCCGAACTGATCAAACTGGAAAACAAATTGTAGGATCATCTTTGTTTAATTTTTCAATGGCCGAAACTGTATTGATTAATGTATCCAATTCAGTAACATTGTATAGATCCAAACCTCTTGGAACAACCGATGTTTTGATTACAGCTGGAAGTTTCTTTTCAACCGCTACAATTACAAGTGTTACTGCAAATTCATTACCACCAGGTCTAACTATACAACTTTATTCAGGGCCTAATATCTATCGTCTATCGGGAACACCAACAGAAGTGAATCTTTCAGGTTCCTATACGTTTACAGCAACGAACACAAACGGAACTTCACGATCTGTTACAGCAACGATTCCAATTAATCCAAATATTGTTACATTTGGAGGTTCTACACCTATAAACGGTTCTGTGATTCAATTTATTGTTTCAAGACCATTAACTAGTGAAAAAATTGGATATTACACAACTCCTATTATATTTTCAGCTACTTCTACTGCAAATGCTACACCTATTATTTACACATCTTCTATTGATTTTACAGCATATGGATTAACATTGAATTCTACATCTGGAACATTAACCGGTATTCCAACTAATTCACTTTCATCTACAACTGTTACGATTACTGCTACTGATTCTATTGGAACCATCGGAACTACTACAATACAGCTTTCAATTCTACCCGATACATTTAGCTGGTCAACGTATACTCCTACATATTTTCAAAACAGAGCTATTACACCCTTTCAATTTTTAGCAACATCTACTCTTAGTGAACGTCTTATACAATCGTATTCATCTATAAATTTACCTACTGGATTAGTGATTAGTGCAAGTGGACTTCTTACCGGAACTCCTAGTACATCGTCCTCTGGTAGTTTTACAATTACAGCAACTACCGGATATTCAATTACAAATCAAGTCTATTCGTATTCAATGATTGCAGATCAGTTAATGATTATTCAAGCTAATGGAACTGATACTATTTCATCGATCTTTTCAGGAATCCAATATCGTGCAGTTCAATATTCATCTGACACATTTGTGAATGCAACATTTTCAATTGGAACTCTAAGTCCAGCTACTACAGCTACAATTGATGTAACTTCAGGAGGATTAGTTTCAGGTGATTTTACAACTGCAACCTTGAATACAACTTATTCAGTAACTTTAACAGCAGTATTTGGAACAGTTACAGCAACCACAACTATCTATATACTCTTTACAACTTCAGGATCTGGAACAATTAACATACCTACAGAACTTAGTACATTAACCTTTAGTGAACCTACTCAAACATCCTTTACTTTATTTGAATATGTACCTTATTCAATTCCTATTAAAGCAATTGGATCTGCAAGTTTTATCTATTATTTCTCATCCGCAATTCCATTAGGATTTGAATTTTTGAAAGATAGCAGTGGACTCACTGCAACACTCTCTGGTATTTCACCTACAATTGCGAATCAAGGTATTGTAGTCTATGCAAAAACAGCTGGCGGATATCCAGTTTCAACTTCAATTACATTACGAACGATTACGCCTTTCTTTATTAACCCTCAATCAGGAGCATCTGCCTACACTGCTATTTTACGTAATGATGTTCTAGGAAATGCAGCTCAAAATGCCCGTGATAACAGAACATTCCCAGAAGTGAATCCTCTTGCAGGACCTCTTATGGCTCCACGTGCTCCAGATGTAGTGACACCCGATAATTGCATACTCAACTTATGTAAAAAACCATGTCCTACGTGTCGCACAATGATGTGAACACTTTATTCCGTGTCACAATTGTGAACACTGTCTACTCCGTGGGCATCTCCATGTCCTTGAAGTATGCCATTCCAACCTTTCCAACCTTCTTGTCTACATCTGTTCCTGGAATCGTCTCGTAGACATTTCCATCATTGTCTACTGCATATTCCTTGCCGTTGTACTCTACAACAAACATCTCTTCCTCTTTGGTTTTGACCTCTGGTTCTTTTGGTGCGAAGAACTCAGTCATCCACGTTTCCAACTTTTTGGTGTTGTACTCAGTGTTATCCAACTCGTTGATGTGAGCTAGAAACTGCTTCTTGTGATCGTCAGTCAGCTCAACTTTAGAGTCAGCTGCGACTTTCTTCCACAACTTCTCTTGAGTTGCATTCAACTTCTCCAAGTTACCCACAAACTTGGCTTTAGCTGCCTTAGGTTTTGGCTCAGCTGCCTTTGGCTCAGCTGCCTTAGCTTCCTTCTCGGCCTTTGCTGCGGCTGCCTTGGCTTCCTTCTCAGCTTTGTCTGCGGCTGCCTTTGCTGCTTTAGCCTCTTTCTCGGCCTTTGCTGCGGCTGCCTTGGCTTCCTTCTCTGCCTTCTCGGCTGCTTTCTGCTCCTTGGTGAGCTTAGGTTTAGGTTCTGTGACCTTGATCTCCTTTACCTCTGGAGCTGGCTGAGTAGCTGGCTCAGGAGCTGCTGGCTCAGGAGCTGGCTCAGCTACAGGAATGGTGACTTCAACTTGGTGAGTCTCCTCTTCAACTGGTACCTTGCCGTTGAACTTGATTTTGAGAGTTTTGTCATCCTCCCATGTTAGAACTCCATCCTCAGGATAGAGAATGTCTACGAGGAGAGTGGTTAACTTCTTGACTGTGAGATTCTTGATTCCTTCATTCTCGTCGATATTTGTGAGCGCGCGATAGAAACTGTTGATGATGATTGAAGACATTTTTACTTTACTGACCTAACTTGGTTTGGTTAGAAACAATGAGATCCATTTTGGACGATCGGAGAGCCTTTCTTAGAACGATCGGAGGGTCATTCAAAATGGATCAGTTTTCCTCAACTATTTCTGTAGTATCAGTTAAGTACAAAATGCCAAGAAATACACAAGGAGGTTCAGGTCACAAGTCTCAGAAGAATTCAGAAGGAAACAAAGCCCGTAACAATCGTCTCAAGGGAGATGCACTCATTGAAGATCTCATGGATGAAGTCTCTACTGAAGGCATCGTAGTAGGTAAGGTCACTCGTCGTCTAGGTTGTGGACGCATGGAAGTCGCATACTTCAATGACAAAGGAGAAGCATTCCTATTACAAGCTCCACTACGAGGTGGAATGCGTGGAAAAGGAAAGAAGTCAGTGTGGGTAGACATTGGAAGTCTAGTGATGGTCGCAGAAACCGAGTTAAGTGGAAAAACTCATGAGATTATTGCAGTCATGTCGCAAGAGCAAGTGGTCAGATACCGTAAAGTTAAGCCTGATGCAGATGCTAGACTGTTCATCAAGGACGCAACAGTAGAGGAAGACAAGAAAGATGAGGTTATCTTTGAAGAGGATGATGAGGTGAATGTGGATGCGATCTAATCGCACAATGAAACAATGGCATTTGGAATTACCCATCTGTTTACGACCTTCTTTTTAACATTTCTCTTCTACACATCCTATCAACATTCTAAACTTCCAGTATTGGATCAAGTTCCAGATGTTCCTGGTTTTTTAGTTCCTATTTCAACTGGAAAAGAGCGTGTCACTTCAAGTGGGAATCGTGATGCATCTATGTATACTCAATACGTTCGCAGAAAGTCTATCATTGACGGTCACTGGGCTTCAGGACGGGTCATGAAGGAGACCACTCATACTACTGGATTCACAACTGGAGTTGTTGAAGTGTATGAATTAACAGATGTATGTGTTCGTGTCTGTCAAAAAGCAGCTGCAGTCTGTGCTGCGATCTTGGACGGTGGTGATGCAATGGCCGAATACTGCCAAGTGTGGGATGGAAATGATGGAACAGATCCAGCTGATGGTGGAAATGCAGATACAAATGTCTGCGCAGTATAACAATGTCTGCACCTTGCGTGACTTCACCTACCAAATTTCAACTACGTAGAGATACTGATACACGGTGGACTCAAATAAACCCAGTTTTAGCAATTGGAGAACCTGGAGTTGAAACGAATACAGGTCAGATGAAAATTGGAGATGGTATTCGTACATGGAGTCAGTTACCTTATGTTGGAAGTAGTTCTGGAGGTCCAACTGGTGTTACAGGTTCTACTGGATCTAGAGGACCACAAGGACTCGATGGTTCTGCAACAAACACAGGTGCTACTGGACCTACAGGACAACGTGGAATAGATGGATTTCTTGGTGGAACTGGAGCTACTGGACCTCAAGGATTTCAAGGAGTTCAAGGTGTTCAGGGTTTTCAAGGACTTACTGGACCTACAGGTGTAGGTGGTACAGGTCCTACTGGAGTAGGAGACTATGGCGGTGATTCGCTACTTTGGGCATACAACGTTGGTAATGCAGCGACAGGGACGAATCCTGGTTCTGGCAAGTTTAACATTAATAGCGCGGTATTTTCTGCAGCAACACGCATTATGGTGAGCACGATTGATATCCCTGGAAATTTTGCTACCTCCTGGTTAACATCCTTAGGACAGAGCACAAACACAACCCTTGGAAAGCTCAAACTAACCCAGAAGGGTTCAGCAGACACCACAAATTCTATTTATAATGTTACATCTGTAGTTCCTACCGGTGGAGCGGTCACCCACTATATATTGACGGTTTCAAATGTACAATCTTCAGGTATTATCAGTGCAAATGAAGAAGTTATATTTTCATTTGCTCAAGCTGGAGATCGTGGAGCCACTGGTTTTACTGGTAACACTGGACCCACTGGTCTAACAGGTTCTACAGGTAATACTGGTCCTCAAGGAGTTCAGGGGTTTCAAGGTGTTCAGGGATTCACTGGATTTCAGGGTAATCAGGGACCTCAAGGAGTTCAGGGATTTCAAGGTGTTCAGGGTTTTCAAGGTGTTCAGGGATTCACTGGATTTCAGGGTAATCAGGGACCTCAAGGAGTTCAGGGATTTCAAGGTGTTCAGGGATTCACTGGATTTCAGGGTAATCAGGGATTTCAAGGTGTTCAGGGATTCACTGGATTTCAGGGTAATCAGGGACCTCAAGGAGTTCAGGGATTTCAAGGTGTTCAGGGATTCACTGGATTTCAGGGTCCTGCGGGAACCAATGGAACAATTGGTGTAAATGGAAATCAAGGTAATCAAGGTAATCAAGGATTTCAAGGAGTTCAGGGATCTCAAGGTGTTCAGGGATTCACTGGATTTCAGGGTCCTGCGGGAACCAATGGAACAATTGGTGTAAATGGAAATCAAGGAAATCAAGGAGTTCAGGGACCTCAAGGAGTTCAGGGATTCACTGGATTTCAAGGAAATCAAGGAAATCAAGGATTTCAAGGACGTACTGGATTTCAGGGACCTCAAGGAGTTCAGGGATTTCAAGGTGTTCAGGGATTCCAAGGTTTTCAGGGATTCACTGGATTTCAAGGATCTCAAGGAAATCAAGGGTTTCAAGGGTTTCAAGGACATACTGGACCTACAGGTGTAACGGGACCTACAGGTATCAAAGGAAATGATGGAGTCCAATCAGGTGCAGTTCTCTATATGAACTACACTGCAGATACATCACCTACTTACACTCCAAGAACTCCAGCACAGCTTGCAACCATTACAGGAACATCTATGCAAGCTGCTACATCTGTAGTCTATTCGCCAACGCAAAATACCGATGTAAGTCTTTTATCTATAATACCTGATCTCAGCGCAGCACAAACTAGTATTACATTCACAACTCCTCATAGTGCTACAATAGACGCACCTATCGTTGAGTTTGCGATTAATGTAGCGAATTTGATTGGAGGACAAACAGTCATTCCTCCAGGTATTTGGGATATGACCATTCATGCAAAAGCTGACTCAAATAATGATATCAATCATATTGGATTGCGATTTTGGGTGATTGGACGAACCAGTGGAGGAGCGTATACGAAACTAACAACCAATGGATCGGATATTGAATATATATTTCAACACGAACAACCACAAGATTTTACTCTATCATTAGTATTTGAAACACCAGTGGATATTAGTTCCTATACATCTTTACATATTGTTGTCGTATCTCATAACCAAGACAATCAAAACCGTAGAGCTGTAGTCTATTTTCAAAGCAGCGCAACCTATTCACACATTCACACCTCATTCGGTATTCCAGGTGTCACAGGTCCTACTGGATTTCAAGGTGTTCAGGGACCTCAAGGAAATCAAGGATTTCAAGGACGTACTGGATTTCAAGGAGTTCAGGGTCCTCAAGGAAATCAAGGAAATCAAGGAAATCAAGGGTTTCAAGGTGTTCAGGGTTTCACTGGAGTTCAGGGTCCTCAAGGAAATCAAGGAAATCAAGGAAATCAAGGGTTTCAAGGTGTTCAGGGTTTCACTGGATTCCAGGGACCTCAAGGAAATCAAGGAAATCAAGGAAATCAAGGGTTTCAAGGTGTTCAGGGTTTCACTGGATTCCAGGGACCTCAAGGAAATCAAGGATCTCAAGGAAATCAAGGGTTTCAAGGTGTTCAGGGTTTCACTGGATTCCAGGGACCTCAAGGAAATCAAGGATCTCAAGGAAATCAAGGGTTTCAAGGTGTTCAGGGTTTCACTGGATTTCAAGGACCTCAAGGATTTCAAGGAAATCAAGGGTTTCAAGGTAATCAAGGACGTACTGGATCTCAAGGTGTTCAGGGACCTCAAGGTTGGCAAGGAAATCAAGGGTTTCAAGGTGTTCAGGGATTCACTGGATTCCAGGGACCTCAAGGTTGGCAAGGAAATCAAGGGTTTCAAGGTGTTCAGGGATTCACTGGATTTCAGGGATCTCAAGGTAATCAGGGATGGCAAGGACCTACTGGATTTCAGGGTATTATGGGACCTGCATCAAGTTTGGCTTCAAGTCAATATGTTGTTCAAGGCAAAATAGCTGGTGATGTTACTGTTTTTCAGGATGCTAATAATTGGATTATCCCATTTGCAAGTGATTTTGATCCGCAAGGTTGGTTCGTGAATCCAGGAGTAGGAGGCACTGGGGCATTCACAAGTTCATCGCGCATTCGACCTAATATAGAAGGGTATTATGAAGTTTCTATGGGTGCATGGTGGGAGTATGGTTCAGCATCAAATAATCAAAACAACATTCAAGCCATCAAAAATTCAAATTCCGCAATCATGATATTACAAAATGTTATTCCAACAGTTACCGGTGTTGGTCAATCAATGAGTGGAACTAAAATGGTATCCATGAATGGAACCACTGACTATATCAGTTTTACAGCATTCAGTGGAAATTCTGGAGGACAGATTCTAAAAGGCCCTTCAACGACTGGTCAAGGCACTTGGTGTAGTGTGCATTTAATTGCATATGGTCCAGGATTTACAGGTTCTACTGGACCTCAAGGATTTCAAGGAAATCAAGGATTTCAAGGAAATCAAGGACGTACTGGATTTCAAGGTGTTCAGGGACCTCAAGGAAATCAAGGATTTCAAGGTGTTCAGGGATTCACTGGATTTCAAGGCGTTCAGGGACCTCAAGGTGTTCAGGGATTCACTGGATTTCAAGGAGTTCAGGGACCTCAAGGTGTTCAGGGATTCACTGGATTTCAAGGATCTCAAGGTGTTCAGGGACCTCAAGGTGTTCAGGGATTCACTGGATTTCAAGGATCTCAAGGTGTTCAGGGACCTCAAGGTTGGCAAGGGTTTCAAGGTGTTCAGGGACCTACTGGATTTCAGGGAATTTCTGGAAGTGCAGTAAATACTGGAGCCACTGGACCTACAGGTCAAATTGTAAATGTTCCAGATGGAACCTATGTTCTCTGCTACTATGTCGATCAAATCCAAGCATCAACGGATGATACACTTAGTTTGATTAACAGTTATGACTATGTCTACAGTTCCAATTCATATTATGTTACCTTTTCAAATTCAGCATTTACAATTCAACAGAATGGTGCATATGAATTTGAGTTTCAGGGGTGGGTATCTCTTACAGGAAATGGAACAATTCAAATGATGGTGACACGCGTAGTTGGTCTTAGTGTTGTTGTCGTATTTAATCGTAGAAAACAACTAACATATTCGTATACATCCGGTATTTTTACAGGTGATTTCTACTGGGATGGATTTGAAGTTGGTGATGTTGTTGAGCTCTATAAGAATGAAAACAATACTGGAACTATCATCACAAGTGAAATTGAATCAAAACAAGATGATCAACGAGGTTATTTGAAGATCTATTACGCTGGACCCAACTACGATACTGGAGGGAATGTAGTGGTACATACAGGACCTACTGGTCCATTAGGCGTAGGTGGAGGTGAAGCGTTTATGGTAGCCGTTGGACAAGGAACCGATACACTTGCATATTCATTTAATGGAACTACTTGGAATGGACTAGGATCAAATACCTTTACAGATTATGGATATGGAGTCGCATGGAATGGATCCTTATGGGTAGCAGTTGGACAGGGAACCAATACACTCGCAAACTCACCTGATGGAATTACTTGGAATGGACTAGGATCAAATATCTTTACATCTTCTGGATACGGAGTTGCCTGGAATGGATCGTTATGGGTAGCAGTTGGAGAGGGAAGCAATACAATCGCAACCTCATCCAATGGAATTAATTGGAATGGACTAGGATCAAATATCTTTACAGATTTTGGATATGGAGTCGCATGGAATGGATCCTTATGGGTAGCCGTTGGACAGGGAACCAATACAATCGCAACATCACGGGATGGAATTACTTGGACTGGACAAGGATCAACTATCTTTACAGGTTCTGGATACGGAATTGCATGGAATGGGTCTTTATGGGTAGCGGTTGGAGATGGAACCAATAAAATTGTATATTCATCCAATGCAACTACTTGGAGTTTAATAGGATCACTTGCATCTTTAGATTATGTTAAGGGAGTTGCGTGGAATGGGTCTTTATGGGTAGCGGTTGGAGAAGGAACCGATACAATCGCAACTTCAAGTAATGGAACTAACTGGACTGCAGTAACATCAAGTCCTTTTTCAATTCGTGGATATGAAGTTGCATGGAATGGATCACTATGGGTAGCGGTTGGAGAAGGAGATGCTACAATGGCAACATCAACGAATGGAACTGATTGGAATGAGGTAACATCTTCTCCATTTACAATTAATGGATTTGGAATCGCAAGCAGACGTGTCCTTCCGTATGTTGGAAGTTCATTGATTAGCGGAAATAGTTCAGCGCCTGTGATTGCTACTTTTGGTATACGGTTTCCATATAGCAATGTGACTAGTGGAACCAGTTTGACTATTTCAAGGAATACCTATGGAACCTTATACAATATAACCACATCTGCACTTACGAATCTTACACTTGATTTTAACGGTTCTGTATGGTTTAGAGATTCCAATGCATATTGGACACTTCGAAACAATACATCAACTTATCTATCACTTGTAACTGCAGCTACCAATACATCTACACTTGGAGTGACAGTGGTGGTCCCAACACCTATCATAGTTCCTCCTGCTAATTCAACCATTGTGATGCTGGATAATCTTTCCAATATTGTATTGTTTTAAGAACAGTAATGATCACCACATCCAAAAACATCTGGGGATTTGATCCACGGAGTATAGGCAATTGTCAGTTGTGGTTTGATGGGGCGGACTTAAGTACATTCACAAATAGCAGTGGGTCTATCATATCACAGTGGAGAGACAAATCAGGAAATTCCAATCATTTAAGCGTCCTTAGCGGTTCTACTGGACCATCAAATCTGCTTGATGACACGAGACAAGTTGTAAACTTTTCAACAGGCAATGTTATGATAACCAGATTAAGTATTCCATATATAGCCCAATCAACAACTATATTCATCGTCGCTAAACAGGTAAATCCGTTTGATTTTGATATGTTATTTTCGTTTGCAGACGATACCGGAACTGCAAATACAGGTGATTATAGTATCAGATATTTATCAGGTGTTCTCAACTCTGGCGATGGTAATGATATAGGTTTCAATAGTAACTATTTTGTAAACGGTACACGGTCTGTTCCTTCAACAGCTGCAACCTATAGTTCATACCACCTAATATCATCTCCGATCAATCTAACGCGTACAGGATCAAGTCGAGTTTCATTATCCTCTTCATTTTCTAGTCGTTTTTTTACAGGAACTATATCAGAGGTTATCGTATATACTAACAGCATATTAACAACCTCTCAACGCCAACAAGTGGAAGGGTATCTTGGATGGAAATGGGGTATTCAATCATTGATCCCAACTTTCTCTTATGTAGCACCATTATCCATAAGCGGATTTAGTCCTACATCCATTTCAAACTGTGTACTTTGGAACAATGCATCTACACTAACTGGATCGGGAACTGTGGGTACTTGGCCAAATCCACAAGGAGGATATACGGTTAACTGTACAGGAACTATAAGTGCAGGTGGACGTAATGGATTGAATACAGTGTTACTAACAACCGCTCAAACTTGGATTCCAAGTCCTGATGTTTCTTTAACTGCATATACACTGTTTTGGTCTGGAAGAAAAACATCGACAGGTGCAGGGCGTGTATTACAAGGAACTGCAAACAATCACTTATATGGATATTGGTCAACCGTTGAAAGAGTCTTATATGTAGATGGAAATCCAGGTATATTAAATGGCCCTACAGTTGACACAACTTGGGATACCTTTTCACATGCACGTACTCCAGGAGGTTCCTATGTGTTTAATTGGAATGGTCAACTTCATTCTTCGAATACAACCTCATCAGGAAATGGAATGACTGGATTGCGAATTAACTCAGGAGCAAGCCCTGCTGAAACTTCGGCTGTTGAAGTAGGAGAAATCATCCTATATAGTCGATTTCTTACAAACACTGAAATTTCAACTGTAGATTCGTATTTGATGAGCAAATGGGGTGTTGCTAATACTGTACTTGTACCTACCTTTAGTAATGCAAACCCATACGTCTATCTGAGACCTCATCTACGTGCATTTCAACCTAATAACATGCAAGGATGTGTGTTATGGTTGGACGCAGCGGATCAAAGCACACTTACGCTATCTAGTGGAAATATGACACAATGGCGTGATAAATCGGGATTTGGGAATACCATGTCAGCCTTTTCAACCTTTAGTAATGCAACTGTTTCGAGTGCATTTCAGAATGGATTGAATGTTCTTAACTTTTCAGGAGCAGGTGTGTATCAAGCACCCGCTTCGTCTGGAGTCTATCCAGTAGATGTATATATCGTGTTGGCATTAAAAGATTTAACTACCCACGTAGACGTATTTGCTGTAACTGCAACTGCTATCGATAACTTTAACTCTTTAACCTTTAGTGAACATACTTCACGTCGTTGGCATAATGGATCAAGTGGTTTTTCTCGAACTCCAAAAACAGTCTCTCCGATTGATGAAACCTCCACCTCCTTTTTATTGATGAACTGGTCTATTTCAAACAATAACTATGTACTTCGACGAAACGGAACTCAACTTACACAAACTGCTGCATATACGTGGACCCCTACCACTGGCTCGGTATTTCAAATTGGATGGAGGACAAGCCCAACACTTTATTCGCCTGGTTCTTTTGCTGGAGCGTTCAGAGGATATATTGGCGAGATCGTTGGTTTTGATAGGCAGCTTAATGGCGGAGAACGTCAACAAATAGAAGGGTATCTTTCGTGGAAATGGGGTATTAATCGACCAATAGTTCCTTATAATCCAACTTTACCTACAAGTATTCCAAATTGTGCACTTTGGATAGATGCTACACAAGATACAGCTGCTGATAATACAGCTCTTACAACCATTCTAGATCGAAGCACGAATGGTAAGAATCTTACTACAATGAGTACTGGAACAGTGACTCTTCAAAGAAACTTCAGGAGTGGAAATGCAGTCTATAATTTTGGTACAACGCGTGCATCCAATGCGTCCTTTTCATGGGGAACTAGTTTTACTCACTTTGTTGTTTCATCAAGTGCAAATGGTGCTTGGTTAAATTCGGTAGGTTCTTTAACTACCTATATTGCTCCTGGAAACTGGAATTTTGTCAATGTGAATGCTTCACGAGGCTTTCAAGATCCTGGTAGTATTACATCATGGTCAACATCAGGCGGTGCAACTGCAAGTATTGATTCTGTTGGAAGAGGAACACTTACTTTACCTGCACCAACAACTTCAGCATCTGTTATAAGTACATATACAGTTCCTATCAATGTATCACGTGAAACTTCATTTTCACTTGTAATTCCAACTACTGCTGGACAGTATAGTTACTTTAATCTTGGTAACGGAACAACGAATTTACAGTTTCTTCTAAATGCGGGACCTACACCTGTTAATCTCTTTCTTTTTTTCGGAGGATTTCCAACATATTCGATTAATCCAGGTTCAGATTTGAGAGTTTTAGTTAAAAACACCACTGTAACAATAACTATAGGTTCACCTTTTTTTACTGTGACATTACCATGGACAAATTTAGGGGCTGGAGAATACTCTTTACAGTTTTATGTATTAGGTAATGGAAGTGGTACAACTACTACTACATATTCACAAATACAGTTTGATCCTGGAAAAGGATTCTCAGTCTTTCCAAAAACAACAGGTACTGCGAGTGAATGGAATATCCTGTCTACCGGGTTTTCATCTGGGGGTACAACCATGGCGAATTATACAGTCAATGGAGTTCCTCGATCAACTAGTTGGGTAGAATCTGCTTACTCTGGAACAACACCTGATTTACCACTTTATATCAACGGTAGTTCTAGTGCAAACTATGATTCGACTTACTTTGGGGAAATTATTCATTACAATCGATCACTGACAGTATCTGAACGTCAACAAGTTGAACAATATTTAGCAAATAAATGGAGAATACCTAATGAATTTGCATTCAGTTCATTTCCACCTGCATCTATAGCATCTAGAAGTATATCTAGTTTTTCACCTTTATCTATTTCGGGATGTCAATTGTGGTTTGATGCCGCAGATTTATCTACATTTACATTTTCAAGTGGATCAAACGTTTCAATTTGGACTAATAAAGGTACTATAGGCAACACGGCTACTCCATCTAGAGGAGCAACTGGTAATCAAGTTACACGTACTATACTAAATGGTTATCCTGGAGTCTTTATTAATAACAATAGTTCTACAGCGTATAATGCTAGCACGTATTCACAGTTAACCTTTCAATCCAATTTCCAGAATACAGCAGATTATAGTATTTTTGCAGTGGTTAACCTTTCGAATATTGCTTCTGGTGAATATCAAACTATTTATGCAAATGCTAGAGGAACTTCTGGAGAAACACGTTCACCAAACTTTGGTGCTGGACGATCACTTGAATACAATGATCCTGGTCCAAATCGCAGTATAAATGGTTCATTCATCGGAACAGGAAGATTAGAAACAGCACTTATCTCTTCTAGTTCAGCTTTGACTGCTTATACCAATGGCGTTGTATACGGTTCTGCTACAAATGCATATACGCGACCTTCAACGGATGCAGGGGCACTTCCGAGTATTGGAGGAACGTTTGGATCAGGTAACGACAATCGGTTTACAACAGGATATTTCCATGAAATCCTTTTTTATAATTCAGTTCTTTCAGAATTTCAACGTCAACAAGTGGAAGCTTATTTAGCATATAAATGGAATTTTTCTATATTCACTCCGATCACTTATACGTTTAATTTTACAGGTTCTCTACAGTCATGGACTCCACCAGCAAGTGTAACGGTTCCAACGACTGTAACTGTAACTCTTAGAGGAGGAGGTGGAGGAGGAGGAAATGGTAGTGGAACAGGAGCAGCAGGAGGAACTACAACTGGAACACTTGCTGTCACACCAGGACAAACATATTCGATTGTAGTGGGAGGTGGTGGAGGTGGTGGTAGTGCTGGCATTAGCGCTGGTGGATACGGTGGAGGTGGAGGTGGAGGTCAATCTAGTGGTGGAGGTGGAGGTGGAGGTGGGTATTCAGGTATCTTTAGTTCAAGTACACTGACACAAGCGAATACATTGGTAATAGCAGGTGGTGGAGGTGGTGCTGGTCCTTTTGGTGCAGCGACAGGGTTAGGTGGTGGACTTACAGGAGCAGATGGGTTATTTTCTGGTGGTGGCAGTCAAACAGGTGGTGGCGCTGGCAGTAGTGGCCAAGCATCAGGTAGTGCTTTACAAGGTGCAACTGGAACATCAGGAGGAGGAGGAGGATATTTCGGAGGTGGTGCTGGACCTAGTGGAGGAGGAGGTTCAGGATTTATAGGTGGATTAATATCTGGAACTACAACCCAAGGAGGTGGAGGTGCTGGTGGTGCTGGGTTTGGAGTTGGTGGAAATGGTTCGATTGTGATCACGTTAACAGAACCTATTCCATCGCATCCATTCAAACAATTTCCACCTACGACTCAAGTTGAACTAACTGCAACTGGAGGAGCTATTGTTGTAACACGCGATTACACCACTTATCATGTATTTACAAGCTCAAGTAATTTTGTGGTAGTTGGAAGTGGAAGGGTAAACTATCTATTTGTTGGAGGAGGTGGAGGTGGTGGAGATCGACACGGTGGTGGAGGAGGAGCAGGAGGTGTTCAAACAGGATCGTTTAGTGTAACTACAGGAACCTATGCGGTTACTGTCGGTTTAGGAGGTGCAGGAGGAAACTATGAAGCCAATAACAGTACTCCACGAGGTGCTGGTGTTATTGGAGGAGTTTCAACCATTTCAGGTGTGAATAGTGGATTGGGAGGTGGTGGAGGTGGAACTTATGATGGAAATCCAACTGGATCAGTGGGTTCGGGTGGTGGAGGTGGAGGTAATAGTCTTCCAGGAGTAGCAGGAACAGCAGGTCAAGGAAACGCAGGTGGAGCTGGATCTACAAATAGCCCTGGTGGAGGTGGAGGAGGTGGTGCAGGTGGAGCTGGAGGGGATGCAATTGGAAGTTCAGGAGGTATTGGAACTCCTATCTATAGTAATCTTTTACTAACAGTTGGATATGGAACTTTGTTTGCTATACCTACAGGACCGAATAGGGTTATATCCGATGGAGTTGCATATATCGCAGGAGGTGGTGGTGGAGCTGCTCAATCATCTTCCGGTCCATATTCATATGGAGGACTAGGTGGTGGAGGACGAGGTGATTGGGACAATGGAGTTATTTCAGCAGGAACTCCAAATACAGGAGGTGGAGGAGGTGGATCGCGATCTGAATCAGGAGGAGGGTCTGCTGGATTTGCAGGTGGATCAGGATTAGTCATTCTTTGGTATTAAACCTGAACAACTACACTCGCGACACGTAAATGAATGCAGTGTTGCCTATAATCGAATACGACACTTCAATGCCTGGCATGAGTGATGCCATGGTTTCAGTGATATGTCCCATGGTCTTTCCATTCAAGCAGTAATCAATATATCCTGGAAACGTTCGAACTACGCCATCTGAACAAACTGACGGAGGTGTCAATGTGAACGAATGAATGCAGTATCGATCAGTGAAACCCCTTCCAGCCCATTGAAACAGTTGTGTTCGAAAGACTTCACGTGAAGGAGTCAAGAGTGCCTGAAGCATTTGGCGGTCTTGTGTCTCTTGAGCTATAGTCGCTTCATAACTTTTAACAAGTTCCTCCATGGAGGCAATGATAGGAGGTTCGATCGGTCCTGTTTGAGCGGATGGAAATAACAACAGTATGGATGGATCCGGACGAGGTGGTGGATTGTCTCCTGTGGGTCCTGTGTATACAATAGGTCCAGTGTATTCAATCGTTCCTGTAGATCCAGTTTCTCCGGTAGGTCCAGTAGATCCTGTTTGTTCAAAGGTTCCTGTGGGTCCGGTTTCTCCGGTGGGTCCTGTTTGTTCAGATCCTTCCATTTGTTTCAACACCCTAATTTTAAACAGTGGAAAAGAACAATATGAGTAGCTTTCTTTCACGCTACACTCCAGGTGTAGGAGTTACAACCTGTGCTCCAAATTTTTGTGCTGGTCCTCCAGGTCCACCAGGCCCTATGGGAAATCCTGGTGCTAATGGCGTTCAAGGTCCTCAAGGAAATCAAGGACCCGCTGGAGTTCCTGGTTCTGCCTCAAATACAGGATTAGCAGGACCTCAAGGACTTGTTGGTCCCGCAGGTGTAGCAGGATTTCAAGGACCTACAGGACCAGCTGGACCGGCTAGCACTACAGCTGGACCAACGGGACCTACTGGATTTCAAGGTAATCAAGGCGTAGGAGGTTCAGCGACAAATACAGGTCCTACTGGTCCTACAGGAACGATGACTGGATCTACAGGACCTACTGGATTACCTGGTAGTTCAACATTAACAGGATCAACAGGACCTACAGGTCTTAGAGGGTTTCAAGGCACTCAAGGTGTTCAAGGTGTTCAGGGACCTCAAGGATTTCAAGGAGTCACTGGAATTACAGGAGCTACCGGTTTACCAGGTCCTACCGGCGTAACAGGTCGTACAGGTCCTCAAGGATTTGTTGGTCCTCAAGGACCAGTAGGTGCAATTGGTCCTATGGGTCCAACTGGTTTAACTGGAATTGGAATTCAAGGTGCTCAGGGATCTCAAGGTAATCAAGGGGTTAGAGGATTTCAGGGAAATCAGGGTTTGCAAGGATTTCAAGGAAATCAGGGTTGGCAAGGTAACCAAGGATTTCAAGGGTTTCAAGGAAATCAGGGAAATCAGGGATTTCAAGGCAACCAAGGAAATCAGGGTTGGCAAGGAAATCAGGGTTGGCAAGGATTTCAAGGGTTTCAAGGGTTTCAAGGATTTCAGGGCAACCAAGGAAATCAGGGTTGGCAGGGTTTTCAGGGATTTCAAGGATGGCAAGGTTTTCAAGGGTTTCAAGGAAATCAAGGTCCTCAAGGTTTTCAGGGATTCCAAGGTTGGCAAGGATTTCAAGGTGTTCAGGGATTCACTGGATTTCAAGGAAACCAGGGAAATCAAGGAAACCAGGGAAATCAGGGTATTGAAGGACTTCAAGGACGGCAAGGAATTCAGGGAGCTCAAGGTGTTCAGGGATTCACTGGATTTCAAGGTGTTCAGGGATTCCAAGGAGTTCAAGGTCCTCAAGGAAATCAGGGATTCCAAGGAGTTCAAGGAAATCAGGGATTCCAAGGTGTTCAAGGACCTCAAGGAAATCAAGGATTCCAAGGAAATCAGGGATTTCAAGGACCCCAAGGATTTCAAGGCAACCAAGGAAATCAGGGATTCCAAGGTTTTCAGGGATTCATTGGATTTCAAGGTGTTCAGGGCATTGGAAATCAAGGTCCCCAAGGAGTTCAAGGAGTTCAAGGAGTTCAAGGAGTTCAAGGACGGCAAGGTCCTCAAGGAGTTCAAGGGTTCCAAGGATTTCAAGGTGTTCAGGGATGGCAAGGATTTCAAGGTTTTCAAGGTCCTCAAGGAGTTCAGGGATTCCAAGGATTTCAAGGGTTTCAAGGTAATGAAGGGTTTCAGGGATCTCAAGGATTTCAAGGACTTAGAGGATTTCAAGGGACTCAAGGAGTTCAAGGAGATCGTGGAAATACTGGATTTACAGGATCTACAGGACTCCAAGGACCTCAAGGTGTTTTAAATGTAATAGGGGATGACGGACCCACAGGACCCACTGGGTTTAGTCCTACTGGAAATACTGGTCCTACTGGTCCTTTAGGTCCAGCTGGTCCAGAGGGTCCAGCAGGTCCACCAGGAGAAGCTTTAACAGGTCCAACTGGAGCTACAGGATTTCAAGGAGACCCCTCCGGATTTCAAGGTTCTACAGGCCCTACAGGTAGTCAAGTTCAAGGACCTCAAGGACCTCAAGGTATTAATAATATATTAACGGGTCAAAATTCACTTACTCTTACATTTACAGGTGGAGCTACCGGTTCATATTATTCAAATGTAGGAGAAACATCAATTCCCATTTCTGATAAAGTTATTTTAGGGGGGTATGTTACGGAAGATACGAATGTATTATCAGTTTCATATATCTATGCATACGCAGGTGCTAGCTATTGGACATATTCAATGAAAGTGAGATTGGGTAATTCATCAAGTGCAACGTATATAATTTATTATTACGGTGTTTCATAAGTAATAATGTACGTTTCGTACTCTCCACGATCCACAAATGTATGCGATCCACAAGTTCGATACATTCCAGGTGCACAACAAGGATCTATTGGACCTCAAGGACCTGATGGAACTTCTCAAAATCAAGGACTTCAAGGATTTCAAGGTCTAACTGGAACTATAGGTAGTTCAGCTAGTATTGGAGCTCGTGGACCTATTGGACCTCAAGGAGTTGGAACACAAGGTCCAGTTGGAAATATTGGAGTAACAGGAATAACTGGTAATCAAGGTCAAACAGGTAGAAAAGGACCTACAGGCCTTAGAGGAGTTCAAGGTCCTACTACAGAATACGGATCAACTGGAAGAACTGGTTCTAGAGGACCTATTGGAATGGTTGGTCCTACAGGTCCTTCTGGATTTACTGGAGCTACAGGTTCAAGGGGATTGTCAGGAAATACAGGCTTTAATGGAAGAATAGGTCGTCAAGGACGCATAGGTTTCCAAGGCCCTCAAGGAGTTCAAGGATCCGCTGGATATCAAGGTTCTTCTGTAATTGGTTCTACAGGTAGTAGAGGACCTCAAGGTATTGCAGGTACAACAGTAGGTGGTACAGGAATCACAGGAATCACAGGATATCGAGGTTTTCAAGTAGTTGGAGCCATTGGAAGTCAAGGATTACTAGGCTGGCAGGGGTTTGAATCGGTTCAAGGTTCTCAAGGAGTTCAAGGAGTTCAGGGTCCACAAGGAAATCAAGGCTTTAGAGGATTTCAAGGAATAGTTGGATGGCAAGCCAACCAAGGATTTCAAGGTTGGCAAGGAAACCAAGGAAATCAAGGAAATCAAGGAAATCAAGGCTTTAGAGGATTTCAAGGAATAATTGGATGGCAAGCCAACCAAGGATTTCAAGGATTTCAAGAAAACCAAGGAAATCAAGGCTTTAGAGGATTTCAAGGTTTTAGAGGATTTCAAGGAATAATTGGATGGCAAGGATTTCAAGATAACCAAGGAAATCAAGGGTTTCAAGGTTTTAGAGGGTTTCAAGGTTTTAAAAGTTGGCAGGGGTTTGAATCGGTTCAAGGTCCTCAAGGAGTTCAAGGAGTTCAAGGATTTCAAGGACCTCAAGGTTGGCAAGGGTTTCAATCTATTGAAGGAAATCAAGGTAATCGAGGAAATCAGAGTACCAGAGGATTTGATGGTTTTCGAGGGGTTCAAGGCAATCAAGGGCTTCAAGCAAATCAAGGATGGCAAGGAGTTCGAGGGGTTAGATCATGGGATGGTTTAACAGGAATACAAGGAGTTTTAGATAGACAAGGATGGCAAGGAAATCAGGGTTCACAAGGAAATCAGGGATTCCAAGGAGTTCAAGGATCTCAAACACTTCAAGGCGATCTTCAAGGAAATCAAGGAAATCAAGGAAATCAAGGTTGGCAAGGCAACATAGGAGTTCAAGGTGAATTTCAAGGAAATCAAGGAAATCAAGGAGTTCAAGGAGTTCAAGGACCACAAGGAAATATAGGAGTTCAAGGCGAATTTCAAGGAAATCAAGGAAATCAAGGATGGCAGGGTTCTTATGGATTTCAAAGTTGGAATGGATTTCAAGGGTCTCAAGGGTGGCAAGGCGGTTTCCAAGGAATTCAAGGTGTTGTTGGTCCTTTAGGTTCAGAAGGATTTCAAGGATTTCCAGGAAATCAAGGACCCAAAGGAAATCAAGGATTAGAAGGACCTGCTGGACCCCCTTATACAGGTGATCCTAGTCCAGGATACGTAGGACCAACAGGTATAGGACCTCAAGGAGGAACCGGAGTTACAGGACCTGGCGCTGTTGATTTTGTTATTGGTCCTCTTGGGCCTTTAGGACCTACAGGTCCAGATTTGATAGGACCTACTGGAGAAACAGGATCTACTGGACCCACAGGATTTCAAGGAAATCAAGGATATATTTTCAGCTCTCTAGTTTCAGATAATTATACAGGTACTCTTGCTAATGAAAGTGTTGGACAATATATAACTACCCCTATTTTTGTAAGTGCATCACACATATGGACAAATGGATATCAAGTAAGTGTAGAGAGTGGAGACATACCTCCTGTAGATGGTTTTGCAGCAGTTGAAATTACCACAAATAGTTATGCAGTTGTTTTAAGATTTAACCCAATAGGTATTGCGTATACAAACTTAAGTTGTACTATTTATTATCAATATATAGCAGTTGCCCCTGCTCCTCCAACAGGTCCAACAGGTCCACCAGGTCCACCAGCTCCAACAGGTCCACCAGGTCCAGGAGGAGGTGGGGGAGGTCCACCAGGTCCACCAGGTCCAGGTCCATGAGAAAGCTAAATCTTTAAAGTATTTATCAATCTAATTGAATAAGATGGACTACTTTCTAACACTTGAACATTGGACTTCCATTGTTAGAAAAATCAAAGATGAAGAGTTGGAGTATGACGTATCCGCTTACAAAACGGGGCAACTTGCAAAGGAAATACTGTCTTTCATCCGAAGTTCACGATTTCGTCAAGCACTTCTGTTTCGTGAAAAACGTGGTGAAGAATATGAGCGATTTGTAGAGAAACTGAATTTGATCTATGATCCTGAAGCAGTGAAACGCATTCTGGACAACGATGAGTTCTGGGAAGCCTGTTTTTCTCTTCGATCCTCTTAATGGAAACTGTTGCGACCGAATGGATGGAATGGACTATTAATAAAGTTCTGTTCTGGGAAGAAGATCCAGTGAGAAAAGGTAAGATTGTTAGATACATTCATGATTTCTTGAGTAATGCCTTGATTATTCTGATTGTGATTTCACATACATTATATCCTGCTTTCTGGCTACAAACAGTCATTTTATGTGTTTGTATTCTCGTATGGTTACAACATCTTGCTTGTAATGGTTGTATTGTCTCCAAAGTTGAACAAAAGTTAATTGGAGATACACGAAGCTTTGCGACTCCTATTTTAGAAGTCTATCATATTGAACCCACTAAAGAGTTAACATCAGCATTGGTCATCTTAGGAAGTAGTGTTTCAGTCTTTTTCCTAAGTCTTGAATGGTTTGCAAGAGTTCATCATAAATTACTTCCACTATTTACTTATGGACTGTCTCGTATCAAACAAAACGGAATAGTCTTCACGTAAGAATAAGAGGTATTAAACATGGGCGATACAATAGTAGGCGTTCAGTTCGGCATTGCAAATCCTGAAAATCTCCTCAAGCGCTCTGTGGTAGAAGTTACCACTGATAAGACTTACCAAAACAATCAGCCCATTGCGAATGGTGTATTTGATGCCCGTTTCGGCGTGATTGAAAATGGTAAAGTCTGCCCCACCTGTAAGCAAACAAATCAGTTCTGTCCTGGACACTTTGGACATATTCGTCTAGCTCGCCCCGTCTACCTCTATCAGTTCTTTGATATGGTTGAAAAGTTAGCGAACGTCATCTGTCTGAACTGTTCCAAGATTCTTGCTCTCGAACAAGTTGTGACATCCTTGAAGTCGACTGGACTCTCTCGTTTTAAAGAAGTTCGTGATCTTCGACCCACTCCTCGAAAGGATGAAGTGCTTCAATGTCCTCATTGTGAAACTGCAATTTTCAAGAAGATCGCCAAGGTCATTGGAAAAGCAGCTACACTTGAAGGTCAATCGAATGTTGAAGGCACAGATCCAGTCGTCATTCAACCTGAAATGATTCTTCGTGCATTCCAGCGTATCACAGATGAAGATTGTCGATTAATTGGTTTAAATCCTGAGTTCGCTCGTCCTGAGTGGATGATTTGTACTGTTCTAGCGGTTCCTCCATTGACGGTTCGTCCATCGGTCGTGATGGATGATAACCAGCGAATGGAAGATGACTTGACACATAAATTGATTGACATTCTGCGAGCGAATGACAAAGTTCGTGAAAAAATTGATAAAGAAGAATCTGCAGAAGTGTTGGACAAATACACTGCAAAACTCCAATACGATGTTGCGACATATGTGGATAACGATATCAAGGGTCTTGAACCATCCGCTCAACGCTCTGGACGTCCTCTGCGAACTCTGAAATCCCGTTTTGGAGCTAAGACTGGACGTGTTCGTGGAAACTTGATGGGTAAGCGTGTTGATTTCTCAGCCCGTTCGGTTATTACTCCTGATGCAAATATCGAACTAGATGAACTAGGTGTTCCTGAAGAGATTGCGATTAACTTGACCTTTCCTGAAATTGTCAGTCCTTACAATCGTGATCGTCTACTTGGATACGTCAAGAATGGACCTGATAAGCACCCAGGAGCAAAATCCGTCTACTTAAAATCCGATGACCGAACAGTCAGTCTGCGATACGTGAATCCAGATACTATCGATATTCGTGAAGGTGATGTAGTCCATCGTCATCTAATTCATGGAGATATTGTGTTATTCAATCGTCAACCTTCTCTTCACAAGGCATCGATGATGGCGCATCGTGTAGTGGTTCTACCCTATTCAACCTTCCGTCTAAACGTTTCAGCGACCCGTCCTTACAATGCTGATTTTGATGGTGATGAGATGAACATGCACGTTCCTCAAAGCATTGCGTCTGCGACTGAACTACGATACATTGCAAGTGTGCTTCGTAATATCGTGAGTCCAAGAACCAACAGTCCAATCATTCAGCTGTTTCAAGATACGATGACAGGAGCCTATCGTATTACACAACCTGGAGTCAAGGTTCCTGAACCCATCGCAATGAACATTCTTGCAAGACTTAAGCTTCCCTTTGTTAGAAAAGGTGTTCCATGGACTGGTTCTGAACTTATCTCAGCAGCGTTTCCAATGATGAACTATAAAGGTCGTATCAACTTGAAGAATGGTCAGTTAGCAGATGGAAATATTCTACAAAAGGGGGGTGTCAGTGGTCTTCTTCATGTTGTCTACACTGACTTTGGACCCGAACGATGTGGTCAGCTCATCAATGATATTCAATCGATTGTCACACAATACAACTTGTATACTGGATTCTCAGTAGGCACATCAGACTTGATAGCCAATCAACCTACACGAGACTTCGTAGCTGAACAGCTCAAAAAGGGACGAGATCGTGTGGCTGAAATTCTGTCCGCAGTTCATTCAGGACAATTTGTGAACTTACAAGGTCTTTCAGATGGAGAGCAGCTTGAAGATGACATCTCATCGGCTTTGAAAGAGGTTGCTGCGAGTATCAATACGAAGGTGATTGGATCACTGGATAAAGCGAATCGTATTGTTCAGATGGTTGATTCAGGATCCAAAGGAGGTGAGCAGAACATCACACAGATGGTAGCTCTTCTTGGACAGCAGCTGATTGAAGGTAAGAGAGTTCAGTACACACTTCAAGACAGAACACTACCTCACTTTGCACGATATGATGATGGTGTTGAATCACGTGGATTTGTTCAACATTCCTTCGTAGATGGTTTGATGCCAGCCGAGTTCTTCTACCACGCACAGGCAGGTCGTGAGGGATTGATTGATACAGCTGTTAAAACTTCAGATACAGGATACATTCAGCGTCGTCTGATGAAATCCATGGAAGATCAACACGTAGAACATGATGGAACTGTCCGTAACGTAACTGGTTCTATCATTCAGTTTGCATATGGTGAAGATGGTGTAGATACAGTGGCTGTTGAGTCACAGACATGTGAACTTCCACTGATGACGTTGGAGAATATCTATCGAGACTATGCTCTGACTCCAGAAGACGTGAATCCATTCTTGACTGCAAGTGTCACAGAAGCTCCAGATATGGTTGAAGAGTTGATTGCAGATCGTGAAATGTTTGTACGATCCGTATTCCGATTCAGAAAGAATGATACAGTGTTGGCACCTGTTCATCTGAAGCGTCTCATTACAAAATACGAGAATCCATACTCAACTAAGACGGATTTGATACCTGCCTATGTTGTTTCTGCACTCAACGGTTTCATGAAGGAGTTTCCGTATAACAAGGTCTTCCACACATTGTTGAGATACTATTTGGCACCCAAGAAGGCAATTGTAACTCATCGTCTCAGTCAAAAGTTGTTTGATGAACTGATGCGCGATATCCGATACCGATACATTAAGAGTCAGACTCATGCAGGCGAAATGGTAGGAGCTCTTGCAGCACAATCCATTGGTGAACCTACTACACAGTTGACTTTGAACACGTTCCACTCTGCAGGAACTGCCAAGGCCAATGCTACTTCAGGTGTTCCACGTATTGAGGAATTGTTATCAGCATCCGCTAATCCTAAACGACCTGGCAATACAGTCTATCTTCGTCCAGATATTTCCAGCGATCAAGATGCAACCATTTCCAAGATGAAGGAGATTCAGCGCACAACTCTGAGAGATATCACCAAGTCTATTCGAATTTATTACGATCCACCTACGAATGGAACCGTTGTAGAAGAAGATATGGATATCTTGGCACTCTACCAAGAATTCACAGTTTCAGAAGGAGAGACATGCGAATCGCCTTGGATTATGCGTATTGAACTCAATGATGCAGAACAGGCAGCTCGTAATATTCTAGATCTCACAGAAGTAGTGACTAAGTTGAAGAATGAAAAGTCACTAAAAATTGTCAACTGTATTCATTCAGACAATTCTGCAAAGAAGCTCATTCTACGTCTATCCTTTGATGCGAATGTAGTCAAAAATCCAACTATGTTGCGATTCTTGGAAGATAAGGTATTGGATACAGTCTTAACAGGTGTTCATGGAGTTGGTGGAGTTCACTTGCGAAAGGTGAAGAATGAGTTGGTCTACGATGAGAAAGTAGCTGGATATGCACAGAAGGAGCAGTATGTTCTAGACGTGGATGGAACTAACTTGTATCAGCTCATGGTGTTTCCAGGTGTTGATGGAACACGCACATTCTCAAACGACATTCACGAAATCAATGATGTCTTTGGTATTGAAGCCGCACGATTGGCGATCTTTGAGGAATGTTCAGAGGTCTTCGTTCAGGAGAAGGTCAACTACCATCATCTAAGTGTATTGGTAGACAGCATGACGTTCTCAGGACGCATTGTAGCTGTGAACCGATTTGGAATGAACAAGAATGAGACTGGAGTTCTAGCTAGATCTTCCTTTGAAGAGACTAGCAAGAATATGTTCAATGCTGCAATGGGTGCTGAATTTGATACGATGAGAGGTGTGTCTGCGAATATCATGTTTGGTCAGAAGCCACCTTGTGGTACAGGATTTGTAGACATCCTTGTAGATGAATCACGATTACCGGATGGATTGGATGAAGAGCCAGAAGATAAGACACTTGAAGAAGTCAATCAACGCTTAGCAAGTTTACCTGAGAGTGAATGTCGTCTTGAAGACATCTTGATGGACTGGTGACGAGTTGTTTGAAGGAAATCCTTTGTAAGACGATGAGTTCGACGACGTCCGGCCAAGCTAAATGGCATAGGATCGCCAATACTTTCCGAACGAACCCTAGCAGGTTTCATAGGAGCTCCGGGAGGCTGTTTGTCTGAATCACTCTCTCCAATTATTTTTAACGATACTGCCTGTTTTTCAGCAAGAACAGATGCCAAATCAATCGGTGCTCCAACTGCACTGTTTGTGTAGAGTGTTTTCAAGACAGCTGCAATGTCAGCTCTTTGAAGCAATGCTATACCCGGTGCTTCATCTAGATCTACAAACTCTCCACAGATATACTCCGACATTGATGAACATGTTAATGAAAAGGCAGTTGTAGATCCAAGTGTTGATTCGACAATTGGACGCCCAGTAGCCGTTTGAACCATAGTAAACAAGACTTCGCGAAGCGCATATCCAATTTCTGGATTCTTCTCGACTTCTGGAATCGCCATCTTTAAGAACAAAAATAGGTGATTGTACAATGGTAAATCTGGATGATGTTCCATACCTGGCTCAATCTGTGTCGAAAGAGCCTCTAACATAGCAAAAATAGGAAGAAACTGAACAACATCCTTTGAACCACCCGTTTGAGGAAGAATATCAATTAGCTCTCCACTATCTACTCTAACTGGCTGTTCTCCTGTCATTGAAGCGATCTGTGCACCGATGAGCGGATACAATGTATGTGTATTTGGAAACAACGTACTGACCCCTTTAAATCGAGCATTTAGATCCCATCCACCTCGCATTTCCTTTCTCCGAGTACGTCTACGCCTGCGTCCACCACCAGGTGTACCCGTGTCCATTGACACATCAATTTCCATATCAGCGTCACTCTGTACTGCCTGAACAATGTTACTCACATTCATTGGATCATCCTTATCTCTGTTCACGGCTGCAAAATCAACAGTACCTGATCCAAATGTGGGTGAAGAAAGAAACCCGGAAACAATGGTACATGTATCAAGAACATGTGTTTTAGAGGTTGCATCTAACGATGCAGGTATTGCTCCCTTGAGTCCATCAAATTTTTCAATTAAGATCGTTCGAATTTCATCATCCAACGGGACACGTGAAATATAGGCTAGAAATGTATAGACATCCTTATTATTTTTGCCTCCAACTAGTTGACCAATACGACGCGTGATTCGACTATTCATACCACTCGCCCATGTATCCACTGATTTAAACTCATCTCGTGCTTCAAAAAGTTTTATAAATGAAGGTGGAACATTCGCTTCACCCTTGTGAAGATTGTAGAGCCCACGACCCATAAGATATGCTTGAGCCTTAATACATGGATCTTGGGAAGTAAGGTCACTTGATGTTTGTGTTACATCGGGGAAGTCAAAATGCGCATGAGCATAATGGAGGGCTTGTTTGAATAGCTCCATACACTGTTTCTTCAAGCCATCCCTATCCTGAGCGTTAAGTGATAACTTCTTTGTTGATTCCCTGCGCTGATCAAGAACGGTTTTTCTAGTACTTGCCATGCTATTAAGAAACTCTTTAACCTTATTGATCATGTTAACTTCGGTTTGCAAAATACCTTCACAGACTTTTAACCGTTCTGCCGGATCGGGTGCAGCTGCATTTTGATTAAAAATAAGAATACCCTTTTTATCTGCTGGAAAAAAGATGGTATCCACGCCCATCAATAGGGCGTATGACAGAGCAATGTAATCAATCGTCATAAAAAAGGGCTGAACATTCTCCGGAAGTGGTTTATCATATTTCCTGTTTTTCAAGTCGAGACATGCAAGTACTTGAAGCCAATCACCTCCGCGCTTTCTCACCCAAGCTGAAGCAATATTAAACTTATCTGTGGGTTTTGTATTACTACGCCATAGCTTCGTGAGGAATGTCTTCAATAGTGACTGTATCGAGTTTGAAACCTTTGCATCAGGGCTCTCTTGTATCATGCTCCCAGTGTCATTTGTCACTGATACACTAACACGCTGCTTCATAATTTTCTTGAAGAATCCAACCTTTTTGATACCAGATAAGGAATATGTATATTTAGAGTAAAAGTCCTGTGTTGGTTTGGTTATATCAAATGGCTTATTACCTTGATAGATGATCGGACCATCTCCAACTTGTAAATATGAGTTTAGATTAACACCTACACCCGGTTTATTAAAAATAGGATCAGATGTTCGGGTTTTTGTAGCAGGATCGTTCTCAACCTCAGATGTGTATACATAATGTATACTCTTGTCAGCAGCAGGTGGACCTGATTTGAGTTTACCAAAAAAATCATGTTGATGGGTATCTACAACAAGAGCAGCGTTATTGAATCCCCCTGCGTCAACAATTTGACTACCTGTTTTACCATCTAGTTCTATGTATTTAACAGTGAACCGTTTACCTGTATATGTAACAAGTGATACTCCTGGACTACCTTCTTGAAGTCTAAGAATAGTCGTTTTCAAATTCTCACCTACAGTAATAGGATCGCCAATTGAATTAAACGTTGTAGGTTCATCTTGAATAACATCTAGCTTAGGATCTTTTAACACAGATTGCTTAAAGGTGTCAACATCTGAATGTGGTCCTAGTGTCCCAAAATCATGATCACCATCGGCATGGGCTGCACGGGATATACGTTGCTCTATATCCACCATTACTTATCTCTCCGAAACAATCTAGAAGAACTTTAGCTTACGACGACCACCAAACATGCTAGTAGGTTGAGCAGGTGTGTTCAAAAAGAACGCATAGAACGGATAGTAGAAGGTCGCAAAGAAGAAGTCCAAGATCGCCCAACCGATTGACCCGTACTTCGCATACGATAGACTAGCGGCACCCAAATGCCAGACAAACAGAAAGATAATTGTAAAAATCATACTGACAATACCCAAACCTGACGCAGTTGAGTCTGTCTTCTTTTCAGAACCAGCTGCAGCGGATGGATTTGCATTCGCAGGGGTTGAAGCAGCTGCTGTGGAGGACATCTTTAGTAAATAATAAGGAAACAAAGTAATGGCCAACTTATCCTATCCAGAACTTGCTGAAATAAAACCTCAATCTCTTCCTGCTGCAAGTTTACAAGCGTTATATTCTATCCGCAATCGGTTATGTAACACAGCTGGAAGTGAATATACACTTCAACCTCAACAGAAACTACTTCGACGTATATTATCCCCTGATTCTCCGACACGAAACTTGTTGATGGTACATGGAACAGGTGTAGGTAAAACGTGTACAGGTATTCAAATTGCGGAAGAATACATCATGCGTCCTGAGTTTCAAGACAAAAAGGTGATGATCGTTGCTTCACGTGCAGTTCAAGAGAATTTTCGAACTCAAATTTTTGATATGAGCCGTGTGAATTTGGATAAAGTGAGTGATACATTGACCTCTAAACAATGCACGGGTCGTAGATATCTCGATATGTTGATGCGTATTGAATCTGAACCTAAGAACTGGGCTAATCCTGAAATTCGAGATAAGTTAGAATCTACTTCTGATAAAATCATCCGAGAGTTCTACGAGTTTCAAGCCTACAATTCATTTGGAGCGAATTTGAATCGTCGCTTAACTGGAACTGAAATGGATATTGATGAAGCGTGGGTTCACGAAAACTTTGATAATCGTTTGCTGATTATTGATGAAGCTCATAATATCACAACTCAAGAAACTGAAGTAGCTCTAGGTCTTGAACGTCTAGTTAAAGTAGCAGATGGTCTTGTTTTGGTATTATTGACTGCTACACCGATGTACGATACATTTGAAGAGATTGTCTTTTTTATGAACTTGTTTTTATGGAATGAGCGAAAACAACCTTTCAACATTACTTTGAAAGCATCTGATTTATTTACATCAGCTGCAGAACTCAAATCACTTGAAGCTGAAAGAACCTTTCGTGAATGGTGTCAGAACTATGTATCCTATGTAAAAGGTGAAAGTCCATTTACATTTCCTTTTAGATTGCCTCCACCCAATATTGCGTCTAATACAGCTATGAAAATGGGCTTTAATGGACATGCGATTCCAGATACAGATCGTATTAAGTATTTGAGTTTAGTTTCTTCAGAACCTACAGGACTTCAAAAGAAGATCTTGACTTCAGGAAAGAATGAAGACGATGATTCTAAGCGTCAAGCCATGATGATGCCTACAATCTCAGTTTTTCCAGATGATAAGAACTTCAATCAAACCTTCAAAGTAACTGCAAATCAGTTCTCCTATACAGGTGAAGCTTTCTTGACACCTGAAAATTTACCAAACTATTCATCTAAGTTTGTAAGTGTATTGAATTCAATTGAGAGTTCTGGTGGTGTTTGTTTAGTCTATTCAAACTACGTTGAACGTGGAGCTAGGTTATTTGCGATGGCACTTGAAGAGCATGGTTATAAACCTTATAAAGGAAAGACTATTCTTAAAGATCCATCCTATGAAGGTTCTTCTAAAGGAAAATACATCTTGATTTCATCGAATGCTACTGATGCAGAGATTAGTTCAATGTTAGATGCTGTGAAGAACAAAGCAAATTCAACTGGAAAGAATATCAAAGTTGTAGTCACAAGTCCTTTAGCAGCAGAAGGAATTGATTTCCGATTTGTTCGTCAAGTTCATATTCTGGATCCGTGGTGGAACATGAGTCGCATTGAGCAAGTTATTGGACGAGCATTGAGAACCTGTAGTCATCAAAGCTTAGTTCCAGAAGAACAGAACTGTACAGTGTATCTCCACATAGTTCGTCCTGAAGCCGAACGTGAAGCATTTGATGAATATACGTATAGAACTCGTGTTGAAGTGAAAGGAATTCGTATTGCTAAAGTTCGCAAGATCTTGGCTGAATCTGCAATGGATTGTCCAATTCAGTTAGCTCTTCCTTCAGATTGGAGAGAGTTAGAAGTTCCTCAAATACGAGATGAAAGTCATGAACGAGTTGTCTATCGTTTGAAGGGAATGATGGCTCCTGCATTTGATGAGTCACCTGATATAGAGCAATGTAAAGTGACTCCTTCTGAACCTGATCCTGATCACGTGCGTCCGTTATCTTCCTATTTAGATTCGCGTGATGAGATTTTGACTAAAGTTGGAAAGTTGTTAATTGATAAATCCATCTGGGATCGTGAGCAGTTATTTTCAGCACTTCGTCCATTCAGTCGTGAAGTAGTGATCTATACTTTACAACAAGCCATTTCAACAGCATTCCGATTTGCAGATGCTTTTGGACGTCCAAGTCTACTTGAATCGAAAGGTGATTTATATGCATTGGCTCCAATTGATGTTCCAAATAGCACACTGATTGAACGAACTACTAAACCTCCTGTTCGCGTTGAAATTCCTTTACCTGAGCCTACACTTGAAGAAGAACTACCTACTCAGATTTCTGCGGATATCTTAGATGTAAAACGAACTGCTTTCAAATGGCCTAAAGATGCTGGTACACGATTTTCAGAAGAAGTCAAAAATGGTTATATCTTAGATCATGAATTCACACCTGCTGAAAAGAAAGCCTATCTCGCAACAAAACCAGATGTTCAATTTGTATCACGATTATATGTTCCTGATTCAGACATCATTGTATCTGGAGATGAAACAGATCTTGCTGGTGAAGATCTCACAAAATACAAAGAATGGACAAAACAACTTATCGAACGATTTGTTGGAGATAAAGGTAAACTCTTTGCATCAGTAGGAACGAATGGTGTTCTTTCATTATCGCCCTCTAAAGTAGTGGATGACGTGGTTACTCGAACGATTGGAGAGAAGAGTTTTATGCCAACTGCCTGTGCTACAGGTCAGAATTCAGTTGCACATATGAAATTAGTCGCAAAATACATTGATGTAAACAATGTTGGATTTGTACCTGGACTTTCAGGTGGACCACTCTGTACCTATTTTGAATTACTTGCTCGTGAAGAACATAACATATCTTGGTATACTCCTGAAGAAATGAAAGTTCTTGCTGCAAACAAAACTACAGTTATGAAAAAACTGAAGGCGTAACATATAAAACGAAATCATCTACTCCAAATCACAAGGAAGGTATAAATGGAATCTCTCTATGAACGTCGTGAATTGACTCGGAACGTTCATGTAGATGCCCGATTTCTACAACGTAATATCCACGCCAGTTTGGTCGCACAACTCCGCCACAAATATGAAGGTATCTGCTTATCCGAAGGATTCATTGAACGTGGAAGTATTACCATTGTAGAGCATTCTTTTGGAAGAACAAACATTCTCAAAGGCGGATTAGATTACAATGTCAAGTTTCAAGCAAACATCTGCCTTCCTCACGCAGGTCAAGTGTTCAAGGCACCTGTAACACTCAAGAGCAAGATTGGACTTCATGCAGAAACTAAACCCATCAAGATTCTTCTACCTCGTGATCTTCATATCGGCAATCCAGACTTTGATGAAGCCGATATAGGTCAAGACATTGAGTTTGATGTAGTTGGAACTCGATTTCAACAAGGTGATGAATCCATTGTAGTTCTTGGAAAGCTTCGTCAAGTCATTCGACCTGCTATTGACAAAGAAATCGCTGAACCTGAGACAGTGGATGTTATTGCGGCACCCGTAGGTAAGGAAGATAGTGACAGGAGAACGGTCACAGTCGCAGTTGAAAAGACTAAAGCTCCTGGAGAAGCGCGTAGGAAGAAGATGGTTAGAACTGCTGTTGTAGATACAAATGAACCGAAGTCGCAAGGAAGCACTGAAGGAAAACCTTGATCGACTTGATGCAAATGAACACGCACAAATCTTCAACATTATCAAAAAGTATACCGAAAGCTTCACAAAGACTCAATCAGGTGTGCTTGTTTCTTCAGATGCACTTCCACCGGAATGTTTGGTAGAGATGGAAAAGATGGTTGTTTTTTACTTAGATCAGCACAAGCGTATGGAGGCAGATGAAGTAGAACGAAAAACCTATGAACGACGATAAAAATGGATTGTTTTCATTCACATCTTAAAGATAAGGAACGATGGATACCCTTCTCCCTTCTACGGCATTGGCCAGTTTGAAGGATTTCGCAGCACTAGTCAAGAAAGATAAACACGCAGAACTCGAATGCAAACTTCTCCCTAATCAAATTCACACCAAGGACATTGCCGATCGCATTGTCAAATCCCTTCAACTTCATTCCCGAGGTGCTCCCATAGATGAGCATCACGCAACCTTCATGTATCCTGATGGACTTCGTGTCGTCGTATCGGGTGCTGAAAATATTCATAAAGTCTGTACCACTGGAAGCTTTCGTGGCGTCCCTCTTGAAGTAGAGCGTAAACGCCGATACTTTGAAGTCATCACAGCCATTCAAGGAAAGCAGGACACAATAGACGTCCCTGATGCTGGAATTCGCATCACACTTCGTCATGAAGAACATTTACGTAAGGACTTCTCAGGCTCACCCATGGATGCTGTTAGCCACGTCCGTATTCTTCATCGAAAATCATGGACTAGTTTAGACGGTATTGTCCGCTACGATTTCTCACAAGTTAAGTCCAAGACTAAACAAACCAAGACCTTTGCAGATATCTTGAAACAGACACCCACCTACGAACTTGAGATGGAAGTCATTCAACGTGATAAGCCTGATACAGCCATCGTAGACTCTATGCTTCGTCATATTACTCCAGTATTATCAGCCTTTCAAGGATCACAATTTGTATTGCCTTCTTCTGATATTCAGAGATATCGTATGGAGTTTGAGACAACACATACTCCTTTCCTAAATCCTGTAACATTGGAACGTCGTCATCTACTTGAAGATAGAGCTAACAACATCTTGAGTGGATACACTGTCACAAACAAAGCAGATGGTGAGAGATGCTTCTTAATCGTCATGAGAGATCTTCGAGTTCTCCGAATCACTCCAAGTTCAGTCATTACATGGACAGGATTAATGGCTACCAACTCCATTCATGTAGGAGATATCTTAGATGGTGAATATCTTGCAGATCGAAACCAATTCTGTATATTTGATGTTTATTGGTATCGCAATCGTGATGTTCGACGATTACCACTCTTCGTATCTGAGGAGGACATGAATAAGTCTCGTCTAGGATGTGCTCGCTCCTTCGTAGCAGATCTCTCAAAGGATTTCACTTCAAGTCCAGGAGGAAAACCTTTACGCATCGTTACTAAGATGTTTCTTGCAGGAGATGGACCTGCAATGCAAGAAGCTATTCGTAAGATTTTGGATACTAAGTTTGAATATCCTACTGATGGTTTAGTGTTTACACCTCGATCTTCTCCAGTTGGACCTAATAATGAACGTAAAGGTAAAACATGGACAACTGTTTACAAATGGAAACCTGCTTCTCACAACAGTATTGACTTTCTTGTAAGATTCAAGAATGGTGAGAGCTTTGATACAGGATTAGGTAAACGAGTTGTTAAAGGAACACTGTATATCTCGAGAACTCCTGGAGATATCGTATATCCTTGTGAAACGATGACCGGTGAATATGCTCCTCCTGTAGTTTCACCAGAGGAACGAGTTGAAGCTGAAAGTCGTGATCGCATTCCTTCACCCTTTCAACCTTCAGTTCCACGAGCACCTGAAGCTCACATCATCAGTCTTCCTCTGAATGATCGTGGAATTCCAGTAGATATGGAAGGAAATCGTGTTGAGAATGATACTATCATTGAATGTTCTTATGATACAGAACATGGACGATGGAACATTATGCGAACTCGATATGACAAAACTCACCAGTATCGTGTGCTGAGACGTCCTCAGTTTGGAAATGATATTGCAGTTGCTGATTCAATTTGGACTAATATCCATGTACCGATCACGGATGAAATGATTCGAAACTTAGTGGATTCTCCACCGGATGCGACCTTTGAAGATGACCTGTATTACCGAGACAACTTGGATGCACGAGATAGAATTCTTCGTGATGTCTACAGCTTTCACAATCGAATCAAAGATGAACTCTATAAGTCTTGTATCAAACAAGGAGATTCATTGCTAGAGTTGGCTGTTGGAAGAGCAGGAGATCTTCTCAAATGGAAGCGTACTAAACCTTCACGAGTTGTGGGCATTGATTCATCTATGTCCTGTATTACATCTCCTCGTCAAGGAGCATGTGTTCGCTACTTGAAAGAGAAGGCAAATCACCCAACTGATTATCTTCCTCCAGTACTGTTTATCTGTGGAGATATGACCAAACCATTATTTGAGGGAGACGGTAAGTATGCGAACATTGTATCTGGAGCTGAACCTGCTTCAACTCCTTATCTTCAGACCTTTGCAGGAAAGACTGAGTTTGATACAATCTCCTGTCAAATGGCGATTCACTATGCTTGTGAATCGGATGAGACCTTTAAGGCATTTGCAGCCAATCTTGAAAATCATGGTAAAGGATTGTTCTTTGGAACGTGTTTGGACGGAGGTTCAGTCTATGCGCTGATGCTGGGTAAGAAGAGCCATCGATTTCGTTCAGGATCTCAAGTCTTTGGAGAGTTTGTCAAAGAATATGATGATGGACAAGGATGGGTTGAAACATTTGGAAATGCGATTTCAGTTCATCTGGAAAGCTTTGAGCAACCGCAGAAGGAGTATTTGGTACCATTTGAGAAGATGACGGAAGTTCTCAAAGAGCACGGATATGACTTAGTCTCAACTACACTCTTCAGTGATCATTATGCAAGTCAGAACAACATTTTACTGACTCAAGAACATCAAGCATTTAGTTTCTTACACCGAAGCTTTGTGTTTGAGCGATCCAAGAAACCCAAGATTACTGAAAAACAGGAAGTTGAAATCCCTGTTGCGGAACCTGAGCCACCAGCAGAGCCACCAGCAGAGCCACCAAAAGATGAGCGTAGTGAACAGGCACCTGTTGAAAAGAAACCACCTGCAAAAAAGAAGATTGTCAAAAAAGTTGTAGAACCTGGTGAGGAACCAGTGTTATTCTTTGGTGCAGATGAAGGTAAGGGTGAATGGCGTGTGTTATCCAATATGCATGAAGCACCTTTCCAAGTCGATTCAATTACATTTCCAACAGTTGAACATTACTTCCAATGGTCAAAAGCAAAACAATTTGGAGATGGAGCAGCAGCAGATAAGATATTGAAAACACCTTCTACCAAAGCTGTTAAAGCATTAGGTAAGAAGGTCAAGGATTTTGTCAAGGAAGAATGGGATAAGACCAAAGATGGTATTATGCGAACTGCTTTGAAAGCCAAGTTTATTCAACATCCAGATCTCAAGACTAAGCTATTAGAGACTGGAACTCGACAAATTGGTGAAGCATCTGCCCGTGATAAGTATTGGTCAATTGGAACTTCTGCAGAAACAGCTAAAGCAAAGGATCCTTCTAAATGGCCTGGTAAGAATGTTCTAGGAACGATGTTAATGGATCTTCGTACAGAATTGAAAGCATAAGAAGTTAAACAGAAACAAGAGTGAATACCTAATGAAATACCCAAATATCCTTTTTTTTAGAGATGAGAAGTATGCCGTAATCGACACATTTCTCAAGACCAATCAAGAAAAACTGAACTGTAACTTGAATTTTACTTCAGATCCAAAAGATATTTTAAAAATGTTTGATTGTAATTATCATATCTTGGTAACCTATGGTGAATCTGAACAAGAATACTACCCATCAATGAATCACCTTGTAAACCGTATGCGATTACGATGGATTCATTTCAAAACAATTGAGGATATTGATGCTTTTAATCGTGGTGTGAACTACTGTTATATTCATAACGTTGTGATTCCTCATGAAATGACACGTCCTGTCTTCTCTGCCTTTACAACCTGTTACAATTCCTATCATAAGTTTCTTCGTCCTTACGAAAGTTTGAAACAACAGACGATGCGTGATTGGGAATGGGTTGTTTTGGATGACTCACCTGATGAAAAACACTTTACTTTTTTGAAAGAGTTGGTAGGTAATGATCCTCGTGTTCGCTTGTATCGCAGAGCTGTAAATAGCGGAAACATTGGTAATGTGAAAAATGAAGTGGCTTCCATGTGTAGAGGAAAGTATGTATTAGAATTGGATCATGATGATGAAATCCTTCCAGAGTGTTTAGGCGATGCAGTAAAGGCATTTGAAACAGATTCCGAAGTTGGATTTGTCTATATGGATGGTGCTCATTTGTATGAAAACCGAAGCACACATTCCTATGGTGATCATTTTGGTCTTGGATATGCTGGATATTATTGTCAAAAGTATCAAGATATTTGGATTAATGTCATTTCATCTCCTAACTTGAATAACATTTCAATGAGTCATATTGTAGGTCTTCCAAATCATCCTCGTATTTGGAAACGATCAGTCTTGAATCAAATTGGAAACTATTCTGAATATCTTCCAATCTGCGATGATCAAGAGTTAATTATGAGAACTGTAGTCAATACCAAGGTTGCACGAGTTCATAAGCTTGCATACATTCAGTATATGAATGATGGATGGAATAACTTTTCACTGATTCGCAATTCAGAGATCAATCGTTTAGGTCCTCAATTCATTGTTCCTCAGGCCTATCAACAGTATAAATTAGATGATCACATGAGAAAGTTAGATGTATATGAAAGTCCAGAATATGGTTGGTGGACACGTCCTATTTGGAAAAGGCCTGAATTTAATGGAAAGTTTTGTAATTCAGTTTTAAACTTTGATCACACAAAACAGTATTGTATTTTAGGATATAAGGCGCTCGTTGAACGTATAGAGTCCCTGAGAGAACTCTATACAAACCCGATAAACGACTTCTTTGTTTTGGAAAACAGTATGCCTAAAGAAGAGCTATGTAGGCGATTAGATGATCTTGGATTAAGTCGAATGAAGTGTTATGCTTTACAAGACTGTACATGGAAAGAACTCCGAAACTATTTCTTTATGATCTGTAAAAGTACAAAAGAATACGAAATCTTTGACTCTAGTGAGTCTGCCTATAGTATTCCTCATACGTTAATGTTGGAGCCTGAGGTTCTTGAGATTGAGACTGTTCAGGAATGTACCGTTGATGTAGCTTACGACCTATCACTTGAGTCGCCTGTTCAGGAGTAATTTCTCCTTTCTCAATTTTTCTTTTTAAAGCAAGCATTTCAAAAAAGGTTCCATCTAACCGATCTTCTGCATGCATTTGAAAAAGAGATGGATAGTTGAAGTATAATGCTTCATTCTCTTTCTGAAGTTGCTCCTCATATTCATGTTTGTTGTTCTTGATACGAGCCCATTTCTGTTTAGAAGCGTCCATATTACGAACAAGTGCTTGAATCTGAGTTGCAGATAAATCTAGATCATTAATACCTCGTCTTCCAGCTTCAATTTCCGCAGGTGTTAATTCACGAGCTTGCATTTATTTATACTACTAGCAATGGCTTTAACTGTGTGACAAGTGACGCACACTCGTCGTGAGTTGTCATTCCAGTTAGAATGATTTGACCTGTTCTAAAGACCTTCGCAATCCATTTGGTTTCAGGAAAGTAGATCTTGACTGCTGGATACACTGCAGGTTCGTAGATTGTCGTTACACCTTTGCCTCTAAGGGCTGCATAAAGCGTATCTCGTGATAGATTTGAAGTTCCTACTAATTTGGTCTTGTAGTTCATAAGAACTACGCGACGAATATTAGTCCATTCACCTGAGAGAATAGCTTCGGGACATTGAGTTTCAATATGATTTTTGAGCATTGTAGTTACTTGTCGATCGTAACGTTCATCAAGAACACCTGTAATATGAAATACACCATTCTGAAAGATTTTGACTGTAATTTCTTTGCGAAGAAGAGTTCCATCTCCATCTGAAAGAACTACTAATGTAATTGAATTATGTCCAAATCCAGTTGTTCGTTTGGGCGGTGTAGTCTTAGCTCTGCGTTTGATAAGATCACGCTTTGAAGAACCTCGTTTGATAATACCTTGCTTTTCAACCTTAATGATTGAGTCTGTGAGTGGAAGAGTGTGAGCGAGAGTATCTGTATTAAGTCTTACTCCCATCGTGTACAAAACTACCATTGTTGTCAGTGTTGGTGGATCCATTATGCTTCCTGATTGTGTAGACCCAATCGATTTCGTTTTTCCAAGCCTGAGAGAACGATAATGGAAAATGTGAAATAACAATACAATGAAAATTGCGAATCGCTTTTCGTAGAATCACTTCTTCATGTGGTGTCAACATCCAACCTTCAAGGTATCCAAACCAAATCGTTCCTCCTTTTTGATGTTCAATAATCGAACGGACTGTTTCTAAAAATCCATCTTCTAATGAAAGTTTAGAGACATCGTAGCAATCGTCAGGTTTAGGAATAGGATAAGTATAAACGGTTAACATACTTATTTTCTTAAGTAGTTGTTTAAGCGTTACGATCTGCCGTATGAGGCCATTGAATATTACTCTTCAAGGCTGCAGATTGAGCTGTAGTAAGACGACAATTACATGAAGTTGCAAGTAAAACCTTTTTGCAGTTAGGGCAGCAGTTATTCGCATATCCCTTACCATAGTTTTGGCGAGCTGCTTGAATTAGTGAAAGTTGTGCATTGGCTGCAAGTTTGTCATTGATTTCAGGAAGCTGAGAAGAAGATAAACATGGCATTGTATTGGTGATTTGTGATGCTTTTGTGTTCACACGAGCTCCTTGGGCTACAGATTGACCGGCAGCATATTCAGTATACATTGGAGCATCTTGAACAGTGTGTCCTCCTCCATGAAGGTAGGCTGATTGACTAGCAGTTGAAGGAGCATTCAATACAACAGCACATGCAGTACGAGCCACAACAGTTTCCAAGTTTCCAGATGCCGCCAATCGCTTAACGATCTCTGTTTGATGACCTGCATCACGATGAGGGCGTGTATCTGTAATTGTCACCATTCGTTGTTTATATCGTCCAAGGTATTCACTGTAAGACGACATTTACTCTTATTTAGTAGGTAAAAAAGAATGGAGAGGGTCAAACTTAAGATTAGGATTCCTAAGCTTTGGTTATGTCCTGAGGACACCTGTTCTGAATTTTCAAAGAACGAATACTACTGCGATAAATGCTTATACGCCAGGATGGGTAAAGAAGTGCCGTCTACAACATTCCCTGGTAAGATTAAGCTCGTTCATCGCCCTCCCCTCCGCGGTAACGGTAGTAGTCTTGGTAAGATATACTAATTCATCTTTTTCAGGTCGACCATCTTGTTTACGATATTTAGCAACAAGGTCTAAGAAGGTAAGCCATTTTCCAGCGATAGGAAGATTACATGTATAACATCTAACAGGAATAGGGAAATCCATTATATCTTTCTCTTATCTTCAGCCAAGGAGTTCCGTTTTTCTTGTCTACCCGAAGAACAATGAAGAACTCTAAACAATATATCCTATTGGCGTTAGTGATCGCCATTATTGCAGCATTTGCATATTTGATGACGCCTCAAAACCCTTTGCGTCAAAAGATTAACTCTGATATCGCAAAGGTGAATGCGCGATTTAACCCTTCACAATCTGTTGATCTTTCAATGGCAATGAAGATGACCTCTTACGATCCTCCCTATATGCTCAACCCTCCCGAAGAAGTTCCTCCTCTATTATTGTTTCCCCCTTCTGCTGAAGACCTTGCGAAACTTTCAGGAGAATAAGTAAACTTTGTAACTACATAGAGAGTCTTTTGATTTCTTCGTCATCTTCATCAATTTTCATTAAGAGTAAATGATCATAATACATAGATTTTTCAAAATCTAACAGTAAAAAATCAAAATCAAGCGAAGGATATTTAGTCTTTATAACATGATTCAAATCGGATATATCGGATAGTTCTGTTTTTGGTCTTGTTAATATGAATGTGATTTTTTTACCACTAGTCAGTAATTCCTTTATATTTTGTATTCTTCTTTCATATCTTTTTATGAATTCTTCATAGTCATTTACGATGTAATGATTTATACCCTTTTCCCAATTTTGATAAAAAAATAACTTTTCATGACCGGGTGATTCATGATTGAATATAAACTTATATTTATTGTTATAGATCACAGTATCACCATCTCCATTTGTATTCAACCATTTTGATTCTTTAGGTATTTTCAGTAATTCTAAGTATCTTGTATCACATAAATATTGAAAGTCATCCATTATACAATCGATTATTCCCCTATAGTTTGTAACTATTTTATCAAATGGACAAGTTTTATATCCATTAAGTTTTGTATTTCGTATACCCATTTCTACACCTATCTTTGCACTATCACAATTCCATCCTAAAGATATACCTTCCTGATTCATACATAATTATTATGTTGATGGTTTAAATAATAAATGTACAAAAACTGGTTATTAATTATCATCATAGTCATTGCGTTACTTCATACTATCGGAGGTGGATTTGCAGATATGTTTGGAGGAGGATTCTTCACTGCTCAACACGGTTGGAATGAAGGACTTATTTATATGCTTTTAGCACTCGTAGTTGCAGTTGCTATGAAGTGATTACCAATTGATTTCCATCTCTTGAACACTCCAAAATTCTGATGTATTATTCGGAAGCTGTCGCCTAATAATGTAAGGTAGCTTTCTCTCAGCAACTTCTTTCTTGGCAACGGTCCATACAAACATAGGGTCCGATGTCTTGAGTCCTTTTAAATCAATTAACGGCTTAGCACCTTCTGCTAGTTGCTGTGCGCGAGTTGCAATCAAAGCTGTATATTCATACTTTGTGAAGTAAGGCTGTGTAATACGAGGTTGTTTAATCATTTCTGCTACTTCGGCACGAAAGACAGGTCTTACTTCAGGATGTAAATCAATTGCACTCATTTTGTGTATTACTCTTGCGTTGAACTTCTTTTGTCCGTTTTACGTCGCACAGCTCCTTCTATTCTCACGAATACATAAATGCCAGTTCTTCCAGCACAACCTTCTGATGTTACACGACTTGCTCGAGTTGCAGCAACTTTCACACCGGATCCAACAAAAAAGTCCAGAACCTTCGTGGCTCCCGTGAAATATGATATTGGAACACTTACGAAAGCTGAGTTTCCTGGACGAGGAAGTGTTCTTGCTACACCTAGATGGACATCTCCTAACTTTGTTGGAGGTAGTATTTTCCGTCTCTAATCACAAATGCCGACTTTGTCTGCTTCGGATTATACAACGTATATTAAGGCACAAGCAGCCTCCCAGGCGTATCGTAATGGAGCTGTTCCGATTCCAATTCAAACCCGTGCTCAACCGTTTCTAAATCAATCTATCTTGAATGCTCAGCTGCTTACAAGTCAAGCAGCCTATGTAGTTAACCCTTCAACTATATTCGTAGAAAGAGTACCCACTACAATCAGTGCCGCATCAGCCACAACACTTACAGGAGCAGCATCAACTGATACAGGTACAACAGTTACATATACTTCATCTGTGGCTCATGGTTTGACCCCCGGAATGGTAGTCTCAATTTCTGGATTTACTGGTGGTACAACTGTTAATTTTAATCTTGATAACCAAACTGTTATTGCAAATGGACTTACTGCTACACAGTTTAAGGTTGAAAATACAGCAACAGGAACTACAACAACAACATCTACAACAGGTCGTATTAACGGATATGTATACTACACTACAGCTGCAGCCCACAATCTTCCTCTAACAAATACTCAGAATATAACCATTACTGGACTATCTACATCTGCATTCAATTTAACTTTAGCTAATGTTGCTCTTATTCCAAGTCCAACCGTCTTTGCAGTTGCAAACTCAGCAACCGGAAGTGCTGTAACAGGTGCATCCGGACTCATAGATGTTACACGATATCCAAACAGAGAATCTACGATTGTTGGAAATGCTCGTGTTCGTCCGTATACTGGATATGGAAACGTCAATAATCCAAAAAGTTTAGTTACATTAACTCAGTCTGGAACCTTGAGTTCAAGTAAGACACAACAAGTAGGTGGTCTTCCTACAACAGCTCCAAAATGGTCTGGTGTCTATGCTCCAACACCGCAGTTGGCTCGAGTTGATACAAAGGCTACTGGAGCATATAAAGCAGTTCGTTCACCTTTTTAAGGGGTTCTCATGGGCCACGTGCTGCTTGTTTCCAAGTAGCATCACACACTGCGCATTGATACATCCATACTACATTTTTAGCATCTAACTTGATGCCAACAATGTTAGATTCCTTACCTTTAGTTGTGCACACTGGATTTGGGCACTTCATCGTTGTGAACCTAGGAAGCGTAGGATCGTGCTTGAGATACGGGTTAATAGAGTATTGAATGGACGTATCTTGCATTAGGTCGTGATCATAGACCACTGGATTTTCCTTGGTAATCGGTTCCTCGTATTCACACTGCCGACATTTTAGAAAGGCTAACCCTTCTCGCTCTTCGATGCTGTACATCATGTTATCGCATTTCATACAAAACTTCATTCTGTATCTAGGTCTCCTTGTACTAAAGAGCTTCCATTTTTTCACAAGGCTATGCGCGTTCAAAATGGAACTTAGGCCATAAAGTTATCCCCCATAGTATCACAGGATGTTGAAGTCTAAGCTAAAAGACTTTCTAGATGGCACTGGGAAGGAGACCGATACAGATAAGAAACGGTATGGTCGAGTTTCTAAGGGTGAAAATACAACTCATAACGGAATGTCTGGTGGTGCTTGGTCTATTAATGATGAAGACATTCCAGAATTTAACAAACTATATTGCGAATATCTACGAGATAATGGACCTCTTCATATGACTGAGAAGAGTACACGAATTGGAGCTATGCGAATTGACTTGGACTTCATCTACAATGGAGAGAAGGATGAACATCTTCACACTCAAGAGCAAGTTGTAAACTTTACAACAGCCTATATGGCTGAAGTGAAGAAGTTTATCAAGGTTCCAGAAGCAGTTGAAATCTTTGTTTCTGAGAAGCCAAGACCTACCTATTACAAGGATAAGGATCGTTCCAAGTCAGGTCTTCATCTTGTCATTCCTGCAATCAAGACAAATCGTTTTGTAGAAGAGGCTATTCGTATGAACTTAGTGAATCGAATGCCTGAGTTCTTTCCAGATCTACCTCTTGCAGATGAATGGCGAAAAGTCTATGATCCATCTCCACTGACTCACACAAATAACTGGACTCTGCTTGGATCTAAGAAGAAGGAGGGAACACCTTATCAAATCAAGTATATTCTTGACTGGGATCCTGAAACAGGTGAAATGAGTATTGACAATGATGTTCCACTGATGACCACTCCTGATCTTCTCAAGAAGATGACTGTTAGATCAGCTCCATCTGAAGAGACACCTATGACTGAGTATGCAACAGACTTTCTTAAGAATCGCATACAAAATGCCGATGAAATGAAGATATCTGGAGGTAATGCTCTTCAACCAACACGAGGACGTCAAGCAGTTCGTGGAGATATGAACTCTCGTGGATCTTCACCTGATAATACAGCCTATCGCCAATCGTTGACAACAGAGATTCTAGAATACTTAACAAGTCACGTATTTAACCTTGCAGAGTTCAGATATAAGGAATACAAAGACTGGATTGATGTAGGTATTTGCTTGAAGAATATTCATCCTGAGTTGGAAAGTGTCTTCTTAGAGTTCAGTAAGCAGGATCCACGAGCAAATGATCGTGAAATCTCAGCTAAATGGAATTCATTTAGTTGGCGATCCGATGGAGCACGTCTTGAATTACGTAACCTTTTGAAGTGGTCAAAGCTTGACAACTTTAACAAGTATGAAGAAATTGAGAGAACTAATGTTGGTCGATTGGTGAAGGAAGCTGCAAATGCAGGAACAGAACATGATGTTGCACAGGTTGTCTACGCAATGTTTCGAGATAACTTTAAGTGTGCAAAGTATGGAAATAATACTTGGTATCGCTTTGATGGAAACAAATGGTGTGAGACAGATCACGGTGTAGCACTCTTGAAGCTTTTGTCTGAAGATGTTCGTAAGCAGTTCAGAGAAGGTGAAAAGCAGATGATTCAAGAAGCAGAAAGAGCAGGTGCATGTATTTGCGAGGGTAAGAATGTGAATCCTAACTGTGACTCTTGCAAATGTGATGCTGAAAAGATGAAGTATATATCTATGCAAGTAAAGTTAAAGACTTGTAAGTTCACAGAGAATGTGATGAAGATGAGCAGATTGTTATTCTTGGATGAAGAGTTTGGAAAAAAGCTTGATGAAAACAAGAATCTAATTGCGTTTGCGAATGGAGTGTTTGATTCGACTACAATGGAATTCCGTCAGGGTAGACCTGATGATTGTATAAGCTTCTCAACTAAAATCAACTATGATCCTGAACGTCATTATACAACCTACGAATGTTGGGCTGAGATTGACAAGTTTCTTCGTGATGTTCAACCTGACCCAGAAGTTCGTAACTATCTTGTTCGCAGACTAGCTACATGTTTGCGAGGTGGAAATGATGCACAAAAGTTCCATATTCTAACAGGAGATGGTTCCAATGGCAAATCTATGTTGACAAACTTGATGAGTATTTCATTTGGTGACTACGCAGGCAAGGTTCCAATTTCACTGCTCACACAAGGACGAGCAAAGTCTGCAGCAGCTGCTCCAGAAGTGCTTCATATGAAAGGTCGTCGGTTTGTAACAACACAAGAGCCCGATGAAGCAGTTCCACTCAACACAGGATTGATGAAAGAGTTAGCTTCTTGCGAGAAGATGGCGTATCGTGGTCTCTACAAGGATATCACGGAGTTTGAAATGCAAGCTCAGATCTTCCTCAGTTGTAATGAGAAACCTAAGGTTGGTGCTACTGATGGAGGTACATGGCGTAGGTTGTGTGTAGTTCACTGGCCTTCTAAGTTTGTAGCTAATCCAACTGAAGTACATCACAAACCACTTGATGAATCCATTCAGCAAAAAGTGATGAGTGAAGAATGGGCAACTTGCTTTCTATCCTATCTAGTCTCATTGTATCGCGAAGGTAACGGATGGCGCAAACTTCCTGCACCAGAGAAGGTTCTAGTCTACACTAACGAGTATCAGGAGGACTCGGACGCGATCGCCCGTTTCATCCGTGAGTATGTTACACCTCTTCCAGACGGTGAAGTTGGAGAAAGTGTTACAACTGGAACAATTTATTCAGTATTTCAACAGTGGAAGAGAACTAATGAGATTTCTAAGGGATCAACAGGTGAACTTAAGAAGCGATTGGAAAGTACTTACGGACCACATCCTAGGAGCGGATGGACTTCCTTCCGGTTCGATACCTCTTAGATTGGTAATGCTTAGAACCCTTGCGACCATGACGAGTTCTTCGACGACGAGCACCTGTGGTGTATGGATCTGCTGTCGGCGGAGGAGTTGTTGATACGGCTTGAGTTTGTTCAGGTTCACTTGTCCCCCAGGTGAAAGGATTATACCAAGCCATTTATTAATATCTTACCAATTTTTTAATGAACGGTAAGTTGAATATTATTCTAGATATTGACAACACTTTAGTTGAATACATGGTAAAAGATGCCCCTTGGAAGGATCTCCCTGACGAAGAGAAGAAGAAATATGACTTTTATCAGGGATTTGTTCTCCGTCCTGAGCTGTGGGACTTTATGGCGTGGATGAAGAAGCTTGCAAAGACTGTGAACTTATGGACGCTATCTGACCGCGACTATGCAAACTGGGTGAAGGAGATCATTGAGGAGAAGATGGGTGAGGGATTTATCACTCATGTCTGGTGTGATGAAGATGATGAGCAGGCACAGGCACATGAAAACCCTGCAAAGAAAATTCAAAAGAACCTGAATTGGATCTGGGATCAGGGAATTTTTAAGCCATGTGATACAATCCTAATTGACGATTACGAGATCAATATTAAAAATGAAGCCAACTACCGTAACGGAATTCAGATTAGAAAATTCGCGTTATGGAGTCGTGTGACAAAGAGGGATCCATTCGGACCTTATAAAGATATGTCAAAAGACCGTGCGTTGTTAGATGTGGTAGACGAGATCAAGAAGATTGATCAGTCGAGACTATGTAATAATCCCGATTCGCGTCCTATTGAGAAGGCTGTATTACGAGTGAGTGTTCCAGGAGGTCGTAGGAGACGCCGAAATCTTACTCGACGCGCTTTGCGCCGATACGGGACAAAACGTAGGTTCTGAGGAGTCCAATTGTGAAAATGACCAAGATGAATGAGACAACGAGGTTGACAAAGGCAACTAAGACCTCACCAAGCTTGAGGGTTGCACCGCCAAGTGTGACTGAGAAAGCACCAACACCTTTGCCAGCTGCCGCTGCAGGTGCGAGCAATGGGGTCAAGATGTCTTCAGAGAGAGACTTGAAGAACTCTCCAACAACACCTCCAAGGTAAAACGAAGCCGTGAGAATGATAATATCCCGAGTATCAAGCATTTTTATTAAGATACGTATACTTTATTTCGTAAAGACAATGGACACTCGCTTCTGGGGACCGAGTGCGTGGCAATTATTTCACTTGATTGCGTTTACCTCAAAACATCCCGATGACGTCTTGAATCAGATGAAGGATGTATTGCCTTGTAAATATTGTAGAGCCTCTACAACTGAGTATGTTCATGAAGACCCCCTACGCGGCGATCCTGGAAAGTGGTTGTATAAACTTCACAATAAAGTCAATAACAAATTGAGAACTCAGTGTAAGAATGATCCCGCAGTCTTAGACCCTGGACCTGATCCTGAGTTTGAAGATGTTAAGAAACACTATCTTGCTTTAAAACCGACCGCTGTACCTGGAGGCGACTTTTTGGCTTCCATTTCTGCAAACTATCCTGAAAAACCTGAACCTGAACAGATGGCAGTTCAAAGAACCTTTCTTCACGCTCTTGAAAAAGTATATCCCTTTACAGAACTTAGAAGTGTTTACAAAGACTACATTATTGAACACGAACCTGAGTTAGCTAATCGTTCTGTGTATATGAAATGGATGTATGGACTACTGAGTGTTTTGTCAAAAAAGGTTGGAACTTCAATGCCATCGTATAAAGGATTTGCCCACCATCTTGCGTATTACAGAAGCGGTTGCTCCAAGAAGACGTATCATGGAAAAACATGTCGCAAACTCTCTGGAGGCGGAAGAACTAAAGCCAGAGACCATGCGAAGACGTATAGGATTTCTCATATTAAATTACTTTGATTTAGGTTTCGTGAATGCTTGAACGGTAAGACGTGCGTGTTTAGCTGAATACACTTCTGGTCGTTTTTCACGGGGTCGTTTCTTTCTTTCTTGTCGTGTTTTAGGGGGTTCGTCCATTTGGAGGTTCTATTACTTTGACGCAAAGAAATCCATTTTAATACATTCCGTAGCCCATTCCCTTCATTTCTTCCATTCCACCCTTGCGTGACTTGCGCCCCCTGCGAGTTCGCTTGCGTCCACCGACTGGGGCTGGGCTCATGGGACCGCTGGACAAACTCGGGGATCCCTGAACATCAGCACCACCCTTGTAGGTCTTCTTGGCCATCTTGAGGATGTCGCCAAACTTCTTTCCCTTGTGTGACTTCATCGTCTTCTTAACATGCGCTAACCACTTATTTGCCATTTTATTAAGAGGTGAAGAAGTTATTGTAACCCGGCTGGCTTTTCAACGAATCCTTTTGATGAAGTTGAATTTTCAAACAAAAGCCATTGACATCCATTTGCAGACGCGAGGCGAGGATCTAGAATCTCCTTTCCAAATGTAGAATCTGGAGCAACAATGGTAATTGCTGATCGATTATACGCAATAAGTTCATATTCATCACGAGGATACATTGCTTGAGCATATAAGATACGACGTAGTTTAGATTCAGACCAGGATAGGTTGATAAGTTCTCCTAATTCTGATCCTCGAACGTTATCCGATACAATAATTAACCTATTTTTCAGATCATCTAACGGTGTAGAGGGTTCTACACCTTTGACCAAATGACGACGAACAGTTGTTTTGATACATTCAGCAGCTTGATTTAGAGTCACGTTATTGACTGAATGAGGGACTATTGATAAGATGAATGGTTCTTCAGTAGTTTCCCAAGCTTGAATTAAGTCTACACATACTGAATCAAACGTCCAGTAGTCATATGCATAATCATATCCTAAATTCAATGGTTTTTTAGCTACAATTGGCTTTCCGTTCTCATCTGCGTAGAGGTGAACCTCTAGCAGACGACGACCACTTGAAATGACATCTTTGACTTCTTCGTAGACACCACCTGTTGCATAGTAGTCGCATAGACGTTTTCGTGTTATACTCTCAGGTACACCATTTTCATCCGTAGTTGCATCATGCCAAATTGAATATCCAAGAATTCCTACAAGTCCAAGTCCGATGGCTAGTTCCATTACTTCTTACCCGTTTCTATTTTTGGAACTCTGAACAAGAGTTGACGAAATCCATTAATTACATCATCTGGAATACGGCTTTCCATAGGTTGTTCCATCAAACAGGCTCTGTGGAAATATAAACAATACATTCCACATTCAGAATCTTTGAATTGATGCCTCGTTGCATTGAAGGTCATTTTCATTGGTTGTGAGTGTTTCTTAGTTGCGTCCCATTGTTCCTTCCAACGTTTCATGAGCCGCTTGATTTCCTTCTCAGGAACATGAGCATATGAATCGAAATAAGTAATACGAGGATATTCTAGCTCTTCACGAATATCACAAAACAAAGCAATCCAATGTTCACCAGGTCCATCATGAGGATCTGTATTAAATATAATTCCAATTTGATCGTATTTTTTAGAGAGTTCTGTTAGTTTCATTTCGCAAAGTGAACTTACAATACATTCATTTGTCTCTGACTTCAAATCAAAGTCAATTGGAATACATCCTACAAAGTAATACTTTGGAAAGAGTTCCATGTAGTTCTTTTCAACATGATCAATATCATCCGATGATAACCATTCATATCGGTTTACACTCCATTGTTTAGGTGCTCTAGGTCTTTGCATCAAGGATGAAACAATACACTCTGCAGATCCTGTAGAACACTTGTCTTGAAGACGATGTTGAATGTTTGTCCACATTTCTTCAGGCGTTCCCTTTGGAACTGGAGATTCCTTTGAATTTTCTTTATTATAGACTGTTCGGAGTCGTTCAATTTCTTCGTCATCTAGCCAAGACATCCCTTGTTTAAAACGGATACTAAATCATTCAAGCAATGAACAGTATACCATGGAAGCTCTTAAACCCATTCTCACAGAATATGCCGAAGTTACCCGTAAGCTCAATGAAGTTAATGCTCGTGCCTCTCAACTTCGCGATGAACGCCGAACCGTTGAACTAGATCTAGCTGCTTTGTATGCGACTTCCCGTGATGCCTTACCCGACAAGATTAGTCTTGCAACATCGGGTATGACATTTGCTGTTAAATATCCAAATCAGTGGAAAAAAGGTTGGACGCTTTCAAAGAAAGAATTGAAAGCGTATCTAGATGAATTAGTTCCTCAAAAAAGTGAAGAGTTGATGCTTGAAATTGTTAAACGACAAGAGGAGAAGATGGTGGAAAGTGATTACGGTTTTGAGCTTAAAGTCATTGCAAAGCGGGATTGAGTTTCATCTTTAAGACTTTCTTCAATCTCCCGTAGGGTCTGCTGAATTTCTGCAAGTTGTTGTTTAGCTTCATCCAAACTTTGATGGGGAAGGAACCCTTTTTGGATACGCGAAATCATGCACACCAACGAACCATTCGTGCTCAAGAGACGGGTAGCCAAGGTATGTAAAGGCTTCACCATCAACGTGATATGATACTCAACAACACAATATTTTTAAATGCCATTGAAAATGGAACTTTCAGTTTAAACTGTATACTTGACAAATGAGTTCAATACTTCAAGTAGGAGACGGTAAATGTTGGAGTCACGATGGAAAATATATGGGAAAATTGAAAAGTTTTAAGTTGATTGGTCGGGTGTATGATCCTGATCCTGAATATACATTTGAAAAAGGTATAGTAAGTGGGTTAGGTTTGAAATTTACTGAAGTTCCATGTGAAGTTCCTAAATACCGTCATCTTCCCGCTGCAGGAAGTAAGCATGTAGTTTCTCCGACATTCCACGAACACTAAATTCAAATACACCATGCCAGTTGGGTCGCATAATCGTTCGTACATCTCGAATTCCATCTAGTATTGCGTGGCGATCTACATACCTGCGATTGACATGAGTTCCATGCCATAAATGATAGACTGAACCTGAGATGCATGAGATACGAGGTTTTGGAAGACTCGAGAACTCTTTGAAGGCAGGAATCAATGCAGGTTTGAGATAGGTTGTTGGAAACTTGACATCTAACCATGCAGCTGCTGAAAGTGTATCTCCACTTCCTGTGATTCCATATTCAAAGAATCCTACCTTGCGAAACCACTTGCGACGGAAAGCCCATGCAAAACCTGGATGAAACTTATGATCAAAGTTTTGTTTACGATCCATGTAAAGAACGGATAACCGTTCTTGCATGATTTTTGTATACGTGATATCCATCCAGACTGCAGAAGTAAACGGCTGAACTACATCATTTTTGTTCAATGCATCTGAGACTTCACAATACCAGTGAGGATTGCCAAAGATGATATCGGCATCCAAGAACAATACTTTAGAAAACCACCAAGGAATCTTGGATTCAAGAATGGTGCAGAGATTCTCCTTGTGGAACAGAATGGATTTACTCCAGACATGAAAGGCATCTTCTATCTCAGGTTCTTGTTTATCAAAAACAAGTTCTAAAGTGTAATAGGGGATCTTTGCGAGTTTGAGTTTTTCAATTGTGTAGAAGTAGTTCATGACCATACGCTTGGACTTTGCAGGATTGAAGAACACTAACCCAACAGCCATGTCACATTTCCATGGAGTGTTATATCGAACATTTGAGAGTTCAATCAATTTAGCAGTTTCTTGTTTTGGCAGAGGATCTGGTTCTTCAGTATAAGCCATGGATTGAGCAGCTCCCATTGTGTAGAAAAACGGATAAAAGATTGGATAGAAACTACAAGCCATAATGACAGATGTCTACTCACCTTACAATGCCCGTAACCGATTCTTTACAGAGAAGGATATCCACCGTATATTGCATCGCCATGGTTTGCCTCATTATCGTGTATCAAATTCAAGAGTCTTTCAAACCGCAATGGTTCATACCACCTATGTCAAACGATCTGAATACACTACACCCGATGGACGACCGGCGTCTCTTGCTCCGTGTCCCTCTGGTGTCATGCCCCTCCAAGATGAATCGTATGAATGTCTCGAGTTTGAAGGAGACTCAGTCCTTGGAGTGTGCGTTGCTACCTATCTACGACGCAAGTATCCTGACAAAAAGCAGGGATTCCTCACTGATGCTCGTAAAGAGCTCGTCAACAATGAGCGTATTGGAGCCTTATGTCAAAAAGTCGGACTTGATACATTCTATGTCATTTCTAGGCACAACGAGGAGTCTGTGGCTATTAATGGACGACGAAATATACAGAAACTGGGAGACATATTTGAAGCTTTTATTGGTGCGTTATGGACAGATTGTGGAAACCGATTCAATATTGTCTACGTATTCGTTACCAACGTTCTGGAGGCCTATTTGGACATCCAGGATGTTGTCACTACTATCACCAACTACAAGGATATCTTTCAGAAGTATTGCCAGCGCGAGTTTGCGACAACTCCTACGTATACTATGATAGACTCTAGCGATGCTTTAATTCGGGTAACGATCACATTAAAAGGAAAAATTATGAAAGAAACGGGTGAAGGAACCACTCGCAAGAAAGCAGAACAGATGGCTGCTAAACAAGCTCTAGAAGGATTTGGAGTTACTTTCTCCTCTGCGTGATGACTCTAGCATTTCTACCACATTTGAATCGTTTCAGTGTTCGTCCTCTCTTCCACAAAACTGATTTAACACAGACCGCAATAGGTCCTTTTTCATTGCGAAAGGTCTTCCTAACCTTCTTGATACACTTACAAAACCTATTTGTTTGACTAAGCTGTCTCATTGTGTCAAACCCAGAAGAATATATCCTCACAAAGAATAAACATAATGGGCGGTGGTCTTCTACAACTCGTTGCTTACGGTGCTCAGGATGCATATATCACTGGAAATCCTCACATTACCTTCTGGAAGGTTCTCTACAAGCGTCATACCAACTTTGCCATGGAGGCGTTCCGTGTGAACTTCACTGGCGCCCCTCAGTATGGTCAACGTGTCGTTGCCGTCATCAACCGTAATGCGGACTTGATGTACAAAACCTATTTGGAGGTCGTTCTTCCAGACACTCAAGCAGCTGCAACAGGTTCTTTCAATGTATTGTGGACACAAGGAGGTCAACGTCGTCTTGGATATGTTCTTCTCAAGAAGATTGAAGTAGAAATTGGAGGACAGATTATTGATACTCACTACGGTGAATGGCTCTATTTGTGGGAGAATTTGACATCCAACGTTGATAACTCCACTAAGTTAGATGCGATGACTGGAGGACAACAGGGTGGTACTTTTTCTACTAACGTATCTTGCGGTGGTCGCCCAAGTATATTGTACATTCCCCTTCAGTTCTGGTTCTGCAGAAATCCTGGTTTAGCTCTTCCTTTAATTGCTCTTCAATACCATGAGGTTCGTATCAATGTTACATTGTCTCCAGCAACAGATCTTGTAAGTAGGGGTACATCATTTAGCTCAATCTCTGCTGCAGCTGCTGCATTGCCTCAAATAAGAGATATGTCTCTCTACATTGACTATATCTATTTGGATGTCGATGAGCGTCGACGATTTGCTCAGCAGTCACATGAGTATTTGATTGATCAACTTCAGTATGGTCTTCAACAGACACTGACAACTGCAAATGCCAGAATTGACTTGACATTGAATCACCCTGTCAAGGAGTTGGTGTGGGTTTTCCAAGATGCTCGTAAGACGGATTGTAGTTCTACAACAACGATTACGGCTGGTTACACACAACCATTCAGTTACGATGACATTGCAGACCGATGCCGTCTACAAATCAACGGTCAGGATCGATTTGATGAGCGATATGGTGACTACTTCTGGAAGGTTCAACCTTATCAGCACCACTCAGGAGGCGGTTTCTGGCCTGCACGTAACGAATCAGTAAGCGTTCGTGGAACGCCTACTAACCTAACACAGAATGCTGCGCTTACTCTGACCGCCACAACCGGTGCAACACAACCTTACACCGGTTTCACTGGAACGCTCCTTCCTGGTATGACTCTTACACAGGGTTCAAACACCGGAATAATTGCGTCGATTTTTCCCACGAGCGTAACAGCTGGTAGCATCGTTCTGACCGCATCGTTTGCAGCTACAGCTGCTGCTGCTACAGCTGCGTTCTCTACAACCCCTGCCTCGACTGTGTTTGCGTCTGATCTTGAAATCACCTCCACTTCTGATTTTGCTTCAACCTACCAAGCCGCAAACCCAATTAACGTGTATTCCTTTGCACTCCAACCCGAGGAACATCAACCATCTGGAACCTGTAACTTCTCACGTATCGACACAACCACTCTTGTGTTTGATAGTATAACCAGTGGAGCAGCAGGAACATTCCCATCTAAAGCATTCCCTTACAACTTCCGACTCTACGCAGTGAACTACAACATCTTCCGAGTTATGTCTGGAATGGGTGGACTTGCATACTCCAATTAAATCAACAACTAAACCACTAAGTATAATGATTAAGTTGATAGTCGTTTGTATAATTATTATTGGTCTTGCTTGGATCTTGATGCATCCTCAAACCTATTTTAGAAAAGAGTCACCCACTACACGTTTGTATTCGGAAGGCACCCGTGAAGTCCTAAGGTCTGCTGGATCATTATCGGCGCCAACTGACCCTTCCCAGGGCATTTTACGTGGTCACGACCAAGGATATGACCAATTTCATGTGAGATAACATACTGACGATAACCGTTTAGATCTTGACCACTCTTTGCAGAACCATATTTCCAGTTATCAGCATTGATTCTCACTTCATGTCCTCCTAACTCTGCGCACGATAAGGTGTCAGCACACCCTATCTTGCGAAGACCTGCCTTTGATGTAAGATGAATTATAACTTGAGGATTACGCTTCACTTGAAAAAAACGATATCCCTTTGACTCCCACCCATTTGGATCCGCTAAGCAGATCGCTACATCTCTTGCGAAGTCTGTTAAAGAAAAATCCACATCTGGATCTACGACCACACTATACGTGATACGCTTCATTGATTTCAAGTGTTATTTTTAATCAAGCTCCAGATGCTTCATCAAAGTATCCATGATTAACGATTTAGTTTTATGAGTCATTCCTTTATGTTCTAATACACATCCCACCCATCCTCCATTGTCCCACATCAATTCAAGTAAGAGTTCAACATCTTGTGTTTGAGTTAATCGTATCACCCATCTGTCAAACTCTTTTGTGATTTCATACTTCATATCTGGAAAGTTCAGTTCAGTTAACATTTTAGAAATAGGTTGCTCCATTGTAATGCTGACTTACCAGTATCAAAAAAACTAATCCATTTTAAATACTAAATGTACTTCCTGTTTGAAGCTGTTATCGTTGGGTTGTTATTATTGCCTATCTTTTGGGTCACTGAAAAAGCAGGATTCTCAAAGTGGGTTACAGTGTTCATTGCAGGAGCATTGTTCCACATCACTGCAGAGTTGACTGGAATTAACAAAGCTTATGTTCTGACAAAGCTTTAGAGAGTTCATCGTAGGTTCCATAACCATACCCACATAAATGTCCTACGAACCGATCACGTTTAGCTTGTAAGAACTCTGTTCCTTCAATTATTTTTTCAAATAGAATAAATGCATCTATGATTGAAACATAAATTGGTTTAATATCGGTCCAATGATTGTGAGGAAGAAAATGATTAATACGTTTGAGTGAATCATCATCAAATGGTACACTCAACTGAATGAGTTTGTCTAAGAGAGTTACTGAAATTGTTTTAGTTAGATACGCCATTGTGCATAAGGTTGAAAGTATTGGTTGTAATGGATCCATTTTAAATAGAGTTTCGTCCAAAATGGATTCGTTTAATTCAAAGGAGACGATGTTACCCCCATAAAAAACGAATGAAACCCTCTACACCTACAATGCCTTCAAAGATGAATTCTATTATCAACCCCAGTGAAATCAAAACCCATGGCGATCTACTGGTTTGTTTTAAAACCCCTTTAGTTACCCCTTCAAGTATCATGAAAGATGCAGAAAAAGTGTCACCTCAATATGCAGGATTTGTGTTTGAAGCAATCTGTCGCATTTTCGGAGGATTTCGTATTATCGATCCAAACGCCCATTTATATGTTGGAAATTCAAATGCATCCCATAGTCTAAATCCTGTTGTCAACTGGAGACAGGATTTTATCGATCGCTCTATTGTATCTGGAAATACAGATGGATTTTCTGATATTTCCTATATGTCTAAAGGAAACCTTGTACTGTCTTCATGCAAGTATATCTCCGCTGATTCTTCTCTTGAAGCATATGACATTGACAAGATCTATAATATAGGTCGCAACTATCGAGGACATAAGATCGCATTGTTTGTCAAGGACAAGACAGCCTTTAATGCTAAATACAAAGCTGCACATACTAAGAGCAATCGTATGGTTGACAATGTATACGACATTGAAGATCTCGATGCTCGTCTAAAAGACCTACTCAATGTTTTGAAGAGTTACAACTTCAACTTGTTGGAGATTGTCAACAAGTACCTCTCAACCAATAAGACACCGTTGAAACTCAAGTTTCATCAGATTCTCTGCAAGTTCTATCTGCGTCGTTGTAGCAAAGAACAGCTAACGCATATGATTGAGATGAAATGTCGTGGAGGAAAGTCGTACATGATGGCAAGTGATATCATCGAACACTCTTCTAAATGTGTTTTGATTCTAACTCCAATTCCATCAGAAACTAAAGATGCACTTGTTAAGATGTTTCATTCACTCATTGAATTGGATGGGTATGAAATCATTGAACTAAAACGTGGTGCTAGAATTCCGAATTCCGAGAAAAAAATCTTCATAGCTTCGAAGCAGTTCTTTGACAAGCATGTTAATGATGAGCAACTCACTAGTTTGAAGTTTGATGCAGTTTACTTTGATGAGATGCACTTCACTGGTCTCACTAAAAAAGCTAAGCTAATTTTCAGCACTCACGTACAGAAAGATACACGCACAGTCTACTTAACTGCAACTGGTGAAAAGGTCAAGTGTAATCTCGGAATTACATCCGAGCAGACATTCCAATTTCAGCTTGAGCATGAAGACTTATGTCGTGATGGAAATGTTGAGGGACTTTGTCAGATGTATTCTCCAGAGATTGTTCGTCAGTCATTGATTGAAAAATATGGAGACTCTAAGGATTACTCTGCAGAACTCAAGAAGGATTACGCAAAAATGCCAAAACTCACTCACATTGGTGTCACTATGAACAAGGAGTTTCTCAAACGTATCAAGAAGCCAGTTACTGAATATACGTTTGACATTGACGAACTACTTCGTATTGAAGATGGTAACTTCGTACACCCAGATAATGTCAACGAGTTTCTCAATCTACACTTTGGACGTTCTGGTGCAGGACAATCAAGCAACATGAAGAAGATTAAGAAGTATGGAGGTCGTGTTAACGACACTAAGTTTGTTCCAACACAACTCTGGTTTCTTCCTCAAGGAAAGGACGGTGGAATTAGTGGTGTCAGCAACTGCATGGAGGAAGCAATTCTTAACCACAGAGGATTTGGAAAGAACTACAAAGTTCTTAAACTCAACGGTGAAGAGATGAGTGGTAAGAACAATCTTTTAGAAAAAAGAATCACTGATGCTGAGAAGAAGGCTATAGAAGATGGAAATTCCGGCCTAATTGTTCTTCTCGGAAGCATGTGTAACATGGGTGTAAGTCTTCCTAAAGCAGATATTGTTGTGATGCTGAACAACATTCATGAGATGGATAGGTATACACAAATGATCATGCGATGCATGACAGAGGATGAAGGCAAAGAACGTGGATTTGTTGTAGACTACAATCAGAAGCGTCTTCTTCAGTTCTGTCTATCGATTGTCAAAAGCTCAGGGCATACAGAAGTTGAGCGTATTCTGCAACAGGCAACAAAGATTATTGATATTGATAATGAGGACTTCATTACCGAAGAAAAGACTGACCTTATCAAGCATCTCATGAGTGTGTGGTCTAACTCAGATATCAATCGCCCAGCAGCAATCTGCAGTCGACTTGAGAATGTGGCAAGAGATATTGTCATTACTCGTGATGATCGCATGCGATTCAAATCCTTTATGAAAAATGTCAGCAACAAAAAGCTTTTAGAACCAAATGATGCTTCCTTGTTTGAAGATGATGACAGAGTTGACGATCTATCGGTTACATCTTCTGGAAGTAGGTCTACCACATCAACTAATTCAGAAGAAGAGATAGTTGAAGAGGTACCAGACTATGCATTAGAGATATCACGAACTCTACCATTCTTCACAGCTGTTCTTACTGCAGGAGATTCAGACACAGACTTCATCAGTCTTCTCAATAAGATCAAGAATGATAACCAGATGGCAGATGCTTTCGCAATACAATGTAAAACTTGGTGGTCAGGAGCAAATATGGATGGCTTTATTGATCTTGTAATTGAAATCTTCTCGCGTAGAAGTCCTAGCAACCTTCACACAAGCCGCGAGATTAATTCAAGCATTAAGATGTTAAAGAACGAGATGGTTCGAATGCTTGATGATAAGAAGGCATTGTTAGAACTCATTAACTCTATGCTTCGTCCTAAGAAAGTTGAGAAGAAACAGTTTGGTGAAGTCTTTACACCACTTGATCTTGTTGACAAGATGTTGGATAACATCCCTGCAGAAAGATTCAAGGATCCTTCACTCAAGTGGTTTGACCCTGCAGCTGGCATTGGAAACTTTATGGTCTGCATATATTATCGCCTAATGAATGGTCTTGTATCTTCATTCCCCGACCCAAAAGAACGCCAGAAACACATCATCAACAATATGCTTTACATGAGTGAGATTGGTGCAAAGAATGTTTCTGTGGTAAAACTCATCTTTGGAGACGATTGTAACATTCATTTCGGAGACACTCTAAAGCTAAATGTAGCTGAAAAATGGGGAATTGAAACCTTTGATGAAGTCGTTGGCAATCCACCATACAACAATGCCAGTGGTAACAAAGGAAAGGGAAACTCTCTATGGGATGTGTTTATGAAGAAAGCCTTTGTAGAATGGGTAAAGCCTAATGGACACTTGACGTTTGTTCATCCACCACTATGGCGTCAGTATGGTCATGAACTATTGAAAATGATGTTGGAGAATCAGATACTCTATCTTGAAATTCACTCAGTTGACGACGGTAATAAGACATTCAAATGCTCAACTGCATATGATTTCTATACTGTTCGAAAGTCTCCATGTTCTGGCTCTACTAAAATCGTTTGTCAGGAAGGAAAGGAACAAATGATTGACCTTCGCACTTGGAAGTTCATTCCAAACACAATGTTTGATGTTGTTGAGAAGATGTGTTCTTCAGAGGAGAAGCTCAATGTGTTCTATAGCCGAAGCGACTATGGTCACGACAAGCCTCATGTAGTCTCTACTCAAAGTGAGACTAACAAATATCCTGTGATATACACTATCTCAAAGGATGGTACACCTACTATTCATTGGTCTTCTAGAAACGACAAGGGACACTTTGGAATTTCCAAATTCATCTTCTCAAATGGAGCTGGATTCCTACAAGATCCTGAAGGAACATATGGAGTAACACAGTGGGCGTATTATATCGCAGCTCCTCCAAGTGATCTCCCTAACATTGAGAAGGCATTCCGTTCACAGAAGTTCCAAGAACTACGTGCTGCTATCAAAGTAGATAGTTCATCTTACAACATTCCGCTAATGAAGCTGTTCTCCAAGAACTTCTGGACACTCTTCATTGACGAGTAAATCGTCATGCACCCGTCATGCACCCTTTTCGCGACGTGTATAGTCCAGGGGAGGGGTATTCTTTTTCAGTGGTCGCACCACAAAGTCGCGCCCCTCTAATAAGTAGTGGTGCCTAAAAAAACAGCAGAGCCTAGTAAAGCATCCCCGCAAAATGTATATGGTTTCTTGAATTATTGATTTATCGCCGACCCGGCGCAGGTTTACCTACGGTCGCTTCGCGACCTGCGCCGGGTCGGCGATAAATCAATAATTCAAGAAACCATATACATTTTGCGGGGATGCTTTACTAGGCTCTGCTGTTTTTTTAGGCACCACTACTTATTAGAGGGGCGCGACTTTGTGGTGCGACCACTGAAAAAGAATACCCCTCCCCTGGACTATACACGTCGCGAAAAGGGTGCATGACGGGTGTTCATGTGTAAAACGAATCAATATATGTATTGCATTGTAATATCAACCATGATACGTAAACAGATTCGAAAGGTAATTATAAGTCCTACATTCATAGAAGTTTGTTCAGGATGTGGTGGATTAAGTTCTGGATTTATTGAAGCAGGATTTGAGCCATTACTTCTCAATGAAATTGACAAGACATTCTCACAAACACTTAGGTTAAATCATCCAGGAGTTCCAGTTGAAACAAAAGATATGACTGAGCTATCTCTTAAGGAATATGATAGAAAGGTAGATGTCTTAATGGGAGGTGTTCCATGCCAGTCATTCTCACAAGCTGGTGAAAGAAGAGGATTAGAAGATCCAAGAGGACATCTCATTGTAGACTTTAATCGTCTTGTACTAGAATGCAATCCAAAGATACTTATGGTTGAGAATGTGCGAGGTCTTGTTTCACACAATAATGGTGAAACACTCAAAGGAGTGATTGAGCTTTTCTCAAACAATGGAGCTTACAAGATGTATCATAAAGTATTGAACTCAAAGGACTATAACGTTCCTCAGAAACGAGAAAGGATTATTATTATTGGTGTTCGTTCTGATATTGATCTTGAATTCACATATCCTGAGAAATCTAACACAGAGGTATTCCTTCGTGATGTTCTTACAGATGTTCCAGAAAGTCTTGGTGCAAAGTATCCTGAAGCAAAAAAGAAAGTGATGGATCTTGTTCCTCCAGGAGGATGTTGGGTTGATTTACCACCTGATATTCAGAGAGAGTATATGGGTGAAAAGAGTATGGCTGCTGGAGGTGGAAAAAGAGGAATGGCTAGGAGAATGGGTATGGATGAACAATGTCTAACACTTACAACATCTCCTGCGCAAAAACAAACAGATAGATGTCATCCTACTGAAACTCGTCCATTCACAGTTAGAGAGTATGCTAGGATTCAAACGTTTCCTGATTCATACATCTTTGCAGGTGGAATGGGTGCACAATATAAACAGATTGGTAATGCTGTTCCTGTTAAGTTAGCAAAAGCTATTGGGTGTCAAATTGTTCAGTTCCTTTCAAGAGCTCAGCATACGTCTTGAATCTTGTAAATGTATCACCAATGGTCATCAGTAGATCATCGTAGAAACTCTCACGACCTGACAAGTGTGCATAAGCTTGTTTTCCATTCCAAATCGTAATACTCTCAGGAGCTTTGAAACGAGGCAGTTTTTTCTTCTCTGATGTCACATAGACTAGGATAGCCTTTTTACCTTCTTCTACAACCTTCATGAGTTTCCTCACAACAGTTTCTCCTGAACCTGAGTTCATCGTGTTGTCTCGGTTCTTGACTTCCCATAGCTCATTTCTGGTTTCACTAATCACATCAACTCCAGTTGAATGTCCTTGAGGGAGTGTCTCATAGTCTTTGAACTTTCCCATTAGATTCTGATGAAATGTTCCCATGGCCATTGAAAGAGCTTTCTCGTATAAGCGCTGCTTCTCAGCT
>Ga0209599_10000061_pt1 | contig 80619 bp, 113 predicted proteins | sample Shrwel_input2_FT_FD_187534 | JGI IMG/M metagenome (GOLD analysis project Ga0209599, IMG submission 187534) | Subsurface microbial communities from deep shales in Ohio, USA - Utica-3 well 1 S input2 FT (SPAdes) (version 2) ...
TTAACTGTCATATTTTTAACCCGCAGGTTGCTTTACTGCTTCTTTAGCTTCAAGTAGGTCTTTGACAAACTTAATTGCTTTTCTGTCAGAATCGTAAACGAATTCTTGATCTTCATCTTCGTCGGTACGCAGAGTTACAATAACTCCATTGCGTACCTTTCGAATTTCTATGCTTTCAAACAACATGGGGTTCCTTTCTTATTGTGGAACTGATAGATTATAGTTAAAGTGGAAAATACCAATGTGTGCTACTTCTCTACTCAGTTCCTGATCACACCATATTTGATACCCGGCCTTTTGGGCTTGTTGACAAAAGAAAATATCTTCGCCAATCTCAAGATTTAATGATGGAATAAATTCTTGCAGATAGTGAGGTTGAGGAATCCGTTCATAGACTTCTCTCTTACATAGTACCATACCGTGTGGTAGTACGTCAATTAATTCCATTGGCGGACTTTGATCCGTGGTCTGGAATTCTGTAAACTTACCAGCACTGCCACTCATGCCAGTAAAGTTAGGGTTGGGGAAACGTCTGCGGCGATAGTTAGCGCCCACAATTTCTTTATTACGTGCCAACAAACGCATAGGTGCGTCAATTGGGAATTTCATATCTGAGTCTACCCACCAAATATAATCAAAGTCTGACTTTAGGAAGATGTCAACTAGATTACGACGGGCAATAGTAATAACTGATCCAATGTTAAATGCACAGTTGATCTTAACACCATTAGCAACCATATTGGCAGCTGCCATGGCCAAGTGTTGTGCAAATTCGGCATTAACCATTTCCATTGCTGGAACAGCAATCATAACACTTGGTGGTTTTCCATTCTGTGCTGGAGCCTGTGGGCGAAAATTAGTTGGCATAGCCTGACCAGGTGCGCCAGGGCGATTGAATGCTGTCTGCATAGCCGCAGTTGCCGCGGTAGGAGTCGGTGCAGGAGCAGTCGCACGACTTGGAATGTTTAGTTTACCTTTTTTCATTTGTTTCCTTTAAAATTATTATACTTGGTAATTGTTGAAAGAGCAAGAACTGATTTTGCCATTATCTAGGTGCAAATTCTTGCTGTAATTTAATATTGTCAAAAAACTCTTTTTTGGTATTGCCGTCGTCTTTGAACGCACCTTTCAATACTGTAGTTTGAGTTAATGAGCTGTGCGCCATAATGCCACGGTTCTCACAGCACCCATGTACTGCTTGAATATAAACACCTAGGTCTTTGGCTCCTGTGGCTTTTTCGATCTCCCTAGCAATGTCGTTACAAAGTTCCTCCTGGAGAGTACCTCGTCTTGCACACCACTGGGCGATACGAGTGTACTTTGAGAGTCCGATAAGTTTCTCAGCGGCAATAATACCAATATAAGCAACGCCACTAACGGGTTGGTGATGATGACTACACATACTACGAAGCTCACTACGAACAACCAGCATACCTTCGTAGCGGTCCTGCGAATCATTTGGGAAAGCGGTTGCGTCTGGTGCTGGTTCATATCTTCCTGCCATTATTTCGTTAAAATACATTTTAGCAAGTCGTCTTGCTGTACCTTTGCTATTGGGATCGTTTTCTCTATCGATTAATAGAGTATCTAGCACACCTTCGAATGCCGTTGTAGCTTCGTCGATTAGTCTAGGAATATCTTCTTCACTAACATAGTCGCTGATGTTATCTCCGGCCCAAAATCTTTTGCCATTGCGTCTCATCACTGCGCCCAAATAGCCATGCATTGAGCCTTCTTCATAGCCCTTGTCGTCTATGTTGTTTAATGTCACTGGTTCACTCATTTTAATTTTCTCCGATGTTAAGGCAGAGGATTGCCATATAATTCTATTGTACTTTATTTAGATTGAATTGTCAACACCATTAATATTTTGTGTACCACCGATATGCGCTATCAATGATTGTTCCAATATCACTGTGTTCTGGTTCCCAATCTAAATCCCTTTTAGCTTTTGATGAATCTGCAATCAATATTGCAGGATCACCTGGACGCTTAATTCCATAATTCAAAAATTTAAATCCATATTTTTCACCAACGTAGTCTGCAATTTGTTTATTGCTAATACCTTGTGCAGTTCCTAAATTGAATACATAAAATCCTGGATTGTATTCTAAATAATTGATAACTTTGATATGAGCCTGTGCTAGATCCAAAACATGGACATAATCTCTAACGCAGGTACCATCTGGAGTATTATAGTCATCTCCAAATACATTAAATGCTTTACCGTTAATACTGGCTTCCAAAGCTCGGGCAATAATATGGGTGCCGCCAGATTCTTCACCTAAGTCGTGTTCAACGGGCCATGCACCTGCGGCATTAAAATATCTAAAACAGATACTATTGATATCGTAGGCGTTACTGTAATCTCTCAGCATTGTTTCGATCATTAACTTAGTACGACCGTAGGGACTAATTGGATTAAGTGGATGACTTTCTGGAATAGGTAATTCTTTAGGTTCACCGTAAACACTGGCACTACTGCTAAACAGTATAGTAGGCTTCTTAGAAAAATTCTTGATATGATTTAACAATGTAATTGTTTTAGCAACATTGTTTTCATAGTAGTCCGCCGGATCGTACACACTAGGTTCTACCAAACTTGTTCCAGCACAATGTACAATAATGTCTGGTTGTTCTAGTTCAATTAGATCTAGTGCAGGCGTGCTGGCATAATCTGCCCTTAAAAAACAATCTATATCTTTAAGGGTATGATTATGCTGAACTCGATCTATAATGACAACACGATTATTATGATCAGCATATCTAAATGCCCGTGCGATATGACTACCAATGTAGCCACATCCTCCGGTGACAATTATAGTTTTGCTCATGACAGTCGAAGTAACAAATTCTTCTTTAATGCTGCCTCGAGGACCTGCATAGTAACACCTAGATCTTTTGACAATGATACCAATGCTTCGGTGTCCTTAGGCAAACAATGTCCACCGAATCCAAAAGATCCATCCGCACCGGGTACCTTCATATGGCTGCGTCCGATTCGCTGATCTAAACTAACCAATTCGGCAATAACATCGTAATCTAATCCGGATGCTACTGCTATTCCATGAAGCTCATTCATGAATACAACTTTAGTGGCTAGAAAACTGTTTATAGCATATTTGGCCAATGCGGCTTCGCCGATATCACAATGCACAATAGTTTTTAAATTTTGTTGACTGAGCTTAACAAAACGTTCAGCTTCATTCATATAGGCTTTAACACTGCCTCCTATGATAGCAAATGACCCGTTGAGATAATCTCTAACAGCATCCGAAGCTGTAAGGAATTCAGGAACATGAACTAGATTTGGATACTGCTCATTTAACCTTTTGTATATATTCGGAGTAGCTGTACACTTACTAATGATAACTCCGGTATATTTAATTTTATGTAACTTGTTTAATACATCTTCGAGAATAGAGGTATCACAATTTCCAGAGTCGCCACGTGGAGTAGGCACACAGACAAATACTGCTTCTGCTCCTGCAAGATCATTGTAAGTAGAGTTGTGTCCTTTATTAGGATCTATAATTACAATTTCCATGCAGAATCTATCGGAAATTGAATTAAGTATAGCATCCCCTACATATCCTAGTCCGATGATACCTATTTTAACTTCAGGAAAGGAGTTCACGTTCGACGGTTTCCTTAATTACTTCAGTGGCTACCCAACTCACTTCTGAGCCTTCACCCCAACTCTGTTTCATTGTTTTTTGAAAGTGAGTTGCTTTTGCAAGAGCTTCTTCGAGGTTGATTGCCTCAACGTCAAAGGTGTATCTAACATCTAGTTTTACGGTATATTGTTTGACAACAGCTTTGGTGTTAGAGAAATATTCACGACTATCTATAACAGGTAAGTTAGAGTAATCAAGATTTATAATGTTTTCTACGTACTCGAGCATTAGTTCTTCAGAGTCTACATTGGTATATGTAACGTCATCCCAGGCAATGTTCCATTCATCTCCTAGTTCTTCACAGTAGGCGCTTTTATAATTTCGATGAATCCATTGAAATGCCAATGGTTGTTCAGGAACCTCTGCGCCAAGATATACTACAACTTTGGTAGCATTGTCGTAGATGCAGTGACCGCAAGGCCTATCATTTTGATCTTTGAATGTAATATGTGAAGTATTATTGAAAATTTCAAAACCCCAGTCATCTCCTGTGGTAAATTTGTTATCAATAGCTTCAAGTACTGATTTAAGATTCATCTGTGAGTCCCATAAAAATTAGTTCACGTTCTGTAATGTTGGCAACGGGCACTAGCCATTCATTCTTAATAGCTTCCATGATCACTAATTTGTGTGATCTGGGACAGTCTTGGCTGATTTCAAATCCTGCTCTAGGGGCTACAGTAAGTTTATCCTTGATGAGAAATCGAGGATCATCTTGTGTAAGTGTACGGATTTGACTTTGATGGACGGTGTAGTTCATTCTACTAGTATAGCAGAATGTTCGGTAGTTGTCAACTACCAGTTAATCCAATCTTTGTTTCTATATGGTTTGCCAGCTTCTGCCGCAGACAAATAACGGACTACCTTCTTTTTAACACGTTGTAAGATTGGATGATTGTGATCGTGTTCGAAGGCTTTTAAGTACATACGCCAACTGTTATGACGTCTTTTCTTGCCTTTTTGGTTTTCGTTGAGATAGTTAACAACTTGACGTTTATTTTTACCAAACTTGTCCATAAGTTCGCAGGCAATGTTAAATCCATACGCATCTATTTCATCTGAGCATCCTAGGTACTCTTGTTCTTCCCTAATTTTACTTTTTTCAGCATTGCTGGCATAATCTGGAAGTTGCTTAAAGTTTCTTCTTCTAAATTGACGCATGTGAATAATTTCATGTAGCAGGGTGTCTGCTATAGTTGTACACATACTAGAAAATCTTTTGCTGGTTAGATTTATTATCTTTTCATTGGCCCGATATTGGAACAATATTTCAATGCATTTTTCGTAGTCTTCGTCGTAACCGCTGTAGTAACAGCCACCTACAAATACAAAACCTGAATCTACCTTTGGACTAAAAGTTTTTCGAACTCTAACAGGTATGTACTTCTTTAAAAGACCGGTAACTTTTTTATGAAATTGGTCTATAGTAAGCGGCTGTTTTACTATTTCAGGCGCCAAGGTATGCATCAGCGTAATTATGCTGTTTCGATTTAACACAGACCAGTCAAAGTTTTTGGTTGAAGTAGCCATTTTTCACCCAGAGTATACTATTAATTATCACTGTTTTGCTTCTATTATATACTACTTTTAAGCTATAACATATTTATGTGGGCTATTATTGGTCATAAATATCAAACACCAATGTTGTCCAATGAAAATCCATTCTATACACGACCTCTCTAATAATTATGTAGTTGATATGCTTAGGGATAATCTGGTAACCGTGACTGAATCTAATTTAGTTAAAAACTATCATCCAGACTTTTCTAATGACCCTGCCAATTTATTCTACATTCTTAAAGACGGGCGCTTTAAAAATGGCGACTATTTTGTTATGGAAGAAGATGGAAAGTATGTTGGCAGCGCAGGATGGAATCCATATGGTGATGTTGCACTAGTATTAACTAGAGCATTCATTCCTATAACAGAACGCAGGAAATATAATATGGCACGTTACCTGCTACCTATAATATTTGAGAAATCAATTGATTTTAAAAAACTTTGGATTACTTGTAACGATTATAATTTTACAATATATCGGGCACTAACTAGATTGCACAACGGTAAATCTATAGGATTATGCTCGTCGTGGGATGATGTATATAAAAATTTTATACCTATTGGAAAAAAGACAGTAAACTATACAGAACAATATGTAGCAGAATATAAAAGATATTAATTAATATATTCTGCTAACATGATATTTGCTTCTTGCCATGTTAATCGTTTCTTAGTAGTTAAGTTTATAAGTGGCATCGAGTAACAATCTCGTTTGCTATTTCCATTGAGAAGGGTGTGAATGATCATGCCATTGACTAAACAGGCAGGCCCGTTTGCACTAGCTTCGAATATAAAATTGCAATCTTCTTCATTGTAAATTTTTATTCTTTCGCCAACCTTGTTATATATAAAGCTCGGTGATCTGTCTGGTTTTAGAGAATACCAACACATTTTACTATTAGTTGAATTATAAATCAAATTAATTTTAACACAATCAGTGATTCGGTTTGATAATTCACTAACATAACTAACATCTTTGTGTAAGGTATATTTGTGGTAGGGTAACGCACTAAAAAATCTACAATTGTCTACACCAATGTTTAGAGACGCTAACCATTCTTTAAACTCAATGTTTATATCATCAATTGGTAATATTTTCTCAAATGATTTATTAATCTTAATATCCTGATAGCACTGGACAAATATATTGGGAATGTTTAATTCCTGATAATATATATTACTCATTTTTAATTACCGGTTGTTAACAATATATGCATCCTTGTTTGAGTGCCCATATGAAATACTGAGTGTTTAATACCTTTAGGGTTGAGATACCAGACTCGGCCATCTGCTGGCATATGACACAGTGTCATATCTCTGTGGGAGTTCTCAAACACCCACAAACAGTTTTCATCTGTTACTACTGGAATATGATATCGGTGCGCTGTATGCATGTCCCTGTGTAATCTATAAGCATGATTTGCTCTTAACCATATTAATTGACATCTACCTTGAAAAGGTTTTTCAAATTTAGAATTGTGCATTTTAAACACATTGTCAATTGCTTCTTTTAGATACAGACCGTCTAACTCAGTTAAAAATTCTGAAAAGTCTTCTTCTTTAATATTTGCTTTTTCAACTGTATTGTGACTACCTCGATGTTTTTGCCAACGATCGATCCCTTCGATTCCTGGTAAATGATTTAAGTTAAAAGTTGTTGCTGTGCGAGACAACAACTCATTATTAAATATGTCATGAGAAATTCCAAGTCTACTAAACAAAATTTCAACCGAATCGATTAATTTTTTTACATCAAAATTAAGATCAGTAGGAAAACAATACGGGTCTACTCTATCAGTTACTATCATTTAATAAACTCCATGGATCTTCTATAAATCTAAAACTTAGCGATATTCGTTGCTCTCCGATTGGAGAGTATACCCCGTGCGGAATCTTTGTATTAAAAATTGTAGGCTGTAATAAATCAAATTGATCAATCAATTGAAATTTTGCATCCTTGGAAAACTTATATTTTGGAATTCCATTAGGTTGTATCGCTTCATACATTTGACCGTTGACTAAGTTGTATAATCCAGTATATGACCCTTTTGGTATTTTGATTCCAAAGTTTAATGCCAACGTTTGTTTTTGATGATCAACATGAGTAAGAGCAAACCCATTACCTACTATTACAATGATTGCACATGCTCTAGGAATTATTTTTTTTTCTTTAAACCATAGATTAATACTAGGACATTTTGCTAGTAAGTCTGGTAATTTAAGATGGAAATAAGGATTTGATGCCCCTGTATTTTTGGGTTCGTTGTCATATGCATAGACTGTTAATTCTTTAATGATCCTATCGTAATTCTCAATGTGAATAGTTTTATATAAAAAGTTTTCAATCATATAGTGCAGTCCTGTGTTGCATTTATATAATCTAATAATTGCTTTTTATATTGCCCTGCCATCCTTAGTCGTTTTTTTAATATTGATTTCCACGGCATGTCTTTTATTTTCCAATTCATTAACTCTTCCTGCGAGTATCCATGACTTCTTAATGCCATGATCATCCAAGAGCCGGGCATGTTTTCTTTATACATTGCAATATCATTAAACTCTTTAGAAATAGAAAATGCAGTAGAGTGAGTCATTGTATTGCTTACCCAATCTTCTCCGTCAACATTTAATGTATATCCGTATCTGTGATGATCTTTGTCAAATGCAGATTGATAGTGAGTATCAGTGTTTATGCTCAACGGATACCAATTATCACATAGATCTCTGCCTTCATTCCTAAACCATTCAAATGATTCTCTTAGGTCTTTTTCAGTTTCTTTTGGTAGTCCTACAATCATAGAACACGTTATCGAAATCTCACTGTTCCACTGTTTGTAATATAAATCTAACAAAAATGTCTTCAGTTTATTTCTGTCCATGCCTTTTCCTATGGCTTTTGCTGCATAAGGATGGAACGACTCTATACCAAACACCACTGAAGATAATCCCATTTCTTTTAATAATACAATCTGTTCAGTGTGTTTATATAACAGGTCTGCTCTTAGGAAACATACAAAATTTATTTTAAATGGCAATTGTGTAAAAACAGAATGTAGTGCTGCCACTTTTTCAGTTGAATCATTGAATGTATCGTCTGTGAAAAAATAATTAGTGGTTCCGAATTTTGTGTAATTTTCAATCAACTCTTTCTTAATAAGATCATAGTCTCTTATGTAATCAAGTTTCTTTTTACCGTTCAGTGGGTACGCACAAAATTTACATTTAAAAATACATCCCCTAGTGATTTCAATTGGTAGTGTTTCGTTATTTAAAATTATATCCTGTTCAATAAATCTGTGTTGTAGATTTTCAATGTCGAACTTTTCTAGGTCGCCGTTAATAATGTCCTGTTTGCCTATTTTTTTATGTAAGGCCTTTTTCTTTCCGCTTTGAAGTTCGTTCAAATAGTTAACCACTGATTCTTCAGAGTAGCCATGAAACACAGCATCAAAGAACGGATTCCCCTCCATCTGCCAACTATTAGCCCCACCTGCAATTATTTTAACAGATGGGACTGACGATTTAATAAAGTCTATTGCAGATTCTATTTGAGAATCAACTCCTGCGTGTCCTCTAAAAATTGATCCGGCAGTTGGCACAAGAATTGGATTATTGTAATCTTCGTTGACAAACGAATAAAATGTAGTTGAAATTCCAACGGCTAATAATTTATCAGATACTAATTTTTCACAGATACTGATTAACTCATTCGAATTAAAAAAATCAGTAAAGTCAATAACCTGAACATCGTATCCATTTATTCGGCAGTGATGCGCCACTTGGTATGCACCTATTGATCTCTGCCAAACAGATCCTCTGGTATTTGTAAAAATTAAAAAATGTGGTAGTTGCATGGCCTTGATATTTATAATGATATACTGCGCTGAGATTTTGTTTAGGCTGGGCAACACCAAATAAATAAATGTATGGAAACTATTATAGGTCTAGGAGACAAAAAATCTCCATTTTTATATCTTGATGAATATGTTAAGCAGATTGATTTAAATTTGTTAAACAACGAAATATCTAAAGGGATTGCGTTATCCAATTGGAATAAACGATTTGTTTCAAGTGGTGTTCATGATGAATGGGCAGATAAAGAAATTACTCCCTATATACGAAACTTAGAAAAACATCTAACTCCTGAACAGGTTGAGATATTTACATCGTTTAAAACAACTGACGAAAAACTTAAATTTATTAGTTGTATACTTCCTGTACCGCATCCGTTTTGGATAGTCTATTTACGAAATAATAAACGGATAGATTCTAGTGGCATTAACAACAAAGCAGTTTCTGCAGATTGTCATTGGACAGAAAATGCTGCACACTTTCCTACACTAGTTGACTTTGTTAAAAGCATGCCGTTTGAAGGAATTGGAAGAGTCATGATTTTTATGACAGAGGCTAATAATCAAACAGTTCCTCACTTTGATGCAGGAACGCAAGAACAACGTTCTAAAAAACCCAATGATGATTTTATTTGGTTTACTACTTCACAACACGCTAAAAAAATATATGTTATGAATGGTACCACTAAGGAAAAGTTTTACACCGACGAAACTAAAAAGTATATATGGTTTAATGAAATGGATTATCACGGAACTGATGCTATTCCTTATTTTACATTCTCGATAAGAATAGACGGAAAGTTTCTACCAGATATAAAAAGCCGCTTACTAGCTAGTCTTTGAGTAAGAGATCGGGAAATAAAAAATCTTCAAACTTGAATGCAAATATTGCAACTATTCTAGTTTTATCAAAGTTTAATACTTGATGTTTCCATCCTGTGTTGATAAAATACATCTTGCCGGGTTCCATTAACAGTTCTTCTATGCAATCTTTGGTTTGAAAGTTAAATTTGTTATCCCCAACATCTATGCAGATTTGTGCCCTGCATACCACGCTGGTATCTGCATCAATGTGCCACGGTATGATATGATTAGGACTTGAAACTGAAATTCTAAGTCTATAAACATTTTTAAAGTATCTAAGTAGAAAAGTTTTAATTCTTTCAGTACCATCTACCCAGTTGGTGTAGTCAAATTCTGTTTTTTGATCAGAGCTATGCGATTGCAATAATATTTGTTTGTATTCTGTTTGTGACACATTGAATACTGATTTTAAGTCAATATTTTCTGCAATTTGATAGTTATCACTTCCTATGCTAGTAGGCGGAATTGTACTTGATAGATTTTTTAAATCAAATATTATTTCTTCTGGTACAGAATCGACAACAGAAAATGCCTTAAGCATTCGTCTCGACGGCCCCAATCCGTTGACTCTTTGTTTTTTAGATTCTATCATAAATTAAATTTTGTTGTTTGAATATTTAATAAATAACTAAAAGGATTAAAAAATATATGTACACTATTATTTTATACAGAAGACCGGATGTATCAACTTTATTTTTTCAGCCTGATTCAGATGTCTGGCAAAATCCTAACCTTATTAACTTTTATCAGCATATTAAAGATGAAGGAATTTTAATGTCTGATACTATAGAACTATCCGAAGACCAGTTGATTATGAAAAAAACTATGGTTTGGAAAAATTTTGAAAGTTGGTCTCAATATGTGGATGACTTTATATTAGCTTTTCCAACTTACGCCAGCGATCGTGACACTTTTCACACGGCACACAACTCTCAATACCTAGTTAAAACTTTTTTTAATGATGAAGTTGAACTAAAGTCCGTGGGTACTATTAACGCATCTGTAATAATTCATAATAACAATGGTGTCATATCTTCGTCATATGTGATTACTGAGTAATGACCCCTTATAAACAAACGTTGTTTGTAGTATGGATAAATCAGATATTATTCTGCTTATCGCTTATACTAATGTGGGATAATTTGTTAATTCCAATAGGTATTGTAGCACTATATGTATTTGGCTGCTTTAGCGAAATTTCCATTCATAGATACTATACACATAAAAGTTATGAAACTACTCCATTAAAAGAAAAGTTTTTAAGAGTATTTGCACTATTAGCAGGCCAAGGCGCTACTATATCTTGGGTCACTGTTCATAGAACTCATCATGCGTTTGAAGATACTATTAAAGATCCGCACAGTCCTTTATTTCATCCATGGTGGAAGATACTGTTAGGTTTGTTCCCTACTCAATATAGTAACAATCTTGTTGTGGACTTGATGAGAAAAAGAAGCTGGAACTATTTTGTCTTTGAAAACAAATACTACTGGTTAATATGGACAGCAATTTGGATTGTATCGTTTCTAATTAGTAAATGGTTATTTTATTTTATTGTTGCCGGCGCCGCCCTATGGTACGCGGCAACTAGTGCAGTAAACATCTTATCGCACGGATTTATATTAGGCACTACTCGATTTAAAGAAACAGTTGCAACTAATAGCAGTATCCTTAATTTCTTTACAGGAATAGGAAATCATAACAATCATCACAAGTTTCCTAAAAGTTATACCTATTCCGTTGATAATGAAATAGATATCAACGGTTGGGTCATTAAAACTTTTTTTAAAATCTAAATTCTGATTTAAGGCTGTTATGCCTTACTACTATTGTTCTCTGTTGTTTTCCTGCAAGACTTCCTAATAGCTTATTAAACATGTGAAATTTTGAAAAGGTATTAGGTGGTATAATTTCCACGTCATTAACTATATATCTATCTGTGATAGTTAATAACTGGTCATGCAGGTTTCGTCTTTTATTAAATTTTTCACCAGTGTCTACAATAGCAATATAACCGTCATATAATTTGTTACGTTCGGCTTCTGTCATACATGCCTGATACATCATTAAAGATAGCGCTCTGTGTCTTATATAATCTAGTCCAGGTCTATTTAATGTAAAATTAGTTCCAACACTCCAAAAAGGTAATCCACTCCAGAAAGAAATTCGCATAGTGCCCTCGACTTGTCCGTCAATTTCTCCCACTACTAATAATCCCGGGTTGTTATTATCTATGGTTGTTTTTATATAATGGGCTGACTGATTTTCTATACTGGTACCGAACATAGATTTTTGACTAGATATAATAGTAGATACTACTTCCCGATCTGTATCAGCGTAGGGTCTTACAGTTATCCTTGAGAATATTTCATGATTACTAACAAATTTCATTTTTTAATCAACTCGATAAATTTTGCAGACAAATCAATTTCCCACCACTTTTCACCGAATCTATATTTTCCAGGCCACCTATGATGATTATTATGCCACCCGCCTCCTAGTGTAATAATTGAATTCCACAATACATTTCTACTGTTATCGGATAAGTCGTAGTTGCGATATCCTACAGCAGGATGATGAAATATTACATTACCTAGATTTTCTATCATACCAAATAAAAAGAATCCACCCAATGTAAAAAAGAATAGGCCAAAATAAGGGTCAATCAAATACATTACTAATCCAGACAACCAGTAAAATTTATAGTAGTGTCTGTGTATGACTTTAATTAACTTATCGGTATACATGTTCCTATTGGCCAATGCAGGAATTTGTTCTATTGGTTTAAATTGCCATCCTATGAATGATGTAAATATTCCGTTCGTAGGAGAGTGCAGATCTGCACTGGTATCGGATACTCTGTGATGATGTTTGTGTAGGCCTACCCAAAATATAGCACTGCCCTGGCCCGATAAGGATCCAAATATGATCATTAATACTTCCCAGAATCTAGATGTTTTAAATGATTGGTGTGCTAAGAATCTATGAAATCCTATAGAACTTCCAAAGATTCCGATAACATAGAATCCTAGGAGAGTATATAATATATAGGTCCATGTAAAATCAGTGATTAAAACATAGATAGCCAATAAGGATAGTACATATCCGGGCAACATGATTCGTTTAAAATGATCACTTAAATGCATTATTAAACTTCTCTTGTAATAAATCAAATGAGGGATTAATTTTAAATCTTAGACTTAGCATCCATCGAAATGACTGCACTCCCCTATTATCAACTCTATGCCACGTATCTGTATTAACTAGTGCAGGCTCTGTTACTAAAGTAGAAAATATAGGAACTGTTTCATTGGACTTTCCGTTTTGTATTTGCTCGTTGGTAACTCTAATGGTTGTATAATTATTTTCAACAGAGTAGACAGAAAAATCTGAATTGCTAAACCAATCCATAGATCCTGTTTCGCAATTTAAAATAGGAACGTTAAATGCACATAATCTATCAACTCCGTCCTTGTGAATTAAACCAACAGTATTAGGTTCTATTGCAAATATTTGTAAAACAATAATCTCTTCTGGAATGCCTTGTCTGATCCATTCGGGTATCTCATCTTTTATTAGACGATGAATAATAGTGTGAGTATCTCCCCTAAGTCTGCTACTCTCTAAACATTTTTCGTTGTCTACAAATGTCAAACCAAATTCTTTAATCTTTTCAAAGAAAGGATTCCACTTATAGTGTGTTATTAAATTTTTCATTTAGATATTATAAGTGTGGTCGTCTGAATCAATGTCAATAATAATATGTATACGCTCAACATTAGATCTATTTTCTGCAGAATGTTTTTTTCTGTTAGCTAATTGTGAAAGGTACCCTTCGGGCATGTGCATAGGATGATCTTTATCTTCCCCAAAGAATAACACATCAGGGTCGGTAACAATAGGCACATGAAATCGATAGTGCTCTAAAAAGTATTTTCCAGGATCGATATGTTCTCCTATAATGCCGGACGGCATTAACTTAACTATCATTATCCTTCCTAATTTTGTTCCGTTTACAGAAGCAAATACCCAGTTAACTAATTTATCTACTTCTGGGTAAAGTTGTCTTGCAGGAGTATCTTTACACTCAACAATAGCAGACAGTGCTTCGATTGTATGCGGTGTATCTTTAGTTACATTATGAACTCTTAGATGATTGGTTATACTTGTTTTAAATACTGCGGCTTCAGATCGACGATCGGGTATTGGCAGATTATTCCAATCTATTTTTAATACCTCGGCCTTGGCATTTATAAATAGATCGTCAGGAACTTTAGATAATACTCTAATAACTTGGTTCATGAAGATATTTATAGATTGCTATGCTAGACTTTAAATTTTATAAGACGACTACGTTGTCATGTTTCCCTTCAATTAGTAAGGCCCTACTAGAAAAACATAAAGATAAATTTAATACAAATGAAAGAAGCGCAGTGTTATTGCCTTGGACACAAGAAAACTTTTTAGATTTGTATGATGAAATAAACTCGTTAGTTAAACCAAAAGGTTTACATGTTACTATTTCTAGATTTTTTATTACTCCGCCGAACGGACGTCTCGGAGTTCATGTGGATAGTCACGAACTAAATCCTAACGCATACGCTTTAAATATCCCTATATTGGTAGATTCAAAAGACCATGTTATGAATTGGTTCGACTACGATGGCGAAATTTTTTCAAAAGTAACTCCGACATATAATAAAGCGATTGCTCCGTTAACGCCGGAAAAGCTTCAGTTAGTTGAAAGTTATTTGTTAATAGAACCTACATACGTTCAGGTTGGAGTATTTCATGAAGTATTGAATACAAGTAGTTTACCGAGAATTGTATTAAGTATTAGATTTTCAAACTCGTTTAAAGTGGGTTAAGGTCTGATTTCCACGGTGTATTAATAATGCAATTATCTTTTTTTCTAAATCTTTCAATAAATTTTTTATATTCAGTTACAGCCTGATGTTTAGAAATATTTTGATATGGTCTAAAATGTCTTACTATAAATCCTGCATCCCATACACCTTGTCCTAGATCTCTTTTATCATCCTCTTTCCATACTTGTCCGTTATCTAATATAGGATCTTCATCAAAAATTCTTTGAACAGTTTTTAGATCTCTCCAAATTTCAATATAGTCGATGCTACGGCTTACTGGATTAAATGATTTTACTCTCCACACTAGGTCTCCATTTTGTGCAGATTGATTAAATGCTTCATTATGATTCTTCCACTTTTCCTGCAAGTGTGTGGTTTGTTTCCTAACATTTAAACCTGCATTATTTCCTTCTACAAAATAATTCTTTACAAAAGATTCATTGTCAAATCTATGCTGTATCCAAAGATATCTTACCACCCATCCAATCTCGCCGTCTGGATCGATAAGAGAATTCATTGGTGATGTTGTGTTATCTATAAAACAAATTGCGTTAATGTGCATATATAAATATTTACATGATTTTAAAAAACGTTCACAAAAATTGGGCAACTGAAATACAATTTGATGATCCTTTAGATTTTTTTAAACAACCTATGGGGTTTTGGAGAGATTTAATTTACCAACGGAAGCTTCTAATATTTAAAAAAATGAAATTCACTAAAGAAGATTATGCAAAATTTTCTTTACACTTTGGAAGACCGTGGACAAATGAAGAGTATAGCTATAGTGAAGAAAAAAAAGAAGATGTAATGACAGATGTAGGACTTATGACACTAAGTCCATTTAGTAATAAGACTAGTAAACGATTGCATACTCGTCCGATGACATATCATGCAGATATTCCTAATAAAGGAATAAATCCTTTTCCATTTAGAAGTTTATGGATTACAAAAAATCCTAATCCGGAAATATCAGGAATAACAGGATTTTTAAATATATCTCAGGAATCGTTTTCTTACTTAACTGATGAACAACGGGACCTACTTGATAAAGTTAAAATAATACAGCAAAGTTGGTATAAGCCCGGAACTGATTTTAGAGAATATGACTTTGTAAAAATACATCCAATCACAGGAGAAAAATCACTACGATTAAATTATTTTTGTAAAGGTCAGGATCAAACGGCTTGGATTAAGTATGTGATAATTAACGAGCAACAGCAGCCAGATTGTCAATTAATCGAAGACTTTACTAAACATTTATTGCAATTTAAAGATTTACAACACTTCCATACTTGGGATACTTATGATATATTAATATATGATAATTATCAGTTCATTCACAACAGAAGTTCTTTAATCCTTGAAGCAGGTGAAGAACGTCATTTCTATAGAATGAATATTGATCATGTTAATGATTTAGAATTTAAAATTTAAAAATGGTTTAAAAATTACACAAGGGTCCCATTCCCACCACTTGCCACTTATACTGTTACCAAAATTAAAATTTTTAGGATCGTAATGGTGATTGTTATGCCATCCTTGTCCCCAGGCAAGGTATCCTAAAATAAGATTATTATAACTATTATCTTTAGTTGTATAATTCCTGTATCCTATGATACCCTTAAGGTGGCCAAATACATTAACTAAGTTGTCTTGAATTGTTCCTAAGAAAGATACTAGACAAAAAGCGGTTAGTGCAAGTTTCCAATCAAATAATGCAACAATTAACGGGACACCCCAAAGTACCTTCAATTGATGTTTATGAAACCATAAATGGTTAGGTTTCCTAAGTAAGTCGACTGCATACTTAATATTAACAGGACTAGAACTTTCAGAAATGCTATACTGCCATCCTACGAATGAATGCAACTTACTATGAATTACTGGGCTATGAATATCTTTATCAGTTTCTGCATGGGGATGATGATAACCTCTATGCAATGCTACCCAAAATATACTTGCACCCTGAGCAGCGAATGCCGCAAAAAATAATATAATGTTTTCTTTCCATGTAGGAATAACGTGTGTTTTATGACTAAAAATTCTATGATATCCTACTGCAATCCCTAGGCCAGACACAAGTATCCACATCATAAATGTACCTATTAGATATACAGGAGAGATAACTCCTGTTAGTAGTAAACTTATAGTAAGCAGTCCTAGTATAACAGCTGGTACAAATTGAAACCAAAATGATTTAGATATGGTTTTAAACATTATATATCTCCGCCTTTTGGAAGTTGTACTCTATATTCTTTTTTAAGAAAAGTACATCTAACCACCGTTTCAACCGAAAGAAGCCTTCTTCTGTATAATATATCCCAATGATCTGAATAGAAAGTTTTATTTCTAGGATCAACAATGTATTCGTCAAAATAATCGTAACGTTCTGCGGCTTCTTTACTAAATCCTAATTTTCGCATTAGCCTTGCTTGGCGAGAATTCATTACAGTAAAAAATTTTAATCTTCCCTTAGACTCATTGTATTCCATGATGACATCTAAGATATCTTTTAATAAAAAATTATTTCCAGAACTTCTTCCGGAGGTAAGATACCAACTAGCTTCATTTACACTTTCGTAAAATGATATAAATGCATCTATTTTTTTTGTATCTTTGTTGTAAAAACCAAATGCATGATAATTTTTTAAATCAGTAAGATAGGTATCGCAAAATACATCATACAATTCTTTTTGAAAATCTGGATCTTCAGTTGCAAAGTTAGTCGACCCCATATAGGTCTTCGTTAGAGTAAACAGATGTTTTATAGCATTTTTATGTTTTTTAGTTAGTTTAATAATGCTCATAATTTTTTCCTTAGATGTTTGATTAATTCTTTGACAGGAATTCCATCTAAGGACGACGATTTCCTAGTAATTACATCTCTCTTTAAATTGTTATATGATTCTAAATTAAATCCTAATAGTCTTTCAAATCCATGTGTTTTAACTTTAACTCTTATAGAAGGGTAAAGTCGTTTTAATATTTCGTTCTTACTGCTAACTGATGTAATCTTATAATTAAATCTGTTATTAACTAGGTCTTGAATAGCAGGATCTTCAAGGTAATACAGCATCATCTCAGGAGTATAACTAAACCACTCATTAACTAACGGAATTTGAAATTTATTTGAGAATCTCATAGCACTAGCATCTTCATTCTCTCTAAAACAATGGTACCAATAACTGCCTTCTAGGCCAACATGTCTTCTTAAGAGTTGCTCTCCGCCCATTATAGAAGGCATTCCAAGTTTTTTAATATGATAATAGACAGTTAGATATGTTATTTGAGTACAATCGATGTCTTGAGCAAACTCACTAGCCTCCCCTGACCAATAAAAATCTTTAACATCAAACTCGATTATTTCTAAATTCACCCCAAGTTCTTTTGCAATAGTCTGAGCTTCTAGCACATCGGGTAGATTATAATCGTCTTTGAATTTAATAGTAACACATCTTGGAGTGTGACCAATTTCAAGAAAATTTCTTAATACGATTTCACTATCAGTGCCACCGCTGAGAAATATTACTAAATCTTTGCCAAACTCTGATAAAACACAATCGGCAGTTCTAAGTAGCTCGTTGTACCACGAGCTTTGTTTATATACTACAGGATCAGCCTGTCCGCAAGTTACATTATATTTTTCATGAGGTTCTTGCCTGTAACCAAATTCTCTTCCTCCTATTGTGTAGGATAGATGATTGTTGTAGGTAAAATTCATTATAGCATAATATCTAATAAGTCGCCTACTGTCTTTATAGGTTGTGTAGGATTAGAAGTAGTATTCCCAGTTTGTTCTTCGTATATCATTTGCAGTTCAACAATGTCAAGGCTATCTAATTTAAATGAAAATAGATTATCACTTTCTGATATAGTTAAGTTATTATTTTTGATATGTTTTAATTCAGAAATTGCAGTTTTTAGAAATTCTAATTTTTCTGTTCTAGTTAGCATCAATGTTCCTTTTGTATTCGGTTACATATTATAGTGTACTATTTATAACCTGGTCTTTAGGGGTTTAAAATTTTAAATCTGAGTAACTTCTATACCCGACTTTTCTAAGAATTTAATACCCGAATCGTCTCTATAAGCTGTGCCAAAATACACACGCTTAATCCCAGCCTGATAAACCAATTTGGCGCAATCCAAACAAGGAGCGTGAGTAATGAATATATCAGCACCGTTGCCACTGTTAAGGCTTCGGGCGAGTTTTGCAATAGCGTTTGATTCAGCATGTAATACCTCTGGTTTAGTTTTTAGGCGGTAGCGCCCCTGCATGATGTTCCCATCAGAGTCGAAATATGAACCCTCGTAAGGCCAACCTTTTTCTATCTCTTCCGGACTTAACCATCCACCTGCACTACACCATTCAACGTCTTCACAGTTATTATCCCATCCTGCCGGCATACCGTTATAACCGTAACTAATAACTGAATCATCTTTTACAATAACAGCACCTACCTGTAGCCTTCGCGCATGGCTTAACTGAGCAGTACGACTTGCCCAGTCCATGTATAATTTTATAAATTTATCTTTCATTTAACTGCATTCCCATGTTCATCTAATTCCATCCAAGTATGGTCTCCCATATACTTTACCTGTGCAACATATTTGTAACTATCTGGCACCCCGGTACTCCAATTAGTAGGACCATTAAAGACTAACAATGTTTTTTCTTTTCTTGTTTCCCAAACTAACCAATAACAATGACCTAGTACAGGTTGAAAATTATATTCGGCAGCGTGTACAGCATCAGTGACTTCTAATCTACGTTTAATTTGTTGTGCTTGTTTTTCTAAAACTGCAACAAGTTCCATGATACGATCATACTCTTGCTGGGCATAAATCCTAGCATGATTAATCATTATATCTTTTTGTTTTGTAACAGGAACTAGATCGAAATTAACCCCGCCCGCTTCTGTAGGATACTCACTAACATTTCTATTAAAGAAAGGAATCAACGAACCAGTAGATGTAGAATCATAACTAGTTCTACCTTTGGCTGAATTTGATTTATCCATTATTATCCTTGGCCGGTCCTGCAGGAATCGAACCCACACCGCTTGGTTCGAAGCCAAGCATTCTATCCATTGAACTAAGGACCGTCATTTAGCAGTATTCATTTTAAGTAGGTACATGGTAACTTCCGGACCTTCTACAACTACTAAATCATTTGGATATTTATTTGTGCCAGTGTACCATTTACCGTGACTGCCTACTTCCCAAACTTTAACCATTTTAGGATTAAGTTTTTTAACGGTGCCTAATTCTAAACCATTATGATATGGGTAACAAACTGCATCTCCCAACTTTAACACTCGCCCGAGTTTATCTTTATGTTCGACTACTTCCTTAGACATATCGTATTTCCTTAAATCCTTCTTCTTCAGAAGGCATTTCAAAATTTTCAATCATTGCACTGACTACTGTCCATGGAATAGTTTTTCCCGGACGTCTCACTAATCTGTTTCTTAATTCAGCAAATGCCGGAGTCTCAAACACCACAGCAATATGCTCATAGTCTGGCAACATATTAAACTTTCGAGCACGACTTTTAACAGTGGTACTAGTTTGATCCCAGATAATATCTCGACCCATTTCTCGCGCCGCAACTACTTCTTTGGCCATCAGGTCTACAGCAGTAGGCATGAAATCGTTGAACACTTCTGAATAGGTACGACCTACTTCTCTAGCATAAAATTCAACCCACTTATCTGTGCTAACTTTTGCACAAGAAAAAGCCCAGGCCTGCTTATCTACCCAAGTAGATTTGCCGGACCCAGGCACTCCAATCAATTGATAACACTTTGGCATATTATACCACCTCTACAATATGATATCCTGAATTAGGATAAGTTTCTATTAACCATTCCAACATGCCCGGTTCAACGGGCAGTCGGATGGAATCGTACTTGTTAGTAATATATATCATATTACATTGTTGGACCGTTGCCATTACGAAAACCTATGCTACCACCTTCAGCTTCGATGTTCTTAATAACATCTTCGAATAAGATAGGAGCAAAGTCCGGAGTCTGCTCTACGCAAACACAATGGTAACGAACATCGTTCTCATCGCTGTATAAAACTTCTCCAGTCCTCGCATCTACACCACGAGCCTTCTTCACGCGATTTGCGTGTAAGTGTCCATGAATGTTAACACCAAACCGTCCCATTGAATCACTGTGTAACGGAATGTGGCTTAAGATCATTCCGTTCATAACATGGTATGCTCGTAACTCTCTAAAGTACATTCTGTACTCGTCATCACGGAAGATGTCGTGGTTACCGCGGATTAAGACCTTGTCGCCGTTTAAGCGACTTATGATGCTTAATGCCTTACGGTTAATAACAACATCGCCTAAGTGATAGACCTTGTCAGTAGGCTTAACTCTTTCGTTCCAAGCCTTGACCATAGCTTCGTCCATTTCTTCAGGACTATCCCACGGGCGTAACTTTGTAACACCATCGTTACGTGTGAAGCGGCAGACGCCGGTATGTCCGAAATGCGTGTCGCTTACTAAAAATACACTAGGCATCTTGCCCTCCTTTCTTAAATTCTTTCTTTTTGTACACGGCCAATACGGCCTGCTTTGTCCCAGTCATAGGCAACACCATCTGGGCACTTACCATCCACTACAGCGTCAACTCCAAACATACCGCACACTTCGAAGTTTGGACCTTTAATGGTTACAAACTCATTCATATGCTTGGCAAGATTCATTGCTTCAGCAAGTGTAAGAACCTTAAACGATTCTTCTTTTCCTATTACATTATACATTCTTTCCTAACATTCTAAATCTAAATTCTTACCTTTGTCTGCATCTAGACGACGATTTCTTTCTACTCGTTCTGCTACAACTTGATCAAAGTTTCTTTTCTCAACGACCTTGCGATAATCTTCTTCTCGCTTTCTTTGAATATTGGTTTGTTCTAAATTGTAGTCACGAATACGACATTGGTCAGCTTTTGAAATATTCATATATCACCTTCGCGCTCTCTGCGAGCTTTTCTTTCTTTGGCCAGAGTAAAGACTTTCTCATTGTCATTGGCCCACTCAATTTCTTTAGGAAGGATGATCCCAAACTCAGTTGTTACACCGTTGATAGTATGGGGCTCATCCGGATCGTAGGTCCAACCTAGTGCCTTCATCATGCGATGCTTGACAAGCAGGTTGGGACTACGAAACGCTTCAGTGTCATCAAAGCCCAGCATAACGCCGAGCTCACAGACTGCACCACTACGGCATACACCTGCATGACAATGAACAATCACGTTCATGCGATTTGCCAGTGCATGTTGCAATAGTCGAACAAGCTCGTTGGCCTGCTCCTGACTGCATTTCATTGTTTCTTCTAGTACTTCATCTTTTTCTTCAACATCAAGAAATTTAAATTGATGTACTTCTTTAAAGGTATATAAAGGTGTAGGGTACTGCATGTCTGGATCCACAATCTGAATCAGCATAGCGTTCTCACCGGGATTAATGTGCATCCCTCTTTTGATGTCGCTGAGCGCAACGTTTTGAATCCATGGCATACTATTTCCTTTATCTAATTCCGAACAATACATTGCCGGCTTCCCTATCAAAAGGAACTCCGTAATCAGCAATGAATTGTGCATCTACCTTTTCGTTTTGGCCTTTGCCCACTCCAATATAATATTTGTAGTTAGCTTCTCCAGTTTGACGATATTCTTCAATCTCGTGTTCTTGTACAATTTGTACAATGCCGATACATTCGTTACCAGCAAACCAAATGCTTCCTGTAATCATTATTTGCTCCTTACCAACGATTTGCGTTATCAATTTCTTCTTGCGTAAACTGTCCACCACTACGATCTGGGTTGTCACGCCACGATTGTTCTACATCCTTTGCGACACAAGATTCCACATCCTGCAAGATACGCCGGAGTTCTTCAATGTTGACTTTCAAAAACTCAACAGTAGCAAGAATAGCCATATTCTCGCCGCCACTTGTTCCTGCACTTTGGAGATACTTGGTATGTGAAGCCAGCATTGCTTCCTTGCCGGCGATTGTGTTTTTCAGATTGTCACGGACGGTGTAGATGCTCATTTCAGCAATCCTTTGTAATATTGATACAGGCCCAAGATTTGGTTCCAGTCACGTGGATGACCACAGTTTAGGTTTCGTCTGTAGTATTCCACTTGGCTACGGATAAACTCTTGGCTCATTCTTCAACTCCGAAATGTTCCTTCAATTCTTCAGCAATCTGTGGTCGGGTAGCGTATTCTACACTTGAATCTAATACTGTGTCAATACATTCCTTGACAATCAACTCGGCGAACTTTTCAATCTTATCATCCCACAACTCTACAGATTCTATATGTTGAACAGGATTACTTGCTAAATTTCGCATAGAAATATGTCCGCCCGCCTGTTTAACAAGTTCTTTAGTTCGTTCGTTCATAACAAATCCTCCGGGCAAGGCGTTCTTACCATATCAACGATAACATACACCCACAATAAAAAATACAAATATTCAATCATTCTACTGCCCTTCTAAAAATAAGTTCTTGTTTTGAAAACGCATCTTGTTCCCACGGCATGTCTAAGTACTTGGTTTTCTTGCTGTACTTCTTACCACGCCAGTAATTAATACCATTCTCAACTTTAAGGATACCTTTGGCCATTTGTCGTACATGCACCATTTCGTGTGCAAGTGTTACACCCATGTCAGCAAACCAACCTGGCTTAACAACTACAACATAGGCATCTAAACCATCTAAGGGCATGGTCATACCATGACCATCACATTCATTAGCTACTCTAACTAGGAGAACTTTTTTACTGTTCTCCAGTTTGAGTTGTTTAATCATAGAGGGCAAAATCGCCTCTATGAATTTACGTTTTTTGGCACTACGGGTTTCTACAAGAAATTCCATTATGCAACCTTTCTATAATCTGCACGATAAAAACAATCTGGATCACCGGAGAAGTAGTTTTCGCAGAACTTCTTGGCTTCTTCTTCATTATCGAAGAACTTCTCTCCCATTGGGCGCTGTCCATAACCACGCTCATATTCCGTCATTGTAACTTTATACAGGGGACCATTTAGTTTGACTTCAGACATTTTGTACCACCTTTCTATTTACTATGCTTACAGTATAGCACGGTTTTACCAGTTTGTCAACCTATAAATACATATTATGAAGCCAAAAACCCATCAACAGCAGATGATTGACAAAATTGATCTACTTTTGGACAGTTATCAGCTTGAAACAAAAGAAAAAACCCTCATTTATCAACGAGGGTTATTAACTGGATGGTTAGCCAAAATTGCTAGTACTGATTATATAGTTAGGCAAGAATTGGAAGGTCGCCTAGAACAACGTGGAGCGGGTACCGAGAATCGAACTCGGAATTAAACTTTGGCAAAGTTTTAGGTTACCTTTACATCATACCCGCATTAAAAATATTTATAATTTGATATTGGAGCAACGGGTCAGATTTGAACTGACGGTTTTACGGATTTGCAATCCGTTGCATTGGGCCTCTCTGCCACCGTTGCATTAATTAACGAATTCGTTTGAGATAATCTCGACCAACTCTACCTTCTTGAATATCGAGTAAGGCAGCTACAGGTGCATTTAACTGGCCTGTATTTTCAGCATGACGATGTTGACGTGCTAGTTCTCTAGCTCTAACAGCCGCGATCAATACTAGATCGAAGCGATTACCTCCGGACATTTCTACACATTTCTCAGTGTCAATTGTTGTGCCGCGACTTAGTTTTTTAATAACCATATATTACCTTTGAAGTTTAAAATTTAATTATAACAGGTTCTCATTTTTTGTGCTACCACTACACCAACACAGTTGACCAAACTGTGCCCAGGATTCGAACCTGGCCCGTCTTTTTTACAGAAAGATTTAATAAGATTGCTGAAAAGAACCTAAATAGTCAATTGGTTGCGGGGGAAGGATTCGCACCTCCGATCTCCAGCTTATGAGACTGGCGGGGACGACTAGACTCCCCTACCCCGCGATAATTAACTTGGAATAATATGCGGAATGTACGGCACTGCTCTAGGACCACCATACAGTTGTTCGAAAAGTTTTTTAGCCTCTTGCGGTGTATCCGCATAGATCCTTTTCTTTTCTTCACCGTTAGATGTTCTTACAGTTGTTTCATACATTGGCATATTATATCCTTAAAATGGTGGGATTCGGTTTTGAGGCCCATCCCGGTGAGTAGATCACTACCGCCTGTTACATTGTTGTACGTACTATTGCTTGCCCAAGGATTTACCGCGGTACCTTGCGACTCATACTGAATGATGTAACCCATACGCTGCTCTTGGTCTCCAGTGTGGGATTCGAACTCACATTATTCCTCGTCCCAAACGAGGTGCCATAACCAGGTTAGGCGAACCGGAGAAATCTCTTAACATACTCGTCTATTGTTTTCTAATTTAATTTTTCCACAAATGGTGAATTTTTTCAGGCATTTTAAATTTATCTTTTTCCTGCAAAATCTCTATATCATCACCGTAGTCATCTTTGCCACGCCACGGTGATCCTAATGCTAAAGTTACTTTGGGAGTATTTCCAGTATTAACCATACCATGTGGCCATCCACCATTCATAATAAATGCGTGTTCTGTATCAGGTGCGTTAACTGGTCCTTTATCAGTAAGCCAGTACAGCGTATCTGTTTTTCCCTGAAGCACAATTCTAAATTTATGTTGTAATGTATCTAATTCATTTGCATTACAATCAAAATGTTCATGATTAGCCTCTCCAGGTTGTGTAACCAGCGCCATGACTCTAGTTTTCATTCCTATCCAAGGAAATACAAAATTATTACACCATTCTACTATAGTAGGAGTTTGTTCTGTTATTTCAGTCCATTCAAACCCACCATTCTTTTCATTAGATGTTCCATCAGCTCCGATATCTCCGCCCTTAGTCATAAGGGGAAACATTTGAGTATATCTGTAATCGTCCCAAAAAGAAAACGACTTATCTAATGATAAAATTTCTTTAGTAGCCTTTTGTTTATCTAAAATCGGAATAGATAATACACTGGCAAATAATATATTTTTTACTTCAGACATTTTAGATTTTTATAAAAATTGGTACATCGTGACGGGCTCGAACCGCCGACAGCCACCGTGTAAGGATGGAGCTCTACCAACTGAGCTAACGATGCAAAAATATGGAGCGGGGTAAGAGAATCGAACTCTCCGCATCAGCTTGGAAGGCTGAGGTATTACCACTATACGAACCCCGCATACTTTACTAAAACAAACTAAGGTATATTAAAAAGGTATGACTATGTCAAAGAGCTTCCCGGGATACCAAACCTGATCTTTTTAGGGATTTAAATTTGTTTTAATAAAGTGTCTAGCTACTCTCACCACAAGAGCCCTAGACTGAGCAGTTACTCTGTCCACTAGCCTTTCCATTTAGACGGTGCTTAGGTCCGCCTTTGTGATTTCTCAAGTCGCCTTAAATGGGCCTTGCGGTAGATCCAATGCACCGTGCTGTTAAGGTGTAGCAATTACCTAACTCTGTTACGCTGAGTTAACGCGGGTTATTGGTGCCCCTACACAGAATCGAACTGCAAATTACGGATTACAAAACCGTCGTTATACCATTTAACTATAAGGGCTTTAATCTATTTAACTGCTTTGAGCAGTGAAGGTAGTTCCGGGAGGAGGACTTACCTTACCGTCAGCATGCCGAGTCCAACCTGACGGAGTATCCGGTGCTTTTGCTTGATTTGAATTAGCAATTCTTTCAAACTCTTCATCTTCATGTTCAGCATCGTCTTTTATCCGAGGATCGGGCTTACGAAAAATTGCATCGAAGTTATTGGCAAATTGTTCTTGACTGACGCTATATGGTCTAGGGCTACTACCTTTTGACATTTTTATCCTTTCATTTAACGAAATGGTACCAACCATTTATAATATATTTCTCTTCGGTCTGCGATGGTATTCCACGATGTGTAAATGTCCAATCGGCAGGCCAAATCATTGTTAATCCTTTTTCAGGTTTAACTTTTATTCCTTGGTGAAAAAATTCAGTTTCACCTTGATCTTGAATATCGTTTAAGTATGTTAAAAATACTAGATGTCTTGCACCCCTGGGCATTTGACAAGTTACTCGTTCTGTATGCCAAGCATGAAACGCACTACCTTTATTATACTTCTTTATTGTAAAACCTTCTGCAATAGCCCAAGCACCGTACTCGTTGCACTTTGGATATTTCTTAACATATTCTTTGGTTATCTCAGTTAACCAATTAACATATTTTATGAAAATACCACCGGGTGCAGGATCAACATAACAGTCTAAACTATCTTTAATAGATAAGTCAATAACTTTATTGCCATGGCCGCCTTGTACAATGTTATCACTGTCTTGATGAAATTTAATTAACTCGTCGCAAAAATCAACATCATCGTGATACCAGCCACTAATAAAATTATTTAAACTATTAATCGAATGTTCACGCATACTATTTTTAAAACTGGCTCCCCAGCGTGGGATCGAACCACGGACACCTTGATTAACAGTCAAGTGCAACTACCGCTGTGCTACTGGGGAATAAATTGTTTGATTGTTATCTTGTCCGTCTTGTTACTATTGTAACATCGTTCTAAAAGAATGTCAATCTGTTTTGGTAGATAACGTTTCTTCTTCAGAAACTCCGTTGATAGTGAATCGACGTTTTGCTTCAATAACGCCACCGCCACCACCTACAACTCCACCACCTACAACTCCACCACCGCCAACTCCACCTACTGGTGAAACTCCTGACAATGTAAATGGGTTATTTTTTAAATTAGGTTCTTTACTTACGATTAAACCCTCAAGTGTTTTAATTTTTTCATTACAAAAAGTTGCAGTCATGTTAAATCCTTTGGAAATATAACGTATTTAGCGCCATCATATTTTAATTTAGTAAAAGCCCATCTTCTTTCATTGCAAGGAAAATTCCAGCAAGGTTCTTCTAGAGAGGAATGACCTTCAGAACACGGACTAATAATGTTAAAAATTTCTTCTATTCCTAATTTAAATATAGCATCTACAATATGATATTTTTGCAAATTGAAAAGCGGTTGTAAAATTTGTTTGTGTTCAGATTTAATTCTTTTCCAATGCAAATTTGTCCATTCATGATTTTCGTTGGGTAATTCGTTGTCACCTAAAAACATGTATCTTAAATTATATAAATGTTTTATTGTAATTGTTTTACCTGAAGAAACTATATGATTTTCATTAAGTAATTTTTGATCAATCACGTTAACATACGAACTACTGAAGGATCCGTTTATTATCTTTTCTGAATCAAATACTTTTAAATTTTTTAATGTATAATTGGAACTAGAGTACTTTTTTATAAAGTCAATTAATAGTTCGGCTCTTCCAACATCTTCCGGTCTTGCCTCATTAAAAAACACGAAGGGTCGTATAATATAGGGTATTTTTTGATGAGAATTTAAAACACATAATAAAAATAATAGTAAAGTGCTGTCATAACCACCGGTGAATCCTACAGCTATACAATTTTTAGGGTGATCATTTGCGGGTAAAATTACCTTAAGTTCTCTACGATCGTAATCGGGGCCAACTTCTAAAGTAAATTCGGTGTCTTTAAAATTTTCATAGAAGAAGGATTCATTGGTATAATGTTTAAAGTCGAGAACTTTTTTATTAATTTCACTTTCTCTAATCCAAATAGTAACAACATATTTGCTGCCTTTTTCTACTGGTAAACCTTCATGTTGAGTATGAAGATTACTCATATAATTTTCATTATCGTAATTATATTGAAAATAAAGTAACTTACCTTGTTCAGGCCGTATGACAAAATCTATCCAAGGAAAATATGTGTGACCACCTGCACCAACCTCAACTTCGTTGAGATACAAAAGTACGGTAGCAACTCTATTGCCTCCGTGACCGCATCTTTCTTCATGCAAAGATTGTGCCTTTTCATCTTTATAGTCAATATGGTAATCTTGATGAAACCCAAACTTTTCACCTTCGTTGTATCTAATGTACGTAGTCTCTTCAAAATGAGATTCGGGCCATCCTGTAAATTCACTGACTCTTTTCCTAATTTCTGCATCTATATCGGGATTTTTTTTAAGCATGTCTACGTCAACTGATGCGGACCTGTATTCTGTATCTACAGATAACAGGCCGTCGTCATAGATAATATGTCCCTTAGGTGCGTCTTCTGCGAACTCTTGAATAATTTTTTCACAAGTTTCTGCATCTAGAAAATTATTACACTTATATATAAGTGGTTCTTGTAATAAAATAACCTTTTCCATGGAGTCCTTAATGTATGTAGAATTATTTAATCTATTATTTTTTAATGACCATGCAACTCTGAAAACAACTAGGAATATCTGGAAAGGCATCTACTAGTAAAGGTTGATAATCTTTGAGAAGATTTTGTAGGTAATCTTTTTTATAAAAAGTCAACAAAAATTTTATATTTGATTCTATAGTCTTGCTACATCTATTATCCGAAAGATACGTGTAGTCTGATGTTTCTATTAAATCACAAGACCCATAATCACGAATTCTCTTTTTATAGAAAAAATTAGTTGATGGTTTCGAATCTATGTCTAGCCAGGTAGCCAGTATAGTGCCACCCGGTTTTAAATAACTGTATAACCATTCTATCTTACTGCACATGTCTTCTTGCGAAGTATGCGTAAAAACACTATAACTAATTATAGTATCGTATTGCTTTTCAAAGTTATAAGTTTCTTCAGTACCATTAGGATTATAAACTGGATTATAGCCATCATACCAAATGAATTTGGCCTTAGGAAAAAGTTTTAAACCTTCATCTAATGCTTCTTTGTCTACATCAATTCCAGTATAGTTTTCTTCTGCAAACTGACCACGACTGCTGTCTAAAAAGGTTCCGTAGTTGGAACCGTAGTCTAAAACAGATCCTTGTGTAATACTAGGATTTAATCTTTTAAAATATTTGAATGTATCTTTATAATAATCGAGTTTTGCCATCGATACTCTTTATAAATTTATGGTGCCCAGGGCGAGACTCGAACTCGCAAAATTTGGCTTCTAAGACCAACACGTATACCAATTCCATCACCTGGGCATAAAACTATTATAGCAGAATATTTATATTCTGTCAACCTACATTATTAAATTTGTTAAAGTAGTGCTACCATCGTTATAAGCACCATTCACCTGTGTAATAAACTCGAGCAGGACTCGGTACGTTACTTGGGATAGATCCAGATGATACCCACTGTATGCCGATCCCATTCAAGCGATCAGCCGGGCAACGAACCCGCATCCTTTTACTATATCGGTAGTTCGAACATACCTTTATAGCGTGACTTCTCTTGCTAACACTCTAACAAAACTTGGTCCCGCAGTGAGGAATCGAACCCCATCCTGGACCTTATCTAGATTAATCGGATATAAGCCGACCTGCTCTCCTTGAGCTACTGCGGGAAAAACTTTGGCGTCCCTAGGGGGATTCGAACCCCCGTACTCACCGTGAAAGGGTGATGTCCTAGGCCTCTAGACGATAGGGACATTTAAAACCATTAATTGATAGCACTCACAGTCTATGACGACGAGCGAATTTCTGAGTGAGGTGCTTCCTCTCATAAGCCATTGCTGTGGTTGTGTTAGGACTGATCGATGGCCCGACCAGCCCGCCTAGTATATGCGTCCATATACGATACCCACTGAATGCTATCAATTAATGGTGCTCGGACCCGGAATCGAACCGGGATGCCTTTCGGCGAGAGATTTTAAGTCTCTTGTGTCTACCTATTTCACCATCCGAGCAAATATCAAATTATTTTTTAAAGAACAATGTTAATTGCTTAACGTATGCTATTATTATAGCGCCTTTTTCTTTGCTTGTCAAGTGGTGCTCAAGGAAAGAATCGAACTTTCTACTCAGTCTTACCAAGACTGTGTTATGCCATTTAACTACAAGAGCATGGCCTCGCCTGCAGGAATCGAACCCACATTCGCGAGGTAGAAGCTCGCTGTATTATCCATTATACTAAGGCGAGATGTCTGGCACCCGGAGTAGGAATCGAACCTACAATAGCAGAGTCAAAGTCTGTTGTGTTACCACTACACTATCCGGGATCAAATAAACAGGATGCTTTTTTACGGTTTTGATTAAAAGTCAAATGTATAAAGTTTGCTGAACGCATCCTAAAACTGGTACCAACTTGAGGGATCGAACCTCATTCCACGGTGCTTCAAACCGTTGCTATGACCACATCAGCTAAGTTGGTATTGAATTGGTAGATGTTAGTGGGATTGAACCACTGACCTTCACGGTGTCGACGTGGTGCTCTACCTCTGAGCTAAACATCTATATTGGTCTCGCATGAAGGACTCGAACCTTCGAACTCCTCGCCCCAAACGAGGTGGCATAGCCGCTAACCGAATGCGAGATAAATTGGTGGTAAAGGAGGGACTCGAACTCTCACTGGGCACCGTATGAAGGTGTTGCACTACCATTATGCTACATTACCATATCAAAGTACACTTACCAGAATCGAACTGGTGACCAGAGCACCGCTCCAGCTATACTCCACATAACGGCCTAGCCTCAGCCGCAGTGTACTTTGATATGGTAGGGGTGCTCGGGAACGATCCGAGTTTTACTGGTTAAAAGCCAGTTACTTCACCTTAAAGTTTCACCCCCATATTGGTCCACCCGGTCGGATTCGAACCGACACCTCATTGATTAAGAGTCAAGTGCGCTACCGTTAACGCTACAAGTGGTTAGTCGTAATTAAATTGATTTAATGTGCCAACCAGGACCAATACGGGGTCTAGATTGACACTAACGTTTACTACGTTTCATGTCGTTCTCCTTTTGAACATTATTAAAATAAAACAGGATACTGTTTGCTTTTCACAGCCAAAAGTGAAATATTTTGGTTTGCTGTAAGTATCCTAAAACTGGTGCCCCTGGATGGAATCGAACCACCATTACCAAGTTCGTAGCCTGGAGTATTATCCATTATACTACAGGGGCAAAATAAAACAGGTTCCGCTTTTTTCATTATGCTTGAAATAATTAAGTTTGCTGAAAGGAACCTAAAACTGGTAGCCACGGACAATTTCGAAATGTCGACTTCTCGCTTATCAAGCGAGTACTCTGCCTCTGAGTTACGCGGCTAAATTTGGGGTAACCAATGGGGAACGATCCCATTCTAGCACTTTCACAGAGTGCGGTGCTAAACCTTTACACTATGGTCACCATTGTTGGCATACCCCCAAGGACTCGAACCTTGACAAACGGTTTTGGAGACCGTTATGCTGCCATTACATCAGGGATACATATTGGCCGAGAGTCAGGGAGTCGAACCCTGTGACCAGTTTTAAGCTGGTCTACTGATTAGCAATCAGCTGCATTACCATCCTGCCCACTCTCGATATGTGGTACGACCGGCAGGGCTTGAACCTGCAAAAACGCATTGACTAGGTCCTGCGTCCCTTCCCCACTTTATGCTATGAGCATAACGGGAGGTCTTCCATATTCCACTCACGGTCGCATATATAATTATACACGAATTAAGTAGAATGTCAATTAACTTGGAGGAAAGAGGAGGAGTCGAACCCCACCCGGCTCTTCACCAGGACCCAGTTTTCAAGGCTGGTCGGGGAACCATCTCCCCTGCATCACTTTCCATAACTTGGCGACTCGACGGGGAATCGAACCCCGATAATCGGATAGACAATCCGAAGTAATGACCTTTATACGATCGAGCCTAAAATTGGTGGAGGCCGAGGGAATCGAACCCTTCTAGACATCTTCCTTGCAAGGGAAGACCGTAGCCCACTACTGCCCCCAATAAAATCTTTGCTGTACATCTAGGGATCGAACCTAGCTCATTCTTCGTTAACAGCGAAGCGCCTACACCATGCTTGCTCATGTACAGCAAAGATCTCAATGATAAAAGGAATACACGGCGCCCTAAGACGAACTACTGTCCCCACGAGCTTCTGTCCTTCAACAGCATCACCGCCAACAACACTTTTCTTACCCCTACTGGACCGACTTACTCTCGCATCGTCACCCACCTCATATGTAGTGAAGCCCACGCAGTCGCACATGGGTCGGTTTCCGTCTACTCATCTTACTAAGTGTTGTCTTAGTATTTGGCGCCGCTGACGGGAATCGAACCCGCCTAAATCTGATAGACAATCAGGTGCCCTACCCAGAGGACTACAACGGCATGTTGGTATCGCGTACGGGAATCGAACCCGCCTACGTAAGTTGAAAGCCTACTGACCTAACCCAGAAGTCCAACGCGATATAATTTGGTGGTCCTTGAAGGAATTGAACCTAACTGCCAGCCACCCTACAATATTATGGCAACGGATTTACAGTCCGCCGTAGGGAACAAAGACCAAATTTGTAACACACTCTCCGCTATGCGTTTTTGAAACCGTCAAAAGGTAAAAGAGAATGTGTGTATCAAAGAGCACAGTCTGCGACATTGCAGTCCACATCAGCTCTATGCTCTTTAATACGCTGTAATTTTTCCCTCTACAAGAAGAGTTTCATCCTACAGGCCGCCCGTTTGCCGGATGTTTATACTGCCCAGCGAGGTCCTCGTTACCTCATTTCACAGTTTGCGGTCTACAATCACTCGTGAGCAATCTCGCGCTTTCTAACGGCTTTGCTGTACACCTTAGCACGTTCCATCTTTTCTAAGATCATCTTACGAAAATCCTGTGGAGATAGTGTGTACTTTTGTGTAAACTCAGCTTCTCGTTGTTTCTTATTATCTGTTTCTGTCATTTTTCCGATCTAAAAACAAAAAACCCCAGGAGTGTTAGTCCTAGGGTCCTTGGAGTTTAAGTGTAAACTTGTGTTTACATTAAGTCCTCCCGGACCCTGGTAATCTCTGGTGTGCGATCATATGACAAACTACCACACTCAATCGATAACCAATTGGAGGCTATTACACCTGCCTGTTTGGGCATCGTATTAAATTGTTGATGTCTGTTAAACGATTGCATTTTGTTTCTCTTTAAAAACCTTTTGTTTTACAAGGACAGCACCATTGCTGTCTATGTGTTAATTATACAGTTATTTAGTTCTCTTGTCAACCTCTTTTTGTTCTTTTGAGCAAAAAGTTTTTAACAACTTTCCTATCTAACTAGTCTCTATTGTACATTTATTTAGTCTCTTTGTCAACCACTATTTTTATATGTTGTATTTTTACAACAAAAGTGGTCCGGCCTACAGGAATCGAACCTGTATTGATAGCTTAGAAGGCTACTGTTCTATCCATTGAACTAAGGCCAGTTGTCTTATTATACTAGAAAATTATCAGTCTGTCAACTCTACGAATGTCCTGCCCTTGAGATCTAGGTCAATGGGCTTCTTGAAGCGTTGTACTATTTTAGAACCTGCTGGTATGTAGGCAATGGCCTTAGCACTACGCCCCGTGGGTTTCTCTTTGAATATGTAAGTATGGTTACACCCGCCATCCGACCACTCTGTGGTCTCCTGCATAATCTTAATCAATTTGGATGTCATGAATACGCCCTTCTTTGAAAATGTAGTATAAGTTCATAAAACTATAGTAGACCCAGATACAGTTGTTGCCCTGTGTCATGGTATAGTGTGTTATCCCTTTTTCAGCCATATCTTGTTCAACAAGGATGACTTCTAAAGGATTAAGTGCTGGATGTATATTAATCATGTTACATATATTATAACATGGTTTTACCGCACTGTCAACCTCTTTTGGTTAATTTTCAACTATACCGACAAGGTGCAATCTAGACTCTTCTGAACAATTTAAAAACGTATGTTTTAATTTGGTATTTACCCACCATACATTACCAATACTCAGGTGATATAAAAAACCCGGTTTAAAAAGAAAATAACATTCTGGATTAGTAATTAATGGTATATGCAATCTAGGAGTTTCGTCCTTGTGAAAACTATAACATGATTTTGGATAAACCCACATTAGTCGAGTTCTTTTTAACTTATATCGATTAATAATAGTTTCAAATATTGTATCTTTGAAAAACGGATTAAGTTCAGTATATTGTAATTCTTCGCCTTGACTTTTTCCAACTGCACTAGTCCATGGATTTTCACCTAATTTATATTGAAGACCAGTTTGTTTACCTTGGTTAGATTCGTACCAAACGATTTCCTTATTAATTTTTTCAAAATTAATTAGTATAGGACTAACATCAATAGGTTCTATTACATGATACATTACGATATAATATTAAGCTATGACTTCGATAGTATTAAATGTCCAGCCATATCCTAGGTTAGCAAAGTAGTGACCGTCATCATCAGGATTAATACCCATAGCATGATACTGTGCCGGACCTGTAACATTTTTAGTATGCTTGACTGGATATAGATCAATAACAGCTACTCGACCGCCAAACTTAGTTGTACCTGATTTACTATCAAGAACACCTGCCCAGTAACCTTCGAGACCATACCCTACGCCTGCCGGCATCTTGCCAAAGTGTTCAGAGCATACCGGCCAAGCTGCCTTACTAAAGATAGGACACATAATTTCTACAGTATCAGTGATATGCATCTTGACGCCCGGAATCAAAAAGGTACTAGGGTGCGTTCTAAAACTATCTGGAGTCAGTGCAGGTTGCGCCATATCTAAATTATGTTCTTTACAGAAGTTAAATGTAGCTTCAACACCTTCTGGAGTAGTTAGGCAGTCATCATCTAAAATCCAAATGTATTCATAACGGCTTAGGTCTTGCTTGCTGGCAAAATCCGCAACAATTTTCCATTTCTGCCCAGGAGTAGTTTCTACATAGGCAGCGTGTTCTAAATTACTTAATGGAGCAGAAGTCCAATTGAGAACTACTAGATCAAAATTGCAGTTAGAATAGTCACTCCACTGTTGAAACAGTGCATTAGGGCCTGCGGGGATAATTAAAAGATTCGTTTTCATATTTTACCAAACAAAGTTATTTTTATAATAGTCTACAATTTTAGCCAGTTCTTCATCGAAGTTAGCTTCAGCTTTCCAACCTAGTGTCTGTAACTTACTGTCATCAATACTGTAACGAACATCCTGTCCTTTACGTCCCCAACTAAAGTCAATGTACTCATTGTAGTTTTCAGTACCAGTAACCTGCTTAATGATCTTCTTAGCAATGTTAATATTGCTGTCTTCACTGTTGCCGCTGATGTTAAAGATTTCTCCAGTTACTCCACTTTCTACAATATGTATAATAGCGTTGGCAGTATCGCTGACATGTAACCATGTGCGTCTGGGAGTGCCGTTTTCGTGCAAAGGGATTTTACGACCAATGCTCAAGTACTTAACAGCCTTGGGGATTAACTTCTCAACATACTGTCCAATGCCATAGTTGTTGGTAGGACGAACAATAACCCAAGGAATATTATGTGTACGAGCCCAAGCACTGATCAACATGTCAGCGGCAGCTTTGGTAGCACTATATGGATTACTTGGCTTTAGGATATCTGTTTCAGTGTGGCTACCTTCTACAATATCCCCGTAGACTTCATCAGTGGAAAAGTGTAGTAGTGTAGGAACCTTGAACTTATTCTTTTGTAAGTTTTGTAGTAAGTTATGAACACCATAGATGTTACTGTTTAAAAATACTTCACTGCCTACAATTGAATTGTCTACGTGACTTTCGGCAGCAGTATTAATAACATAGTCACAGTCTAACAAGTAAGTGATATCACGAATGTCTTGTTTGATGTATTTAAATTTTGGATATGCCTGTAGTTCCGGTAAGAACTGTAAATTGGCAGCATAAGTTTCTTTGTCAACACCTATAACATACCAACCTTTGTCTAAACATTTTTTAGTTACGTGGTAACCAATAAAACCTAAACAACCGGTAACGTAAACAACTTTCATTTATAATTCCTTAGTCCTTGTTCTAATCCAATTAGGTTAAAATTATAACTAGACAATGCCTCGCTGTCTCCTGTTAAATTATTACCTGTTGGGTTTTTAATTTTAATCTTTGATGTTGGCAGACCTAAATGATTACACAACATTTCTGCCATCTCACTTAGTCGATATTTATGGGGGTATACCATGTTAACATCGGAATGCTGGCTACGGCCTTCTACCATGCGTTCAAGCATGGGCAAGATGTCTGGAAGGTAAATGTAATCTAAATAGATGTCGTTGTTAATTACAACTTCATCTTGCTGTTTTACTCTTTGGAAGAATCTATTAGCACTTTCACTTTCATGGAACACTCCAAATAACTTTAAGTTATAAAAGCCTGGAGTATCTCTAATAATTCTAGCGGCAATATTTTTAGCATAGCCATAACTTGTTCTTGGTAAGTGATGTACAAATTGATGTTCTAAGACACGTTCGTTATTCTTGGTTAGATCAAATTCATAGGCTGTACCTAAATGTACAAATCTTTCATACTTGTGTTTTTGCAACCAAAGATTGCGGAACATCAATAAGCCATCACTGAGATACTGTGGTTCTGTACTGGCTAGTACTTCACGGCCGCTTAAAGCACAATGTACAACTACATCAACTTCGTTGCTGTTAAACCAACTCTCAACCTGTTCTAAGTTTGTAAGATCTAACTCTTGTCTTGTAGGAGTTAGTAGTGTATGTTTTTCTGCTAGGTGTTTGGCAATAAAGCTACCAACAAATCCTCTTGCACCTGTTATCAGTATTTTCATTTGTATATTTCATCTAAGTTTAAAGAAGGTACATAGTTCTTAATACTAACATTAGCATCTGAGATAATATAATCTTTCCAACGTTCCGGATTATTAATTACAGTGTTTGGAAAGTAACTGTCTAATTCAATGTACTCGAAGCGTTCAGGAGAATTTGGATCAATGCCTCCCTTACGTGTCATAATTTCGTTAACATCAATCTTACTGGCCCAATGCTGAGATTCAGTGTGTGCAAAGTTAAGTAGTTTAGTTGCGGCATGAGCAGTATCACCTAGATAGGTAAAATGCCAACCGCTGTGTTGAATAGTACGTACTTCGTCAGTATTGTAATCGTCTGGTTGACGGTATGCCCAACCTACCATATGGTTGCGTAAATTTTGAAAGCTAGATAAATTCTTTTTAAGTACAGCCATTGGATTAACATGATAAGACCTGGGCTGTATCATCAAGTAGTTTAACTTAAAGTAAAACATAGGGTGACGACAAATCCACATTGAATGTTCTGTATCATTGCGTAGGATATTTAAAGTTCTAGGGCGTAGCACTTCATCGCAGTCTGTTAAAGCTACTACATCATTATCACTAGCACTACCTAGTCCACGAATTAATGCATTACGTTGATAATATTCTCTTGTCCAAGCATCAGGACCTTCAGGCATATCATCAACTTTGACGTAAATGATTTTATCGTGAAACGCTTTATAACGATCCCAGTTATCTTCTAAGATGAATCGTTTGTCGTTACCTGAGAATGTTTTGTTAGCTTCTGCAATTACAAAATAATCTGCACTATCGTAACATTCACTTAGTCGAAGTTCTAAAAGATCTAGTTCATTAAAGAATGTAAAACAATCATAGACTTTTCTCATTTAATCACCTTAGGCATATAGTAAGGGATCTGTCTTCCTAGTCTTGTTTGTAAACTCGAACCTGGCCAATGCACAACTGTGTCGCCCGGCTCCCACCAAGCACGTTCACCTAACTTGTCTACACCAAATCCAGGTTGCCACTGATTAGGCCAACAGTCGTGTGCGTTGAACTTATACTGCGGTTCAACTTTAATTATAGGCTTCCACTCTGGCATACTTGTACTGTCAATCATAGCCTGCTGTTCATAGAAGTGATGATTTTGATATTGAGGCCATACTGATAATAACCAATTAAGGTATGCATTACCTTCTGGACTATTACGCAAGAAGAAGCTGCCTGCGTTCAGACCATTACCATCTGTACCTATAACAAAGTGATAATTGTTGTCGATTAAATCTTCAATCTTGGTATTAAAGTTTGTAATCAGTGTATCAGTCTCTAACCACCAAATCCATTCTACGCTAGGATTGGCATCGAAGTACTCACGGAATAGTCGCAACTTTTCTCCACCTACTTGATTCTTAGGTAATCTAAAATCATCAGTTTTGCAGTGCGCGGCATAGCCATGACGTTGTGTGTATTCTAATTTGTTCTTAGTCCAGGTGTAATCAGCAAGTGGCTGATAGTCTGGTGTATGCATGGATATAACAGCGTACATATTAAATCTTTCTTGTTAGGTTTAAGTAAGCAGGTTCTGCACCATTGATAAAGTCTGGCCAGATACGTTCTAGCTCTTCGATACTTTCTGGTTTATAAATCTTAATGTTTGGCAAGGCTGCTAATACTTGTTCATCATCGTGAGCCCAATGGCTTAGTCCATCGTGACTATAGTCTTTATCCCTGCCACTGCCAATTAGTTTAACAGGCACATTTTCTGCATTAACATAGTTACGCAGGAATTCAAATGGACGATACAGTAAGAATGAACTCATACTATAGCATACAGGAATCTTACCTGCTTCTGCAAGTCCGACACCTGCGCCAATCATAAGTTGTTCAGCGGCACCTACATTATGAAAGCGTTCTGGAAAGGCGTTCTGTATTTGATCCAATAGTCCAAATCCTAGATCGGCAGTTAATACAACGATGTCAACATTGTCTACCATTTCTGCTAGGAGCAGATTCATACATTCTTTTCTCATGGTGTATAGTCCCCGCCCTTCATAACATAGTAGTGAGTTAACAACCCTTTGGCAAATGTAAATTCAGCAGGTTTAGATACTCTTAAATTAATACTAGGTAAGAATGTTTTTAATCGTTCTACCAAATAAGGTACATCTAAGTATTCGTAAGCGCTCATTCCGTTAATGTTAGCATAGACATGTAAGTTGTCTAACTTGGCAGTATGAATAAAACGTAGACTTTCCCAAATACTACCTTCCGCACATTCGCCATCACTGATCATACAGTAAACGTTCTTTGTTCTATCTGCTAGAGCATGTCCAACAGCAATAGGTAGACCACTACCCAAACTACCTGTACTACAGTATAGTTTATTTTCTAAATCTTTGCCAGGATGAATACCGTGTTTATGTAGTAGCATTACAGGATCAATTCCGTACTTACTTTCAAGTACAACATACAGGGCTAGGCCTGCGTGTCCGTTGCTAAGAATAAACACTTCATCTTCTTTTTTCTTTTCGTATATTTCTTCTACAATAGGCAGAGCAGAAAGGCAAGAGCTTAGATGGCTCAGCTTTTCTTGATAGCTTATGTCGAGAATACGTTTAACTAAATTACTCATCTTTGTAAATGTACAGTGAATCTTCTCTTAAGATTTGAGTGGAGTAACCTTGTCTTTCAAAGATTTCAATTAGCTGTCCTCTGTTGTGACGTAGACTATCGATGCCTTTTAGTGTTTCGTTGTCTGTAGCGTGTACTTCAATAAACCAAGCATCAACAATATCTTTAACTGCACCTACAGTCTCATCAGTTAGTGCTGCCATTTCACTGCCTTCGATATCGCACTTGACAAAGTCTACATGTTCTAAATCAAGTTCTTTGATCAATGTTGCCAGTGTACGAGCCTGTACTTCTACCTTGGTACCATACTTGTTAACACTACTGTTCATTGTAGAGTTTTCTTCGCTGATATAAAAGTCAATGGTTGTATCTTCGTTGTGTAGGGCAATATTAATAGGATGAATGTTAGGATAATTTTTAGTTAGGTCTTTGAGAATATGGAAGTGACCTGGTGTTGGTTCAACTGGATAAATTGCCTTAGATTTATCATGTGCATATAAACTAAACAGTCCAATGTTGCCACCGACATCTAAAATTGTAAGATCATCTTCTCCATCGAGGATATCATCATAGAATCGATCAGTGTTGATTTGATTTAATACAATGTCAGCAAAGTTTGCACGGTTATCAAAATGTGCCTGAGCATGTTCGTCTTCACTGACGATATCTATTGTATTGTGTTTACTAGTTAATAGTTGTCTTTGTAATGTCATATTATTCCTATTTGTAATCTGCTGTCTTTAAAAATTCTTTGATACCTTGTTCTAAAGTATAAACTGTTTCAAAATCATATTGTTCTTTAGCATAGGTTGTATTGCACAACCAAACTTCACTTTCAAATTCTTTAGCCATTGATGGAACAACTTCAACAGCACCTTTTTTCTTAGTAATCTTTTCAAATAAATCTAATACTTCTTGATTACTATATTGTATTCCAGATCCTAGATTTACAATATCACCTAATGGTTTATCTTCTGCGTTAAGGATAGTATCTATACCTCTAACAAAGTCGTCGATGTAAATGAAGTCATGATACCCGTGAAACAATTTCATAGGTTGATCAAGCTGGAAAGCTCTCCATAATCTTGGAAATAGTCTATGAGGTTTTTCATACTTACCATATACACTATAAGCTCTTGCAACTGTGATGTCAAGTTTATATTGTCTAGCATAACCCTGACATAACAATGTACCTGCACCTTTGGTTGCCTGATACATGTCTATAGGATTAATTCTGTCCGTTTCTGAGGCTGCTCTCGGAACAGGCCCGTATTCAGAACTTGATCCAATGTGTATTAGTTTGGTGCTAGGATTAGTTTTAACGTAGTCTAAAATATCATAGATCATAACCATATTAGATTTCCACATCTCGTCTGGCTTATATATTTCTGCGGCACAGTGTATAATTAGATCTGGTTTGAAATAATCTAACTTAGCACCAATGTCCATATATCTACGATGTTCAAATATTTCATGACCGTGATAAAACTCTAATAGGTTACGACCTATAAAGCCTTGTGTTCCGGTTAAAAATATTTTCATATTAGACAAATAAACTCATAAAGCCGTCTACCTTCTCACCGATGTAGGCAATCTGTTCTGGAGTAATAACAGGACTGCATCCGTGGAAGAATGTGTTCTTCATTGTATATGTTGATACTGGGAAGTTATCTCTTGCATCTGCAGGATTCATCAAATGACTGTATGCAGGTTGCAACATGATGTTACCAGCAAAGTAAGGACGAGTTTGAATTAAATTTTCTTCCAAGTAGTCAACAATGTCAGCACGAGTAAACGGAGCACCTTCTTTGATAGTCAAAGGAAATGCAAACCAACTTACATCTGCTTTATCGCAGGGTCTAGGAATATGGAAGAACTGCTCGTACTTCTCATAGATCTTAAACAGCAATTCATAGTTGCGTTGACGTAGTTCATGTATCTGCGGCAACTTCTTAATTTGCTCTAGACCCATAGCAGCCTGCAACTCGATGGGCTTTAGATTATAACCGATCTCATCATAGACATATTTGTGGTCAAAGATTTCTCCTGGCAGTTCTGGAATCCATTCTTTAAAGCGACTACCACAAGTACCGCATTTAAGTTTGTTAGCCTCTGGACCTACACAGTAGCAACCACGTCCCCACTCACGGAAACTACGAACAATAACTTCTTGACTAGGACTATTTGTAGCAACAAAGCCACCTTCACCCATGGTCATATGATGAGCAGGATAGAAACTGCATGATGCCATAAAGCCAAAACTACCTAACGGCTTGCCATCATAAGTAGTTCCTAGTCCGTCACAGCAGTCTTCTAACAATACTAGATCATACTTCTTAACCATGGCCATGACACGATCCATGTTAGGTGGATTACCTAATACGTGGGCAAATGTAATAACTTTGATCTCTGGATCAGCTTCTAGGATACGTTCTGCATGATCTAGGTCAATGTTTAATGTATCGATTTCAATGTCGCAGAATACAGGAGTAAAGCCAACCTGTAGCGTAGGATTAAGTGTTGTAGGAAAGCCTGCAATAGGCATTAATACTTTAGTACCCTTAGGAAAATTGTATCCACGTTTACTAGTCAATGACGCCATCATTAACAAGTTAGCACTAGATCCGGAGTTAGTTAATACTCCTAGGTTCTTACCAAATTGTACAGGAAATTCTTTTTCAAATCGTGTACCGCAATCACCTAGGGCTAACCAACCTTTAAGCAAACTTTCTACACCTGCCATATATTCCGAAGAATCATATAAGGCACCTGCATAGTTAACAAAGTCTTTGCCTGCTACCCAGGTCTTCTTTGCGTCTCTTTCTTCGATATATTTTTTTACTAGATCTAAAATTTCTTTCATGTTTCTCTCTTAGGGTGTAATGTGTCTAACTAATCCAAGGAACTGTTGGCATAATTCTTTCTTGGGCAAGCCGCTGCCTGCAAAGTGAATTAAGAAATCACCAGGAGTCCATTGTCCACTGTTGCCAGTTTTATCAATATCACTGCGATAGATGTTCCAATACAGTTGCTTGTATAAGAAACTGTTAAATGTTTTTTGTGGAACAAACTTAAACAAGTGACCATATGTTGGCATACTGTCAATCATAGCCTGTTGTTCCCACCACATGTGTGTTTGATACTTTTCAACCTGTGTCCACAAGTAGGCAAAGTAAGCTCTGCTTTCTGGACTGTTCTTTAACATAAAACTATCTGCATTGATATCGTTGATGTCCTTGGCCATGACAATATGATAATCTTCGTCAATAAAACTTTCTAGTTTAATGTAGAAGTTGGTAATCAATGTATCGGCACCTGCCCAATACAACCAATCGTATTCAGGATGTTCATTCATAATGTCTAGCATGAACTTGATCTTTTCATAGCTTGGGCAATAGGTAAAGCCTTCTGTCTTAACGTGGTATGGATAACCCCAGTGATCACAGTATAGTTTTTTATTCTGTGTCCAGCTTACATCGGCTAGAGCCTGATAGTTATGATCCCATAACTGGCATACTGCAATTTTTGTCATAGTGTTCCTTGAAATTTATAACAGTCATTCCAACTCGGATGACTTTGGTCTCTCTGACTAATAGTTAGTTCATCATTTAGAGGCCATTTAATTTTTAACTGTGGGTCATTCCACATAACGCCACATTCTTCTGAGCCGTTGTGATATCCGTCTACTCTGTATCCAACATAGGTGTTAGGGTCTAGTGTAATAAATCCGTGATAGAATCCACGAGGTATGTAAACAAGACTAGGCTCGTCTTTGGATATAGTAACTCCACAGCTCTGTCCGTAGGTAGGGCTGTCTAATCTAGCGTCAACTAAAACATCATAGATACTGCCGTTGAGTACACTAACTAGTTTAGCCTGCGGTGCATTAGCAGTCTGTCCATGCATACCTCTTACTGTACCAGCTTTCCAACTATAACTGTAAAAGTCAAATATAAAATTAGATGTAATACCTGCTTGGTCCAACCATTCTTGTCTAAATGTTTCAGTGAACCAACCACGGTTATCAGTATGTCGTTCTAATTTTATAACCTTTGCATCTTTCAAAGGTAGGTCTTGTATTTCAATCATTAGAAATAGAATCCGTTAACACGAGGAAACCATACATCGCCCCAGCCTCTAGGACTGCGATAGTTGTCATAGTCTTTTCTAGTTTCGCACCAAAATGTCTTACCTAGGCCAATAGCCAAGGCCATAACAATACTTTGATTAGCCATTACTTGCTCTGCACCTTGAATGATACGTGCCATCTCTAGCATGTCTTCAACCTTGTGATAAGGTACGTTACAACCGAACTGACGATTAAAGGCAGCGTGTTCTTCTTCTGTACCTAAGAATACAGCAACATCATCTAAACCATCTTCAACCCACTTGCGCCAAGTAGGAGCATTAGGATCACCACCTTGTAGGTAGCGCGGTGTTCTGTTAATAACAATAGGACGATTGTCAATGCGAATAGGTTCAATTGCATCTAACCACGGATCAATTAATAATGCTTTGCGGTGTTCGTCGAGATCTAATCCGCATACCAAGGCAGCACATTCAGTTTGATTGCCCTGCCACCCTTTAGGTCCTGTGGTAAATTTATAATGATCAGCTAGATCGTGATCTACTGTTTCATTGCGCCACAAGTCTAGTTTGTGAATGTAACTTTGTTTTTCTAAAAGTGGAAATAAAAAGTCTATGTCTTTTTGTGTGTATCTACCTGCATGTGGTCCTGCGTTCGGTGCTCCAAAGGCGTTCCACGATACTTCGTTCATTCCGTTGAGTTTGATATATACATCGCCACCTCCTAATATTTTAACTGGGCACATACTATAGATAGTATCGCCAAATGTTCCTGAATGGCTGAATGTTAATTGTTTGGTCATTGGTTCCTCGTTTCGTGCAGTATTTAAATTATTTTTATCTGCGCTATAACAAATATGATACAGCCTTGATTTGCTCTTGTCAAGTCTTTTGTGTATAATTAATGTTATGAAAACATTAGTATTTTGCACCTCTTACTCAAACGATCAAGCACGTTGGGATGGACTATTTGGGCGTTGGATCAATGCCTTAGAGAATAGTAAACTTGAATATGATCAACTATTATTAATTGATGATGGTAGCGCCATTATGCCCGGATGGGAAGGCGTAGAAGTTATTCAAGAAAATCAACTACCGGACGAATGTCCTGAAAGCCGCGGAGTGATTTATCACTTTGAAAAGAACATGGGTTACAGTGGACATGCTGTATATCCAGGTTGGTATAGAAGTTATATGTTTGCCGCCGCCTATGCAGAAAAATACGGATTTGAAAAGATCATCCATGTTGAATCTGATGCATTTATTATCTCTGAGCGTATGCAAGACTACGTGAATAGTTTAGAATCTGGATGGACCACATTCTGGTGCCCAAGACATAAGTTCCCTGAAAACAATATTCAAATTATTGCAGGTGACGCTGTTAAACGTTTCATTGCTTGGAACAATGAAAAAGTTCCTTACTCTACATATCAAAACATCTGTGCAGAGTTTTGGACACCTTATACTCATGTAAACAAAGACTTCAAGGGCGATCGTTGGGGCGAATTTGCTCCAGGTATGGCCGCCGTACCCGATCCAAGTTGCCCGCCAGGCGTACCACGTGACGCTGATTTTGTATGCCAAGTACGACAAGAAAGTCCAGCTTGGTGGCTTGAAGAATAATTAACTACCCATATTTTCCCCAAATCATTATATGTAAATATAATACACTGGGAGCAAAATATGGGAGATTTCTTTAAACTAGTAGCAGAGCTAGGCTTTCCTATTGCAGGAGCCATGGCTGCTGGTTACTTTGTTTTCCTAACACTAAAATTCATCCTAGCTGGTGTAACATCCAGCGTCAACGGAATGGGCGGTATCATTAAAGGACTTGATAGTCGTGTTGATACTATGACCAACCAACTTCAAAGAATCGATGTTAAAGTAAGTCATGCACTGGGCTTACAACCTGACTACGACCGTATTAGCAGGGCAGAGCAAGCAGACCAAAGGAAAGACTAACATGGTCGTATCTGTATGGAATGGTAGAGAATATACTAGTGACTTTACTTGGGTAAGAAATTCAGAAGGTCGATTAGTATCGACACCTATAAATGATTACCGTGATATTGTTGTTGAACCAGAGGAAGAAATTGTGAATCAAGAAACCATATTAAACTATTATGACACGTTAAGTATCAGTGATCGAGCAACATTAACTGCTTCACTGCGTACAACTGAGTTGGCCATCTTAGCACGTGAAAAAGCAGAACTTATAGCACGTAACAAGGCATTAGGTGTACCTAACGGCAAGACCAGAGAAGAATACAGCACTAGTGCTTGGCAAATCAAACAAGACTATCCAGATTCAGAGGATGGAGTATACTGGATTCGCAATGATGACATCAACAATGGTGATCCGTTCCAAGTCTACTGTGACATGACTACACTAGGTGGTGGTTGGACATTGATTGTACAAAATTCTATTAGTAGCTGGACAGAAGAACAAGTGTTTAGTCGCAACGCTACCACTTGCCCTACTCAACTGGCCGCATACAACAATCGTTCAGTTGAACAAAACTACAGCATCCTATCATGGGCTGACAAGATTAAACGAGCAGACTCAGGATTTGATTTTATGATCACTGCTCGTGAACATGCTTCACTAGGTGGTGCTTGGACCGCCAACGAAGCATACTCATTTACTCAAACTAACGAAAGTGCTGACATGGGTGATGAACAGTTAGGCACCCCAGGCTGGCGCAAGAACATTACAGAACTAGCACGTTTCGGCAACAATGACACTGGTCAAACGTGGGATTATCATTACGATGCTATGGAAGCACGTATGCCTTGGGTAGGTATTGGTATTAATCATGGTTGGTTGACCACAGATGGATTCCGTGGCGGTTGGTGGGGAACATTGATCACTCAAGGCGGTTGGGAACCAGCACCGTGGTTAGCTACGGTCCAAGATGGTGCTCATCCAGGTGTTATTTGGTATTGGGTAAGATAAGGAGAGACTAATGAAATACATAGGCTATGACTTAGTTATTTCCGAAGAGAAACTTGTTCTTGACAAGGAAATAACACTTAAAAAACTTGAATGGAACAAGGGCGATTACCTTCAAATTACGGAAAACGATGGCCAAATTGAATTAGTTCGAATTGACCCGTTGATAAAATTTTTAAGAGGATACAAGTAATGGATCCGGTAGAACTAGTAAACAAATATGGTTTCCCTATTGTTGCTGCAGGCGGCATGGGTTACTTCATATATTATGTGTGGACCTGGGTAACCACAGAAATCAAACCCGTTATAGGACAAGCCAATGGAACTCTTATTGCTCTTATTGATCGTATTCGTATGTTGGACAATGACCTTATAAGATTAAATCAAAAGGTTGAAACTGTTATGGAACTGCGTGGTAAGACCATCGAACGTGAACGTGTTAGGGCAGAAGCTGAAATTAATAAAACAGCAGATGATGATCTGCCAATAGGTAAACGGAAAGCGACTAAAGAAGAAATAAAAGGTGCTGCCGGAGATGATTAAATAGTAGATGCTATTAATACTTTATACTCTAATAGTGACGCATATTACCATAGTATGCGTCACTTTGTTTTTACACCGTGGACAAGCTCATCGAGGAATTGAATTCCATCCCATATTAGGACACTTTATGCGTTTCTGGTTATGGATGACAACAGGTATGGTTACCAAGCAATGGGTAGCAATACACAGAAAACATCATAGATTTACAGATGAATCTGAAGATCCCCATAGTCCTATACATTATGGTATATGGCGTGTATTATTCAAAGGCGCCGGATTGTATCACAGTGCTAGTAAAGACACAGCCATGGTCCAACAGTATGGTGTAGGTACACCCAGTGATTGGATTGAACAGAATTTGTACACTCCACATAGTCGTCTGGGCATAGCTTTAATGCTGGTCATAGACCTTGTTCTTTTTGGTCCATGGGGACTATTAGTTTGGGGTGTACAAATGCTATGGATCCCTTTTTGGGCCGCAGGAGTAATCAATGGAATCGGACACTGGACAGGATACACTAATGGTAGTACAAAGGATAATAGTCGTAATATTAGTCCTTGGGGTATTATTATTGGTGGTGAAGAACTTCATAACAACCACCACCTAGAACCTGCTAATCCTAAACTAAGTCGCAAGTGGTTTGAGTTTGATGCAGGATGGATGTGGCTAACGCTGTTTAGAACAGTAGGGTTGGCAAAGATTAGATCTTAACTCTTTCCAGCTATCAGCATTACCGGCAACAAAGAACGGCCAGTAATAAAGCATTATCCAGCCTCTTGTCATTTCATCTAAGATATCTGCTATCACTTTGATGTAGCTCTGTAAGTACCATCCCAATCTGCAGGTAGATTTCTAGTTCTCATATCAGCAATGCGCTCAATCCACAATTCGTAGTAATGATCCATCTTGCCGTCAAACTCGCCGGTAAGTTCCTGACATAGTGTAACGGCCTTGTCCCACTCTTGTTTGCGATAGTATTCTAACATTAGTTCATGATGTTCTCTAGCTGAGAACCAATCTGCTGCCACAGTGACATCTGGATTGTAGAACACTGTAAAGATGTTAACACCAACATCCTTACCTTTAACTGCAATACAATCTAACGGAATAGTAAAGTAGTTGTCACCTACACGGGCTTGTGTAAATTCACTGATAATGATCAATACGCCATAGTTCTTAGTCTGTCCTTCTAAGCGAGCTGTTAAACTAACCGAGTCACCTAGAACGTCATAACCAAAGCGGTCTTTACTACCAATGTTACCAATCAGTGTAGGACCAGTGTTGATACCAAGTCCGCAACCTACTAAGGGCTTGCCTTCTTTGGTAAGTTCAATGTTAAACAGTTCAACAGCGTGTAACATTTCTAGTCCAGTGCGAACAGCAGCTAACACATGATCTGGATCTTGTTCTTCTTGAATAGGAGCACCGTGGACGTGCAATGACGCATCTCCGATGAACTTGATCAAACAACCATTGTTGCGTAAAATAGGTTCTGCAATAGCAGTCATGTAACGATTCATTATTGCTGTGAACGCTACAACGTCATCGCCGTAAGTTTCACCTAGACCTGTAAAGTTACGCATGTCACTCATAATAACTGTAAGGTCTTTCTTCTCACCACCTAGTTTAATAAAGCTAGGATCTTTCTGTAAGCGTTCGACAATAACAGGATTAACATAGCTACCGAACTGTTTCTTAATCTGTGACTTTTGGAAAAACTCATCTAAGAATTTTACTGTGTAAGCATGAAGAGCAACGAGGATAATTCCAAGGGTGAAAACAGTAGTATCAAATAACATATGAAACCCACTATAAGCGTACATACTAGCGAATACGCTACTAACAGCCAATACAACCATTGTCGCAATTCCGACATACATCCACCTTGTTAAAAATAATAATAGTGCGCCTGCAATAACAAGAGCCAATATCTCAGCCTGATCAGCCCACTCAGGGCGCTGAATAGTTGTACCACTTAGCATTGTTCCCATAGCGGCAGCTTGTAGATCCTGCGGCCATATTTCTCCCTTGCTAGTAGCAATAGGCTGTACTAGACCTGCGGCACTAACGCCTACAATAACTATCTCGCCTTTAAAAGATTCTGGTAGTTCGACTAGACTATGTTGTTGCGGTGTTGCACTCCAATCGATCCAAACACGACTTATTCCGTCTGTAGGTATCTTACCAAACTTAGGAATACGTAGAGCCTCTACGCCCATTTCTCCAATCTTAATTTGGAAGTTCTTATCCTTGGCAGCTACACGTAGAGTTTCTAATGCCAGACTGGGATACAAATGCTCTTGACTGTAAATGACTAGAGGTGTTCGGCGAACAACACCATCAATCTCTGGAAAGGTATTAACAATACCTACACCTGCTGCTCGTTCTCCTAGCATATCTACGTTACTAATCAATCCAGGATATTCAACAACCATACCTTCGGGATCTAATCCAATGATAGCTGCAGGACTTCCGTGTGCTGTATTCTTAGAAGTCATACTACCTAGACTAGGCAGGATTACTGGATATTGTTCTAAAGTACGTGCTAGTACAGGGTCTTGTTTAAACCTGTCTTTTTCAGGCATTAATATATTAAAAACGACTAATCCAGCTTCTCTTTTGTAGAGTTCTTTAATAATATCTGCATAAATGTCACGACTAAAAGGGTATTGGCCGTACTTGTCTAATGCCGCTTCATCTATGTTAACTGTATGTACAGGGATATCTTTGGCAGGTTGGCCGGTAACCAATTGATCAAAATAACGTAGTCTCACAGACTCTACAAAACTTGGATCAGCGAATCGAACACCTACTATTAAGGCAAGTGTTACTATAGCCAGCCAGGGGCTTAATAATATTTTTTTCATATCAGCAATTCCATTTTCTTAATGCTAGGGCTTTTCTAGTAGGTTTACCGTTGGGCTTCTTCATAGGACCTTTAACGCCGCCCATTCTAGCACAGAATGATTTACGGCGCTTGGCTGCTTTGCTGCCTTTTTTAAGTTTACTAGGTTTAGTTGTAACTGCTGTTTGTAGTTTACTACCTGGATTCTCTCTGCGATAGCTGGCAACACCTTTGGCGTTTAAGCCACCTGACTTACTCTTACCTTCTTTCCTGCGCCAAGCTGCTGTTTCTAGCAATTCGTAATCATCAACTGATTCAAAATCTTCCCAGATAACTTCTGCATCAACTCCGTGCTCTTCGGCTAATTCTTCAACCATTTCTTCAATTAGATCAAATTGTTGATCTACATCTAATTCTTCTGTTATAAATTCATTTGCTCTCATTTTTTCTTAGCCCTTCCTGCTTTCATATTAGCTAACCAGTGTGCTAGTTGTCCTTTACGTCCACCTTGTTTAGCAGTTTTACGTAGACTACTTACTGATGCTTTAGTGTTAATGCCGTGACGCTTGCTGTCACCTTTATCTTGCGGATTGCGACCGTCGGCAAAGTTTTCATTTTCAATGCTTTCACCTGTCATATAAGGAAGACCAAACCACAACTTAAACCATTCTGCATCGCCAGGTTTAATATCGTGTTTACGCATTATGTTAGTTTTTTCTTGACTTGCTTGCCCAAACGTTTCACCGTAGCTTTCTTCTAAACTGTGGCCACCTTCCATCATAGCATACTCTAAAGCAGTGAATTTAGGAGAAGGTTTAACAGCCATTTCTGCATCTAGTTTAGCCTGTAGACTTTCCGTATAAGTTTTAGGCTTCTGAGGTTTGGCAGGTTGTTTAATAAGGTCGTCGAATCGCATCAACTATTTATAGTCAATTGCCCTGGGTAACGCTAACTGAGCAACCTGATAATGTAGCACATTGCTGTGTAATGTTGATGTTTTGTGCTGTAGCACCTTGTTGAACTAGTGTAACATTACTGGCTCCGCCTGCGTTAGTTAGGTTAATAGTAGCTTTATGACTACCAGCATCCTTTTGGTTAGCAGTAACATTGTGTCCGTTACCTGTTAGACTAAGATCTAGGTAACTACCACTTCCGTGTTGTGTAATATCAAATATGTTAGTATTACCATTTAAGATACCAAAGAATGTTTTCTCACCATTACCTGTTTGCGTTAGCGTTCCATTATTGCCGTTACCGGTAATGTCAACATAGGCAAAATGTCCGCTGGTACCACCGCCATCATTGCTTTGTTTTAAACTTAATGTGTTTGTGCTTCCATTAATGTTTAGGCCCATATAGTGCCCGCCACTCTCGCTAGCATCCTGTAGTCCTGTTGTGTGATTACGTGCTTGCCATATAGATACATTGTTAGTGTTACCTGTGATGCTAAACTCAATTAAGTTTTTGCCCAATGTATCACCTTGTTTAATATTAATTGTATTGTTGTCACCATCTATGATAGAATAGGTACCGCCTCCTATTCCCGCTACCTTGTTATAGTTGCCAGTTTGTTCAACAGTAACTGAGTTACCACTGCTACCAATCTTTTGATCAAGGTAAAAATAATTACCTAGAACAATATTGGCTACACGAGTTTTAGCTGCGTTCTTCTGTGCAGTCTGACTTAAACTAATATCACTGGTGGCTGGCCAGCTAGGAGCACAGTCGGCACATACGCTGCCTGGTTGTCCAGGGTTACTAGGTGTACCACCTGTGCCTGTGTCGGTACTGGTAATGCCATCATCTAAGTCGTAGTAATATGTTACTTCGGAGACCTGTACGCTATTGCCACTGTTGTTCTTAATACTTGGGAATTTTATAAAGTAATAGATATAAGCATTAGTGTTGGCCACTGTGATTTCACCGCTAACTGTAAATCTATTATCAGACAGACTTAATGGTCCTTCTGATAGTAACACCCAATTAACGCCATCGTTTGATCCGTATAGTTTATAACTGGCAGGATCGCGCTCAACTGCGTCATTGGCTGTGGTAATTGTAAATTTCTTAACCACACGTCCTTGGTTTAGTTTAACAGTAACACCTGCGTTCTGTTTATCAAAGTTTAGATATTTGGTGTTAGGATTACCGTCGAAGGCATTGACAGCAGTTTCGTTGCTAGGGCTGTTATTACTAGTAGGGTAGATGTTGTTGATTACTACAGGACTGCTAGTTGTTTTAATTGTCTGCCAGTTCGGTGCCGCAGGCGTAGGTGTAGTTGCTGAAGGAGCAGTTGATCCAGGGTTAGGAGCAATTGGAGCAAATGCTGTACCGTTTAATAATGTTGTACCCTGAATCTCATCAACAAATAGTATAGGACTCAGTGCTGTGTCACCTAAATTGAATGTAGCAAATCCCAATTCATAATTACCTGTTACCGGAACAGTGAATACAACCTTTTGCCATCCGGTACTTCCATAACTGTCAGTAGCATAGTTACCTGTACCTGGGTTGGTAAATCCTAGTAGACCGTAACGCTGTTGACTGTTATTCAGCGTAGGTGTAATACTTGCATCAGTAGAATGAACTAGCGTGACCATAGATCCGTCATTGAACGGGGTATAGTCTGTGCTTACATAGTTCCAGGCAAAAGAATATGTAACTCCTGCTGTTAAGGTCATTGACCTTTTCATCCAACTTGCGTCAGTCGGTGTTGGATTTCCGCCCCCTGCATTTGCAGTCATAAACTGTCTAATGGCATTATTTTCTGCTGTGGTTAGGCCTAGACTTGTTGTGGCAGCGTTGAATTGAACAACACTTGTCGGATACAATTTACCCATCCATGAACCATAGGGATTGATAGTCCAACATTTACTGTTACCTGTACAAAGGTTTACCACTGATTGACTGGCAGTAGCATCGCCGCCGGATGTTGTCCATCCATTTAAATTACCTGTTTCAAATCCTGCCTGACCAAAGGCATTAGAGCATAACAACAATAAGGCTAAGAATATCTTTTTCATCTAAAGTTCTGATTGATAACAATCTGTCCTTGTGGCTTACCTGGAGCAAAATTCCACTGGTTGGTCTGCATGTCTTGTGTTACAGTAACTTGAACCTGCGTATTCATTGGCATGACAACATTGGCATAGTTACGACTATTGGGACTCAAACTTTCGTACAACCAGCCAACTTGTTGTGTTTCACTTTTATCTTTAAATAATTTTTTAACATAGGGATTGTCTGTATCGCCTACTGCGGCTACTTCATTAGATAGAGAATCTTTATTAGAGGCAGTATCAACTCCTACCTTTGTAGCAGTTTCTAAATTTTCATCACCTTCATTGGCGCTACGACCTTGCTTGTAAGATTTGCTGCCGGTGCCGCCTTCTTGTTTACCTGCCACATGTTGCTTCTCTTGATCTTTAGAGTCATCCTTGTCGTCTTTTTCGTCTTTCTTGTCTTTGTTGTCACCCTTTTTAGCATCGCCTGTTTTTTCAGCGGCAGCACGAGCAGCCTGGATGACATTCATACCTGTGGTTGTTTTAGGAGGATTAACCATTAAGTTGTTGCCAATGGCCATGCCATTCAGGGCCACAATAACCGCAGGACTAGGCATGCCATTTAGTGTTTCAACAAGGGTGGCTTGATAAGGACGATTTAGTTTAACTATGCCTGCCGGAGTTTCCACATCAATAGCTCCGCTGCCACAGCTAAGACCTTTTAAGTTTACGTTCTGTTCTATTTCACAAGTTGGCATCAACATAATCATACTGGCACCTGTTTCGCTGACAGCCATAACAAAGTCTGTTCCGCGAACGGCAATGGCCGCTGTGGGTGTGTTGATTTTTACGTTTTTAGGATCTTTAGCTATGCTACCTGATACATAACGCACAGTACCTGCGGCTGCTTTAAGTCCTAGCTTACCTGCACCGCTCTTAGGATCATATACGAAGTCATCAATAACAAGGCTACTCGACTCAGTAACAGTAACGTTTGTATCGTCTTTAAAAACAATCTTAACCTTACCATTCTTAGTCTCTACCTTGTCATTGGTTTTGATTTCTGTGCCTTTAACAATTTGAATTGTATCTTTACCACGCTTAATGATGGCGGTACCCGATGCCTCAGTGACAGAACCAATGTCCGCCCAGGCAGCGCCAGCCATCATTAAGCTAATGATAAAGAGGGCAATTTTCATTGCCAGTCCTTAGTTCTTCTGGGTAATGTTGAACATGCCGTTGTTAGACACACTCTTAATATTGATAACACTATCAATAGTACCAGTTTGACTCAACGTAAATGTGTTACTGTTACCTGCTAGATCAACCCAAATACTAGATCCAGCTGCACCAGTTGAACGTTGGTTAATATCAAAAGTGTTAGTGTCGCCGACTACTTTGATAGTTTGGCTGTGTTTGTCACCAATCGCATCAATTCGGAAAATGTTGCTGTTACCAGTTACATCAACAGCACTCTTTAGATCGGCGCCTGTACCACGGAATTGGAAGTCGTTGCTGTCGCCAGTGAACTTCCAGTTTAGGTCAGCGGCATTACAACCTGTTAATGCTGTACCACCTGTTGAAGCTGTGCCATAACCGCAGGCTGCGTCAACTCGGTTACTATCGCCAATTTGTTGTATTGTAATGTTAACACCTTTGCCTGAGCCAGTAGTATCGTTAACAGCTTCTAAACTGATATCGTTGTTAACGCCAACTTGTTTTGTAACAATAATTTGATCAATACCACGTAGATATATAGGTCTGCCACCGGATCCGGCTTTGTTACCTGTACCATCTTGTGTCATATTGACATTTGGATTGTCACCGCTTTGGTCGATAAAGATACGGTTAGTTGTAGCAATGGCCAATGCGGCTGTTGCGTTAGGGCTAACTGTAGCCATTGTAGGTATTGTTGGGGCTGTTGGAGCCGTTACAGCAGTCTGGGCCATGGCCGGGAACGCTGTTAATATTGCTAATGCTAATAATATTTGTTTCATATTGTTTCCTTTGGACTTAAATGGTGTCCTTCCCGTTAATATTTAAATGTATTATCCTACAAGTTAAACACCGATGTTAATTTTTTTACACTGTAAATTTTTTTACTGTAAAAATTTTAACACCTATCCTTTTTTCTTATCTCCAGAATGGGAGTCCTGTTTGGACACCCTTTTCTTCGCTTCCTTCATCACGCTTTCTGATATTGGACTGCTGTGGTGCGGATGAAGTTTTGGCGGTTCCTTCACGTGGGGTTTCCTTTTGAACCAACTCATTGGGTTTCTCCTTGAATTGCCACAAGCCGTTACGCTCACCTTTCTTAATCAATTCAATGACCGCTGTTTCAATTGCTGAACGTAGGGCGTAGTTACCTGGCTCGTTAAATGTTTGGCTTGAGTCGAACTCAAAAGCCTGTGTTGCCTGGTTGAAAAACTTCAACGCAGTAGCGCCATCGGCAGTACTGAGCAAGTTCTTTTCCACTGTTACAGTAGTTAAAACTTCGCCAGTTTGCACACTCACTAAACGTAAGCTGATAACAACTACGTCTTGAGTGTAAGCTGTTTGTGTGCCAATACCCAACCAACGTGCTCCTGTGCCGCCCGTTAGTGTATTGCTGTTATAGTCGATAATGCCACCTTCTAAGATAACACCTGCCATCTGTAGTGGAGGTAGCATCTTAGCATTTGCGCCTTCATAGATCTCACGTGTCTGCTTGATCATCTGACGCTCTTTCAATAAGTTGTCTAGGCCAACACGTTCAACAACTGTGAACCATTGACGATTGCCAACTTCTTGTAGGCTCTTCATTAAGTATGCTTCGGCACCCTGTGTAACTGCTGTGCTGAATAAACTCAATGTATTGCTAGGTTTACGTTGTCCTGTTAGGTCTTTAAAACCATATACTGCCACTGTTACTGCCGGACCTGCTGGCGCAGGAACAACTGCAAAACTCTTGTTGATTGTTTCGCTTACTCGAGCTTCTTCTTTGATCTGTGTACTGCCAAATGGACGAATAGTCGAACATCCAGTTAGGGCTACTACGGCTAGCGTGATTAAGGATAATTTAATTGCTTTCATTCTTTACTCCTTAAAAACTAAAACTAGCAATTGGAACTATAACAGTGGTTACATTACCCTTGGCATCTACTACTGTTAATGTAACTTTGTCATTGGCCTTGGACCATGTAACTGTATTGCCGTCTAGCAAGAAGTTACCTGTTGTTGGATTCACGCAACCTGGGATCGCTGTACCATCTGCGGCAGCGCATTTGTTGGTGAATAAATTATTGCTTAACTGTGTAGCAAGTTGAGCGTAAACCTGACTTTGGAACAGACTCATAAATCTATTCAAAGGAGTGTTTAGTAATTCTGCTTCTGCTTTGGCAATTGCTGCTTTTTTGTCTGCTTCAATTGCATCACGTCTTGACTTTTCAATACTGTCAATTGTTAAAACGTGACTACTAAATCCAATGCCGCTGAAGGCTGGATTCTTAAACTGTTGTACTAATTCTGCGCTAACTGTAGAGACTGCTAGTGTTAGCACTACTCCTATAATCGCACTGGTCTTTTTCATAGACTGCTCCCATGTTATCAATATTTACTGGTAACATATAGCGAGTTATCTATGCTGATAACTTTAATCTAGATTAAGGAATGAGCAGATACCATACCATCCATATGTAGGTGGCTTGGTGAGCGAATTGGTCTAGGCCAAATTGTGTCCAGAAGATGGGTTTAGTTTGATCTTTGCTACCGTATTTTACTTTGGTATAGTCTACTAGATAATGTATAATACCTTCGATAACAGACACAGCTATTATACCAATGGCACTTATTGGAACGTAGAGGGAAAAAATAAAGATCGCTATCAGCGAACAGTAGACATGATCTAATGTATGGCTGATGCCAATAGGATCCATCCACACGCCCTTTTTGACTGTTTGCATGTAGGTCTGCAAATAGAAGTCGGCGTAGCAGTGCTTGATCTGCAGGAGCAATAGTAATATTAGAATTTCCATGTCTTCTCTATATAAGAGTATTTAACTCTGTAGACTTATTTAAGTCTACAAAAAGATCATGGAGATTATTGTGGCGGAACTTCTGCAGGCTCTTTGCCAATCATTTGTTGGCTAGCACCCAGCGGTTTTTGCATATTTTGGATGCTTTTTGGAGTTGTAGATATTGGAGTTTTTGGAGCAGTCATTCCAGGTGTTGTAACCTGTGGTTCTGTATCTGTAGTAGGCTTTTCCGGCACAGCGGCTGCTGGCGGCGCGGCCTTAGCATCTCTGATTAAATCTAGCAAATAATCTAATTCAAACGTATGTGTCATTCTACCAGATTTAAGAATAGCCAATCTAACGTGCATAATAGGTTTACCACTGTTTCTATCCATGATGTAAATGTAAGGAGTTGCTTTTGATGCTAGGTCTACTTCAACATCTAAATTGATATTCTTAGCAAGTGTGGTAATTAATTGTGGATTTAATTTATTGTATGTACCTTTGGTGTCAAAGTTTACATATACTAGTTTATCATTTCCTTGAATAGAACTTCTTAATTTACCTAAAAACTCGTGTACATACTCGGCTTCGCCCTGGTCATTTAATTGGCCAATTCGCTGTTTTAACTGCATTCCGGCTATTTCATAAATTTGTTTAGCTGCCTCTACACGGGCCTTGGCCTCTTGGGGAGTATCTTCTTTACGATCTACTTTACTTTTAAATCCTGTGTTGTACATTGCATCGGCGGCATCTAGCGGATTAAGTCCAAGAATTTCGTAGAATTTTTCCATGCCTTCTGTGTTCATACCACTGGCTTGGTCGTACATAGAACTACCTGCCTTGATACTCATGCTCAAGTGGCTTAAAGGACGTTCCGTCCCATCTGGTTGTGTATAAGTGGTTGCAATATCAGCCTTTGCTCCACTAATCCCCACAACCCCGATATTCACAGGATCGCGCTTGTTATTAGAAGAAAAGAATCTATTGTACTTTGCAATATCACTCTCGGTATTAACGTAGTTAATGATACCTTGTAAGGTTCCCCATGCTTGTTTATCAGTTGGGCTAACGTCTACTGCACGTTGGAATGGTGGAGAGCTTAATCGAATATCTAGTGAGATAGTATCTTGTACCTGTTTCGATGTATCATAGACACGTCTGCTGTACAAACTAGATGTAGTAGCAACGTTCTTGCCTTTTTCTTTAACCATTTGAGCACGTTCTTTCATGATGGCAGCAACTTTTAGAACATCATCTACTCCAATTGCAGATTTACCTCTTGTAATTAACTTGGCAAAAATAGCCATAGATTTGAGAGCTTCTACAGTAGGTCCAATATTTGCTTTACCTACTGTTTCTCCTGCTGCCCCAACACCTGCTTTGCCGCCAAAGTCTGAGGTTTTCATTAGCTGAGATAATGGAACCCCTCCGATTTTGTTAAGCATTCTAGAATTGCTAATAATAGTACCTTGAGCATCGTAGTTAGTTTTTAGCAAGTTGATAAGATATTTGATTTCGTCCGGTGATGCTTTAACTGGTATAGAATCTCCATCAACTGTAAGAAACTTTTCACCCGGCTTTTTAAGACGGTTAATTAAATTCTGTAGGCGATCTCTGACATAAAATGTCTTAGGTGCCAGTGCGGCTTCTGGTAAAAATTCACGTGATCTCATAGTTCAGTATTTAGTGAAATTCAGGAAATAGAATTTCTTGTACAAACTGCTTCATTTTAGGTTCAGGAACGCCCATGCTGATCATACTCTTGATTACATGTGGATTCTGCTTTTGATAGTGGCAATAACGATTTTGAGCCATATGATAGTCGGCTCCGCTTTGCTGATCTATGCCTATATTGTTTAAATAGAAATCTAAGGTAGTTAATGCTGTAGAGCATAGCTGGTCAATTTCAGCTTCATCTTGTAGATTACCTGCGGCAACCATAGCAGGACTAAAGATCTGCTGAGCCCACTCGGGTAATTGTCTAGGTTTATTCCACTCTAATCCGTTGACCTTGGCTTTAAACCACAAGTACATAAAACTACGAGGATCGCCTGCTTCACTGAAATCATGGAAGGCGCCGGTTATTTTGTTAGGACCGCATACAGCATCAAAACCATAGATAGGACTAGGGTCGTTGAAGTGTGGAAATACTGTAACGTGTAAAATATAGATATTATAAGTTTCTCTAAAATCTACTATTTCAACGTGAGCTCTACGATACCTATTGCTAGTCCAAAGGGTATTATGCCAGCCGTATTGATCTTCTGACGATCCGTTGATTACTTCGCCGGTGGCATTGAATTTTTCTGTGATGTCTGCGGCTAGCTTGCTGACTTTATCCCAAACTACTGTCATAGTCCCTCATCATGCGTATGGCCCAGTCAAAGGCTACATTGGCTTCATCGCCCATACTGTCGTCTAACTTAGCACGAATGTTGGTCATTAGTGTGCGTGGGTCTGTAAACTCTAAGTTACGATGTGCGCCCGGGACAATCTTCTTAATCATCTGTCCGCCAAACATGTCGCCCATGTGCCAAGTGTAAAGGTGTGCCATTACTTTGTTAGGATCATTGGCAATAGAAATTAGATAACGATAGTAGTCAATAACAACCGGACGGAAATCATGTTTTTTACGTTCAGTATTCATTTCATTATAATCCATGAACAGATAAAATGCTCTACGTAAATCAGGTAAATCGCCTAGTAAACGATTAGCACCTGCGGCGCCTTCAATGGCTCCGTAGAACAACCACTTTTGATATGTCCAATCTACCCACAAATCAAAAGGCAGAGTTTTTGCAAACACTGCCTTCATGAACGGAGTAGATTCAGCCTCTGCATGTTTAGCACTGGTTAAATCTTTTAAACTCATTTAGTTCCTCATTCTGGTTCTACTTTAATTATCAGAGGATAACCGTTAGCCCTAGCAAGATTGGTTGCGTCGAGTGCTTTTTGCTCTGCAACTTCGTAGCTAAAAACACCGGCAACAGCACTACCGCTATTGTGTATCTTTAGTGTTAGCTCTAGAGCGGATTTTTCATTGTGTCGGAATACCATGACCAGCATGGATATTACAAATTCAACAGGAGTTACATCGTCATTGCAGACGACTACTTTAAATTTACCTGGCGCTTTAATAGTGTCGGTAACTTTGGATTTCTTTTCAACGATTGTATCTGTTGCCATGATTGTATTTAATAACGGGTTTAGTAAAGGGGGCCGAAGCCCCTGAAAGATTACTCAGCCTTGATCTTTAAAACTCTTGGCTTAAGAGCTTCAGGAACAACACGAGTTAGAGCAATAGTAAGAACACCGTTTTTAATGCGGCCTTCTCCTACTTCCATGTGTTCAGCTAGAGTCCAACTGCGTGTAAAATCACGAGTCGCTAGTCCACGATGTAGATACTGTGTTTCAGCGTCTTCATTGCGACTACGTTTACCTGTGACTACAAGTTGGTTTTGATCAAGCTCAACTACAACTTCATCTGGAGTAAAACCAGTAACAGCAATTTCCAACTCATAAGAGTTGTCATCGTGTTTTAGAATGTTGTATGGTGGATATGAGTTATTGATTTGACTTGCAAGACGCTGTTCGAAGTTATCAAACATTGTGTCAAATCCTACTAGAGCTCTGTTTAGAGCATTGGTGTCGAAACGTACTAATTGATTCATAATTTTCTCCTTTAATAAGTAAGAATCATTTGGGCTCTATGCCCAATTGTAGGACCCATTTAGGTGTCCTACAATTTTATTTATAACAATTATACACTCTCTTTAACTTCTGCGTCAACAATATTGTCATCCGCAGGTTTAGCATTGGCAGTTTCTGCCTGTTTCTTTTCCATCAAAGGACCCATGGCCTTGAACATTGCCTGTACAAGATCTTGAATAATCTTAGGATCATCACCTTTGGCAGCATCTTCAACGGCTTTAATAGCATCTTCAAGGTTAGCTTTTTCTTCGGCAGTAACTTGATCAATATATTTTTCTTTGTCTTCTTTGATGGTATAAATGGCATTTTCAGCACCGTTACGTGCTTCTACAAGTTCACGCTTTTTCTTATCTTCTTCAGCGTTAAGTTCAGCGTCCTTGATCATGTCTTGGATTTCAGCTTCACTTAGACCACTGCTAGACTTGATAGTGATCTTGTTTTCTTTGCCAGTGTTCTTGTCCTTGGCAGATACGTGCATGATACCATTGGCATCAATGTCAAAGGTGATTTCAATTTGAGGGGTGCCTCTGCGAGCAGGAGGAATACCTTCTAGGTTAAAGTCACCTAACAACTTGTTGTACTGAACAAACTCACGCTCACCCTGGAATGCTTTAACGGTAACAGCTGGTTGATTGTCTTCCGCAGTAGAGAATGTTTGGCTAGCCTTAGTAGGAATAGTTGTATTCTTCTGAATCAACTTGGTCATAACACCACCCATGGTTTCAATACCCAGGCTCAATGGTGTAACGTCTAACAATAGAACGTCTGTACGGCCACCACCTAGTACATCACCTTGAATGGCAGCACCAGCGGCTACAGCTTCGTCTGGGTTAACATCCTTACGTGGTGTCTTGCCAAACAACTTTTCAACTGTTTCAGCAACCTTAGGCATACGTGTCATACCACCGACTAGAATAACTTCATCGATATCTGCGGCTGTAACACCTGCATCTGCCATGGCAGTCTTACAAGGTGCAACACTACGTTGGATTAACTCATCAACTAACTGTTCAAGTTTAGCACGAGTAATCTTAACGTTCATATGCTTAGGACCACTAGCATCTGCTGTGATGTAAGGCAGGTTAACATCTGTCTGTGCTGAACTAGACAATTCAATTTTAGCCTTCTCAGCGGCTTCTTTCAGACGTTGTAGAGCTAACATGTCTTTGGTAAGGTCAACACCGTTGTCTTTCTTGAACTCTGCAACCAAGTAATCCATAATACGTTGGTCGAAGTCTTCACCACCGAGGAATGTATCGCCATTGGTACTTAGAACTTCAATTTGTTTATCACCGTCGACATTCGCAATCTCAATGATCGATACGTCAAATGTTCCACCTCCCAAATCATACACAGCAATTTTGCGATCAGCTTTATCTGCTTTGTCAACGCCATAAGCTAGAGCAGCCGCAGTTGGTTCGTTAATAATACGGAGTACTTCCAAGCCGGCAATCTTACCAGCATCTTTAGTTGCCTGACGCTGGCTGTCGTTAAAGTATGCAGGAACTGTAATAACCGCTTGTGTAACTGTTTCACCTAGATAATCCTCTGCGGTCTGTTTCATCTTACGCAGGACCTCTGCGCTGATCTGTGGAGGAGCAAGTTTGTCCTCGTTTACCTGTACCCAAGCATCGCCGTTATCAGCCTGTACAATTTTGTAGGGCATCAAGTCGATGTCTTTTTGTACAGCTTCTTCTGTGAACTTACGTCCAATAAGACGCTTACTTGCGTAGATTGTGTTTTTGGGGTTTGTAACTGCTTGACGCTTTGCTGAAGCTCCTACAAGGATTTCATCGTTAGCGTAGGCAACAATACTAGGTGTAGTACGTGCGCCTTCTGAATTTTCAATAACTTTTGTAACACCATTTTCAATGACTGCTACACACGAATTTGTTGTACCTAAATCGATACCGATTACTCTACTCATTTTTATCTCCTTAGTAAGTAAGAATAGTTTGGACACTATGTCCTATAGTGGATCTAAAAAGTATTCACTACAGCTATATTTATACACGAATTAATCGCGCTTGTCAAATAATTGACCTTCAACATGATCTGCGACTGGAACATGATCTTTTAGATATTTTTCTTCATATTCTTTTCTGCTGGCTACTGCATCATAACTAGTATTCGAAGATTTTCGTATTTCATCATAAAGTGGATGCAATAGTTTTTGCATTATCCTACGACTCATTTCATCTAAAACTGTATCGATAGGAGCACCTTCGGCAATCCGTTGCAGGGCACAACCGTGTTCATACATTTCAACACGTTTGCACCATGCTTCGTAGGTCTCGTCCTCACGCTTTCTCACTGCATGTATCTTCCTACGGCTTCTACAGTCAGGTCTTCGTTTGGAACAATGATGCCATTATGTTCAATAGCAAACATCAATGCATCTTTATTGCTTTTAAAAATAAAATCCATATAGTGAATATTAGCATGAGTTTCAAACTTGTCTCCGGGCAAGCCGAACATCTCAATGGCCCTAGCACAGACTTCATTCCACTTGTACTCATTGTCGTAGTTTCGATCCCAAGGTATGCGTACTGTTGACGTCATTCTTTAACTCCGAAATGTTTCTTAATCTTTTCTTTAATGTGTATACCTCTAACTGTTTCGGGATTGTCCCAATACGCTTTGTAGGCAATTTCTCCACATTCCCGCACAATCAACTCAGCGAACTTTTCTAATGTAATCCATTCATCCTTGCTATCAGTTTCGACAGTTTTACACTCGTGTGTTTCTGTTAAGTCATACAAGTAATAACCGGCCTCTTTGGCAAGTTGTTTAATTCGTTCGTTCATTAGTAACACTCCTCAACTGTAACTTTATGTCCAAGATATGTCAACAGTTCTTTGATACCTTCTGTTCCCATGTCCTCGTCATTGTGATCCCAATGGAAACGCTGGCCATCTACTTTTACTGTCCATCCATCGCACCATCGTTCAATCTCAATATCTTTCATTTTGAATTCTCCAAGTAAAACATTCCTACTCTAACCATAGATTCTGCATGTTCGCGATCTCGAGGAACGACAACAGAATCACCATTTTGTAATTGTTGGTATGCTTCTAGTTCAGGGGCAATGTCATTGTCAAAAATCTGTGCCATTTGTTGCCAAAGACTTTGTTGTTCCTCGCGAGTCATGCCTGCTACGCCCGGAAACGTATAGCCTCCAGGGTCGGCTTCTTTAAGCAAGCCATAATCATGTCTCCAAGTGTAGCACATGGAAGTGATAATTTCTTCACGAGTTTTCATTCTTCAACTCCGAAATGTTCTCTAATTTCTTCGTAAATATCTAATGCCTCGTGATCGGCTGCAACATTGGCACATTCCTTCACAATCAACTCGGCGAACTTTTCCATTTCTTCATTGATACCCATAGACTCAACTACAAAATCGTAGATGCCAGCCTCTTCCATAAGTTCTTTAATTCGTTCGTTCATACCTTATCCCCTTTGTGGTTCTTGACAATATTTTTCATCCAACTGGTTAATGTTGGTAAATCCCATTCTCAACCAAAGTCGTTCTCGCATAGTCAACCAATGCGGTGTTCCATCACGGCAAACCAACAACGGTCCATCAATGTGATTCCAATTGATATGTGGTTTGCTATCTGCTGGATATTGAATCATTCTTCAACTCCGTATTCTTTATAAAGATCATCCAAGGCCTTACGCACTTGATCTTTGACAGGCAAATATTTCTCAGGGATAATATAATGGTAACTCCAACCCTGACCAGACCACATTCTACTACCCTCTAGTAGTTTAAGCACATCTGCATATACTTGAAATCTAGGATCAGCCCACATCTTTTTAACTTGATCGTTCATCTGGATCTTTCTCATAACAAGTTAAACATACTGCATCCGAGCGTGGACCCATACAATGATAAACTGCGCCATTACAATACTTACAAAGAATAAATGCATGGGTGACAATATAACCTTCGCCGGGTGCATACAAAGGATAAAATCCTTCTTCACGTTCAGTGTAGCCAATTAGTTCTTTATCAGTCATTTACGTAACCCCTTAATGTCTTTGTATTTTACACGAATGTATTCATGCCACACCTTACCAATTTTCATAGGTAAATCCAAATGTATCGACACCATTGGGCCTTCTGTTTCATTACGCTGATTATCGGTATATGCAGTGCCCACATATGGTATCTTCATATATGTGCCTTCAACCCTATCCCCAAACTTGTATTTGGGTTTAGGGCGATTGGCTTCGAAGTATTCTGCTAGACTGCTCATAGTTTATACCTCAAAATATAGACCAGGTTCAAACCCGTTACCATCTTCCCAGGGCATATAACCCCTTGGATTTGTAATAACACGAGTATCACCGATCTTGTAGTCTACAGGATCGTGCATATGACCATGTACCCATACCTTAATATTAGGATGATCTAAAATAAAATCATCCATGTCACTGGAGTAACCACCATTTGTCACTGCTTCATGTCTGTACTTTTCGTGGGTACTTTGGAAACTAGGACTCATGTGTGTAATAACTACCACAGGCATATCTCTCTTTTCCTCCAGCATTAATTTAAAATACTGTTTAGTTTTACGATGCTCTGCCACAGTATGTTCCGGAGTCAACTTATAATACAAGCCCTTGTCTGCATAAAAGTTTTGAACAACTTTGTAGTCGTTCATAAAACCTTTCATGGTGTAGACAGTGATAGGATCACCTTTGTTCATGTCGGTCCACAATGTAGCACCTAGGAACAATACACCTTCATACTCAAAACATTCCTTTTCCAATAAGACTACGTTATCGGGCATCATGCTTTTTAGTTCATCGTAGGTCTTGTCAAAGCGTCCATGATAATGTTCATGGTTTCCCATAACATAGAACACCTTTTTGTATTTGGCACATTCGCTGTAGAAAAAGTCATAGGCTTTAAAAGCACCCGGAACACGATCGAGTACCTTAGTTTGATGGAACTCTTTACGGAGGGTTTTTGCCTCGCAGATATCTCCAGCCAAGATAAGGACATCCCCACCAGGCAACTCTTGGTAGGCAAATTCTAAGTGCAAATCACTGACTAAGTGAATTATCATGTCATGTCCATTTTAGTAAAAACCACTGGTATTCTGCATCAGTGGCAAAGAAAATTTTAATTCTATATTGATCGACTACCCAACACCATTTAGGATTTTTAATTGAATCCCAAAATTCCATTTCACAACTGGGACCCCATTGGGACCATGCCCACTCCCTAATGTCACAAAACTTTTCTTTTTCTCTAGAAAAAAATTGGGCGGCATATTTAAAGTTTGAATAGCCTGTATGTCTCCGATCCAATTTTGAGTGTTTCATAAGAAACCTTTCTAAGTGTACATGTTATTATACACTAGAAAGGTTAAAAAGTCAAGCGGTATTAAACCAAAAAGGTTAATGCGCCTGCCGTTATTAGCATTAGACCACCCCAGGCACCTAATGCTTTATAGTAGGTACCAAATGGTGTTCCAAAATAACGGTTTCCAATCACCACACACTTGTGGGTTGGGCTTAATAAGTACCCGGCAAAGTCGATGGCAAAGAACCATAAGAAATACTCTTGTCCAAAGACTTGAGCCATCAATACAGCAATAGCAATAAACTTGCCCGAACTACCCATTAAGAAACTGGCTACGAGACCAATAAGGCTAATGATTACCATGCCAACAAAAGTATGCGGATCAAGAATACTGCTCTTTAACATAGTTTGCCATGCGGCATCGTAGGTTTTCATGTAGTTCCCTAGTATAATAACTGCACCGACCCAAGCTAACACATCCCATCGAACGTAGGACAATAATTTCTTAATGTTCCACTGTTGGCTAATGATGATGTAGTACAAGGTCAAGAAACCAAAACAACCGATCATCCACGCACTATTGTAGATGTACAAGCCAATGGCTACAAACATCGGTAATACATTCCGTAGAACTGAAGATAGTTTAAAGTTTCCCGGTGTGATTACTATTTCTTCGTTATGTACTTGACTCCAGATGTACCAAGTAATAAAGATAAAAGTAACAATCAACAAAGGCGCAATTAAGCCAAGCCATGCACCGTAAGTTATACCAAACGCCGCGATTGGTAGGATAACTGTTTTCTCAAGAGGGCTCCACAAATAATAGTGGTGCGTACTCAGGTAATCAACAATACCCATCTTTTCACGGCCATGGCCACACTTAGGTGCAACTGTATCAAGCAAACCTGCTGATACTGTAACTCGGCCTTCAATTGGAAGAACTCCCCCAATTGCACTTAAGAGAACTACTACAAACTTGTTGCTACGGAATGTGTTTCTTACATAGGCAAATGCTGGGGCAAAGAGTTGGTACTCTTTTGCTAGTCCAGCAGTGATCATAATGAAGAATATCATCCATAGATATGATATGTTCTTTAACAGAACGTTTGTAATAAAGTCCATTTTTACTCCTTAAGTTAAGACTTATTTTTTATGTGTGTGTTTAATACTTAGTAAATACAAGAAAGGAACCCTTATGGAAAAGATTAAAAAAGCACTATGGATGACTCTGGGATTTATTTGCCTAGGCATTGCCTACATTGGAGTAGTTACACCTGGCATACCATGGAGTACACCGACTGTTGGCGCAGCCTATTGTTTTGCTAAAAGTTCAGATCGATGGCATAACTGGATAATGAATCACAAACTGTTTGGACCATTCTTGCGTAACTGGTCAGAGAAGCGTGTGTTCCCTACATATGGTAAGTGGGCCATGGTCATTACCATGGACATCAGTCTTATCATTCTTTGGTTTACTACGCAAAACTGGAAACTAGTACTAGGTGTCGGCCTCGGAATGGCACTCTGCGCGGTATGGGCATTACGTTTTCCTAGCACCCCAGAGGAATACGAAGAACGCAAAGCCGCTGGTAAGAAAATAGGATGGTTTAAATAACCAAAAAAAAAAGGACTCCTAGGAGTCCTTTTTAACCACCTTATGCTATTACAGCGTAACGTGGGCTGTTCAAAGTCTGCATCATTACTGACACAGGGTCCAATGATTCAGCACTAAGGATGCTCTTCATGATAGCAGGACTGAATCCGCTAACAAGGGCAACACCCTTCTTGTCGTGCTTAACAGGTACATTACCTGCACGAGCGTTCAAGTTCCAAAATACAATGTTAGGAACAGTGTATCCTACTTCGCTGTACTTGCGTTCGATCATCTGCATAGCAGAGTCATCGTGATTAGTACAGTGGTTAAACTCCATATCACTCATGATAAGGATATACTTTGGCATATCCTTGGCATCGACATTGGCCTTGACAGCGTAGTTTAATACGGTGTCAAAAGCCGCGTGTAGGTTGGTACTCATGTCCCAATCCGCACGTTGTAGTTGAGCCAACTTGCTTAACAAGTCACCCTTCAAGATTTCGATCTTGCTCTTTGTAGAGAAAGTCAAAAACATGTCCTTGAATGGACCAGTGTTCTTGTCAGCCAGGTACAAGCCCAAACTAACGCAAACATCCATACAGGTCAAGTTGGCGTTTCCGCCAACTGTGGTGCTCATAGAGCCAGACACGTCACACATTGGCAACACCAGTTCATCACCGATGTAGTTTGGCAATGCATCCCACTGTGATTGGATCACAGTTGCGTCTCCGCCAAACTTATGTGACTTGATCACATCGTAAGGGTAAACGGCTGCGGCATTAACTTTATCTTCACCAGAGACCAAACGTGCCTTGTAGGCTTCATAACCTTCAGCATCGTGCTTCTTGAAAGCCTTTTGGTAACGAGCCGCCGCCAACGATGGAACGTGTCCATAGTTGATTTCAGTCCATGCGTTTGCACACATGTTCTGTTCAACGGTCTTACTCAAGTTAACCAAACTCTTACGATAGAACTTTGGGCTCATACCGAAGAAGTTACGGATTTCAACTGCCAACGGACCTTGTCGTGGCATCCACTTTGCTGCCAACCCATTGCGAGCACGTAGAGCATCACCGATTAGGGTAAATGCCTGCGCCTTTACTTCCTTAGAAGTAAAGATCAATAGGTCGTCCCAACGGCCAAATTCTACTAGGTGAGGCAAAATGCGGGTTAAGGCCTTTGGATTGGTCTTTTCAAGATTCAAAAGAATCTTGCGAACAACTTCACGTTCGCCTGCACCACCACGGACGTCACGAGCCCACATCAAAAGACGTAGGGCAAGAGTTTCGTCTTGTGCTAGTGCGCGAGCAAACTGAGTGCTCAAATCCTTGCCACGGCTTGCACCGATAGCAAAGAACAAATCTACAAGATCATTCTTGCTAGATTCGAAAGTCTTCATACCATTAGCGGTACGAGATTCTACTGGAACGGACTTAACCGCTTCAACAAATGCGTTCATTTTATTTCCTTCAGGTTACGTTTTATTATTAAATTGCTGTATATAACCTATACAACAGGATGGTCGAAACTGGTATTTTATTTTCTGCTTGCCCTTTCCCCAGTATATCGGTTCAGTTCCGCAAGCCTATCAACAATTCATGTTGACTAGTTTATATTGTGTCTGTACAAACATCATATATGTCTTTCCATAAGTCATCAGTTCCTTGAGCGTCTATTTCTAGAAAGTATTGCTACCTGCTTACGAAGCCACCGTCTACTACATTTAGTTCGTCTTGATTGTTTAAATTGCTGGATCCATCCTAGGATTTAACAGGTTAGTTGTTGGCTGCTTTTATTTGACTCAGGCTACCACTCTGAGCTCGCTAGTCTATTTCAATGTTGCCTCTTCAACGCACTCGGCCAAGACTCCGTGCTCCAATTCAACACCATAGGGTCTAGCAGTTCATAGTATTATGAATATTGCTGTACCTAACCTTACAATTTTTACTGTCTATGCTATTATTATATAGTAATTTAATTATCTTGTCAACAAAAAAATCACTTATAATAGGCCTTTTTTAGCCAAATTACTTTGGCAACATCAAACTAGTCATGTTGCTAGGAACCACAACAGTTTGGACTTTACCATTCTTGATACCTTCTGAGATATTCAACATAGCCTGCGCCTGCATGAATGCAATACTTGCACCGGAGTTATTAGCCAATGCCGCCATACGACGTGACTCAGCTTCGGCGGTCTTAACTTCAACTTCCTTCTGCTTCAATTCATTCTTAGAACGAACCAATGCATTAGCTGACTCAACAACTGTATCACTTGGGACCACGTTACGAATCATAACTTGGCTGATAGTGATTGCACCGTCTAGCTTTTCTTCAGCTAAATTACGCACAATCTCGTCCTGGATAGACCTTTCCATTTCGTTACGCTTGTCAGCCATGTCCAAAGCTTCATACTTACGTGCTGCCTTGTAGATGGCATTGCGAGCATTTTGAACAATGTAGTTGTACATCACATAGGTATCACCTTTGAACTCAGCATGGAAGCTCTTGTTCTTAGTCGAATAAAGTTCTGCTACCTGAGCAGGATTGATGTTGTAAACAACTACAGCATCAAAGTCTTTCATGGTTGAGTTGTCAGCGGCCACTGGAGTCATATTATCCAGTGCAACGTTAACGTCCTTGATTGGGAATGTAAGAACAGTACCTACAAGTGTTTGATTGAAAGAACCGGGTAAGAGTTCGCCACTTTGAACTTGTTTATCGAAGCCAACTCGAACACCAACTTCACCGGTTTCAATACGAGTGCAACCTGTTGCAAGAACAACTGCGGCTGCAATCAAACCAATTTTAATAGAACGATTCATTTAGATAACTCCAGTGGAAAAAAGATAAAAACAAACAACAAAACCTAGAACAAAATACAGTGGCCGGAGCCAAAAGTCATTGATCATACAAGTCCTTAAAAAACAATTACAATACCAAACATCAGCAACATCGCTAGTGTAGCACTAATTATAGCATACATTCCTGTCTTTGTCAAGAGCAATGCCTGAGTATTTGTCAGTTTTTGGATGCCTCGAATGCCAAAATAAATTAGCACTGAGAGGATCAAGAAGAGTAAAATTACACCAATCATATTAGCTGTTCAAAACTTTAGCAACACTATTCATAACACTGGCAATTCGACCAATGTCACGAAGTTGTTCTACAGTATAGCCTTCTGTTTTTAAAGTATCATAATGTGCTTTTACACAGAAGTGACATTTACCAACAATGCTAGCGGCTAGACTGAACGCTTCAAAGTTTGCTTTAGTAGTTCCGCCATGATTTGCAATAGCGTTCATACGTAACTGTGCCGGCAATCCTTTTAGTGCTGGATCATCTGCCATTTCAACATATGGATACCATACATTGTTCTGTGCCATAATGCTGGCAGCAGTCATTGCGGCATCTGCGTGAACAGGTGCATCTGCTAGCATAACACTCAATACCTTACCATTACCAGTTGCAGCCAACGCCGCAACAGCACAACCCATAGCAACATCTGCGTCTAATGTACTGCGAAGTAACACAGCGTCCAGATTTAATTTTGTATCTTTGGCGTAGTCTGGTAACACGCCTTTTACTGATTCAATAAAACTCATTTTCTTTCCTCTATATTATAAAACCAATCATCCCCTGCGGTCCACTTGCGTGTACCATCTACAGTGAATATAGTCTGTGCGGCTTTGAAGTCTGGGAATTTAACATTACCAGAAATCAAACTCTGATCGTACCATAAGCATCGATTATTAGGTTGACAAGCAAACTGTCCGTTTTCCAATCGAATAAAGTTAAACGATTTGTGTTCTTCAGCAACCTCAGTAAATCCTGTATCTACATCCATACCATCGGCACAGAAATCTACAGTAAACAAGTATGTTCCATGATGCCATTCCTTGTCTTTGCCCAGGAACTTGACACCTAGATTACGTAGACCTATTTTTTCAATAATGGTAAAACGATATCCCATACAATCCCAAAGCTGTAAAATATCTATGGGTAGATTTCCTGTATGATTTTCTTGCCAAACATAAGCATGAATAGGTAGCTTATCGTAGAGGGCACCGTAGTTAGGCAACAAGGACTCGATACGAAACACCTGTCCTCTTAGTGCTTTAAGACTGACCCATATTGCAGGTTCAAGTTCTCCATGACCTTTTTCAAAGTTGTAAAGGAACTCTCGTTTCACCCAACATTTAATTGGAGGTAGCGACCCTACAATGTAACTCATCTTAATATTTCCCTGATGCTAATACGATTTGACAAATATGTTCTAATCGTTCAATGTGTTCAAAAGCACGCCACGGACTTGTGTCAATGGCAACTACACCGTGACCTTTAATGCCTACAATGTCATAAGCAATATTACCATAATCATCTAACTGTAAATTTTCGTGACAACGGTCAGCAAGTTCTTGACTGATAGGTGCTACATCTCCTACGTTAGGCGCCACACTTGTATAACGACTGAGTTCTGGAAAGCTATCAGCAAGGCTGCTTAACTCAATACCACGATGCATAGCCGCTACACAATATGTAGGATGAAAGTGAACTACAACTCTAACATCATTACTGTGCTGACCCATTGCTCTTTGTAATCCAAAGTGCAAGGGAATCTCCCCACTGGGCTTTAGTTTAGCACTGATGTCTGAATAGTGTTGTTCTTGCCATAACAAACCGTGAATGCCAATCTTCTTAAACTGGTCAGGTTGCATTGTTTGCTTACGGACGCCACTTGGTGTGATATAAAAGTGATCACGGTCGTGATGACGAATGCTAACATTGCCATCACGACTGGTAATCCAGTTGCGTCTATATGCTTCGACCAATGTATCGCAGATAGTTTCAAGCATATTTTAAAAACGCCTCTTTAACAAATGGTTCGTTTACCATCATCTGAATAGCAACAATAACTAACACACCTGCGCCAATCCAAATAGTCTTGGGCCAACGCAACATGATCTTAGATACTAGTGTACTACCAAACAAGATGATTGGCACACTAACTAGTAATCCGAAGATAATTAGCAACCAGTTACCGCCCGCGGCTCCGGCAATAGCAAGAGCATTGTCTAATCCCATTACAGCATCTGCCCAGACAATGGTACCCATAGCACCCCAGAATGTAGCAGAAGATTTTACATCTCCATGGCCGTCACCGTCGTCTGTGACTAGTTTATAGGCAATGTATAACAATGCAATGCCGCCTACAAGTCTAAGTCCGGGAATCATTAGCAAGTAAGTCAATGCCGCTACACTTAGGAAACGAACTGCCACAGCACCAAATGTTCCCCAGAGCATGGCCTTGCGGCGCAACTCTGGTGGTAGCTTGTTAGCCGCCATAGCAATGACTAGGGCGTTTTCGCCGCCAAGCACCACATCAATTAAAATGATAGCTCCAAGAGCCCAGAGTAGTTCTAACATTATAGAGTCTCGCCGCCGACTGTACGGTTACAAGCACATAGTTCGCCAGTTTGTAATGCGTCTAATACACGCAATGTTTCTTCTGGGCTACGGCCTACATTTAGATTGTTCACAGTAACGTGTTGGATTTCGTTGTTTGGATCAACAATGAATGTTGCACGAAGTGCGGCACCTGCTGGTGCATAGAATACCCCAAGTTGTTCAATTAGGCTCAACTCACCACGCTGTGTATCAGCGAACTGATGGTGTGTGATTTTCTTCAAATCAGCGTGAGCATTTTGCCATGCTACTTTGCAGAACTCATTGTCTGTTGAACCTGTTAGCAATACTGCATCACGATCGGCAAAGTCTTGAGCCAACTTATCATATGCTACGATTTCTGTAGGGCATACGAATGTAAAGTCCTTTGGATAGTAAACAATTACTTTCCACTTTCCCTCGAAGCTCTCGTCTGTGATCGTATAGAAAGCATCTTCTGGTTGTCCTGGCTTAACGCCTGTGACTGCGAATGGTGCTAATTTTTGTCCCACTGTTTTCATAATATCTCCTTTGTGTGTGAAATGAAAATTTTACAGAACTATTCTGTATATGTTTATTGTACAATTATTTAATATAGAAATCAATGGAAAACCATGAGTTTTCCATTGTATTTTCCTATGACGTTAATAGGGTAACCATGAACATTATTATAGTTAGATTAGTACTTCACCAAACAACTTTTTTTGTTGGGCTTCTTTTTTCTTTTTGATTTCTTCTTGTTTGGCTAGTTTTTCTTGTTTGGCTTTTAATCTTTGTTGTTTTGCTCTAGCTTTTTCTTCGGTGTTTCTTCGAGCCTTACCCATTGGAGCAAAGTTGTAACCAAATTTAAGACCGTCACGGCATTGTATATTTTTTTCTACAACATGCCGTAAATGTTCTTGCCCACATAATATCCTTTCACGACATAAGTCTACGTTATCGATCATTAAGTCAACGCCGTATGTAGTAGATAAGGCTTGTTCAAAGGTTGAACCATTCTCCATCTTACGAATGATAACCTCACCTAGGAATTGCCCATCACCACAACTTGGATCTAGAAAAGTTTTAGTTGGGTCCGTAAACTGCCCCAATGGTAACTTCTCTAAAATTTCCTGCACTAATGGAGTTGGGGTAAAGACCTCACCCGTCACCTTTACTCTTAATTGGTCCCGCTCTACTCCACCCATATAGGTGCGATTACGAATGTGGTCAACTACTTCACTTAACGTTGGCTTCAACATAATCAATTTCTTCTTGGGTAAGACCAAAATGTTGGTAAAGTTCTTGGTCTGTCCAAATTTTACTAGCAAGTTTAGGCAATGATGATAGAACTTTTCCATTAAGGAATCCGCTCCACTTACCAGTATTAACAATAAATTTATAAAGTTTACTATCGAGATAACTTAAAATATTTTGTGCCTCTGCAGAGTCTGCTAGTATGTATTGACACACTTCTGAGGTGCCAAGATTACCTGCACTAAAAAAAGGTTTAAAATATCCACTAGTAGTCCAAACAATTTTAGACTTTAAAAAATCCTTTGATTGTTTTTTGCAAAACTTTGTCTGTGCATTTGTGTGGAATGTTACATATTTGTAAGTTGTATCTTGAGTGTCAGAGAAATTATTGTGCTTGTGGTCACTGTGGCAAGATGTATCGCAAAGTATATCCAACTTAGGATGAGTTGAATTAATAACTTTGTCGTGCATAGGAAATGTCTTTGCAAAATTTCTTGGCAAATACTGAAGTTTAGTAATGTCTACTGTAAGACCGTCAATCACAGCAGTTTGCGTGTTTTTATTTTTTTGTACACACCAGGCTGTAAAACTGCTACCAACGGTAAAATATTTTCCTACTTCGGTGTCGACCCAAATAAGAGAATTATCTTTAAACATCTTCAGAAGTTGACTGTTCGGACTCATCCAACTGTCAGGAGTTACAAACGCAATAAACCCATTTGGATTTAACAACTCAATACCCTTTTCTGCAAATTTGCTCCACAGGTTATGGCTTTTTGGTTGTTTTGTTCCTTTATCGTTATTACCTTGATAAGGGGGGTTACCTACTATCACATCAAATTTCATATCAAATTCCATTTCTGTAAAGTCCCCTTGCATCACTACAATGCCAGGGTATTTCCGTTTAATCTGATTACAGAGAAAACTATACTTGTCATTATACACAATCTTGTCTATAATATCAATTCCAAACATATCTACTAGTACATCTACTTCTGACCCGTGGCCGCCAGCTACTACAAGAATATGTTTACAATGCTTACTCTTAATAAATCTTTTTAGTTCTCGATTGCCAAAAATTTCAAACCAAAGTTTTGCGTCATCCTTAAGAATAGCCAGTGCGTTATTTTCAATATGTTTCTGTGTTGTGTTATATTTACTCATACGCACAATCATGTCTAACGTAGAAATTTCTAACCGATGTGCAAGACGTTTAATTGTATCTGGACCAACACCGTATAATTCTACGAATTCCTTGTACATTTCTGTATTGTTTTCAATGAGATCTACACATTCTAAAAAACTTTCACCTTGATAATTACTCAATGCTAGAACCGTCGTAGCACTTCCGTTAATCATACGTACAGCTTTTTCAACCACTGCCTTAAGAGGATCTTTTTTTACTTTGCCTGTAGCAGATTTTCCAGAATCAAATGTTTTACCGGTAGCAACAATTTTGTCAATTTTAGACTTTTCTGCTTTACTACCAGAAGAGCGTTTAGCCAATTCACCAAAAGCTTCGATTTCTTCAGAAGTAAGATCTTCAATAGTAATACGAGTATGAGCATTGGCAATTTCTAATAGCTTGTTGTTATCCTCGAACTCTTTAATAATTGTGTCGGCATCCATCCATTGACCAGAAATCATGTCCTTAATGTTAACACTGTTCATTACCTCACGAACAGCTTCAGGATAAGTCTTGCCCTTCTGGCGGATTAACAATGCCGCTTCTACTGCCACACTCATTACAGAATTGCGAGTCTTACTTTGGTCAAAGGCAAAGTCAAAGATGTGACCGAATTTCTTACCGTATCCAGGAGTAAGGCAACGGCTATACTTTTGCATGTAAGGATAAACATCGCCTCCTTCTTGCATAAACAGGCATGCCTGGATCTCAGGAATACTATAACTGCGAGTACCCATCATATTAGTGATCACTAACAGTTTATCACGACCTGGATAGTAACCGTTTTGCAATCGGACCAATTCTTCTTTGGTAAGGCCTTCTGCTTCTTTATTATCAGTATAATCTCCGTTGAGAATTAGCACTTTGTGTTCTTCGCAATATTTCTCAATAATTTCTGCCAATGATTCCATTGACTTCTTAGAGATATTAACAAACAACATAAGATGATTGATAATCTCACCTGCGGCTTGGCTCAAGTTCATTCCGTAGATAGGTTGATATCCTAACAAGTCTTGGAATACTGCGGCAATAAACTTTTCCTGCGAACGAGCCTTTTCAAGGATCTTATTAATGTTAGGCAATACATCATTGTCAAAGTCTTCCAATAGTTTGTTCATTTTAGGATTAAACAACATATTGTAGAATCGACGCACTACTACATTAGGAATACTAGGGTCCTGTTCTACCATGCAGTATGGAACACTAATAATCTCGTCAATGGCGTTCTTGCCGAATGCTTTAGCCAGGCGACCAATATTAGTGCCGCTGGCATTGATACGAGTAATTGTTTTACCGTTAAGGATATATTCAACTTTGTCAACTTGACTATCAGTATGGGTACCAAAGTCGGTTTCTTCTAGCAAGGCAATGTGTGTGCCTGCTAGTTGATTAATCCACTCATACTTTTCTTCTGCTTCTGGATTAAGGCTAATAAACACAACGGGCATTTTGCCGTCTGACAGGGCCTTTTTGTATTGCTCTTCTGAGTCAGCATCTGCGGCATCAATAAACTGCATACTTGCAAAATCAATGTACTTGCCAATCTCATCCTTATAGGAAGTCTTAACACTTAGGCCAACACCATAGGCCATAATAAACATAGACTCATGGCCAAATTCTTCTCGCATGGTTTTTGCAAGAGATAGGAACAAGATAGTCTTGCCAATACGAGCCGCTAGTTCGCAGACAAAGTTTGTTACAATGCCATTCTGGCGAAGGGCTGACAGAACTTTCTTGATTACAAGAATCTGAACATCACGCAGATTAACAGCCTGCTTCTCATGATTAGGATTGAGCTTTGCCGCACACTTGCGAATTTTCTCATTGAGCCAAAGTCTAATAGGTTCAAAATCTTTAGTCTTAATAAACTGTTCAATAAGCATTTTTTCGACTGCAATTTTAAACAGTTCCGAATACCTATTAGAGTCAGGCCGAGGCAATTGTGCGGCAACAGATTGCCTTACAATTTTATGCAGAGCATGATCTCGATAACCCGGCTCGGGGATAGTATCTAGCAAATACTTTTGCCAAGAAACGTTTTTAGAACTAGATAGACTTAACTGGCGATCGGCGATTGTTCCTTCGGGAGCATCACCTAGACCAAATTGGAGGAACCCAGTTGATGCCATTGCGTCAATCCAAGTTTCTTCGGTCATGATGTAGATACCGGTAGTATCTGTTTTAAGGCCAAGTTCTTCAGGGGACTTTACATAAGTCATTCTTCATCTCCAAAATCTGCGGAATCTTCTTGATCTTGCTTAAACGCTTCTGCTTCGAAGAGTGTATCAAACGGATCACTTTGATAAGCGCAGGATCCAAAAGGACCGTTGAAGTACACATAGTACTTGTTCTCTTCTTCATCGAAACGGATCTTAAGTTCGTCCATTTTGGTTCCTTTCTAATATGTATTAATTATACAGGAAAAACCTAATATTGTCAAGTGTAGGTTTTACCAAATTATCTAGGACGGATTTTCATTTTAGCGTAGATGTTTTGGACACCTACGGCTTGCCGAATGGCATCCTGCAGAGCATCGTGTTTACTACCCTGCGGCATGTCTGGATCGTAGCCCAAATCAAACAATGTACGGGTGTCGCGTAACTGCCAATAATTCCACGGCAAAGGTTTGCCAAGTTGGCGATAGATATTTTCAATGATAACCAAGTCAAAGGTAGCACCGTGACTCCAAAATGCCGAGCAACCCCAAGCGAATTTGTGGAACTGGTCCATGGCATCCGCAAGTGGAATACGACCTTCTTCACTGAATGCTTCTTCCATAATAGCAGGGTCTTGACGCCCCCACCACTCAAGTGTGGCGGGGTCAATTTCACGGCCTAACTTATCTTGGTCGTCGAGATCAATTTTAAAATAAATTTTCTCACCATAGCCCTGCGCATAGGGATTAAAGTGGACTGCGCCTAGACTGAGGACTACAGCGTTTGGGGAGACTGCCATAGTCTCCATATCGATCATAAGATGTTTTGTCATACATCAAGTATAACACATCTTATGGTATTTGTCAATACATTTTTTTAGGTAGGCTTTGGTCTCTGAGTTTCTTTTGCCAACGACTTTTGGCTGCTCCTGCTCTACGCTTTCGGACAGTAGTTGGCTTTTCGTAGAACATTTTGGCTCTCAGTGTTTCCAAAATTCCAGAATCATCTACTTTTTGTTTAAATTTTCTCAGTGCTACGTTCAACGGCAGGTCGCCTACGATAACCTTATTACCCATTAGTGCTTTGTTGTTTTTGCTCATTTTTCTTTTTATCAAAAATCATAATGGCTGGTTTGCCATCAACGGTATCTTTACTTATGCGAATTGACTTCAAACCGCGTTCGACGAGATCTACAGCATCAAACTGATAGGGCATTAAGATCTTTTCGATAATGTTTTTAAGTCCGCGAGCATTGGTTTTGAGATCTTTGGCTCGTTTTGCAATTTCATGTAAGGCATCTTGATCAAAACTTAGATTAATGCCATCTAACTCAAACATATATTGATACTGCTTGATCGTGCTGTTTTTAGTATCTACGAGAATTTTTACAAGTTGATCTTCACTGAGTTCATCTACGTTAGTAATCAATCCAAAGCGACCCACGAATTCAGGAATAAGTCCAAACTTGATAAGATCCTTGGTTGTCACTTCTTGTAGCAAAGCTGGATTATCTTCTACGTTGTCTACATTAGCATGGAAGCCTACACTTCTAGCACCTGTACGTTGTTTGATAAGTTTGTCAATGCCTACAAAGGCGCCGCCGCAGATAAACAAGATACTACGAGTATCAATCTCCTGCATATCACTGCCCGGGTGTTTGCGTTTACTAGTAGACGGCACTCTCATAATGCTGCCTTCGATCATCTTTAGCAGGGCTTGTTGCACACCTTCTCCGCTGACATCTCGGGTGATACTAGCACTTTCGCCCTTACGGCTGATCTTGTCGATTTCATCAATGTAGACAATACCTCGAGCTGCTTTTTCCATATCTCCGTCTGCTTCATTGATCAAACGAGTAAGAATACTTTCTACATCATCACCGACGTAGCCTGCCTCTGTAATACCAGTAGCATCACATATAGCAAAGGGTAGATCTAGGTATTCGGCAATCTTACGTGCCATCATTGTTTTGCCACAGCCAGTAGGACCTAACAATAATACATTGGTTTTTTCTAGCTCAATGTCTTTACTGGGATTATTAATGCGTTTAAAATGCTGGCTAACTGCCACACTTAGTGCAATCTTAGCATCATCTTGACCTATAACATAATCGTCTAGGTACTCTTTTATTTTAACGGGGTTTAGTAGTTTAAGTGTATTAGGAAAAGTTTTTACTTTTTCATCTTTGAGTATATCAATACAAAGCTCTACACAATCATTACAAATGGCAGCGTGATCGCCGACAATTAACTTTTCCACATCCTCTTTGCTTTTGTTGCAAAAATCACACTTGTGGTCTGTTTCCGATTTTGTCATTAAATGCTCTTTCTAAAAATGCTTCTACTTTAGTTATCCTATTCTGATTAATGAAGTGACAAACTGCGGATGTGTTTTCATTATCAGTTTT